>Ga0316224_1000363_pt1 | contig 66405 bp, 64 predicted proteins | sample TBH18013metaG_FD_206254 | JGI IMG/M metagenome (GOLD analysis project Ga0316224, IMG submission 206254) | Freshwater microbial communities from Trout Bog Lake, Wisconsin, USA - TBH18013 | ecosystem: Environmental > Aquatic > Freshwater > Lake > Hypolimnion/Profundal zone | place: USA: Wisconsin... | reverse complement strand
GCTTCTAACGCCACACGGGCCTTGAATTCAGCCGTGTGCCGCTTGCGCGTGACCTTGCCCATATCCCGTCCTCAAACTGGTCGGGATTAGCTTAACAAACTGTCCGAATTTCCGGGACCACCTCTCGTCACGCACAGCAGTTGGAGCGCCGAGGCGGCATTTGCCTTCGTATCACCCAGGTTCTTTGCGATACCGATCGCGAGGGTGGCTATTTTTTGGAGCCGCGCTTTTGTCGGTATGTCATACAGTCCATCCACAATGCTACCACATCACAATGGGCCCCATCATGACCGAGCATGGATCGGCCTGTGAGCGCATCAGCCACTGCCTCGACTCAAATTGCCTGGATTTCGCCAAATAGACTGAGGCGCACTCGATGGGCTAGCCGATCCCACATGTATTTCATTGGAACAGGATTTCGGAAAACCAAATGACATTCGATCTTTAGATCTCCCTGGATCTTGGTGAACTGCTCCACGGCACTCATATGGGCGGAAACGATGTCAAACCTATCGAGGTGTTTTCGAAGGCGGTCCGGCTTACCGTCATCGTCAAGTTCACCTCGGAAACCCGACATCTGTTCGGCTATCTCTCCGTGGGTTTTTTGATATTGCAGGTCCTTGCACTCGATCAGGAGGACACGCCCAGTCGATTGATTCCATGCAAGGACGTCTACATCCCCATAGTCCTTGGGAGCAAAACCCTTTCGTAGCAAACGCGTGATCCGGACGTCGGATTCCGCTTCCCACCCAAGTTCCTGCATTCGGTTCGTAACGTCCACATTGAAGGCATGGCCACTCCGATTATTCACCTCACCAATCCATGCCTGCATTTCCTTGGAAGAGGCTTGTTTTCGCCCGAAATCACCTTCGTTAAAGCGTAAGCGACTGGTCAGCCTCGTGGGGGTTCGGGACTTGACTTTGCCGCCCGCTGGCTTTGGGCGATATCAGGCTCATCAATTTCGAGCGGCGATTGACATCATATCGGCGCTTGCCCTGTGCGTCGCGGCGACGGGCGCCTCCGCCCTGTTCAAGGCGAGCAGACTCCTTCTGTAGCTACAGAAGGAGTCTGCTCGAAGTTGCGGAGGACGTCGGCTATGGCGCCGGGTTGGTGGCGGCCGGGGTCATTCGCCAGGGCACCAGTTCGTCGATGCGGTTGATCGTGTGTCCCTCGGCGATCTTGGCCAGAATATCCCTGAGGTAGGTTTCCGGATTCAGTCCGTTCAGCTTTGCCGTCGCCACAAGGGTGTAGATCGCAGCAGCCCTCTCACCGCCTGAATCCGAACCGGCAAAGAGATAATTTATTCTTCCAAGAGCTATCCTGCGCATTGCGTTCTCGGCGACATTGTTGTCTGCCTCGAGCCGTCCGTCAGTGACGAAGCGCGTCAAGGCTTCGCGCCGTGTGATCGTGTAGCGGAACGCTTTGGCCAGTTCCAGCTTGCCCGACAGCTTGACCACGGTCGCTTCGGCCCAGACGAAGAAGGCATCAAGCAACGATGCGGTCTCGCGGCGGTGTTCCACCCGCTCGGCGACGGGGGCAAACCGGGCCTTGTCCTCAATCGCGTAGACCGCGGCGATCCGATCCAGGGCTTCCTTGGCAACCGGCGATTTGGTGCCCTCCCACACCTCGAAGAACTTCCGGCGGCAATGCGCCCAGCATGCAACTTCCGTGATCGGGCCAGGTTTGGTCCGTGCCGGATTGTACAGCCCCTCAAACCCGGCATAGCCGTCAGCCTGAAGGTAGCCGGTGAAGTTCGCCATGTGGGCCGTCGGGTGTTCGGCCCCACGATCCGGGCTGTAAAAATAGGCGGCAGCGGGAGCGGCAGGGCCGCAAAACAGCCGATCGTCGCGCACATAAACCCACAATCGCCCGATTGCGGTTCGTCCGAGTCCCGGTGCCAGCACGGGCACCGTTGTGTCGTCGCCGTGGATCTTTTCGGCGGCGAAGACATGCCGTCGGATCGCTGCCACCACCGGATCGAGCAGCCAGGCCGCCTGACCCACCCAATCCCCCAGCGTCGAACGGTCGAGATCGAGCCCCTCGCGGGCAAATATCTCGCTCTGGCGATAGAGCGGCAAATGATCGACAAATTTCGACACCAACAGATGCGCCAGCGTGGCCGGGGTGGCGCGCCCGCGCGGAGTAGGCATCGCCGGGGCCGGGGCCTGGGTAATGGCGTCGCACCCGGTGCAGGCATATTTGGGCCGGACATGCCGGATCACCTGGAAGTGGCCGGGCACATAATCCAGAACCTCGGTCACGTCCTCGCCGAGCTTGGCCATCCCCTTGCCGCAGTCGGGGCATTGGCAGGCGCCATCGTTGGCAGGCTCATGCACGACCTCTTGGCGCGGCATATGATCTGGCAGCGGCTTGCGCTTCGGTTTGACGCGCTCGCGAATCGGAGCCGCAGGTTCAGCGGCTTCGGCTTTCGCGGCGGCCTCGGCTTCACCGGTCTCCAGTTCCTCAAGCCGGAGCTCGAGTTGCTCGATCTGGCGGGTGATCCGCTCCGACGACCGGCCGAACTGCATGCGCCGCAACTTGGCGATCTGGAACTTGAGCTTCTCGATCTCCAGCGTCTTGTACTGCACCGAGATCTCCGCCACCTTCAACTCGCTCTGGCAGGCCAGTGCGAAGGCGCGCAGTTCAGCGGGATCGGTGGGCAGTTCGGCCGTGGCGAGCGACATGCGAAAATCTACCAAACCTTCTTCTCGAAGAACTACAGTCAAAAGAGAATCGGTGCTTTGTCAGACAAGCATTGGTTGACTCGGAGCCGGTGGTGCTACAGTGCGGCGCCAATCCATCGCTTCTATCAGCACAGCCGTTTGTGCAGGTGTCAGCGTCATCGCGCCATCGACGATCGGCGGCCACACAAAGCGACCCTTCTCAAGCCGTTTGGCGGTCAGACTCCACGCGCGCGCCGGGCGCCTCATGAGGCGCTTGACTTAATGCTCGCTTGAGCGCACATTATTTGGCGATAGCGGGCACTCAAGGAGGCATAAGGTGGCTACACCGCACACGCCATCCCCAGGGGCGAAGCGCGCCATTCGGAAGATTGGCGCCGACTTAAAAACAGCAAGGCTGCGCCAGCGTCTGCCAATGGAGATTGTTGCCAATCGGGCGTTTATCTCTCGGGGGACGCTGGCGCGTGTTGAGGCTGGCGACCCGGGGGTTAGTTTCGGCATTTTCGCCACGGTGATGCAAGCACTCCGCCTGGACGGGCAACTGGCCGATGTGGCAGCGGACGACCGGGTTGGTGTGATGATGGAAAACGAACGCTTGCCGCAGCGCGTTCGGATTAAAAGGAAGCCGAAAGCATGAGCGATATCGAGGTTCACATTGAATTGGATGGCGCCATGCACCGCGTCGGCACGTTGCGGGTTCATGCTCGCAGCGGGGGCGCGGGGGCGACATTCGAATACCACCAAGCGTGGATGGATTTTTCAGGCAGCTTCTCGCTTGAGCCGTCGCTGGCCATTGGCAAGGGCGTCTATGCGCCGGACAAAGGCCGCGACATGTTCGTTTCGATTGGCGACTCAGCCCCCGACACATGGGGGCGGCGGTTGATGCAGCGGATGGAGCGGCGGACGGCCAAACGCGAAGGCCGGGCGGTGCGAACGTTGAGCGAGGTCGATTATCTGCTTGGTGTGTCCGATGTCGCTAGGCTTGGCGCGCTGCGGTTCCGGCGTGATGGCGACGCCGAATTCAAGGCAGAACTAAGGAAAGGAATGACCGTCCCGCCGTTCATCGAGCTTCCGAAGCTGCTGGCCGTGACCGAGCGGGTTCTACGGAACGAAGAAACCGACGATGATATGCTGCTTCTTTTCGCGCCAGGCTCATCTCTGGGCGGCGCGCGCCCGAAGGCGTCGGTCGCCGACAAGGACGGACATCTCGCCATCGCCAAGTTCCCCAAGGACGACGACGACTACAGCATCGGAACCTGGGAGGAAATTGCTCTCCGGCTAGCCGGAATGGCGGGGGTCACAACCGCCGAACACCGCATCGAGAAGGTCGCCGGGAAGTCGGTCCTCCTGTCACGGCGGTTCGACCGAACCGCCGAGGGCCATCGCGTGCCATTCCTGTCTGCGATGGCGATGCTAGGGATGCGTGACGGCGAGAGAGGCAGCTATGTTGAGCTTGTGGACGCTCTGGTGAGCAATGGAGCCGACACCGAAGCGGATGTCGCGCAACTCTATCGGCGCATGGTGTTCAATGTCCTCGCATCCAATGTAGATGACCACATGCGCAATCACGGATTCCTATGGAATGGTGAGATGGGCTGGAAGCTCTCTCCAGCTTACGACCTCAACCCGGTTCCAGTAGACGTGAAGGCCCATGTCTTGAGCACTAACATCAACTTCGACGACGGCACATGCTCGATCGACCTGGCGCGGGAGGCGGCAGAACTTTTCATGCTGTCGCTGCCACAGGCCGACGCCATCATCGGCGAGGTGGCGGCGGCCTGCGCGCAATGGAGAACGGTAGCTAAAGCCGTCGGCGCCAAGAACAGTGAGATTGAGCGCATGCAAACGGCATTCGATCACCCAGAACTCACGGCCGCCCTGAAGCTGTCGCCCGGACGCAGGAAGCCGTCAGACAAGTGAGGCCGAGGCATCTGAAGTATAACGCCAGCGCCTCCAAAGGATTCGCCGCCGTCAGATTCCACACGGAAATCTGGATAGCGCACCCGCGTCAAATCCCGGTTTCAACACGCCAATCCGAATAGCCCCAATTTTTGCGTTTGTCGATACCGCTCACGTTAGGAAAACGTCATGGCTATTCCTGTGATTGATGAACACGGTGTCAGACAACCCAACGAATTTAATATTTACGGCTGTATGGGATATTTTACTGTTGATTTCACGTCGTCTGGTGATTCAATACATCGGATCGCCGGTTTCAAAACTGAGGATGCAGCGCGCATTTGGATTGCTGATACTACCCTTCCGATCGGGTGCAAGTCCCACTAGGTCAGAACAGGGCGAGCCCAGTGTCTGAACAACAGGAAATCCACCGCCAAGCGGTCAAGTTGCTTAATGATATTGAGGCGGTCATTGATGTGCTGAGGGCCCTTGGTCCTGATCCATCGAATGGTAATAACGCTCTGGTACACATCCACGGACGACTTATACGCCTCGCCGGGCGCACCGACGTGGGACCGTCATGACTATTGTTCTTTTCGCGATCGTCCCGGATGGCAGGCTGAATCGCCATAAATCGAGTCAGCCGATCGGACTCGCGGGTCGCCGATTCTGCATGATTACGTTCTTCCGATTGCGGACCGTTTCACTTTAACCAAGGGCGCTCCGCCTTGTTGGGCCAAGGCCCATCCGGCCGCCTCACGCCATCACAACTAGCGGCGAATATCCGCTTCTCGAAACCCTGCGATGAGCAAGAAAAAGCGGAGGCCGCCGGGGCAAAGTGAGGGGCCGACCTTCGTCGTGGCTCGGAGCTTCCGACTTCAGATGGCGCTGATGTAGTGCTTTCGGCTTGTCAATCAGCGTTGAATAGTTTCCAGGTAACAGCGTCCAAAAGTTTCCACTTGGTCAGCCCGATTTCGTCTGTTTCTTGCGCTGTTTGAAGCGGAACGAATCGTTGCCGGTTTCCAGGATATCGCAGTGGTGGGTGATGCGATCGAGCAAGGCTGTGGTCATTTTGGCATCCCCAAAAACCGTCACCCACTCGGCAAAGGACAAATTCGTGGTGACGATCAGCGAGGTCTTCTCGTAAAGCTGGCTGATCAGGTGGAACAGCAACGCGCCTCCGGAGCCCGGGAACGGCAGATAGCCCTTGAGCGTCGCTTGCGCTCAAGCGTCGAGGATCACGGCGTCGGTCTGTACCAGTTGCCGGGCCATATCCGAGCTTCCCAGCGATCGCGGTGTGTCATTGCATTCCCCGGCATTTGGACTGGACGCCCCTCGCTGAGCGACCTCGGCGGGCATAGATGATGAAGGTGCGGACTCCTTCGAGTGCTTCGCCATCGACGACCCCAAGAAAGGTGCCATCTGGGAAGATACTATTCGAACGCTCCCCTCCTTCGCCGACCCAAACCACTGTTTCCGCTCTATAAGCCATTAGCTCCTTGTCGGATCCTGTGATTGCCGCGCTGATAGCATTAAGCGCATTGACCTCCATCCCGATGCCGACCACTCCGATTTTGGAGTCCCAACCAATGTCCACTAATCCAAAAACACGCCCTTCGATGCGTGCGGTCATCAATTCAACAGACTCGGGCTTGCTCTCGCTGTCGGCTCGCAGTCGGCGTGCAGCGGAGACGAAACCCATCGCGGCCAACCACGCCGAATAATTCCGGCATCGCACCCAGGTTGATGGCAGAGCGATGGGGAATCCGCCGCTCTGTTCTGGAGGATCAACGAAGGCAAGTGCTGAAGGCGTCGAGTTGGCGGTTTCGCGGACGCACGAATAGACGGCGTAGCCCTTGCTAGCGGGCGGCGTCACTTTCCTCATCCAAGGGTTTACTTGGTCCATAAGCGCATTTTTCAGCACGCCCTTTCTTATTTCGTACCTGCGACGACTGATAGGCCCGGACCGCAGCATCCGATCCCAAGTGTCCGACGAAAGCATACCCCCGGCTGTGTGCAAAAAGCATTGAGAGCCCCTGTCCGACCGGACCGGTGACACTGGTCTGAGTGAAGTCGTTCAGGACGTTCGCCGCTCCAGGCGCAAGCCTCAAGTTCGACGGTGATGGGAAGTCGAGGACTTGATCCATCTGAAGAAGGAACCCGATGCCTGGCAGGATTAGATTTCTCTCAACCAGGAAGTCGGTCTTTACGACAGCGTGAGCGAGATCCCATCCCGAAAAAAGAAGCTTCGCCTTTGGCGAAGCGAACTCACACCATTGCGGGTTGTTCGGTAGCCGCTTCTTCATGACGTCAGCACGTTGCCACTCAAACACGTCTATCGAGCTGCTGCCGGAGGCCCGCATTAATCGGTATAGGCCCAGTATCATATGGGCGGCCCCACACCTGCCCCTAAAGCGATTTCGTCAAATCCAACCACCATACCAACCTTTCGTCGAAACGACGCGAATCGGTCGGTTCAATCTGCAATGCGGTATATTACGATTTCATACCAATATGACAAGCCACCCTCATCGTTTGGAAGGCGCCACACGCCTTCGGGCGCGGATGTGCAGCTACAACTCCGACGAATTGAGAGCGCGGTCGCTGTTCTTCTCGGTTCAAGGCAGCCGTTCCGCTATCACTCAGTTCCATCGGTCGAGCGCGACGACACCGAACTCTGGTCTTGGCCAATGGTGGCCGGGAGGAGAAGGGCAACATTCCGAGGATGATCTAGATGCCAAAGAGCTGGCACCGTGGCACATGGCGCGGTGGCTGCCTTTTTACGAAGGTAATCACATCGTGTCGCTTTGCGCCCCGGCGGAAGCATGTCAGGAGGTGAGAAGCAGAAGACTCTCCCACCGAAGTGCGACATAGTAGAGACCACCCCTTCCAGCCGGAAGCGGTGACACCATTCCGCCCACCGGAAGTTGGCGAACATGCAGATGAGGACACCCCATCGGAGATAGGGTCCGCTTTTCCAGCAAGGCGTTATTGTCCACGCCGAAAGGCGAACCGGCCAGCCTGCCCAGGACTGCGGCGCTGAACAAGGAGCAGGCTGAACACAAGGCTTGGCTAAAGGCTCACGGGATCAAGGAAACTAAAAACACGCGTCGTACGTTACGGCCGAGCGGCCAATCGCGTTCGCCAGGGGGCCAATTGGTCGGCTGCCTATTCATCGTAGAAGCGGTTCTCGCCTTGGTTATGAGGAGCGCCGATGCAAACGCGGACCCTGAGCAGATGCTTGTGCCACCCGACAGTCCCTCGAGCATCTCATCTCCGTTCGGTCCGTGCGTGCTTGCGAACTATCCCTAGGCAGGAACCTTCCGTCATGGCGTCGATCTACCGGCATTGCCGGGCGCGTCGATCGTGGCAACAGCGCCCGGCAAGGTACTCCGCTTCCAGAAGAAGGGTCCAGGCGGACTTGAAATTCTAGTGCAGCACAACGGCTTCGTCGGGATCAATCCACTTTTTGAAGTAGGCTCCGTCATCATGAAGTCAGAGAATTACCATAGTGGTTATTTTCTGACTTCATGATTACCAGTTCTCCCACTGTCGGTTCTCTCAAAAGGGAGCGTGTCAGCCGCACCGCGCCCGGGAAGAGCCAACTGCGCCGTCCATCACAGCGACCGCCGGTATGTCTCGAGCAAACACATTGAACACTTGGCTGAAGCAGGCATCCAAGTGCCGGAGCTGACGCCCAGCCTAAGGCCAAAGGGGCTCTCGTTTACCATGGCGTCGGGTCGACCTCTGAGCCACAACCAGTTCGACAAAACCTCACCATAGCCTCTTGCCATTGGCCGCTGCGCTACATCTCAGCCTCCGATATAGATTATTTTGAAGTCGAGCCGGATGGCTTGAATCTCCTGATGCCTGTGATCTGTTCGGCGCCCTATGCAGCCAGCGCATGTCAGGCATCTGGAGAAGAAACAAGGATAATAGGACTTGACAAGGAAATGATTTTTGACGGCAGAGATTCAATCTGACAAATAGACAGCCGCCCCAACAACAGGAGACGGCGATGAGCAGAACCCCCATTTTTCCCGACTGCCAGTTCATTACCGACTGCCAGTGCGCTGCACGCGGTTACGAACATGAAAAGACATCATGCGCCGTAGACCGAGTAGCGCAGGCCGCCGCGATGTTGGGCATGCCCTTGGAGATTATCTTCGGCCTAACAGACCACGTCGAAGATTCAGGGGCGTCCAATGGCGTCAATTTCAGAGGTGCGGTTGTCGTTATTAGCACGCGAGTGCTGGATCAGTCGCAGGCGGACTTTTCGCCTTACCGCTACGTCATTGACCACTACCGACGGATGCGTTCCGACGCGGACGGCGCGAAGATCCTGCACGCCGGGTGGGGAAAATGGGATGACCCCGTCCACGACTTTGTGCTCACCACCACCGTTCGCGACGACGGCCAGAATGTGAAGACACACCTTTGGAATCGTGGAGAGCGAATCGCGGACGCCATGGATGACGACGGCATTGCCTTCGATCTCTCTACGTTGGCCATGATGACCATGATGGCCAGCCAGACGGGGCAAGACGATGACGAAGAAGACGACGCGTAGGTAAGAGACGCTGCGGGGTGCCGTCGTTTCATGCCGACAAGCCTGAGCCGCGCACGAGAGAGCGCGGAGTCGGGTTCCGCGCACCCAGGCAGCAGCACCCTCGGCCGCGGCCCCCCGCTTCGAGGCCAATTCACACTCAATGACACCAGTCACGGAGGGGCGGCACTTCGTAGGAACAACTTGATTTTTCCAGTCTGGAACCGATAGCCATTCGGCTGCACCCCGGTGCAGATCGGTTCTCTCCACGCCCGGCGATGTCATAGGACGATATAAGTACTAAGTTCCCCGGACGACGACGATGGACATGATTTGCGATATCGACTTTGACGGGGTGCCTGCCGTGATAACGGCGATGATTGCACCGGATTCCCCCCTTACGGATGCAGAAGAGAAAGTTCGAGCCGCCCGTGATATTCGGTCAGACCGCAGGCAATATGGTGAGGTGCTGTCCGTGCGCGTTAACGATGGCGAGGTTGCGGTTGTGCCAGCAAACTGCACGCGTGATTGCTCATGGAGAGCTGAGATCTACGGCTCGTCTGCGCACCTTCGATTTGGTCCGCACCACTAACCACCGCTCTACGCGATATAAAGGGCAATGTTGATGTGAATGCGGGCAAGCCCGTTCGTCTGCCGGTTCTTCCCGCCGCTGCCTGATGCCTGTTTATTATGCCGACAGAAAAGGAGCCTTTTCAGTCCCTTTTTCAGGTCCAAACTCTTTCGATTCCGCTTATAGGTGGACCGCACCCCCTTAATCTTCATAGACGACGTGGACGAAATCTTGTTCGCCGCGTCGCAGATTTCAGTTGGGGGTCGGGTGCCGATATATAACACCCCCTCATCATCTGCGACGATCATGCCGGATTTGATGATATTGCTGCCGTTTTCCAGCCAACAAATACGGTCGCCTTCGCTAAACGGGATTATGATCGGCTGCTCTGTCATTCTTCGCGATCCAAAAGCTCCCGGATCGCCCTTTCAACGATCACTTGCACAAGAACTTCGTCAGTGACGGCCTTGAGCCGCAACCGCTTGTAGACAGCTTTATCGATCCGGACACCCAACTGTTGGCGCTCAATTTCCGGCTCTGTAGGCGGTTCAACTGGCGGTGGCGGTGGTGCCGGAGGAGCCGCTCTCGGGTTTGATGTCATCATCGCTGACATTGCCTCATCCGAAAAATCTAGGTCATCGGGCCGAAATTCGAGCTTCTTCCTTGGTTCCTTCACGCTGCCACACTCCTGTTTTCGTCGGCCACCTGGACGGCCATGATATCCAAAACCCACGCCATCAGCGTCCTAGCTTCACCTGCCGCCTTGCCGTTTGGCTCATGTTCCATCGCAGTGCGACCTTCATGCGCCCGGCTTGAGTAAGCCTTCCTCTGGTGCAAAACGACCGGGGAAACGGATACGCCCGCCGATTCCAGTGTTGCCCGAGTTTCAGAAACTTCAGATCCCTGCATCGGTGCACGATTGATAACGACGAACGCGGGTTTACCTGTAACTTTGGCAATCCGCACACTGGCCCCGATGGCGTCTAAATCGAACGCCGAGGGCTGACATGGAATCAACATTAGGTCGGCAACCGCCGCGGCGTCGGCGGCCGTACTGTCTGCTGACGGCGGCGTGTCCAAGATGACGATGTCTACACCCTGAGCCTCCGCCTGCCGGAGCAATCCACGCAAACGAGGAGCTTGTGCCGGGACAACTGCGGGGGTTGGTTCGCCGCGATGGTCGCTCCAGATGGCTGATGATGCTTGGGGGTCGAGGTCGAACAATACCGTCGTAAGGCCCAGCATTTCGGCGCAGACGGCCAGGTGCACCGAAATTTGGCTCTTCCCGACGCCCCCTTTGCGGCTGATCACACACACGGTTTTCATATTCAGTCACTCCGCTACCACGTTATCCTGGGATCGAATAACCTGGGGATCAGTGTAGCGTGGGATCGTGGTAGCATTCAAGTAAAACATTTTGACAACAAAAAGGAAGCCTTATGAGGGCTCCCTTTCTCCCTGTTAAATCCGGTGAACATCGCGGTCGTTTTCGCGAAGATCGGGGCGCCGCGTCGGGCTTTCCAGACCGCGATTTTGTTGGAAATGTCGGATTCAGCGATGGCGCGGCGGCGGGTGTATTCTTGGATGTCCATGATGGTTATGCTCCCTGGGGAATGGGTTGGTGTGCGCTGATCCTGGATTGCTTGTTGGCAAGAGAGTGGATGTTGCGGGCAAAGAAAAACCCGGGAGCGAGTTGGGTTTGCTACCGGGTCAACAAGCTATTCGTCTGTGAAACTATCGTGTAATTCGGGAGGCGAATGTAAATGCTTCATCCATGGCGAGCCTGGTAAGCTCGTCAGACAGCATGGTCACGGAGGATTGCAGGTCTGTAATCAGAGTGTCGCCTTCAACAATGACCTTGGCGAAATCATCAACAATCACTTTGGCCCAGTTGCTGGAGTGTCCATATGTTGCCGCGAAGTCCTTTCTGATAGTGCGATCGAGTGTGTTCACCATGAGTTTCGCCGGATCCGTGAGCGGTTCCGTGAGCGGTTCCCTAATCGTGAATGCAACCACGTCTCCATCAGCAAATTCCACATTGGCGATAACTCCGCCGGTTGCTAAATCGCGATGAACGCCAACTGATGCGACATAATCCGTTGCCATAATGGCGGTACAAAGACCTCCATACTTGATATGATTGGAGTTGGATGCGTGGATCTCTTGGTTTATCCATGGGGCAATAGAACCAAGGACTTGATTGTAGGCACTCGTGTGAGGCATGGAAGGTCTCCGGGAAATGTAGGTTGACCCTTTGATGTTCCAGTGTTCGGTTGCATGAGACCCGTATTGCAGACCAAAGAAAATCCCGGTAGCGGGTCAAATCGATACCGGATTAAAATTCCAACAAGCCATCAAACAAGTTTTCTACCGACGCAGGCCTACCGGAAATCGCACACTGAAAAGCTCGATGCATTCGCCGTCCGGAATGCCTTCAGGATATTAGAGTTTGATCATTGCGGCGGCTAACGGGTCGGAAAGGATGACCTGAAGATCCTCACGGCCGCCGATAATTTCGTAACAGCCGGATATTTTGGATTGCTTGTGGAAGCTCAGGGAGTTGGCTGTCGACGCCAGGCAAGCCAGCGTCAGTGCCTCCATTGCCAGGCAGCCAACGCCATCGGCTGTCGCGATATAGAGTTCGGATCTCCGCTGATGGTGGCTCATTGGCGCTCCCTCATGTCGTAGCTGCATACGTCCGCAAAATCTAGCTTATCGTCATCGGGTTGTCGTTCCTGCCGTCCCACTGTCAGGATGGCTTGCACCCGAGCGACCGCATCATCCAAGTTATAGTTGATGACTACGCGATCGAATTCTCTGTCGTGGCTAACCTCATCCTCTGCGACGGCCATCCGCTGCGCGATGATTTCGGCGATGTCTCCCCGATTGCGAAGCCTCTCTTCAAGTATCTCAAAAGATGGCGGTTCAATGAAAACGCCCAATACATCACCCGGCAACTTTTCGCGTAATGTCCGATGACCTTGCCAGTCAACGACGAAGGCGACGTCGATGCCTTTTTCGAGCGCCGAGACGACGGGAGCGGGTGGAATGCCATAACTGCGGCCAAAGACAGTCGCGTGCTCCAACATTCCCCCGTTGGCTACCAGGTCATCGAATGACGCCTGGCTATGGAAATAGTAATGGACGCCCTCTATTTCACCCGGCCGCGGAGCCCGAGTTGTCGCGCTCACGGACTGGACGATGCCAGTATCCCGGGCAAGCAGGCGCTCTGTAATGGATGTTTTGCCGCTGCCTGACGGTCCCGCCAGCACCAGGCAGAGGCCGCGGCGGATGGGTTCTTGGTTTGCTGTTGATGGCATTTGGTGTCCTCCGAGGGGGAGTGGGTGAACACCAATGTTCAGTCGGGTGGTTGCAAGGCAGTCAGATTGCTTAATAACGAAAAAGTCAGGTAGCAAGATAATCTGCTACCGGGTCAACTTTTTCCTTGTTACCGAGCAATCTTTCTACGCTGCCTTCAGAAACAATGGTCATGTCGCAAATTGGGTTGATGGCCGCCCGCGAGGCCCGTTCGCAGCTATCGCAAACCGGGTTGACGGCCGCCTGGGCCTGTCGGTTTTAGTCCCTCGTCTAACCAATTGCCGGAGAACGCTTGAATGCTTGGCCGATGGCCTCCGGAATATCTGAACGATGCAAGAGAGAGGGTTTGCGATTTTTCCAATCCGCTAACAAGTTACCTGGCCACCCCGTCAACAAAATAACCTAAAATACCGTTACCTAAGTAGCAGTTCAAGTGGCCGACAATATAACAGAATCACGCGGTAGCAGAATTAATGTACTACCGAATTTTTCACTTGCATGTGTCTGCCTGGACGTATAATATAGGTCGAGTTATTTCTATATATAACAAAGATTTTTCTTCCGGTATCGAGAAAATTGGGCTAGGGTTGCCGTAATGACCTTTGCCTGGATGTCCCGTAATGCCTGATTCGACGCCGCCTAAGCCTGCCCCGTTCGCACCCATGCCCGTCCTGCGCAGCCCGTTCGGGCGTCGTAGCATGGTGGAGATGGTTGGCCGCGACCAGGAGCCACCGGTTTCCGCGCCAAGTCGGCGGAAGCGGACAAAATCGGTTCGCGCAAAATCTGAATTATGGCTAGCCGAGGATGTTGCCGCCATCATCCCACTGTCCATCCGCAAGATCCAAATGATCGCCATGGAAGGCGGCCTGGGAGCGTTTAAGCTCCCAAACTGCTCGCTTTGGTTTTTCTCAGAAACCGTTGTGCGGGAGAAAATATCGATCTATATCAATGGCCTACCCCAACCAATAGTGACACCGTGCGCAAACCGCAAAAAACCGAAGACAAAGACCACAACCTGCAAAACCGCGAAGGCGTCTGGTATGTCAGATACAAGCTATCCGGTGTCTCCAAGTGCGTATCGCTTTTTACGTCGGATGCCTCCAAGGCCCGGAAAGAGCGCGACAAAATCCTAAAGGGCGCTGCGGACCTACGCGAAGGCCGCATCCCCGATAGGCCAAAAACTTGGCAAGATGCCGTTGTGGGCGCCCTTACCAAACTGGATGCCATGCAGCAAGCGGGGGAAATCTCGGCAGGTGCCGTGGCGCGCTATAACGTCTCGATCGCACAAATCACTCTGGCTGTCGGTGGATGGACAGAGGGCGGCGAAATTGCCGACGTCCTGATCGAGGATGTCACAAGCGACACTGTTGCAGATTTCATTGATGCCCGCCGCGGGGATGGCAGGTCAACAAGTACGATTTTAAATGATCTGACCGCGTGGGGGAAGGTTATGAGTTACGCTAAAAACCGAAAATGGATCGCCGAAAACCCGATCAAGGGCTTGGACCGGCAGGAGGAAGTCGGCGTTCGGAAATCCAAAGTCAAACCGCCCACAGATCCCGAGATTGCCGAACTCATCGCCGAGGTCAGCGAGTGGTCGCGGGAAGTGGCAAAGCTAATGGTGTGGCTGCGGGAAACCGGAATGAGGTTGGCCGAGGCTCTAAACCTGCGCAGATCTGACATTCATCCATGTGGCACAAAAGCCACACTCAAATTGGGTGTGAAGCGGAATCGCGGTGATGGTGGCCCGAGCACCCGGACGATTGATCTTACCCCCCGCGCGGCCGCGATGCTTGCCGATATGCCGGAAAAAGGCAGGTTATTTATTAAACTGCCTTCAGATAGCGCGGTCGTTTCCACACGCTACGGCCAATTCAAACGCCAGAAACAGGGCCGTGAGAACCGGGCGGCAGAGGATGAAGGTCGGGAGGCCGTCACACTTACCACCTATCGTTTGCATGATCTGCGACACGCTTTCGCCGTGGCCAGCTTGGTCGATGACTCCACTTGCATCTACCGGTTGTCCGCGCACTTGGGTCATACACTTGTTACGACCACGGAAATCTACACCAGCCACCTTCGAGGAGATGGGGCTAAGTGGCATTACAGCCGCAACCCATCGCTTTTCGGATCACTTCCGGCGGACTCGAGAGCGGCGCGCAAGGTTGCCTGAAGGAGGGGGTGTCATAGGAGGGTGTCATACCAGGCAAAAAACCGTTATATTCGCTGAACGGTTTTAATGACACCTTAGCCTGAGTTACATAATCATTTGAGGAAGTTGGCGGAGGGGATGAGATTCGAACTCACGAAAGGGCTTGACGCCCTTTAACGGTTTAGCAAACCGCCGCCTTCAGCCACTCGGCCACCCCTCCGCGGGGCACATCCCCGAACCCTCCGTTTACACGGAACGATCAGACACGGCGTTTCCACCGCGTCTTCTAGGGATGTGCGGCCCGTTCGTCAAACCCCAATCTTAGCTCAGCGGCACTTCGAAGCCACGAATCGTCGCCGGACGCGCCATGATCGTCTCATACCAGCGCTTCACGTTGGGGAAGTCCGCCAAATCGATCTTGTGACGCTCATGCCGCCACGCCCAGCCGAGGATGGCGAAATCGGCGATCGAGATCGCATCCGCTACATACTCGTGCTGCGCCAGCCGCCGATCCAGCACGCCATATAACCGAGCGGTTTCCTTGGAATAGCGTTCGAGGCCGTAGCGCTGGTCCTGCGGGTTCTCCACCTGCAGGAAGTGATGCACCTGGCCGGGCATCGGGCCGAAGCCGCCCATCTGCCACATCAGCCACTCCAGCACCGCCACCTGCTTGCGCGGATCGGCCGGGTAGAACAGACCGGTTTTCTGGCCGAGGTAGATCAGGATCGCGCCCGATTCGAACACGCTGATCGGCTTACCGTCGGGACCGTCCGGATCGATGATCGCGGGAATGCGGTTGTTCGGGCTGATCTTCAGGAAGTCCGGGGCGAACTGCTCGTTCTTGGAGATGTTGATTGGATGGACGCTGTACGGCAGCCCCATCTCCTCCAGCGCGACGCTGATCTTGCGGCCGTTCGGGGTGTTCCAGGTATAGAGTTCGATTGACATCGTTCGTCCCGTCTTGAGGTTTGACCGAACTCTGACCACAAGCACGTCAAACGGGCAAGCCGCCCGGCCGAAGGAGTCCACCGACGTGAAGATCGCCACCTGGAACGTCAACTCGATCCGCCAACGCGAACAGCATGTGCAGAACTGGCTGGAGGCCAACCAGCCCGACGTCCTGTTCCTGCAAGAGATCAAGTGCGAGACGCACGCCTTCCCGTCGTTGCCGTTCCACAGCCTGGGTTACACGGCCGAGGCGGTGGGGCAGAAATCCTACAACGGCGTCGCGGTGCTGGCGCGCAAGCCGTTCACCGTCACTCACCGGGCACTGCCCGGCCTGCCGGAGGACGATGCCCAGTCTCGATACATCGAGATCGAGATGGACGGCATCACGTTGATCGGGATCTACCTGCCGAACGGCAATTCGCGGGGTGACGAGGGGTTCGCCTACAAAATGGCGTGGATGGACCGTCTGGCCGATCGGGCGCAGGAACTGCTGGATGCCGACCGGCCGTTCGTGATTACCGGCGACTTCAACGTCGCGCCGACGGAGGAGGATTACGCACCCGGGGCGTTATCCCCGACCGACGCCCTGGTCCGGCCGGAAACGCGGGCTCGGTTTCGGCGGATGATCTGGATGGGGCTGACGGATGCGATCCGGGCGCTGCATCCGCATGGGCGGATCTACACGTTCTGGGACTATCAGGCCGGCGCATGGCAGCGCGACAGCGGCTTGCGGATTGACCACGCGCTGCTGTCGCCGACCCTGGCGGAACGGCTGATTGCGGCCGAACCGGACAGGAACGAACGTGACCGGACGCAGCCGTCCGACCACGTTCCGGTCATGATCGAACTGAAATAGGCAGCCCTACTCCCAGTGCGCGGGCCTCCAGATATAGCGGCCCTCGCGCGGCCCCCAGACCCAATGGCCGGGTTCGTAATGGCCGTAATGCGGCCGGCGTTCGACGTAATGGCCGCCGATCCAGACGTAACGGTAGCCGTCCCAGTGCCAATGACCCGGCTCCCACACCACGCGTCCGCCCGGATGCGGCGGCACCATTTCGTACCGCGGCGGCGGCACCGGGGCGTAGTTGGGCGGCGGCGGTTGCGCGCTGGCACTGCCTATCCCGACCAGGAAAACGGTCGCACCGACAACAAGCCACTTCATCGAACAGACTCCTAAACGAAAGCGATCCCGGAGATGCCACTGCCACCCGTAACCTTGGGTGCCAATAGGTAACAACGGATTCGTGGCGAAACGGCGTCAAATATCCGCGTAGCAATGAGTCTCCGCCATGGTCCCGGGATGTGTCGTGGCTCCCGGATGCGCCGGCCCCACCAACCAGGCATATTTCCAGATGGTGCCGGCATTGTAGCCCGTCGGTCACCGTGATCGTGATGGATTCGCACGGGGTTCCGCCACGTTCCGAGACACCCTTTTTGACGGACCGCGCCTGCCGGTTCAGCGCGATATTGCAGGGCGCGGCCTCGTTCCAGCAGGTGGCGATACCGACGAATGGCTGGTTGATCTCCGCCTCCGTCAGCCCCACCGCATAGTAATAGCCGCGATGCGGCGCCCGGGTCGGTCCTGCGGTGACGTGGCGGGACGGCATCCTGGATTTGTCCCCAGGCATGATCGTCAACGTCGTGCTCCTTCTGGAGTGACGCGCGACCTGTTCATAACCCTGCGGCGCAGGACATGAAACGTCCCTGTTCAGCGGCGGATCACGCCAGACGGCGAGACGCCGATTCTGATTGCTATCGACATTTATCCGTTGTTATAGCGGAATTCGTGTCGTTCCGCCGAGAGAGTTCAATGTATCGCTGCTATTTTACGCATCGCGGTCGGGTCGCCCGAGGCTGCGCCTTGAATGTGGCGACGCTGGACGCCGCCATCGCCACCGGCCGGAAGATTCTGCACGACCACCTGGACATCGACGACTGCGACGGCATCGAGATCTGGTTTGATCGGGCGTTACTGTACAAATTCGGCACCTGACCGGACTGGAAGCCTCACCCGTCCCCGGGGCTTCGATCAACCATCGAACGTTCGCGCGGAAACCCTGGCTTATCCGTCACACTATTCTGTTTCTGACAGGGACTCTGCTGGCAGCGTGCGTTAACATCCAAAAGCAACGCATTGATTGTCTTCAAAACCAGCCTGCGATCCAAAACACGTAGTCATTGCCGATATCTTATTTGTGTGTTGCCGCATCGGTACAGTCGCATCACTTGAGAGGCGTCATCTGTCCGGAGCGCCTGTCCCATGAGACTCAGCAAAGAAGCCCTCTCCATCAGAGTGGTCGTCCGCCGTGCCAAAAGGGGCGCAGCCCCGTTTGTGTGGGAGATCAACCGCGACAACATGGCGGAGCCGGTCTTCGTATCACCGGAAGCCTATGCCAGCATGGAGGCCGCCTATCGGGCCGGCCACGCTCGGTTGAGCGAATTTGTCCCGCCGCCGCGGTCGATGCCGGAGCTGCCGGTGTGGCTCGCCGATGACGCGGAGGCCCCGGAGGAATTGGCTGACGCGCTTTGATTTGAACCGGTGTGGCCTGCCCGCCCGGAATTAATCCTGGCGCGTAAACTTTTTGTTCATCTTTGGGCTGTATAGCCGATGCATGAACCGGCACCCGATCTGCTTTCTGCTTGCTCTGCTGACGCCGTGTGCGGCGCGCGCGGACATCGACCCGTTCTGGCAACGCGCGCCGACCCAAATGTGCCGCCAGGCGATTGCCGCCGCGGAACGCACCCACGGCATACCCTCGCACTTGCTGGCGGCGATCGCGAGGGTGGAAAGCGGGCGGCGGGATCAGGCATCGGGGGGCTTCAATCCGTGGCCGTGGACCATCAACATGGATGGTCAGTCGAATTTCTATGATACGAAAAATCAGACGGTGGCTGCTGCCATTGCGATGCGGCCGAAGGCGGCGCGCTCGCTTGATGTCGGATGTATGCAGATCAGCCTGACCTGGCACCCCGATGCTTTCCCCGACATGATGACCGCATTCGACCCCGCCGCCAACGCCGACTACGGCGCCCGGTTTTTGGTGCAGTTGTTTGAGAAGACCCGGTCCTGGCCGAAGGCGGTGGAGCTGTATCACTCCGCGACGCCGGAGCTCGGCCAGGAGTATCAGCGGCGGGTCTATGCCGCGTGGCCGGAGGAACAGAAGTTCGCCGAACTGAACACGCCGCCGCCGCAGGCAGGGTGGCATGCGGCCACGGGCAACCGCTTCCCAATGGGCGCGGCGTTACGGCCGTACACGGCGCGGATGATTCCACAGGCAAAGGGCTTGGACGGCGCGGTAACGCCGGGACGGTCGCTGGACGCTTACCGCGAGGCGCCGGTGCGGTTGGCGTCGCGGTTGCGGTAGGACAATCCAATCCGCCATCCATTCAGCAGCGATCTTGATGGCTCGGATTGGAACCTGAGAAATCCGCGCCGATGACCCGGGAACCGAACCGTGCTATGGTCGCACAAAACGTCCCGCATCCTTATACATCAGCGAGATATTCCAGTGTCCGCTACTACCGCCCCACGCCGCATTCCTGCCCGGGAGCTTCTGACGACGGCGGAGCTTGTCGCACTGCGCACCCGCATTGAGTGGAAGGGGATCGCCCTGGTCCTGCATGCCTGGGGCGTGATCCTCGGATCGATCGCGCTCGTCGCGGCTTTTCCCAATCCGTTGACTTATCTCCTCGCCGCCATGCTGATCGGCTCCCGCCAACTCGGGCTGGCGATCCTCATGCACGATGGCGCGCACGGCTGCTTTTCCCGTAACGAGGCGCGCAACATGGCGATCAGCCAATGGTTCTGCGCCTGGCCGGTTTTTGCCGACACGCGCGCCTATCGCGGCTATCACCTCGCCCATCACGCGCATACACAACAGAAGGACGACCCGGACCTCGTGCTGTCGGCGCCGTTCCCGATTACCCGAACCAGCTACCGCCGCAAGTTCGTCCGCGATATCACCGGCCAGACCGGCTACCACCAGCGGAAAGCCCAAATCCTCAACGCGCTCGGAAATTCATCATGGCCGGTTGGGCAACGTGCCCGGCATTTTTGGAAGCGCCTGGGACCGCAGGTCGTCACCAATCTGATGCTGCTGGCCGGTTTGACGCTGGCGGGGGTTTGGTGGGCGTATCCTCTGCTCTGGCTCGTTCCGTTGCTGACCTGGATGATGGTGATCACCCGCATCCGCAACATCGCCGAGCATGCCGTTGTGCCGGATTCGAACGACCCGATGCGCAACACCCGCACCACCCGGGCCAACCTGATCGAGCGCGCTTTCATGGCGCCGTATTTCGTTAACTATCACCTGGAACATCATCTGCTGTTCTATGTGCCCTGCTACAATCTTCCCAAGATCCACACAATCCTGATGCGTGGCCCTCACGCCGCGGGCATGGAAGTGCGGAACGGTTACTTAGACGTTTTAAGACTGGCGACCGCGAAACCCGATGGTCAGGATCGTCCGGGCGACATCGTCAATAACGCCCGTCGCATGCGCTCCGGGTCGCGGGTGGCGGAAGACCAGGCATCCTCGGGCTTCTGACCCTCCGGCGCGGATGGCGTGGCCGTTAGGGACTCCGGCCGTGGCGGTTTGTGATTTGTCGTCGGCCCGGGACCGTCGGTAAGTTTTGTTCAATACCCGGTCTGCCTGCCAATCGGGCTGGCGGCTGGACATCCGCGAACACGATAGGGGAGAAACATCATGAAAGTAGTTACGCTTAAAGATGTACCAAACGTTCCGGCTGAAGGCGCCGCGGAGCGCATTGAAGGATGGACCGGGCCGGTTGCCCGCACCCGCCAGACGATCATTGAACCCGGCGAATCCGCGAACTTTAACTGTAGCGTGGTGAACTTCAGCCAAGGCTGCACCACCGGCTGGCACACGCATAACTGCGACCAGATCCTGGTCGTTACGTCAGGCTCCGGCATGGTGGCGACGGAGCATGAGGAACGCGAGATCAATCCGGGAGACGTCGTGCAAATCAAAGCGGGTGAGCGGCATTGGCACGGCTCCAAGGCAGATACCACGATGGGACATATCACGATTACCCTGGTGGGCAGTCAGGCGACCTGGGGGTAGTTGGGAGATTTGGGCGTCGCCGGAGGGCTGTCACGCCAGCGCATCCCGAAATTCGTGCCCGCGATGGGCTTAATATTCGGGCCGCCGGTGACCAACGCTTGTCCAGACACCTCTCGTGTCCGGTTCGTTAACTGCCGCACTTCCGCCGCGACGGCGGACCCGGACAAGCCGGGCCATAACGCCTAAGGAACAAATATTACTCCCGCAGTGCTGCCAGTCCGTGCTTCAGATCAGCGATCAGATCATCCACATCCTCCAACCCGATATGCATCCGCACCACCGGCCCGGCGAATGTACCGCTGCCAGCGGTGCGGGTGACGAAGCCGGTCGTCGGGACCGCGAGGCTTTCGTAACCGCCCCAGGAGGCGCCGATCCCGAACAGGTCCAGCGCCTCGACGAAGCGGTGTGTCGCCGCCGTCGTGAAGTGACGCTGGAACTCGATTCCAAATAGGCTGCAGGCGCCGGTGAAGTCGCGGCGCCACAACTCGTGCCCCGGCGCGCCGGGAAGTCCGGGATGCAGCACCTGCGCGACCTCGGGCTGCTGGCGCAGCCAGTGGGCGACCAGCAACGCGGCGTCCATCTGCGCCTGTAGCCGCACCGCCAGGGTGCGGATGCCACGCAAGGTCAGCCAGCAATCGTCCGGGCTGGCATATTGCCCCAACATACGGCCGGCGGCGTGCAGGATCTGCCAGTCGGCGTCGTTGTTCACAGTGATCGCGCCGATCAGCACATCCGAATGCCCGGCCAGATACTTCGTCGCCGCCTGGATCGAGACATCAACGCCGTGCGTGAATGGCTGGAAGTGATGGATGCCCCAGGTGTTGTCCATGAATACTTTGGCGCCGCCGGCATGCGCGGCGCGCGCGATGGCGGGCACGTCCTGCACCTCGAACGTGTGACTGCCGGGGCTTTCGGTATAGACCACCTTGGTGTTCGGCCGCATCAGCGCGGCGACGCCGGCCTCATCGATCTCCGGCGCATAGTAGGTCGTTTCCACCCCGTACCCGGTCAGCATGCCGGAGGCGAAATTGCGCGCCGGGCCATAGACGTGATCCGGCATCAGCATGTGATCGCCGGCCTTAAGCCATGCCAGCAACGGAGTCGTCACCGCCGCCAAACCGGTGGACACGACATAACAGCGCGTGCCGCCCTCAATGGCGGAAATGGCATCTTCCAGCGCCCAATGCGTCGCCGACCCGCCCGTTCCATAGGTCAGCACCTGCGCGCCGCGTTGGGCGGCCAGCGCCAGACGCTCCTTGACGGTCGGGACCAGGACGGTGGAGCCGCGCAGCAGCGGCGGGTTAACGAACCCGTGCTCCCGCTTGGTGCCACGGCCGACGTGAGACAGAGTGGTGCGGAAGCCGCGCTTCCTGGTTTCGTCAGTCATGCTGTTAACCTACCTCGATCGGGGTGTCGGAGCGACCGCCCCATTCCGTCCATGAACCATCATATACCGCCCCTTCCGGGAATCCGGCGACCCGCAAACCGAGCGTCAGGATACAGGCGGTGACGCCGGAGCCGCAGCTGGTGACCAGCGGCCGCGATCTATCAACGCCAGCGGCTTCGAAGCGGGCGCGGACCTCGCCGGCCGGCCGGAAGGTGCCGTCGGCGTGCAGCAGGTCGGTGTAGGGGACGCTGGCGGAACCCGGAATGTGGCCGCTGCGCATGCCGGCGCGCGGTTCCGGCACCGCACCGGTGAAACGGCCGGCGGCACGGGCGTCCAGCACCAGTTCATCGCGGGTCAGCACATTGCGAAGAATGTCGCCGACGCCGCGCAATTGGGCGGCGCGATAGTTCGGTTGAAATGCGGCCGGTGCCGGCGCCGCCGATTCGCCGTCCTGCGTCGGACGGCCCTCTTTCAGCCATTTCGGCAATCCGCCATCCAGCACCGCGGCGTTATCGTGCCCGAACAGCCCCATCAGCCACCAGCCGCGCGCGGCCGAGGCCAATCCCTTCTGATCGTAGAATACGATTCTGGACGTGTTGCTGACGCCAAGCGCGGCCATGAGTTTGGCGAATCGGCCCGGGGTGGGGACCATGTGCGGCAGATCGGTGTCCTGGTCGGCGATCTGGTCGATGTCGAAATACCGGGCGCCGGGAATGTGGGCGCGGAGGAACTCGGCCCTGCCGTCCTTAGGTTCGTTCGGCAGGTATTTCGTGGCGTCGAACACCAGAAGGTCCGGCTTTCCGAGTTCCCCGGCCAAAAATTCGGTTGTTACAAGCGGCCCCATGTTCATCTCCCCATCACTGCGTGACCGGCAGTGTAGGTCAGTCGGATGCACCTGTCATAGAGGCGCATCGATTGAACATTGTCCTCTACTCGCCCGACAGTTCCCGCCGCCGCCGATCCAGTTCGTCGGTGTAGCGCCGCAAGGCGTATTGTTCGGTCAGCACTCCGATCACATGCCGCTCCTGGGCGCTGTCCACCACCACCAGAGCGTCGCTTTCGGCGTTCTCGAACATGGCCACCGCTTCCTTGATCGTCATCTGCGGCAGCAGAATGACGTCGGCGTGATGGACGATATCGCGCACCTTGTGGTCGTCATCCGCATCGGCGTGTGCCTCCGGCAGCAGCACGATCCCGGCATAGCGGTCGTCGTCGTCCAGCACGATCACCCGTGTCGCGGCGCCCAGCGGGAAGTCTCGCTTGAATGCGCGCAATGGCGTGTCGCCACGCACCGTGCGCATTTCCCGCCGCATCATCCGGCCGACGGTCAGGTTGCGCATCCAGCCGATATCCACCGCGCTGCGGATCGCCTCGCCTCGAAGGTGGAACCGCCACGTGGCGAACGAATAGCCAAACGTCCGCCGCACCGTCAGCGAGGACACCACGCACGCCGCCAGCACCGCGACTGTCATCGGCAGGCTGCCGGTCGCCTCCAGCGCCAGGAAGCCCATCGTCAGCGGCCCGCCGATGATCGCCACCGCCAGCCCGCTCATGCCCACCAACGCGCAAACCTCTTGCGGGATCGCGTGTTGGGCGCTGACCAGTGCCAGCGCCCCGGCGAACGCTTTGCCCAACAACGCACCCAGAAACAGCGAAGCGAAGAACAAGCCGCCGCGAAAGCCGGACCCGATCGAGATCGCCGATGCGGTCGCCTTCAGCACCACCAGCAGGACCACCCAGCGGAGCGATTCGTGCACCTCGAATGTCAGTCCCAACGCCCCGTGGCCCGACGACAACACCGCCGGTGTCACCAGCGCCAGCAGGCCGATCGCCAGCCCTCCGATGGCCGGACGCAACCAGACCGGCACACCGCTCTTGCGGAACAATTCCTCGGTGATGGTGACGCCGCGCATGATGGAAATGCCGAGCAGGGCGCACAGCATGCCAAGCGCGAGGATGGGGATGTAGTCCAACGCGTCGATATGGGCCGGGACCTCCGGCGCCAGGTCGAAAATCGAGCCGCCCAGCGCATGGACAACCGCCTGCGATACCAGGGCCGACACCGCGACCGGGGCGAACGCGACTAATGTATAGGTGCCGATCACCAGTTCGAACGCATAGAACGCGCCGGTCAGCGGGGCATTGAAGGCGCCGGCGATCGCGGCGGCGGCACCGCATCCGACCAGCAGGCGCAAATCGTTACGCCTGACCCGGAACGCGTGCCCCCAGCGGGAGGCGATGGCCGATCCGATCTGGGTGTATCCGGCTTCCAGCCCAACCGACGCCCCGACCCCGTTCGACATCATAGTTTGCAGGACGACGATCAGGCTGCCGTTCAACGACATCCTGCCGCCGAACAAGGCATTCGCCTCAATCGGATCGACCGTGCGCCGGGGCCAGAAACGTCCGATGCCCAGTGTCACCAACCCGAGGACAAGCCCGCCAATACAGGGGACAAGGACGGTCCGAAGCGGATTGAGCGACGCCATCGCGCTGAGGCGCTGATAGGGTTTGATGACGAACAGCGTCTGGTGGATCAACTGGGTCGTTTCGGTCATCATCCAGACCACGATGCCGGTCGCACACCCCAGGAACGCCGCCAGCACGACCAGCCAGATTTCGTCGGCCCGGACCAGCGCCCGCAGCACCTGCGGCGCATGCATGACGGCCGACCCGATCGGCCGGCGAGGGCGCCGGACCTGGGTTCGTCTTGACTCAGGAACATCCGGCGCGGCGGACGCGGGCTTCCCGGCGAGGCGGGCGCCGTGCGGACCCGCAATTACAGAATCGCCGTGGATGGTCGGCATTCGGGACGTCCAGCCAAAGTAAGAGAGGAGCGAAATCGGTTGTGGAACCGGACCCGGTTCCACGCAACAATTCATCCTCTGATTAGGGCATCAGTGTGGTAAAAATATCGGATGGTTGTGGCAGTTGAGCATTCACATGCCCCGATCCGCTCGCGTTGCCGCCAGATCGTCCTCCAGGAATGCCCGAATCACCTCCAACACAGGTTCGTGCGCCGAAAAACCGAGCGTGCGGGCGTGCAACGCTTCGAAGGCGGTTGGCCACGTGGAGACGATCGCCGCGATGGTCTCGTCAGCCACCCGCTTGACGTGTGACGAAGCGCCGGGCGAAACCTGATCCAGGGCCTGTAACAGATGCGCGACGGTGGTGCTGATGCCCGGTGGATCGATGCTGCGGTCCAACCCCATCTTGCTGGTGTCCATCGACGCCGCGTGCATCAGCCAATCGACCGCCCGCCGGGGGCTGCACACCCAGACGGCGAAATCGTCGGGAACCGGCAATTCGGTGTCCAAACCCAGCAGCGGTTCGCGCACGATGCCGGAGAAGAATGAACTCGCGGCTTTGTTCGGCCGGCCCGGACGCACAATCACTGTAGGCAGCCGCACCGACACCACGTCCAGGAAACCACGCCGGGACGCATCCGCCAGGATCAGCTCCGCCGCCGCCTTTTGCGCGCCATAGCTGTTGCCGGGGATCTGCCGCGTGTTGTCCGGCAGCGTGGTGTCCTGGTTGGTGCTGAAGCTGGCCACTGAACTGGTGAACACCACCCTCGGCCTTGTCCCCAATGTCCGGCAGCGATCGATCACCGCATCGGTGCCGCGGATGTTGACCCGGCGGCCGAGTTCATAATCGGCCTCGGCTTGCGCGCTGACCACGGCGGCGAGGTGGAAGATCACATCGGTGCCGTCCGGGATGGCGGCGTCCGGCAGGTTGACGACGTCGCCGCCGACCGATGTGACGGGAAACGGTGCGTCCGGCCTCGGCGGTTCGGCCATGTCGAACAAGGTCAGTCCGGTGACCGTATGGCCGCCCAGCGTGCCATCTTTCGCCAGTTTCGCCGCGATTTTGCGGCCGAGAAAACCGCCGCCGCCCAGGATCGAAATTTTCATTCAGGTGCCCTCCATCAGCAGTGATCAATTGCACCGGAACGCGCGCTGGTCCACCGTCCACGCATGTACGCGATCAATCTTTTCATGAATCCGCGCCACGGGGTGCCGGGCGTCAACGTTTTGCCGGCCGGCGGATTTCGGCGCGCCAAGGCGGCGATCACGGCCTGGCCGGGGTACGCTGCCACGGCATTGGTCGATTTGCCTTGGATCGCCGAACAGACGGGTGTGGCGGTGATTCGGATCAAAGATGAGGGATCGCGCTTCGGCCTCGGCAGTTTCAAAGCGCTGGGCGGTGCCTACGCGGTGGCCAACCTGCTGGAAGCTGCGTTGTCGCGCCAAGGCGTGGCGCTGTCGGTCCGTGCGGCCGATCTGGAGGCGGGTGTCTTCGCCGATCGCACGCAAGTGATCACCGTGACGTGCGCGACCGACGGCAATCACGGCCGCTCCGTCGCCTGGGCGGCGCGGCGCTTCCATTGCGGCTGCACGATCTTCGTCCACGAAACGGTCAGCCAGGGCCGGGTCGATGCGATCGCCGCGTTGGGCGCCAACGTTGTGCGGGTTCCGGGTACCTACGACGACGCGGTGCGCGAGGCGGATCGTTGCGCGCAATTGAACGGCTGGTTCGTCGTCTCCGACACCTCCTGGCCAGGCTATACTGAGGTCCCGCGCGACGTGATGCAGGGGTATCGTCTGATGGCGGATGAGGCGGCGGACCAATGGACCGGCCCGCCGCCGACGCATGTGTTCATCCAGGCGGGGGTGGGAGGCGCCGCCGCCGCCGTGTCGGTGCAGATGCGGGCCCGATTTTTCCCGGCCCCGGCGCTGATCATTGTGGAACCGGACCGCGCCGCCTGCCTGCTGGAAAGCGCTCGGTCTGGCGCGCCATCGGTGGTGCGGGGCGATCTGGACACGATCATGGCGGGGCTGGCGTGCGGCGAGCCCAGCCTGTTGGCGTGGCAGGAATTGGAGCGGGCGGCGACGGCATTCCTGGCGATTCCGGACGCGGCGGCGGTGGATGCGGTGTGCCGGCTGGCCAAAGATGGACTCGCGATTGGCGAATCGGGTGTCGCCGGGCTGGCGGGGTTGATTACGGTGGCGACGCATCCCATATCGAGAAGTGCCTTGTTCCTGAAGAGCGACAGCCGAGTGTTGCTGTTTGGTACCGAGGGTATAACCGATCCAGTTGTGTACAACGAAATTCTTTGCTCAGGACAGCGGTAACGGGCTATCACCCAGTTGTGGCCATCACTGTCGCAGGGTTGACGGAAATACATCCGGTGGTGCGCGTTATGCTGGCAGATAGTTGCAACAGCGGAGCATACGGATGCGGGCCAAATGGCCATTGCTGGCTACGGTGCTTGGTTTAGGCGTGGCTTATGGCGCCTCTCCCTATGTGGCGCTGTATCGGCTGGGTTCGGCGATCGAGAGCGCCGACGCCCGCACGCTGGAATCCCTGATCAATTGGCCGGCTGTGCGGGAAGGCATCAAGGAAGACGTGTGCGATCTGGAGGCTGACGATCCGACGCCGAAGACGGGTGCCGAGTTGCCGCCGTTTGGCGCATCGTTCGTGCGCGGCATTGCATCGAGCGCGATCGATCAGGCGGTCACGCCGCAGGCGCTGCTGACCGCGACCGCAACGTTGCCGGCTGACCCGCCGGTGAGACGTGGCGCCGACGTGCATGTGAGTTGGGCGTTTTTTGACAGCCCGACCACGTTTCTGATCAGCCTGAGGGCACACGGCCAGTCCGACCCGATCAAGCTGGAGATGGAGTTTCGGCATGGCTCCTGGCGCGTGCAACGGGTTTGGTTGCCGGCGGACTTGCTGTCGTCCGGGGCGAAGACTTAGGCGACGCCTTGCGCCTCATCCGGACACGCAGTTGGCATACCAGATGATACCAACGGCCGTTGCGGCCGACGCTCCGGCAGAGCATCCCGTCATGCCGACGAAGGTCCGCATCCACATTTTTTGTTATTGAAAACAAAGACGTGGATGGCGTGTCGTCGCGCTCCATGACGATATGAGGACGATCCGAGTGTGGTCAGTATTAAAGCCGATTGGCATTAGCCCGCCATCCGGGGACTGTCCCGACTGTTTGCAGGTAAGTCCCGCGACCGCTCACGCGATTTGGCCAAAAGCGATCCGGCCATCGCCCCGAGCACACCCTCGCGGAGGCCCGTTTCACCCGATCCTCTGGATTCAGGGTGCGAGGGGTATGCGCTCATCCGCGTCTCAAAAGCCATATCCTGAGAATTCGCCCCGGTTTTTGAGACATTTTTCTCAACCCTCGCGTCCACACCAGCCGCCGGCGCCTCAACCGGTGCCGCTCCGGATTGCATCGCCTCCAACCCGCTGGCATCCGGATCAGCCACATTCAGCATAGACCGTTCGGCCACATGCGCCGTCCAGGCGTCCTCGGTCGCCGCCCCTCGGTCGCTTCCCGCTTCTGGCGCAACGCCTGCACCCGCATCAGGCGTCCGTGTACGGACAGCGAGGTCCGCACCATCGATCCGTACTGCGCGTTCAGCCGCAACGCCATCCCGATGTCGCCAGCGTGCTGACGAAGCAGCCGCAGCCTCTCCTCGGCCTGAGCCCGAGCGGCGATGCCATGGGCGGTGAGATCAATCTCATTCGCGTTGACCGGTAGCAGCGCCGCCACCTTGGCGATGGCGGCATGGTTTCCGGCGCGGAGTGCTTCAGGTGAGTCATCGATCGGCGGCGGCAAATGGTCGGTGTGGGTGTAAGCGAGCTGATAGTACAGGCAGGCGGGAAGGTCGTCGGCCGGATGCAGTAGGGGGGAGGTTTATATTCCTCGAAGAGGAGATTAATTTAGGAAATAAGTCAATACATTTGCGACTCCGTTCCGCGACAGCCCATTCCGGATAAATGACACCTGGTGACACGACTGTCGGGTCTGGGCCTACTTGTAGTAACCGACGCCGCATCCCAGGCCGGCGACCGCGGTCACGAAGCTCACCTTCGGCACCCACGCCTTGTCAGCGCCGGGCTTGGGAGAATTGTAGCTGACCTCATTGACCTGTCCGTCTTTTGCCGCGGAGTAAAGCTCCGGGCCGTACACCTTGCCGGTTGGGTCCTTGAGCATCCTGCTGTCCGTCCCCAGCAACTGCTTTACGTTGGGATTGCCGATGGCGACTATATTGCCGTCGCTGAGATTGAAGCAGAACGGATAGAGGTCACCCACAAGAAAGCCGTTTTCGCCCTTGTTGATCTGGTCGAGCGTCTTGGCCTTATCGGTTTTGATGGCCGCAACCGCCTTTTCAAGCATGGCCTTGGCGTCCGCCGCGGTACCTTGCGCGAATGCCGTCGTTGAGAACAAGACAGCCATGACGCCCAGCGCGCCAATCACGAGTTTACGAAACATGAATATTCCTCCCTGCACTTCGAACAATCTCTAATTGTCATGCGCCGTGGGTAGGCCGGTAGAGTTCATATCCTAATATTGCCCCAATGACCAGTGGGCTTGTGCGCGCCGACAAGTTGATAAATAGAGGCGGGGTGGCCATTTCCGGATGGGCCTTTGCAGGAATGTGTTGCAGCACAGGAAATGGCCGCTTGCTGGGGTGGTGCTGCCGCGAGTGGCCACCTCCGATCTCAGCCAGATTGGCGATGTCGTGGGCCGAGCCGCTCGGTTTGAATTGGCTCCTGGTGGACACGAATGTCGGTCCCCGGGCCGGCTGGGGCAGTGGGAAACCGGTCCCTGGATCCGATGCACCCTCACCAAACCAACCGGTCAAGACCGCTGCTCAGAAGTATTTAATGTCCTCGGCGATCGGAACGCGTTTGACCTCATGCGCTTGCAAGCGCGGCATGACCTCGCGGCCAAAGCGGCGGATCTGGTTCAGGAACATCTCGTGCGGCATCGCACCCCGGTTCAGGCTGACCAGTACCGTGTTGGCGCCGGCTTTGTCCGCTTCGGCGATCAGGCGTTCGGCGACCTCGTCCGGCTGGCCCCACGGCATGTGGTCCGCGCGTTTTTCCACATCCGCCATGGTCATGTTCCGAAAATCCTCGCGGGAGTGGGCGGCTTGTTTCAGATTCTCCTGCCGGACGTAGTCAGTGGAGTTGGCGCTGACGTAGCCGTGCTCCCGCTGGATCGCGGTTTCGGTGAAGTTGCCGTGGCTGAACAGGGTGCGGTTGAAATACAAATGGTACGGGCCGTTTTCCTTCACCGCCTGCGCCTTGCTGTCGGCGACGTAGGCGTTGACGCCAATGGACAGATGGTCCGGCGTGACGGTGCGGCCGTGCTGCGCCTGAACGGTCGCGTAATGGCGGATGATGTCCTCGCGCAGGCCTCCGGGAGCCAGCCCCGGCGTGATGGGAATGTTCTTGCGGGCGGCAAATTCAATCGACTCGCGGCTGCCTACGATCGGCATCCATACCGGCGGGCCGGGTTGCTGCACCGGGCGGGGCCACAAAGCGACGTCCTTGTAAGACCAGTATTTGCCCCGGAATGAAAAAATATCGTCCGTCCAGGCACCGAGGATAATGTCGTAGGCCTCCTCGAACCGTTCCCGTGACAACGCCATCGGCACGTTGTGCACCTGGTATTCGCGGGGAATGCCGCGCGCGAAACCGGAGATCAGGCGGCCGTTGGACAGGCAGTCCAGCATCGCCAGTTCCTCGGCGAGGCGCAGCGGTTCGTGCAGTGGCAGCAGGTTGCCGTAGATCAGCAGTTTCAGCCGTTTGGTGCGTTGCGCGGCGGCGGCGGCCATCAGGTTGGGCGAGTTCATCAGGCCGTAGGGCGAGGTGTGATGCTCGTTGAAGCCGACGCCGTCGTAGCCCAGGCGGTCCATTTCCTCCCACGCCTGCAGGTGTTCTTCGTAGGTGCGAACAGCCGTCGCGGCATCGAAATGCTGTTTGCTGAGCGGATACGGCAGTTCCGCGCCGACCTTGAGGTGGTCGAGATGCTGGCTGTAGGCGAGCAGATCGAAGACGAAGACCTTCATCGCGGCGTTTCCCGTATGCTTTGTGTTGGGGATGACGGTGCCAGATCGCGGGGCGCCAGGGAAGCTTGGGGACCGAGCCAGCACGGGCGTTGACCGCGACACCGCTTTCGCGGGTCGCTCTGACTGCGTCATGGCCGGGCTTGGCCCCATAGACATCAGGATAGGGCGTCAGGTGTCGAGGATTTGCCCATGCGTCATGACCGGGCTTGGCCCGGTCACCCACGACTTTGCCTGGCGCGGCACAGAAAGTCCCGGGTGGCCGGGCCAGGTCCGGGTCATGACAAAGTCAAAATCGTTATTAAACCGCCAGCCCCAGCGCCTTGATGGCGTTACCGCCGGACAGCGCCTTCATCATCGTATCGTCCACACCCGGCGTCGAGGCGATGTGCCCGATCGGATCGTGCTCCGCCATGTCGAACGGATAGTCCGTGCCCATCAGAATCCGGTCCGGACCGAACACGTCCAGCATGTAACGAAGCTGGTGCGGGGTGAAAACGATGGTATCGAGATACACCTGCCGCAGATAGTGCGTCGGTGGCAGTGGCAGGTTCGCGTGTGCGTCCTGGCGGGCGCCCCAGGCGTGGTCGATGCGGCCGGAATAACCCGGCAGATAGCCACCGCCATGCACGGCCATCAGTTTCAGGTCCGGGAACGCCGCCAGGGTGCCGCTGAAGATCAAATGATGCAGGGCCGTGGTTGTATCCAGCGGATTCCCCAGCACATTATTGAAATAGTAATTCGTGAAACGGTCGCCATGGGTAAAGCCGTTGGGGTGCATCATCAGGAACGCGCCCAGTTTTTCCGCCTCGGCGAAGAACGGACGGAAGCGCGGATCGGACAGTTCCTCACCGTTCACGTTGGTCAGGATTTGCGCGCCTTTCAGGCCCAGCGGCCCCATGATGCGGCCGAGTTCCTCCACCGCGCGGGCCGGATCTTGCAGCGTAACGGTACCCAGGCCGGCAAAACGATCCGGCTGGCGGGCGATGTAGGCGGCAACACCATCGTTCGTCAGCGCATGCGCCTCGGCGGCCATTTCCGGCGTCAGAGTGTAGTAGCACTGGCCGGGCGCCGGCGCGATCACCTGGATATCGACGCCCATCCGGTCCATGTCGCGCAAACGGCCATCGAGGTCAGCGTACATGATCTGGGCGCGGTCCGCATCCTGCATCGCGTTAATCTCACGCGTTTCGGAATTGGAGAAAAACGCCAGCGGGATCTGCTTCGGATCGACATGCGGGCCGGCGAGGCGAGCCGCTTCCGGCACCACAATATGGCAATGAATGTCGATCGTCGTCGTGCTCGGGCGGCGCACGCGGCCGGAGGCGGTATGGGCGCGGGCGGCGGTCAGGCCGTAACGGTTTTTCGGCGGGCTCATGATCTGGTTTCCTGTTAGATTGTTACTATTCCGCCGAACAGGGCGGATCGGGTGATAGCCTCGAAACAACGGGCGTTTGCCAGCATCTCGGCATGGGTGACGGGGTATGGCACCTCGCCTTTGATGGCACGGGCGAACGCTTCCAGGTTGTCGCGCACGGCGGGATGCGGCGGGAAGAACCGATGATGCGGGGCGGCGCCGCGCATGCGGGTCGTGACGTCCCAGCCTTGCGGCGATTCAGGATGCTCACGGTCACGGATTTCCATCCAGCCTTGCGAGCCATACAGGGTCAGGCGACCGTCGAACGGGGTGGCCAGGATCGCGGACATCATCGCCGTGGCGCCGCTTTTGAAGCCCAGCGTCACTGTCAGCGTGTCGCCATTGGCGAAACTGGTGGCGCGCGTTCCGAACCGCGCCCAGACTTCTTTAGGCTCGCCAAACAAAGCGATGGCGAGATCGACCAGATGGATGCCGGTGGCGGACAGTGGCCCGACCGGCGCATCGGTCGCGGACAGCCGCCAGTTGTCGGGCGGCAGCGCCAGGAATTTGTCCTGACTGAAGTTGCCCTCCATGACCAGTGCGGTGCCGAAATCGCCCGCCTTCAGCCGAGCGGTTAGTTCTTTGACGGCTGGTTCGTGCCGCCGTTCGTGGCCAATTCCCAGTACCAGCCCCGCCTTTTCGATGGCGGCGATGGCGCGGGAGGCGTCGGCGCCGGTGATGCAGATCGGTTTCTCGCAGAACACGTGCTTGCCGGCGTTGGCGGCGGCGACGATCTGGCCGGCGTGGAAACGATGCGGCGACGTCAGGATGACCGCGTCGATATCCGGGTTGGTCAACGCCTCTTCGAAATGTTCACCGGTGGCCATGCCGGTCACCGCCGCGCGCGCCGCCGGGTCCGGATCGATCGCCAGAACGGGCCGGATCAGATCGCTGGCGGACAGCTCCCGCAGGATCGTCTTGCCCCACCACCCCAGCCCGATTTGTGCTGCCCGAATCATGACCGTGTCGCCCAATGGACGGCGAGCTGGCCCGAGTCGTTACTGCCTCGTCCGGCCTCAATGGCCTCTTCGTATCCAGCCAGGGCGGCAGTCGCGGCGGGCAGTTGCACGCCCGTTGCAGCGGCAAGGGCCAGCATGGTTTCCAGGTCCTTGCGGGCACCGGTGATGTCGAACGATCCCGGTCCGGTGTTGGCTCCCCCGAGGCCTCGGGCGATGTCGGGACCGCGGCCTTTAATGCCGTTGGCGGCGCCGGTCGTGTCACCGAGGATGTCGATCAGTTGCGCCGGCGTCAGGCCGACGTCCTTGCACAGCGACAGTGCCTCACCGAGCGCCTGCCAATACACCAGGAGGGGCAGGTTGACCGCGAGTTTGACCCGCGCTCCGGCGCCGATGGCCCCGACGTGTTCGACACGGCGGCACAGTTGATCCAGCACCGGGCGGGCGCGGGCGACCGCTTCCTGTGTGCCGCCAGCCAGGCCGAACAGTTTACCGTCTCGGGCCGGGGCGACGGTGCCGCCGACGGGACATTCCACATAGGCGCCGCCGCGGTGTTCGACGTCGGCCGCCAGAGCGATTTGGACGTCCGGCAACACCGTGCTCATGTCGATCAGCAGTTTGCCGGCCAGGTCCGCGGACAGCAGGCCGAGCGGGCCTCGATACACAGTGTCCAGGGCCGCCGCATCCAGAACGATCGTAATGACCGTGTCGACTTTATTGACCAGATCGGCGGGCGTTTCGGCGGCGGTGGCGCCGTCGGCGACCAGAGGCGCCGTTTTGGCGTGGTCCCGGTTCCACACGGTCATTTCGTGCCCGAAGGTCATCAGACGGCGAACAATGGTCGATCCCATCTTGCCCATGCCGCAAACACCGATACGCATCCTGTCGTTTCCTTAGTGTTCGGGCCGGCGCGCGGCGACGCCCAGATGGGTTTCGATCAGATCGGGTTGGCTCCGCACGTCTTCCACGCCGCCGCTGAAAACGCAGCGGCCGGCGGACATGATGACAATGTGGTCCGCCAGTTCCAGCGCGAGGCGGATGTTTTGTTCCACCAGCAGGATAGACATCCCTTCGTCGCGCAGCCGGGTGATAGTGCGCCCGACTTCGGCGATGATCAGCGGCGCCAGTCCCTCCGACGGCTCGTCCATCAGCAAAACCGTCGGGTTGCCCATCAGGGCGCGGCCGATCGCCAGCATCTGTTGCTCCCCGCCAGACAGCCATCCGGCCAGTTGGCGGCGGCGTTCCTGCAAGCGGGGGAACAGTTCGAAGACGGTCTGAGTGGTCCAGCGCGGTTTGGCGCCGCGGCGGGCGACGGACAGATTTTCCTGCACGGTCAGGCTGGGGAAAACCCGGCGTCCCTGCGGCACCAGCCCGATGCCGGCGCGGGAGATTGTTTCGGACCCCAGTGCCTCGATACGGCGATCCCCGAGGTAAATCGATCCGCCGCGCGCCTTGACCATGCCGACAACGGTGCTGATGCAGGTGGTCTTCCCGACACCATTACGACCAAGCAGGCCAAGGACCTGGCCTTGCGGGACGACAAGGGAGACGCCTTGCAGCACGTGGCTGTCGCCGTAGAAGGCGTGGACATTGTCCAGAACCAGAGCGTCAGTGGCCAAGATAGACCTCCCGCGTGCGGGGATCGGCGATAACGGAATCGCGGGTGCCATCGACGATGACGGTGCCGAATTGCAACAACGTGACGGTGTCAGCAAGATCCAGCGCGATATCCATATCGTGCTCGATCAGCACGACGGTGGTGGTGCGCGGGATGTCGGCGATGACTTTGCGGACGGTTTCGCGTTCCTCGGTGGACAGGCCGGCAAGGGGTTCGTCCAGCAATAAAAGGCGCGGATTTTGCGCCAGTGCGAGGGCGATTTCCAGGCGGCGCTTCTCGCCATACGACAAGGCGGCGACCGGGCGGTCCGCTAATCCGCCCAGACCGACACGGGTCAGGGCGACGGCGGCTTCCTGCACCAGCGCGCGGTCGCGTGCTAACGGGCGGACCATGTTCCAGCGCCCCGGGCGCAATCCAAGCAAAGCAAGTTCCACATTGCGCAAGAGTGTTTCGCGCGGGAACAGCGTCAGGATTTGGTAGGTTCGAGCAAGGCCCATATGCGCCCGCCGATGCGGCGGCAGGGTCGTGACATCCGTTCCGAACAGTTCGATGCGGCCGGCGCCGGGCAGCAGGTCGCCGGAGATTTGATTGAACAGGGTGGTCTTGCCGGCACCGTTAGGACCGATCAGCAGGCGGCGTTCGCCGGGTTCGATGCGCATCGTCACGTCGTTGGTGGCGATCAGACCACGGAACGATTTGTGCAGGTTCTCGATCAGCAAGGCCGGGACGGTCATCGGTCGCGTCTAGCCAGCAGGCGGCGCACGCCCGGAACGATACCGTCCGGCATCACCAGCACGATCAGGACGAAGACCGCGCCCAGCAGCATGTTCCAGCGCTCGATGTAGATCGACGCGTAGTTTTTCAGGATCACCACCAAGGCAGCGCCGACGACCGGGCCGGCGAGGGTGCCCGATCCGCCCGCGATGACTCCCAAGAGTCCTTCGGCGGAGGTGGCCATGGAGAGGACGGACGGATGGATGTAGCGCTGGTAATAGACGTAGAGCAGGCCTGCGACTCCCGCCCAGAAGCCGGCGATGATGAAGGCGGTCCAGCGCACCAGCCAGACGTTGTGACCCAGAGCGGCCATGCGGCGCGGTTGGTCGCGGGTGCCCTGTAATGAAACGCCGTAGGCGGAACCGACAAGAATTGCGATCACGGTCAGTGCGATCCCGGTTGTCAGCAGCGTCGCGAGGTAAAAGGCGGCGGGGCTGTCGAGCGACACGCCGAACGGGTGCGGCCGGGTCAGGCCGGTCAGGCCGTTGTCGCCGTTGGTCAGGCCGACCCAGCGGTAAGCGAGGCCCCACACCACCTGCGCCAACGCCAAAGTAATCATCAGGAAACCCAATCCGCTGGCACGCAGTGCGATGGCACCAAAGATGGCGGCCAGCAGGGTGGTTCCGGCCAGCGCCAGAACCGCGGCAACCAATGGCGGCAGGCCGAGCGTGACCGTCGTTCCGGCGCAGATATAGGCGGCAAAACCGAGGAATGCGGCATGACCGAGCGAAGACAGGCCGGCGTAGCCGACCAGGATGTTGAGGCTGGCCGAGAACACGACCGCGATCAGGACCTGGGTCGCAAGGTTGATGTAGAAGTCGCCCGCGACGAATGGCAAGACGATCAGCGAAACCAAGGAGATCGCTATGTATAATCCGCGCGTTTTCATACCGCCATCCGCCCGAACAGCCCGTTGGGCCGGATCGCAATGACGAGAATCATCGGCAGGAACAGGATCACGTAAGCCAGGTCCGGCAGCAGCGCGATGCCGAATGTGTAGATCGCGCCAATGATGAAGCTGCCGACAAACGCCCCGGTGATGCTGCCGACGCCGCCCAGGATCACCACGATCAGCGCCAGCGGCAGCATATCGCCATCCAGGCCCGGGTAGGCGGACAGGATCGGGCCGGCCAGCACGCCTCCGGCGCCGGCAATGGCCGAACCAAGACAGAACACCAGCGTAAAGATCGCCGACACCGGAATTCCGACTGCCCGCGCCATCGCCATGTCATCCACCCCGGCTCGGATCATCGCGCCGAGCCGCGTGCGATCCAGCAGAATATGCAGGCCCAGGGCGGCGAAAACAGCCAGGACGACCACCGCGAGCCGATACGCCGGAAAAATGAAGCCCCACAGGAACACCGGCCTCGCCAGCCAGTGAGGCGTGGACAGCGGAATCGGATCGCCGCCGAACACCAGCAGGCAGCCATCAGAAATGATAAACGCAATCCCCAGGGTCAGCAGCACCTGCCCGAGCGCATTGCCGGCGAGGCGGCGCAGCACGAAACGTTCCAGCAGGCCGCCGAACACCGCCACAGCGATCCCGCTGGCCAGCGCGGCCATCCACAGGCTGGTGCCCGGGAAGGCCCGCATCAGATACGCTCCGATATAGGCCCCCAGCATGAACAACGCGCCGTGGGTCAGGTTCGCCAGCCGCATCAATCCGAAAATCAGCGAGAAGCCTGATGACAACAGGAAGAGCAGCCCGCCGAAGGCGAGGCTGTTCAACGTCTGTGCCACCCAGAACTGCATCAATTCGACAGGTTCTTCGCCGGCGGCCAATCGCGTGAATAGACCGGGTTGGCAAGGAACGCCTTCTGGTCATAGGTCCAGAACTGGCTGACATCCGGATAGGTCTTGATCACCGAGTTGACCAGCCGTCCCTCTTTCCGCGTCACCTTACGGATATAGACATTACCGATGACGTTGCCGAATTCATCGAAACGAACCGGTCCGCGCACGGTATCGGTTTTGGTCGCGCGCAACGCCGCCATGAACGCCGGCTTGTCCTCGATCTTGCCGTCGATGCTTTTCAGAGCCGCTTCCAGCACCGCGCCCTCGACATAGGTTGCCGCCGCATAAAACCCGGGATCGTATTTATTCTCCGCTCGGAATGCCGGAGCAAACTTCTGGTTCGCCGGATTGTCCAATTCGGCGGAATACCAGCAGGTCGTTACGATACCAAGCGCCTCGTCACCCATGTTGCGCAGAACGGCTTCATCCAGCGCGGTCATGCCGCCCACCGGGATCAGCTTGGCTTGCAACCCGTATTCGTTGAACTGACGCAGGAAGCGGAAACCGTTCGACCCGGCAAACCCGATGAAGATCGCGTCTGCCTCTTTCAACTGCGAAATATACGTGCCGTAATCGGGAGCGGTCAGCGGGGCGAACAACTTTTGCACGATCTTGCCGCCGTTTTCCTCGAACACCCGCTGAAAACCGGCGGTCATTTCGTGGCCATAGGCGATGTCGTCGCCAATGGTGATCATCGTCTTGTATTTCAACTCTTTCGCGCAATATTCGCCCATCGGATGAGCACATTGCGCGGAACTGGATGTGCCACGAACCAGCCAGGGATTTGGCTTGCGTTGGGTGACATCCTCGGCTGCCGCGACACCGAGCACGGGGATTTTCTTCTCGCGGATGTAATCGTCGATCGCCAAGGCCTCAAACGCCGCCAACGGACCCATCAGGCAGTGGACGTCGTTCTTTTCCACCAGTTCCTGCGTCTTGGTGCGGGCGGTGGCGGGCGCGCCGGCGGTGTCGGCGACGATCAGTTCGACCTTGCGGCCGGACAGGGTGTTGTCGCGTTCCTTCAGGAACATCGTCAGGGCGCGCTCCATATCCAGGCCGCCCGAGGCCAGCGGCCCCGTCTTCACCGTCAGCAATCCCAGCCGGATCGGCTCAGCCGCGCGGGCGGGCGCCGAGAGTGCAGCCGCGGTTGCAAGGCCAGCGGTGCCGTGAAGCATGGTGCGGCGCGACATCTTCATTGGTACGTTTCCCCGGATATTTTTGGCGCGTGTCGATGGCAGACTACTAGGTGGTATCGCCACATCCCGTGAAATGACGATTCCTGCTTCAAGCCATCAGGTTTTCTGATGCGCTTTGTCGAGCACGGCGAACACCGCCGCCGTGTCCTGATCGCCCAGTCCGGCCTCCATGGCGGTGGTGTAGATCGGTGCGCTCGCCTCGAACAACGGCAACGTCACGCCCAGGTCGCGGGCGAAGGCGCCAATGATGTCCATGTCCTTCTGCCAGGTCGAAACCCGCATTGTGGCCGGCGTGTAGTGGCGTGCCGCCATCATCGGCGCCCGCATGTCGAACATGCGGGAGGCTCCGGCACCGGCGCCGGCCAGTTTCACGACCAGGTCGGGGTCGAGCCCCGCGGCATTCGCCAACACCATCGCCTCGGCGGCGGCGACGTTGTGGATCGCGACCAGCAGGTTGGCGACGAACTTCATGCGGGTGCCGTTGCCGTAGGTGCCGATGTCATGCGCGGCGCGGGCGAAGTCGGCGAACAGCGGCATCTGGTCCGCGATCGTAGCGGTATCGCCGCTCGCATAGATGACAAGATCCCGGTTGACCGCCTGGGCGCCGGTGCCGCTGAGCGTGCAATCCAGCGTGGTGTGGCCGGCAGCGTGTAGCACATCGTGCGCGGCCAGCTTGTCGGCCAGCGCCATCGTGCTGGTTTCGACGACGATGCGCGGTGGCGTGGTAGCGGCGATGGCGGCGGCCACGGCGGCCAGGGCGTAGGGCGACGGCAGGCTGGTCAAAATGACGGTTGCATTGGCGCAGACCGCCGCGACATCGGGGCAGGCAACGCCGCCGGCCGTGGTCAGGTCAGCCCGCTTCGCTGCGTCAAGATCGGTGCCGAACACCTGCCAGCCGCGATCGATCAGGTTTTTCGAAATCGCACCGCCCATGATGCCGAGACCGATGATGCCAACTGTGCCGGCCATGACGATGCCTCCGTTTTGTCGCCACCGTTGCTGGACGGCGGCGCTGGTTTCTGTTGATCGTTCACCTACTCAACCCACTGGCCGGGAGCAAGCGGCGCCAGGCGAAGCCGTGGTTTCACCCGGACGATGGTGGCCTTGACCGGTGCTGAGCGACCGGCGATCCTGATCAATCAACCGAAATGCCGCGATAACCGGTCGGCCGAGGGAACACGCACCGAGATGAAAGCGCCGGCATTCGATTATGTCAGGGCAACGACCGTTGCCGAAGCCTGCGCGTTGCTGGCCGAACACGGGCCGGACGCGCGGATCTTGGCTGGCGGGCAAAGTTTGTTGCCGGCCATGAACCTGCGGCTGGCCTCACCGTCCGTGCTGATCGATATCGGGCGGATTTCCGGGTTGGACGCGATCGAGATGCGGGGCGATAGGCTGCGGATTGGCGCGTTGGCCCGGCATCAGGCAGTGTTGCGGGACGGGTTGGTCGCCAGACATGTGCCGCTGCTGGCCGAGGCGCTGCGGCATGTCGCGCATCCGGCGATCCGGGCGCGCGGGACGATCGGCGGCAATCTGGCGCACGCCGATCCGGCGTCGGAACTGCCTGCGTGCATGGTGGCGTTGCAGGCCGTGATGCTGGCGGACTCGCCGCGCGGGACGCGGCGCATCGCGGCAGAGGACTTCTTTACCGGTCTGTTCCAGACGGCGTTGGCGCCGGACGAAATGCTGACGGTGGTGGACATTCCACTGACCGGCGGAAGCTGGTTTTTCGAGGAGATCGCGCGGCGGAGCGGCGACTACGCGATCGTCGGACTGGCGGCTTGCGGGTCGCGTCTGGCGTTTTTCTCGGTTGGCGATCGTCCGGTCCTGCGTCAGGCCGGCGAGGCACTGGCACTTGATCCCCCAGATGACTTACAGGCGACGGCCGCGATGCGGGCGCATTTGGCGGGCGTGTTGCGCGATCGGGCGCTGCTGGCTCTGGGGGGCACGGTATGAAGATCGCCCTGACGGTGAATGGCGAGGCAGTGCGGGCCGAGATCGAACCCCGCTTGCATCTGGGCGACTTCCTGCGCGAGCACCTGTCGCTGACCGGCACCCACCTGGGCTGCGAGCACGGCGTCTGTGGGGCCTGCACAATACGCATCGACGGCGCGTTGGCTCGGGCGTGCCTGGTGTTGGCGGTGCAAGCGGATGGCTGCCGGGTTGAGACGATCGAGGGATTGTCGGACAGCGGCGAGATCGCTGACCTGCAGAGGGCGTTTCACGAACGGAACGCGCTCCAGTGCGGCTATTGCACGCCGGGCATGCTGATCGCGGCGCAGGATCTGCTGCTGCGGGAGAGCAATCCGGATCGGGAGACGATACGCGAGCATCTGTCGGGGAATTACTGTCGCTGCACCGGGTATCACGCCATTGTCGATGCCATCGTCACGACGGCGAAAGAGCGGAGCGGTTAGTCGTCCCCCGCCGCCGTCACTGGCCGGACATGCCGGCGCATAAACAGCAGCAGGACCATCGGCGGCACGATCGTCAGGATCATTAACCGAAAGTCGTTATTGTAGGCGATGATCCTGGCCTGATGGTTGATCATATCGTCCAACAGGGCCGCCCCATGCCGCGTCACCGGGTTTAGCGTCCGTGAGACATAGTCGCCCATCTGAAGCACCCGGTTGAACGGCGTGATCCCGGCGGCGATTTCGGCGTGGGTTGTTTGCACGCCGCGGGTCAGGGTGAATGACGTGACCGAAATGCCGATCGCCGAACCGATATTGCGGGCCAGCGATTGCAGCGATGTGCCCTCGCCGCGCAGTTGCGGTGACAGCGTCGTGTAAGCCATCACCGACATCGGGTTGAACACCAGTCCGATGGAAAATCCTTGCAGCACCAGCGTCAGCATCATCTGCTCTTGCGTCACGTCGGGCGTCCAGGTGCTCATTTCGTACAGCGCCCAACCGAGCACCAGCAGGCCGCACGCCATGATCTTGCGCTGATCGACCTTCATGCCGAGGCGGCTGGCCAAAAACATCGACATGATGGTGCCAAGGCCGCGTGGCGCCATCGCCCAGCCGGCGGTATAGACCGGGTACCCCGCCAGGTTTTGCAGGTAGGGCGCCAGCAGCGCTGCTGTCGCCAGCATGACCGACGACACGCAGAACACCATCACCATGCCGGCGCTGAAATTCCGGTCGCGGAACAGCGCGATGGCCAGGAACGGCTTGTCCGAGGTGAACATGTGGACGATGAACAGGTAAAAACCAAGCGCGGCGATGACCGCCTCGGTGATGACTTCGGCGGAGGAAAACCAGTCCAGTTCCTGGCCGCGATCCAACATAAGCTGCAACGAACCGCAGCCCAGCGCCAGGACTCCGAAGCCGTACCAACTGAAACGAAGGTTATCTTGTGCCGGCGTCTCCTTCATGAAGATCAGCAGGCCGAGGATCGCCAGGATGCCGAATGGCAGGTTCACGTAAAATACGAACCGCCAACTATAGGCGTCGGTCAGATAGCCGCCCAGGGTCGGCCCCATGATCGGTCCCAAAGTGACCCCCATGGAGAACAGCGCCATCGCCTGGGCGCGTTTCGAAAACGGATAGATGTCCAGCATCGTCGCCTGCGACAGCGGTGCGATGGCAGCGCCGCACATGCCCTGCAGCAGGCGAAATCCCACAAGCTGATTCAGCGTTTGCGCCGCTCCGCACATCATTGACGTGATGGTGAATCCGATCAGCGCGCCGATAAACAACTTCTTGCGGCCGAAGCGGCGCGCCATCCATCCGACGGGCGCGGTCATGATCGCTGCGGCGATGACGTAGGAGGTCAGGACCCAGGTTACCTCATCCGTCGAGGCGGCCATGCTGCCCTGCATGTACGGCAGCGCCACGTTCGCGATGGTGGAATCCAGCGTCTGCATCAGCATCGCCAGCATCGCGGATGCGGTGATCAGGCCTCGGTTTGGAACCGCGGTCGAGTTGGACATCGGATCAGGCGGGGTAACGATGGGGCAGCATTGTCCTGGACGTCTTGTTGTTCCAGGAACTGTGCGCCTGGTTTTCGGGTTACGCCACCTCGCGGCGGCATTGACGCTGGATGGCCCGTCGGGCACGCATGCTGGATGACCGTTTTATCTCCCCTGGACCGGCCGAACTCCTACATCGGGCGCAGCGTGCCGCGGCCGAACTTGGCGCGCCTGCTACAGGGGCGCGGCACCTATGTCAGCGATCTTGTGCTGCCGCGCATGGTGCATGTCGCGTTCGTGCGGTCGCCGTACGCGCACGCTCGGATTGTCCGGATTGATGGCACTGCCGCGCGGGCGATGCCGGGGGTCGTTGCTTTGGTGACGGGCGCGGAACTGGCGGCGGTTTGCTCGCCATGGGTCGGCGTGCTGTCCCATTTGAAAGGTCTCAAATCGGCACCGCAGCATGCCATCGCCGTCGATGTCGCGTGCTGGCAGGGGGAGGCGGTGGTGGCGGTCGTTGCGATTTCGCGTGCCGTGGCGGAGGACGCGGCGGAACAGGTCGTGGTGGATTACGAGGAACTGGAACCGGTCACCGATATGCGCACCGCGCTGGATCCCACAACGCCGGTGATTCATGCCTCGCTCGGTGATAATCTGGCGTTCGAACGCGCGTTGGATGCGGGTGCGGTGGATGATGCATTCGCGAACGCCGATGCCGTTGCCGAAACAGAATTCGTGTTTGGCCGCCATACCGGGGTGACGCTGGAACCGCGCGCGGTCGTGGCCGACTGGCGGCCGGGCGAGGAGCGCCTGACGGTGTATCAAGGCACTCAGGCGCCGCACATGATCCAGAATATTCTGGCGCTGCACCTGGGGCTTTCGGAACAACAGGTTCGTGTCGTTTGCAAGGATGTCGGCGGATCGTTCGGTATCAAGGTGCACGTCTATCCGGACGAAATGGCCACCGCCGCTTTGTCGAAAATGCTGCGCCGGCCGGTGAAATACGTCGCCGACCGGCTGGAAAGTTTCGTCACCGACATTCATGCGCGCGACCACCGCGTGAAAGCCCGCGTCGCTGTCCGCAACGACGGTATCATTACCGCGTTCGAAATCGATGACCTGACCGGCATCGGCCCCTACTCGATGTATCCGCGCACCAGCGCGATCGAGGCGAACCAGGTGGTGAACCTGGTTGGCGGTCCCTATACCACGCCGAACTACCGCGCCCGCACCCGTGTCGTGTTCCAGAACAAAACCCCGATGTGCCAGTATCGAGGCGTCGGGCATCCGATTGCCTGTTCGGTGACCGAGGGGCTGGTCGATCTGGCGGCTCGCGCCATCGGCATGGACTCGGTGGAAATCCGCCGGCGCAATCTGGTTCCGGACGACGCGTATCCGTGCGCGTCACCGTCCGGCATGCGGTTCGAGTCGTTGTCGCATCATGAATCGCTGAACAAGCTGCTGTCGATGATGGACTACGCCACATTGCGGGCGGAACAAGGATCGTTGCGGGCAAAGGGTGTTCATCGCGGCATCGGTTTTGCCGCCTTCGTGGAAGTGACGAATCCGTCGGCGGCGTTCTATGGCGTTGGCGGCGCCCGCATTTCGTCCCAGGACGGGGTCACGCTGCGGTTGGATGCAGCCGGAACGATCATGTGCCAGACCAGCGTCACTGAACAAGGCCAGGGCGCCGAAGCGGTCACGGCTCAGGTGGTGGCGACAGCGTTGGGCGTGGCCTTGTCGGACGTTCGCGTCATATCCGGCGACACCGACGCCACCCCGTATGGCGGCGGCACCTGGGCGTCGCGCGCGGCCGGCATCGGCGGAGAAGCCGCGTGGCAGGCCGGCAAGCAGTTGCGCGCGAACATCCTGGATGTGGCGGCGAGTATCCTGCAGGCCCGGCCGGAGACGTTGGACATTCAGAATGGCGGGATCGTCGATTTCGGCAGTACGACGGAACGGCTGACTCTGGCCGAACTGGCCCGCATTACCTATTTCCGCCCCGACACGTTACCGCCCGGCTTTCAGGCTGAACTGATGGCAACGAAACATTATGTGCCGCGTGCGTATCCGTTCGCGTTTACCAACGGCATTCAGGCGAGCTATCTGGAAGTTGACCCCGACACCGGAACGATCCGTCTGCTCGGGCACTGGGTCGTCGAAGATTGCGGAACGATCCTGAACCCGCAGTTGGTCGATGAGCAAATCCGCGGCGGCGTCGTGCAGGGTCTCGGTGCGGCATTGTTTGAGCATTGCCGTTACGATGAACGCGGCCAGATGCTCAATGCCAGCATGGCCGATTATCTCGTCCCGATGGCGGGGGAAATGCCGGATATCGTGGTGGGGCATGTCGTGTCCCCCACCGCCGACAGCGAGCTTGGCGCCAAAGGTGCGGGGGAGGCCGGGACGGCCGGCGCCGCCGCTTCGGTCGCGAATGCAGTCAACGACGCGCTGGCACCATTCGGCGTAACGATTTCGGAAATCCCATTGACGCCCGAAGTCATTCTTCGCGCGCTTGGACGCATTCCACCGCGTTAACGAACGGGCGATCCTCAGGAATTTGACTATCCCGCATTCGTGAAGGCCGAAGCCATTGCGGTCCCTCTGGCCAAGGGGCCACGATCGTCTCACGTTATAACCGCTGATAATCGCGCCGACTCTTTACCCATCGTCATGGCCCGGCTTGTCCTGGCCACCTATCGCGGCACCGGCAGTGCATAGGTGGCCTGCATAGGCCGAGCCGTGACGGCGAAAACGATCAACGCGAACGTCGGTTGGTCTTATTACTGCTGAAGCGCGTTTGCCCGCCGTTCGTATGACAACTCTGTCTGGGGATTTTGGCCTGCATGAAGCCGTATCGCGCGTCCCGCAGGATCGCCGCCGCGGCAACCCTGATCGGCGCCCTGCATGTGCCATCCCGAGCCGCCCCACCGGCGGAAGGCGATACGGCGCTGGCGCCCTGGTTCCGCAGCCTGCGGCAACCACGAACGGAATTATCCTGCTGTGACCGATCTGACTGCCGGATGGTAAAATATCGCATCGTCGATGGTCATTTTCAGGCGTTCATCGGCGGCGAGTTCTCCCGCTGGCAGAACCCGCCTTACGCCTGGGTCGATGTGCCGGAGGACAATGTTCTTCACAAGCACGACAACCCGACAGGCGAGGGCGTGGCCTGCTGGTCCGGCCGGACCATCATTTGCTTCGTCGAAGGCACCGGCGCCTGATCACGCCTCGATCGGCAGCCCCAACAGCAAATAACTGAACGATTTGCCGTGCGAGTCGAGATTCAACGAGGTGTTCACCCCACCCTCCAACGCATCCAACATGACAAAATTCAGTCCGTGCAGATCGTCCATTTCGTAACGCGTCACCGTCCCGGTAAACAGTTTTGGAAATTCCTGCTTGATCCGTTCGGCAGTCAATTGCCGTTTCAGTAATGGATAGTCCTGCGGATCATACACCCACACCGATATATTGGACGTATTACCCTTATCCCCGGCTCGGGCATGGGCGATATCGTGGATTGTCTTCCGGGTCATGCGACAAACATTTCAAACGTCGGGGAAACCTGATCGCGAGCGATCAGACAGGAATGCGTCACAACACAAGGCGTGACCTGACCACGATAGCCGCCGCCGCCGGCGGGGCCGCAGCACAGCAAGGATTCGACCTCCCACAGCATCGTATCGATATCGTCTCGGTCGGTCGAGCGCAGCGCCACGTGCAACCTTATATCAGCGGCATCACTGACCGGCGTTTCGGCTGTCTGATGCAGTGCATTCAGCCCCACAAGGTCAATCCGCAAATCGCCGCCGAGTTGGTTGATACGGGTCAGACGTTCACGGACGACATCGGCTGCCAGTTCGGCGCGGGCGCGGGCGTTGGGGCCGGCGTAGCTGACGCCGCCCTCACCCAGGAAGCCGCCGTCGAAGCCGATGGTCACTTTCAGCTTTTCCGGTCTGGCGCTGCCGTCCGCGCCGGTCAGCCGAACACGATCGGGACCGACCTGCGTGACGGACACGCCGCGAAAATTAGCGGTCACATCGGGGGTCAGATACGCGGCCGGATCGTGAACCTCATACAGCAATTGTTCTTTCACCGTGGCGGGCGTCACGCAGCCACCGGTATCGTCCAACTTGGTGATGACGAAACTGCCGTCAGCCGAGACCTCGGCGATCGGGAAACCGCAATCGGCCAGGCGCGGCACATCCTTGAAGCCGGGATCAGCGAAATAACCGCCGGTGATCTGCATGCCGCATTCCATCAGATGGCCGGCCAGCGTGCCGCGGCCGAGGGCGGTCCAGTCGTCCAGCGCCCACCCGAAACGATGCACCAGCGGCGACAGGAACAGCGCGGGGTCGGCAATGCGGCCGGCAATCACCACGTCGGCGCCGGCTTGCAACGCCGGCAGCAAAGCCTCCACACCCAGATAGACATTGGCGCCGACCATGCGCAGGCCGACGTCTTTCACCGCGCCCGGGTGGTCCATGAATTCCGTGTCGGGGCCAATCAGATGGGTGACATCGTCGCCCTCCACGCAGGCGACCTTCAGGCCGGTCAGCCCGAGTTCGCGGGCGATCTCGATGACCAGCAGGGCGGCGGCGCGGGGATTGGCGACGCCCATGTTGGTGACGATCTTCGTTCCGTTGGCGTGGCAATGGGCCAGCACGCCGCGCATGCGGGCGCGAAGCTGCGGATTGTAGCCTCGCGTGGAGTCCAGCATGCGGTCACGGTGGCCGAAGGCCATGGTACGCTCGCCGATACATTCGAACACCAGGTAGTCCAGCGCCCCACGCTGGGCCAGATCGATCGCCGGTCCCAGCCGGTCGGACGAAAACCCGGCGCCGCACCCCAGGCGTATTGTCTCCATGCTGTTCATGCTTTGGATGTCTCCTTGCCGCTTGCATAGCGCCTGACGCTTTGGATCGGCAAGCCGGCTACCGGACGATGTCTTCCAGTGGCTGGCGCGCCGTCTCCGGTGCCACGAACAGAAAGATCGCTGCCGCCGCGAAGGTCAGCACCATGGGGAACAGGAAACCGAGCGAAATGTGGTCCAGATGGTTTTGGGCGATCAACGGGGGAATGGTTGGTGCAAAACTGACGGTGAATCCCACGAACACCGCGAAACTGGCCTGGACGGAGCCGCGGATTTGCGCCGGGAACAATTCGTTCACATAGGCATAGCTGCCCGCCCCATAGTGCCCGGTGACGAAGAAGTTTAGACCCAGCCCCAGCCAGAATATTTCATTGGTGGTCCATGTGCCGAAGATGATGGCAAGGAAGAAACATCCGCCGAGACCGGCGAACAATGGGATCGCCCGCTTCTTGCCGAACTGGTTGGCCAGCCAGCCGCACAGCCAATAGGCGATTGCGGATGCTCCCAGCCAGATGGCGATCCAGTTGGTGGATTGGGCGAACGGGATTTTCACCTCATTCACCAGCCAGGCGGTTTGCCAGGTGGAAAACGACGGATATGCGCCCAGATACACCACCATAATGAAAAACCCCAGTGTCGCTCTGCCCGGGTATGCTTTCCAGGGCAGCAGAAGGTCGGGCCGCTGGCGCTTCCCCTGGCGTTCGCGATGCGCGCTGGCATTTCGGAACGCATCGGTCTCGCGCATCCACAGCCACGCCGCCAGGAAGACCAGGACGCAGCTTGCATCGATGAAAAACATCGCGCGCCAGCCCCATGCCGGAATGATCACGCCAGCCAACAGCGCACTGATCATATACGCCAGCACAACCGCGCTGTTGAGAAACGACAAAATGAAAGCCCTGATCGCCGGCGGCGCGGTCTCGGCCAGGATGACGTAGTTGATGGTTCCTGTATTACGGAAGACTGCCGCCAGCGAGAGCAATATCGTCAGTTGGGAAAAACTGCCGGCGAAGCCGATCAGTGGCGCGGTAATCGAAAACCCCAGCAGAACCGTCAGAAACGCCGGCTTCCGGCCAAGCCCGTCCGCGATCAGCAAAGATCCGCCCCAGCCGATCAGTCCGACCCAGTTCGCGACCGTCTGCGCGAATCCGAGTTGTGACGCCGTGATACTAAATTCCTTCAGTATCAATGGCGTTGACAGGCTGACCGCTCGTGTTTCCTCGCCCAGGAATACGTTGCACATGAACGTCAGGCCGATGACGAACGCGACGTATCCGGGGCTTGCCGCCTGCTTGTTGGTCACGTCTCGATCCCTCCGTTTCCGGAAGGCTGGCATCCCCTGGCCAGGGTGGCAATAGATGCGCCGCCGGGTATTGTTACTTAACCAACAGGTTTGCCGTCCCGCCGTTGCCGGAAGGCATTGACCGCCGCATCGGCCCGGCCCAGGGCCGGGTTTTGGCGTAGTGCCGTGCAGGTGGCGTCCGGCCGGTCGGCGGCGAAGTCCTCCAGCGCCTCCATGTCGCCGTAACCGAGTGCCGCGATCACCTGTTTGGCGCCGGGCGCGGACGACAGGGCCGCGTCGTCCGTGGCGGCGCTGCCGGTCGCCGCCTGCATCGCGGCTCGGCGCAGGTCGGACGACCATGCCTCATCGCGCAGCGCACACATCGGCGCCAGCGTGGCGACCGCGCCGAACGTCGCGCCATCGGCGATGCTCTGACCAGCCGGGGCCTGGGGAAAGGCCGCAGCCGGCCACGCAGCGAATAAAGCGATGGCCGTTACGAATCGCATCGATTGGTTCCTGTCCGAGATTGACATTCAGTTTGAAACGATCATCTATGGCGCGCAATGATGGAGACTCGGATGAAGACAGCATTGCTTGGAGCGCTGGCGCTGATCGGCGTGGCGGCAGTGCCTGCCGTGGCACAACCGGTGCCTGCCGATGCCCCACCGGTACCCGTGATTGCCTTCGATTCCGTCATCAATCCGTTGACAATGCCACCCGATATCTATCTGGGCGAAGTGTCCGGCGTGGCCGTCAATTCCAAGGGCCATATCTTCGTTTTCTCCCGCGGCAACACCAGCGGTCCGGCATACGGCGCGGCGGCGGCGCAATTGCTGGAATTCAGCGGCGACGGCAAATTTGAGCGGGAAATCGGCCACAACCTCTATGCCTGGTCGTTCGCGCATTCGGTCAAGATCGATAAGCAGGACAATATCTGGGTCACCGACAAGGGCTCCGATCAGGTCGTCCGCTTCGACCCGGCTGGACGCGTCACCATGGTGTTTGGCCGCAAGCAAGAAGCCTCGGACGAAGATACCGAACCCTTGCGGCATCCCAAACCGCCCCGCCCGCCGGTTGACGGCATGTTCCGGCAGGTCACCGACATTGCCTGGGACTCTGATGGCAATGGTTATATCAGCGACGGATATATCAACTCCCGCATCGCCAAGGTGTCGAAGAACGGCGACTGGCTGATGTCCTGGGGCACGCCGGGCGACGAGCCGGGCGAGTTGATGACGCCGCACAGCATCGCGGTGGATGCGAAGAATAACATCTATGTCGCGGATCGTGGCAATCGGCGCATTCAGGTGTTCGATACGACGGGCGGGGTGATGCGGGTCATCACCATCGACGTGCCGTACGATCCGGATGCGAAACCGGCGATCGGCAACAAGCCGAAGCTGCCGATGCCGCCGGGAACGCCGCAGACGATGGCGCCAGGCTCGCCGTGGACGGTCTGCATCACGCCGCCTCCGCATCAGGTGCTGTATGCGTCGGATGCCTATCCGGGCCGGATCTACAAGATGACGCTGGAGGGCAAGATCCTGGGCGTCCTCGGAACGTCCGGCAAGCAGCCGAAGCAGTTCGGCTGGATCCATGAAATGGCGTGTCCGTCCGAGAATACTTTGTTTGTCGCGGAATTGCTGAATTGGCGCGTGCAGAAGCTGATCCTGCACCCGTAAACTTGTGTCCCGGGTAAGGATGTGTAGCCTCCTTTTTGAATAAAGGGGAGAACACATCATGCAGTTCGGTATCGCGATCCCAACCGCGGCCGATTCCTGGCGTCTGGTCAGACGGGCGGAGGAACTCGGGTTCAGTACCGCCTGGTTCTTCGACACCCAGATGTTGAACGCCGATCCGTTTGTCACGATGGCTGCCGCGGCCATGAAGACAACCCGCATTAAGCTGGGAACCGGCGTTCTGATCCCGTCGAACCGGATCGCGCCCGTGGCCGCCACGGCATTCGCGTCGCTGAACAAACTGGCGCCGGGACGCATCGTGTTCGGCGTCAGCACCGGATTCACCGGCCGCCGCACCATGGGTCTCGGCGCAGTCAAGCTGGCCGACATGGAGGAGTACGTCCGGATCATCCAGGCGCTGTGGCGTGGCGAGACGGTGGAGTTCACCGTCGAGGGTAAACGGCGCAAAATTCGTTACCTCAATCCCGATCTTGGACTGATCAACACGCAAGACGAAATCCCCACCTACATCGCGGCCTCCGGCCCCAAGGCGCGGGCGGTGACGGCCAGGCTGGGGGCCGCCTGGATCGATAACGTCGCGGACGCCGAACGCGGGGCGGCGACGCTGGAGCAGATGCGGGCCGCCTGGGGGGCGGAGGGGCGCGCGCGCGATGCCCTGACCTCGGTAGCCTGGATCGGTGGGGCGGTGCTGGAGGAAGGCGAGCCGGCGGACGGGCCGCGCGGCATGGCGCTGGCGGCGCCGCGGGCGTCGATGTTGCTGCACCGCGCGGCGGATACCGCGCTGGCCGGCTATCCGACCCCGGTGGCGATGCGGCCTGAATTCGCCGCCGCGGTGGAGGCTTATGTCGAGCATGCAAGGTCGTTCGAGCCGAAGGACGCCTATTACCTGGACAACCATCGCGGGCACCTGATGTTCGTCCGTCCGGACGAACGTCCCTTCATCACGGCGGAGATGATTCGGCGGACCAGCTTCGTCGGCACGGTGGCGGACCTGACGCGGCGTATCGGGGCGTTGGGGGATGCCGGGTTCGATCAGGTGGTGTTCTCCATCCCGCCGGGTCAGGAGCATGCGATCGAGGATTGGGGCCGTATCCGCCGGGCATTTGGCTGAAGCGCAGGCGGAAAGGCACGGGCGGCGGTTCAACCCGCCGCCCGGACACATCAAGTGCTGGCGGAATTGAACGCGCCGCCATCAAGCAACAAATTCTGCCCGACAATAAAGCCGATCTTGGCCGAACACAGGAATGCGCAGGCATCACCGAACTCCGCCGGATCGCCGGCTCGCCCGGCTGGCGTGTTCGACAACCGCTCCTGCACCAACTCGTCCACCGGCCGGTTGGTTTTCCGCGATGCCTCGGCGAAGCCGCCGCGCAGACGATCCGTCAGGAACGGGCCGGGCAGGATGTTGTTGATCACCACGTTGTGCTTGGCCACCTGACGCGCCAAACCGGCAACGAATCCGGTCAATCCGGCCCGCGCGCCGTTGCTCATGCCCAGCTCGGGGATGGGGGACTTCACCGACCCCGAGGTGATGTTGACGATCCGCCCGAACTTGCGGTCGATCATGCCGTCAATCACGCTTTTGATCAGGAAGATCGGTGCCAGCATGTTGGCATCGACCGCCTTGATCCACATGTCGCGATCCCAGTCGCGGAAATCGCCACGCGGCGGGCCGCCATTGTTATTGACCAGAATATCCGGGTTCGGACACGCCGCCAGCGCCGCCGCTCGGCCTTCCTCTGATGTGATATCCCCGGCCACAGCCGTGACCTTCACGCCGGTCATGGCGCGAATTTCAGCCGCTGTTGCTTCCAGTTCGGACGCGGTGCGCGCGGTGATCACCAACTCGACGCCCTCGCGCGCCAGCGAAATCGCGCAGGCGCGGCCGAGGCCTTTGCTGGCGGCGCAGACGATGGCTTTCTTGCCTTGCAGTCCCAGATCCATGATTCGTTCCCTCCATGTAAAACCGGAGTGAACCCTACCAGCACACAACGGGATCGCCTACCGGCGGCGGTCAGACCGTCAGGATCAGCCCCTCCGACGCCGCGATCGTTCCGGGCCTGGCCTGCTCGGCAGCCGCTGCGATGACATCCAGGTCGCGGTCGCGCCGCGCACTGCTATGATGGAACAGCACCAGACATCCGACCTCGGCCACGTCCGCGACCCGTATCCCTTCCTGCCACGTCGAATGGCCGAATCCGGTGCGAGACGGCAACTCGGCATCGGTAAAGCTGGCGTCATAGATCAGCACGTCGGCACCCTTCGCCAACAGCGCAACGTTCGGATCGGGGTGTCCGGGCGTATGTTCGGTATCCGTTACGTAAACCACCGATTTCCCGTTCCACATGATACGGTACCCAATGACTCCCCCGGGATGATTCAAGGCGGCGGTCGCCACGACCAATCCGGGATGCAAAGTCAACGACGCCCCGGCTTTGAACGCCTGCATGGAAACCCCGGCCCGTGCCGCCCCGAGCAAATCCGGCATCAGCGGAGGCGACAGACTGGTGGACAACGCCTGCCGCAACGCCTTCTGCGACATATTCCCGGCGTGCAAGCGCAGCACGGTGCCGGTCCGATAAAGCGGCGCGAAGAAGCCGAGCCCGATAATGTGATCGAGATGCAAGTGGCTGAACAGCACATCCGCATCCACCACCGCGCCGCTTGCGACAAGCGCGTCACCCAGTGGACGCAATCCGGTGCCGGCGTCCAGGATGATGCGATGCGGCCCGCAACAGACCTCCACACAAGCGGTATTTCCGCCGTATTTCAGCGTATCGGGGCCGGGAACGGCGATGCCGCCGCGGGTGCCCCAAAAGCGGATCTTCATCGCGTCATCCGGATTGGCTCGCTCCGTGGCGGTGCGTCAGAGGCCTATCGATACGGGTTTCGCGGCACCGTGCCAATGCACGATACCGCAATGCCCCGGTTCCCGTTTGCGTGATCAGCTTCCCTTGAATTGCGGCGCCCGCTTTTCGTGGAAGGCCGCGACGCCCTCGCGGAAATCGTCCGATGACCGCAGGCGGCTGTAGCAGTGCCCCTCCAGTTCGATGGCGATCGACAGGGACGCGTCCTCGGTGTCGTTCAGCAACTTCTTGGCCGTGCGCTGTGCCAGCGGGGCGAATTCGCACAGTTCCTTCACCAGCGCGTCCGTGGTCGCTTCCAGGTCCGCGTCCGGCACCACTTCGGTAACGATACCCCAGTCGTACGCCTGTTTGGCCGGGATGCGCCGCGACCGCATTACCATGTCCTTGGTGCGGGTGATCCCGATGATCTTCTGCAACCGCGCCGATCCGCCGGAGCCGGGAATTTGCCCTAGTTTTTGTTCCGGCAGGGCAAACCGAGCAGTTTCGGAGGCGATACGGAAGTCGCAGGCGAGGGAGATTTCGAAGCCGACACCGAAACAAAATCCACGATTGGCGACGATTACCGGCTTGGAACACCGCGCCGGGGCGGCGATGTTCCAGGCCAGTTTCGACACCGTCTCCGGCGAGGCTTCGATGAATCCCTTGATGTAGCCACCGGAGGAAAAATGTTCCCCCATGGCGCGCAGGACGATGATGCGGACTCGATCGTCGGCGTCCAGTGCCTCAAACGCCTGCCGCAACTGGTCGCGCTGCGGCATCATGACCGTGTTGAACGGCGGGCGATCCAGGATGATGTCGCCGCGCTGTTGGGCGGGATCGATTTCAATGCGAAAACCGTCTTTTTGTTGGGTCTCGGTCATACGTTGGAGTCCTTGGAGGTTTCTGGTGTGTAGTCGCCCGCGACCAGCTTGCGGCGCAAGAGCTTGCCGACGGGGGATTTCGGGATGTCGTCAACGAACACGATGCGGCGCGGGCGTTTGTAGGGTGCGAGTCCGGACTGGCGGCAGAACGTATCCAACTCGTCCGGTTCGACAGGGCCCCGTCGTTTGATGAAGGCGGTGACGAGTTTTCCCCAGCGGGCGTCAGGCAATCCGACGACAGCGACCTCGGCGACCGCCGGATGCAGCGACAGGCAGCTTTCTATGTCCACCGGAGACACGTTCTCGCCGCCGGTGATGATCATGTCGTCCACCCGGCCGGTGACGAACAGGTCGCCGTCCGCGTCAAAATAGCCGGTATCGCCGGTCAGGAACCAGCCGTCGCGCAACGCCCGCGCATCCGCTTCCGGCCGGCGCCAGTAGCCCTCGAACGCCTCGTCGCCGGCCAGCAGGGCGGCGATTTCGCCCTCCTGTCCGACTGGTGCCGCAACGAGAGCATCGTTCAGGTCCACTACGCGAATCATTTGGTTCAGTCCGGCGCGGCCGGCACAGCCGGGTTTGCGGGTGGCTTCGTCATTGATGGTGTAAGTATAGATTTCGGAGCTGCCGTAATGATTAACGAATAAATCGGGACAGAACGCAGCTCGCAGTGTTTGCAGTAACCCATCCGTCATCGGCGCGCCGGCAAACCCCAGTTTGCGGACGCTGGAGACGTCCGTCGAAGCAAACAGCGGATGATGCACCAGATCATGGTACAGCGTCGGGACGAGATAGAGATTGCTGATCCGGTCGCGCTCGATCGCCGCCAACGCCGCCGGGACATCGAAGCGCCGCAGACAAACGAAGGTGCCGCCGATCAGCGACATTGCCAGCAGGGAGCGTACCCCCATCGTGTGATACAGGGGCATTACGCCGAGCGTGCACTCGCCGCGGCGGTACAGGTTTTGCGCGACATGCGCGATCGCGGCGGCGCGTTCGGCGCGATGACGGCGGGGAACGCCTTTCGGGCGCGAGGTGGTGCCGGAGGTGTAGAGCATCAGCGACCACGCATCGGCGTTGGCGCGCGGTGTTGCTTCGGGGGCGGTCGCGTTCAGCAGCTCGTGGAACGCGGTTTCGCCCGGTTCGGCGATGCCGACGCGAATCCGGGGCAATTTCGCCGCTGTCTCGGACCCGCGGACGGCGCTCGCCGCGCTGTCATCGTATGCCAACGCGACCGCGTCGGCATCGGCCAGACAGAAGTCGAGTTCCTCCGACGTGGTGCGCCAGTTCAGCGGCGTCAGGATGATGCCGGCAAACTGGCAGGCCCAGTGCAGGGTCGCGGCCTCCCACCGGTTTTGCAGCAGGCAGACCAGGTGGTCGCCGTGCTCTATACCCAGCCCGTCCAGGCCCGCGACGATGGCGGAAATGCGGGGCAACCAGTCCGCATAGTTCAGGCGGAGATCGCCATCCACGATGGCGATGGCGTGCGGGTCGCGGGCAACACTGGCCAGAAACGACGTGCCGAGATCAAGCATCGGGATTGGCCTTCAACCGGTCGCGCGCCGCGAGCGCCGCCGCCATGATGGGAACATAGCCGGTGCACCGGCACAAATGCCCGGACAGCATCGTTCGAATCTCCGGTTCGGTGGCGTCGGGTTGGGCGCGCAGGAAAGCGTCGAGCGACATCAGGATGCCCGGCGTGCAAAAGCCGCATTGCAGCCCGTGGAATTCGCGAAAACATTCTTGCAACACCGACAGCCGGTCCGGGGCAGGGGCCAGACCCTCGACCGTGCGGATGTCGGCGCCGTCAGCCTGCACCGCCAGCATGATGCAGGCGCGGGCCGGGTCGCCGCCGATCTGGATGGTGCAGGCGCCGCAAACGCCGTGCTCGCAGCCGACATGCGTGCCGGTGGCGCCCAGGACGTGGCGCAGGAAATCGACCAGCAGCAGGCGCGGTTCGGCTTCCCCTTCGACGGCGCGGCCGTTCAGGGTGAAGCGCACGGTATGGCGGCGATCGGCGGTCAGGCGCGGCATTGCAGGGCCTCTTGCATCACGGAACGCCCGATCTGGCGAACCAGTTCACGCCGGTAGCGGGCGGTGGCGTGCAGGTCATCCCTGGCGTCCAGGCTCCAGGCAAAGGTGTCGAGCGCATCGTCCCGGGTGGCGGGGGCGGCCGGGAGATCAATCGCGGTCGGGCGGTCGGCGACGCCCGCGACGGTCAGGCGAACGGTTGTGGCGTCGGCCACGGCGGCGCAGGCGACAATGGCGAAATCACCGTGCCTGCGGGCGATCTCCCGGAATGCGGTGCCGGTCCCCGGGCGGGCGGTTGGGATCGACACAGCCTCGATCATTTCTTCGTCCGTGCGGGTGGTTGCCATCATGCCGGTGAAGAAATCCGCCGCGGCGACATCTCGCCGGCGGCGGCGGGACCGCAGATGGATGGTGCCTTTCAGTGCGACCAGAACCAGCGGCAGTTCCGCGCTGGGGTCGGCGTGGGCGACGGAGCCGCAGACCGTGCCGCGCGATCGGGTTTGCGCGTGGCCGACCCAGCCGAGGGCGGCGGTCAGCAGCGGCTGCCGCAGGCCGGGATGGCGTTCCAGCGCGATCTGCCGGACGCCGGCGCCGATGCGCAGGGTTGTTTCGGTCGTCTCGATACGTTGCCATTCCGGCACATGCATGATGTCGATCACGACGCCGGGGCGGGCGAGGCGCATGTTCAGCATCGGCAGCAGCGATTGGCCGCCGGCCAGGATGCGGGCATCGCCGCCGCACTGGTGGAGGGTTTCCAGCGCCTCAGCCGCTGTGCCGGCGCGCAGGTAGTCGAACGGTGCGGGCTTCATTTCGTGCCTAGCAGGCGGCGGAGGAGGCGGGCGAGGATACCCGGTTTTTCTTGCACGACGTCCCCCACACCGTCATGGCCCGGCTTGTCCGGGCCACCTTTGGCGGCAGCGGTGCGGCGGGGGGTGGCCCGGACAAGCCGGGCCATGACGGTTGTTACATTGACGGCTGTTGCTCGGGCGATGGTTGCCCCGACGGTTGTCACCTTGGCGGTTGTTGGTGCCCACCACAGTCCTTTGCGTGCTCCCACAGCCCTCGCGGACAGCGCGGCGAAAAACTGGCCGATGATCATGCGCGCGGCTCCGTCCAGCAGGCGCCCACCGATCGAGGCGATTTTGCCGCCGATCTCGGCCTCGTATTGGTATGCGATGGTGGTGCGTCCGGGAGTGACTTCGGTCAGGGTGACACGGCCGCTGCCTTGGCCGAACCCCAGCGCGCCGGTCGCCGAACCGGTCAGGGTGACAGACTCGGGTGGCCGCAGGTCGGACAGATCGATCGCCGCGCGATACGTGCCCTTCACCGGACCGATCCCCAGCGTCACCTGCGCTCGGAAGGCGTTTTCCGACGTTTTTTCGATACTGTGCGCCCCGGGGATGATCGCGGCCAGCTCCGCCGGGTCCAGCAGCATCGCCCAGATTGCCTCACGCGGCGCGTCCACGGTGGTGGAGCCTTCGCCGAACAGGGTGCGCTCTCCGGTTTTCACATGCCGAACCGGCGTGCGTTCCGGCGGATGCAAATGTTCGGTCAACCGCGACGGCAGGATCGGCAGCGTAATGTCCGTCAGGCCCAACGCATCGGCGACCGCATTGGCGATGCAGACGGGGGTGGACATACAGTTGCCCTCGCCGACGCCTTTGGAACCGAGCGGAGTGAAGGGCGAGAGGGTTTCGTGGTGCAGGATGATGGGTTCCGGCACCTCCATCGCCGTCGGAATCAGGTAGTCGGCCAACGTTCCGGCCTGGAAACTGCCGTCGTCGCCGTAGCTGTGTTCTTCCAGCGTCGCGGCTCCGAAGGCGTGCGCGAAACCGCCGGTGATCTGGCCGGCGACCATGCCGGGATGCAGCACCCGGCCGCAATCGTGCATCGTGACGTAACGGTCGAACCGCAGTTCGCCGGTGACGCGGTCCACCTCCACCGCGCAGATGTCGAAGATGAAGCCATGGCACAGCGAGGAATTCACCTCGTCGTCCTCGTTCGGCGCGGTCAGTTCGGGCGCAGTCCAGAACACCGTTTCGCGGATGGCCTGATCGACGCCGGCCGGCAGCGTGCCGGGTGCCCAATGGCTGGCGGCGGCAATGCGGCTGAACGTTACGGCATTGTCCGGGTTGGACCGGGCGTGGATCTTGCCGTTGGCGAAGATTGTGTCCTCGGCCGGGATGTTCAGTTGGGCGGCGGCGATGCGGGCCAATTTGTCGCGCAGTCGCGTGGCGGCGAGGTGCGTGGTGCCGGCAACGGCGGGGGCGAAGCGGCTGGCATAGTTGCCCGAGGCGATCGACCACGCATCCTTGGCAGTGTCCAGATCAGTAACGACCCGGATATCGCCGGGACGTAACCCGAACACATCGGCGACGACCTGCGACAACACCGTCCGGTGCCCCTGGCCTTGCGGCACCGAGGAGACGTGCACGCTGACGGCGCCGACCGGATCCAGGCTGATGGTCGCGGTGGCCTGGGCGCCGTTCTTCGGCCCGGCTTTGGCGCGTTCAGCCGGCGTCAGAACCGCCGTTATATACCCCATATTCGATACGCTTGGTTCCACCACGGCCGCGTAACCAATGCCGTAAAGACGGCCTTCAGACCGAGCCTGATCGCGGCGCTTCAGCAGTTCGGCGTGGCCGCCCTGGTCGAGGGCCTTGGTCAGCGACGTTGCATAATCGCCGGAGTCCAGCAGGGCGCCGCTGACGGTGCGATAGGGAAATGTCTGGATCAGGTTGCGGCGGATGACGTCCAGCGGGTCCAGGTTCAGGTGTTTGGCGATGCGCTGGATCAGGCGTTCCAGCGGGAAGTAGATCTGTGGGCCGCCGAAGCCTCGGTTCAACCCGGTCGGCATTTTGTTCGTCAGCACCACCCGGTTGCGGATCGCCAGGTGCCTGATGTCGTAGGCGCCGGTCATGTTGCCGTGCATGCGATAGAGCGTCGCCGGTTCGGGGGCGCGCAAATGGGCGCCGCAATCCTCGATCTGGTCCCAGTCGAGCGCCAGGATTTTGCCCGCGTTCGTTACGGCCGCTTTTAACGTGGTGGCGCGGTTCGTTGCGCAGGCGGAGGCGGCGAGATGTTCGAGACGGTCTTCCACCCATTTGACCGGGCGGTTCGCGACTTTTGCCGCGGCGGCGATGAGGACGATGTACGGGAACACGCCCTGTTTGACGCCGAAACTGCCGCCGGATTCCGCCGGGGTTTTCAGGCGCAACCGGTTCCCCGGAACCTTCAGTGCTCGGGCGATCACCGCGTGGATCGAGAACGGGCCTTGGAAGTTGGCCATTACGTCGTAGGCGTCCGTTCCGGGGTCGTATTCGGCGAGCACACCGTACGTTTCGATCGGGGTGCAGGCGTTGCGCGGGTAGGTCGTTTCTATGCTGATGGTGTGGTCGGCGATGGCAAAGGCTTGCTCCGGGTCGCCGTAACGGAAGCTACGGTCGCTGGCGAGGTTGCCGTTCAGGCCGGGGTGCAGGATGGGGGCGTCGACTGCTAACGCGGCTTTCGCGTCGATGACGGCTGGCAGGGGGGCGTAGGTGACCTCGATCAGGTCGAGCGCGTCCTCGGCGATGTAGCGGTCTTTGGCGACGACGATGGCGACGGGTTCGCCGACGTAGCGGACGCGGTCGGTGGCGATGGGCCAGCACTGGATGGGGGCTTTGACCCCGACGACGAGGCTGGTGGTCAGGGCCTGGATGTCGGCGCCCGTCAGGACGGCGGTGACACCTTTCATGGCGGCGGCTTTGCCGATGTCGATGGCGGTGACGGTGGCATGCCCGTGGGGGGAGCGGAGGATGGCGGCATGCAGGGTGTTGGCCGGGACGGCCTGGTCGTCGAAATACCGGCCCCGCCCGGTGAGCAGCGCGGCATCCTCGGTCCGCGGGATGGAGCGGCCGAGCCAGGGGGCTTGGGGGGATTCGGTGTCCATCTTGGGGTTCGGGTCTCCTTTCCAGCTGTTGGTAGGGGGTTTTGGGCGGGTTGGGGAGAGGGGGGTGGCAGGGGCGTGTCGGCTCATGCGCCGAAAAGCGAAGCGAGATGATTATTCCGGACGAGTCAAAGCAGTCACGAAAGATAACGGCTTGCGATTTCTTAGGCCATCAAAATAATTGTGCGACGCGGGTAGTTCAAAAATGAATACTCCATCTGGTTCCGCAACTTCCAAATCAATGCCTTCCTCCAAAAAAAATTCGCGGCATGTCCGCATGCGTTCGACAACAACAACATTAAGGTATCGCGTGGCTTCGGGCTTTGGAGTTGCAGCGTTGTCATATCATCAACAATGGCAGTTATATCGTGTAATGAACCGGCAAAGCTGATCAAGTGAACGATCTGATTCCGTGTAAATAAGCCCACTTTTCCAGCGTTTGCGATATAAATCGAGAGAGGTGCTAATCTTGCTTTTCGCAGACTTTTCGGCGCCGTGCGGAGTATCGAAAGCTAATTGCCAAGTTCAAAATGACACTGTAATGCAATCATACCGATCTCGGTATGCAGCGCGTGCCGAATACCTTTGAGCTCATCCGCACGACTTTTTTTGGGCTGCGATTTCTGTCCGCCGCACCTGCCACCATAGCACCCCAATGGCGATGCCAAGTGCGATAATGGTAAGCATGCCCTGCACCGTTGCGACGAGTGCCTGGATAGTCGCGGATTGATCCGAATTCCATGCCGGTAAATTCATACCAATGGCCTTGAAAAAGCGACCTGAAGGTCGCCGAGCGTGACCATAAGTGTCATCGAATCAAGTGGCGACACATCAAATCCAAGAGCGAGATAAAATGCTTTCGCCTGCTCCGAGATTGCGTGAACAACGATTCCGCGAATGCCGATCGAGTCTGCCGCGTGCAGAACACGGCCCGCACAGTCGCGAAACAGTGCCCTACCGAACCCACGCCCTTGCCAGCCGCTATCAATCGCCAAACGTCCCAATAACACAACCGGTATCGGATCAGGCATGTTGCGGCGAAACCGGCCGAAGGCGCTGCTCACCGCAATCCCACCGGACGCTATAGCGTAGTAGGCGACGACCCGTCGCCCCTCTGCGACAACGAACGTCCGTGTCGCGCCGCTGGCCTGGTTACCGCGTGCGCGGCGCTTCAGCCAGTCATCGAGCGAGGTCACCCCGGAGGTGAATTCAGACAGCTCGTGAGTCTCGGCGAGCGGTTCCGGAGCGGAAAGCGGCACCTCTATTCCCAGGGTGCCGGCGTTTGCATCGTGCGTCGCAGTCTGTCATTCGGACGCGGTGGCTCATCAAGGCGGGCCCGGAAGGCATCAAACGCTTCCGGTCCAACCAGGAACAACGTCCGGTCCAACAGCGCGTCTTCAGCCGCTCGGCGGGCCGCTTCCAGCACGAAAACGGTCTTCGTCTTGCCGGTTAGTTGGGCGGCGCGATCGATCAGCCCGCGATCTTCCGGCTTGATTCGAAGATTGAGCGTGTCACGACCTACGGTGGACGTTGGATTGAGCATGGGAGCCTCCATACGCATCCTGCTAGCACATCGTAACGCCATTGTCTTTACAAATCGCTCCCTTGGCTCCGCACCACTCCACCGCGGCCGCTCATCTACCGACGACGATCACAGCCAGGGCAGGACCCTCCCGGCGCCCTGCAACGCGAGCGGCCGCCGCCGATTGTGGTTGACGAAATTTACGAAATGTCTTATCAATCAAACACTATCAACCGTGACGGTGCCATCCTCTTACTCCCACCGAGGGACCCCATGAACCACGCGGCCTCGCCTCTCAGGAACCCGCTTGATCTCACCACCCTCACCCTGGCTGATACCCAGGCGCGGGAACGGGGCCTTAGCGTGACGGAGCATCTGCGCCGGTTGGTGGAAGAGGCCGCCCGGCCGAACCCGCTCGCGCGCGGCATGGCCGAAGTCCAGGCCAGCCTGACGCCGCCGCCGTCGTTCGGCGCGTGGTTCAACCCCGAAACCGCGTTGTACAGCCGCCCCGTCAACGACCCGATCCGCGGCAACGCCACCAGCCCGGCGCTGCGCCAGATCGCCGATTTCACCGTTCGGGTCGATCTCGCCGCCACGCTGCTCAGCGCGGCGTTCCAGGAGGGCGGCATCACGGATTTCGCGCCGCCGAAATACAGGGCGGCGAAACAGGCCAACTGGTATGGCGACATGGTGGAACAGACCTTGCACCGCGTCCGTCAGGTGCGTGCCGCGCTGTTGCATCCCTGGCAGCCGAACGTCGCGGCCGAACGGCTGGTGCAACAGGCGTTCGGCGTGCTGGCGGACCTCACTCCATCCGGAGAGGACCTGTTGCGTATCAGCCAATATGACCGGCCAAAAGCATTCGCCGACATGGCTCGGCAGCTCGACGTCAGGGCGCTGCAGATCGAACACGCCGCCACGCTGATTGCTGGCGCGCACGGGCCAACGGAACCCGCCAAAGACGATCAGGCCGAGGTGAAAGCGGCGCTGCTGGAAAAGGCCGGCGGCGGCCTGTCGCTGACCGAGGCCGCCGCGTTGCTGGGGGTTTCGCGGCAGGCGGTGCACAAGCGGGTTAAGGCGGGGACCGTGCTGGCCATGATGGACGGGCCGGCCCTGATCCTGCCGCGCGATCAGTTCACCCCGGCCGGAATCGTTGCCGGCATCGCCGCTGTGGTGGCCCGGTTCAAGGTGGCTGGCGCTTGGTCGGCGCTGCAGTTCCTCGTTGAACCCGATCCCAGCCTGGGCGGCATCCCGCTGGACGCTTTGAAAGACGGCCGCACGGACGACGTGGTTCATGCCGCTGAGGCCTATCTCGACATCGAAGGCTAATGTCCGCCAGCGCCGGCGCGCCTCCGACGACGGTGCTGCGCGCTGGCACGCTGATCGTCCGTATTCATCACGCCGCGCGCGGTGCGGTGTTTTTCGGTCCCTCGCCCGGACAGAAACCGGGGAACCGCTTCGATGCGCCCAACGGTGAATATAGCGTTCTGTATGCGTCGCGGCGGTTGGAGGGCGCCTTCGTCGAAACTATCCTGCGCCGCCCGAAAGGCCGTATCCTGCGAGCGGACTTCGTCAACGAACGCGCTTACACCGTGTTGAGGCTGGAACGTTCGTTGCGACTGGCCAAACTGTTTGACGAAGGCCTTCAGGCGTTCGGCGTGGATGCCGGAGAGATCGGCGCCGACACCTATGCGCTTCCCGCGAACTCGCGCTGCGCATTCATGGCAGCGGTGTGGATGGTCTCGCCTACCGATCCCGCTACAACAACGGCGAACTGTGTTACGCCCTGTTCGACCGCGTCGCCGTGGCCGATTTTGCCGTCATTCGATCCGCCCGATTCGCGGCCGGGGACGAGACCGTCAACCGGCTGATGGCGCTATACCAAGCCTCGTTCGATACCAGTCTGTCGTTGGTCTGACGACGGCGCGAGGGGGCCGCCTACGATTTGGCGACGGCCTGCGCCACGGCCGCGGCCAAACCGGATTGGCCATCCGCGCGCAGTCCGTCGATGACGCCGGTCTGGTCGGCGGCCGGGCGGTTCTGGCTCATTTTGACCTTGCCCTCCAGGCGGGCGATCGGCAGCGAGATGCCGACGATGCCGCGCAGCATGCCCTGCACGAAGTCGTCGGGAGCGTCGGAGACGGCCCAGGGAGCACTTCGGGAAGTTTCATACTGGTTGGTCAGGCGGGTGACGACCGCCAGCAGGCGGGCGGGGTCGTCAAACACCTCCAGCGTGCCGTAGGCATGGATCGCGGTGTAGTTCCATGTGGGGACGACTTTGCCGTGCTCCTGCTTGGCCGCGTAGTAGGACGGCGTGATGTAGCCGTCCGGGCCGTGGAAGATGACCAGGGTTTGGACGGCGGCATCGGCCAGGCGTGCGTGCGGGTTGGCTTTGGCGAGGTGGCCGACCAGTGTGCCGTAGGGGGCTGGTTCCGGGTCCAGCATCAGCGGCGCGTGGCTGGCGATCATGCCGTCCTCGGTCATCGACACGAGCGTGGCGAGGCCGCCCGCCTTGATCAACGCGTGCAGGACGGCGGTGCGATCTTCGTTGAAATGGGCGGGGATGTACATGGTTGGGACGTCCGGCAAAGTCGTGGGTGGCCGGGCCAAGCCCGGCCATGACGAAACAGAGAAGTCTCGCTCGCCCCTTTGATCAGCATCAGGGCGGCCAGCGGTGACCGCCGGAGACGATCAAGCCATCACAATCGGATGCAACGGAAGGATCGTTTCCGGTGCATCTGATCAGTCCAATTCTACAGCGCGCCGCCGCGCCGTCCCGCCATCGCGCCGAGACGCAACCGCAGGGCGTTCAGTTTGATGAAGCCCTGGGCATCGACCTGATCGTAGGCGCCCTGATCGTCCTCAAATGTGACAACCTTCATCGAATACAGGCTGTTGGGGCTTTCGCGGCCGATGCAGGAGACGTTGCCTTTATACAGCTTCAGCCGCACCCGGCCGCTGACGCTGGCCTGACTGACGTCGATCAGGGCTTGCAGCATCCGCCGCTCCGGGCTGAACCAGAAGCCGTTGTAGATCAGTTCGGCATAGCGCGGCATCAGGCTGTCCTTCAGATGCGCCGCCTCGCGATCCAGGGTGATGCTCTCGATCGCACGATGGGCCGCCAGCAGGATCGTGCCGCCGGGTGTTTCGTACACGCCGCGCGACTTCATGCCGACGAAGCGGTTTTCCACCAGATCCAGCCGGCCGATGCCGTTGGCTTTGCCGAGTTCGTTCAGCCGGATCAGGATGGAAGCCGGCGACATCGCCACGCCGTCGATCGCCGTCGGATCGCCGTTGGCAAAATCCATCGAGATCACGGTCGCTTTGTCCGGCGCATCCTCGGGGCGGATGGTGCGCTGATAGACGGCCTCGTCCGCCTCGACAGCGGGATCTTCGAGGATCTTTCCCTCGGACGACGAGTGCAGCATGTTGGCATCGACGCTGAATGGCGCCTCGCCGCGCTTGTCCTTGGAGATGGGGATCTGGTGCTTTTCGGCGAATTCCAGCAGGCGGGTGCGGCTGGTCAGCTCCCATTCGCGCCAGGGGGCGATGATCTTGATGTCGGGCTTCAGGGCATAGTACGCCAGTTCGAACCGCACCTGGTCGTTGCCCTTGCCGGTCGCGCCGTGCGCCACCGCGTCGGCGCCGACCAGCTCGGCGATCTCGATCTGGCGTTGCGCGATCAGCGGGCGGGCGATGGACGTGCCCAGCAAATATTGGCCCTCGTACACCGTGTTGGCGCGGAACATCGGGAAGACGAAGTCTTTGACGAAGGTCTCGCGCAGGTCATCGATGAAGATTTCCTTCACGCCGGCCATCTCGGCCTTCTTGCGCGCCGGTTCCAGTTCCTCGCCCTGACCGAGGTCGGCGGTGAACGTGACGACCTCGCATTTATAGGTCGTTTGCAGCCAGCGCAGGATCACGCTGGTATCTAATCCGCCCGAATAGGCGAGAACGACCTTCTTCACATCCTTGACGGCCATGGCGCTGAAAATCTCCTGACTTTGTGCGGCCGGAGTAGCGCCGGGAAACCCCATCGCGCAAGCCGTGACACGGCCGGACTCTGACTCCGGCCGTCCCGCGGACGAATTCGCGCGAAAAACAGCGAAATTCGGCATGGCTTTAAGCGAATATTAACCAAATCCAGCGACAGTCGCGGGCATGACCCATTCCCCGCAGGCTGGTCCGTTCATTCACACCACGCCGCAT
>Ga0316224_1000362_pt1 | contig 66437 bp, 58 predicted proteins | sample TBH18013metaG_FD_206254 | JGI IMG/M metagenome (GOLD analysis project Ga0316224, IMG submission 206254) | Freshwater microbial communities from Trout Bog Lake, Wisconsin, USA - TBH18013 | ecosystem: Environmental > Aquatic > Freshwater > Lake > Hypolimnion/Profundal zone | place: USA: Wisconsin... | reverse complement strand
TTTGTTAGACTTATCCACAATTGCTGGTTCACAAAACAGCAACTCGCCCTGGGTCAATATTCAATCGGCAGGGTGGGTCAATATTCAGTCGGCGCCAACAGTGCCTTTTCAGGCATAGATCCATTCAGAAACTGAGAGGTGTCCTGTTCTCCGTTTGGATATATTTCGACTTTATCTGAGCGCAGTGCCAGCAGTGCCGGAGCGGTCAGGTACGTTCCGGTTACTTCAGTTTCTACGAAGTTACAGTGCTCAATTTTTAAACCGGTGGATGTGGCGCAACACAGTTTTGCATGTCTGAATCCCACATCCTCGAAATGCGCATTCGTCAGATTCGCCCCCGTGCAGTCGCAAAATATTTCTGCCTGAGAGATGTGCGCACCTGTCAGATCAGCATTGTTTAAATTCACGGTGATGGTCACGCTGTTAAGAACAACGCCACGCAGATCAATCTTGCCACCTTCAGCGAGAATTTCGTTGCCGATGTCCTCCAGTTCCTGCAGATAAATATTTGGACCATCACCTGACCGGTGATTAATCACCTGGGCCAAATTTTCGAATATTTTGGCTTTCACCGCAGCCGGGCAGGACTCAGACAACAGTGCGGACTTAATATTGGCCCGCACGTCAGGATTGCTTACGTTCCCGTCCACATCAAACTCAAGCCATTGGACCGCGAGTGCGACATCGACATCTTCGTAGAAATAATCCGAAACGATATGGGATACATCAGTTGGCAAAATATCGGCAAGTGCTGCGACAATGACTTGATCCGTTTGAAATTTGGTGGGTCTGGCTGAGGATAATGTCGGTGGATTAAGGGACAGGGGATGCATATATTATTCCTTGGCTAAAGGGGCTAAACAACAGAAAGTGTTTCCAGCGCAGCTCGAGACTACTTTTGGGACCTCGACAATTTTACTGCTGGCGCGCAGTCTAGTTTGTTTCAGGCGATGCTGGCCATTGCGGCTATTTGGTATTGACACTTGGACGGAGGTGAAACAGCAAACTGCGGATCCTCTGCCGGATTGCAATGGGCATAAAAAAACCGCGCTGATCAATCAGCGCGGTTTAAATTTCGCAATGACGAACTCAAAGGTTCAATCGTTTCTCCAATTGTGTTTTGGCTGATTTCAATTCTGACGGCAGATGATATTCCAGTTTCTCAAACAGCTCGGCATGCAGCGTCAATTCGGCCTTCCATGCCAAATTATCGATAGAGGTAATGGTGTCAAACTGCTGCTGGGTGAATTCCAGACCATCCCAACTCAGATCATTAAATTTCGGTGTCAGACCAAAAATATTTTCTGTGCCGGAAGCTTTACCTTCTACCCGTTCAACCATCCACTTCAACACGCGCATATTGTCGCTGTAACCTGGCCAGACAAATTTGCCTTCATCGTTGGTGCGGAACCAGTTGACGCAATAGATCTTCGGTAATTCAGCCGGGGAAGCCGCGATTTTCTTGCCGATATCGAGCCAGTGCTGGAAGTAGTCACTCATGTTGTAGCCGATGAAAGGCAGCATGGCGAATGGATCGCGACGCACGACACCCATTTGTCCAACTGCTGCGGCAGTGGTTTCAGAACCCATGGTTGCCGCCATGTAAACACCTTCAACCCAGTTGCGCGCTTCGGTGACCAGAGGTACGGTGGTTGAGCGACGGCCGCCAAAAATAAAGGCTGAAATCGGTACACCGGCCGGATCATCCCAGGCTGAATCGATCACCGGATTCTGAGTTGCCGGGACGGTAAAGCGCGCATTCGGATGGGCTGCCTTGCGGCCGGTTTCCCTGGCGATTTCAGGTGTCCAATCCTTGCCCTGCCAGTCAATCAGATGGGCCGGGGCCTGTTTGGACAGACCTTCCCACCATACGTCACCATCGTCGGTCAGTGCCACATTGGTAAAAATGGTATTGGAACTTAACGAAGCCATGCAGTTGTAATTGGTCTGAATATTGGTACCGGGAGCCACACCAAAGTAACCCGCTTCAGGATTGATCGCATACAGACGACCATCTTTGCCCGGTTTGATCCAGGCAATATCGTCACCAATGGTTGTGACTTTCCAGCCGTTGAGCGAAGCCGGCGGAATCAGCATGGCAAAATTGGTTTTGCCGCAGGCTGAGGGGAACGCCGCTGCCACGTAATGTTTTTTACCTTCAGGAGATTCAACGCCCAGAATCAGCATATGTTCTGCCAGCCAGCCCTGATCGCGGCCCATATTGGAGGCGATACGCAACGCAAAGCATTTCTTGCCCAACAGCGCATTGCCGCCGTAGCCGGAACCGTAGGACCAGATTTCGCGGGTTTCAGGATAGTGCACAATGTATTTGGTTGTATTGCAAGGCCATGCAACGTCTTTCTGTCCTGCGGCCAATGGTGCGCCTACGGTATGGATGCAAGGCACAAATTCACCATCGGTACCCAGAACATCAAACACTGCTTTACCCATACGGGTCATAACGCGCATGTTGACGGCAACATACGCTGAATCTGAGAGTTCGACACCGATATGCGCGATCGGTGAGCCAATTGGTCCCATCGAAAATGGCACCACATACATGGTGCGGCCCTGCATGCAGCCATCAAACAGGCCACCCAGTTTGGCGCGCATTTCAGCCGGGTCCATCCAGTTATTGGTTGGGCCGGCATTTTCTTTTTTGGCCGAGCAAATAAAAGTACAGTCTTCAACCCGGGCCACATCGGAAGGATCTGAGCAGGCCAAAAAACTGTTCGGTCGTTTTTCCTGATTCAGTTTTTTCATGGTGCCAGAAGCGACCATCTGTGCGCACAGTGCGTCGTATTCTTCCTGCGATCCGTCACACCATTGAATTTTTGCCGGCTTGGTCAGGGCGGCAATGTCAGCGACCCAGTTGATTAATTTTTGCTGCTTGACGTAGGTTGGAACATTTAATGCGATGCTGCCTGATGCTTCGTTCACGGTGAGTCTCCAATGCTAATAAAATTCTGTCTATCGCATCAGAGGGGGGCCGGGCAAACGGCGCAGGCGTATTTGGTGCGCAAAGAAGCTGGACGGTAAGTTATTGTCATCAACAGCAACGAGGCTTTGCATAGCGGGCGACGGATCTGATTACCACTGCAAAATTAAGGCAGTGACGTGATAGAACCGAAGATTGTACTCTCTGGAGGGGGTAAGAGCCAAATAATTTAAGTCAGAAATTATATTAATACCAATAATATTTGATATAAATCAGAACGACTTTTTATGGTGATACCCAATGACTCAGCTATGAAGTGGCATATCCGGTGAAATGACAGAATCTGTCGGAATTGGTAGCCAAACTGATAAAAGGTTTCAATAAGAAAAGCCACCAAAGGGAGGCGGCGTGTAACGTGGTTTAAAGATCGCTGTTTTTTTCAGCTTCAATTTTCAAGGCACTGATACTGGCTTTGGCCCGTTCGAGCATGGTAATGGCAGCAGGGCCGCGTACCAGTGTGACAGCCACCGCCAGCGCGTCAATATAGGTCAGATGTGCAAGACGGGAAGTCATGGGCGTATAGATATCCGGATCTTCTTCGACGTCAACCGACAGATGCACGTCGGCCAGTTCGGCCAGAGGCGCATGAGAAGCACACAGCACAATGACTTTGGCGCCGGCATTTTTGGCCAGCTGCACGCTGCGTATCATGTCGTGGGTGCGCCCGCTGCGCGAAAATGCCACTACCACACTGTCTTTGTTTAACAGAGTGGCAGACTGCGCCTGCAGGTGGGCGTCACAAAAAACGGTAGTCGGAATGCCGAAGCGGAAAAATTTCAGTTGGGCGTCCACGGCCAGTGCGCCGGAATAGCCCAGGCCATAACATTCAATCCTTTTTGCACCGGCCAGCATCTGCACTGCTGCTTCAAAGGACGCGGTATTGGCCCCGTTGCGTGCTTCCATCAGGGCCGCGATGGTACGGTCAAATACCTTGGGTAATACGTCGCGCACCGAATCGGCCTGATTCACATCCAGATGCAGATACGGAATGCCGGTAGCCAGACTTTTGGCAAAGGCCAGCTTGAATGCCTTGAACCCGTCAAAGCCCATTGACAGCGAAAAGCGCACCACTGTCGGCTCGCTGACATTGCAGGCCTGGGCCAGAACCCGGATCGGCATGGCCACGCTGTCATGCGGTTTTTGCAGCAGATATTCCGCGACCTGACGCTCAGCCCGGCTGAGTTCATTGCTGGCCGTGCGCAGTCGCGCCAGCAAACCTTTTTCGGGATGCGGGATTGGGCGATTCGTTATCATGGACACCAGAACACCTCGACCTGACAATGTTCATTGTTCAAGGCGGCAAAAAGATAGGCGCCGATCGGACTGGAGGGCGGAGCCTGTTCGAGTACGGCGCGCTTTTCAGCGCCGGTAATCACCAGCCAGATGGCGTCAGTATTGAGCAGTCGTGAAAAGGACAGTGACATGCGTGATTGCAAGGTTTGCGGATGGTAGGCCGCAACACAATTCACGGCAGGATCGTTGGTGAGTAATTGCGGCGCGTTCGGAAACAGTGAAGCAATGTGCCCGTCACTGCCCATGCCCAGCACGACGGCAGAAAACGGGACGGCGCAGGCGGTGTTGATGCGGTCGCTGATTTCGGGCAGTGCGCTTGACGGCGTGGGCTGGGTGTTTTTCAGCGACACCAGACTCCACTTGCCAGCGGAGCCGGCAAAACACTGACGGAACAGGCCTTCATTGCTTTGTGCATCCGCGTCACTCACCCAGCGCTCATCGGTAGCAATCAGCTGGATTCGACCCTGTTTTGATGCGCTCAATAACTGGTCAAAACGGCGATACAGCGGCGCCGGCGTGGTGCCGCCGGCCAGCGCAAAACTGCAGGTCTGTTCGGAATTTTGCACCAGTTCCAGCCACTTTTGCGCCAGTGTTTCGCTGAGTTCAGCAAAATCGGCAAATTCATTGATGATCAGCATGACGTTATCCCTGCCCGCAGAAAATTAATTATCGACAAATTCTTCGCCCCAGCTCGAACCATGCTGCGCCAGCAGATAGCTCGATGCAGCCGGGCCCCAGCTGCCGGCAATATAGGATTTCAAACCTTCGCTGTCTTTTTTCCAGCTGTCCATGATCGGATCAACATAATCCCACGCAGCACTGAGTTCATCGTCACGGACAAACAAAGTCAGGTCGCCGTGCATGGCATCGAGCAACAGCCGCTCATACGCTTCCACGCGCCGGGACGTCGAGGCTTCGGCAAAATCCAGATTGAGCATGACGTCAGACAAATGAATACCTTCACCCGGCTCCTTGGCTTTCAAAAACAGTTCCACACTCTCTTCCGGCTGCAGTGAAATCACCAGACGGTTGGAGCGCGGAGAGCGGTTGTTGCCGCCAAAAATTGAATACGGAATCTGTTTGAAGTTGATGGTGATTTCAGCGCTGCGTGAAGCCATGCGTTTGCCGGTGCGTAAATAAAACGGGACACCGCCCCAGCGCCAGTTGTCGATTTCGGCGCGGATCGCGACAAAGGTCTCGGTGCGAGACTGAGAAGGAACGCCGGGCTCGTTCTGATAACCTGCTACCGGCTGCCCATCCACAGCGCCGGCACGATATTGACCACGCACGGTTTTTTTACTGACTTCGTCCGGAGTCACCTTGTGTAAAGCACGCAGCACTTTGACCTTTTCATCGCGGATTGAATCCGGCGCAGAATTCACCGGTGGCTCCATGGCCACGATAGACAGCAGTTGCAACAGGTGATTTTGCACCATGTCGCGCAGCGCACCGGTGTGATCATAAAAGTCGCCGCGTGCTTCGACACCGACCTGCTCGGAAATGGAAATCTGTACATCGTGGATCCAGGTGCGGTTCCACAGCGGTTCCAGAAACAGGTTGGCAAAACGCAGTGCCAGCAGATTCTGCACCATCTCTTTGCCAAGGTAATGATCAATACGGTAAATCTGGTTTTCTTTCAGGTGGCTGCGCAGCGACTCGTTAATGTTGCGGGCTGACTGGCCGTCACGACCCAGCGGTTTTTCCACCACAACGCGGGCCTGTGGTCCGACCAGACTGTGTTTGGAAAGCTGTGCCACGATAGGGATGAAAATATCCGGACCGGTGGCCAGATAGAACAGGGTTGAATTGTGATCCGGATTGGCGATCTTGCTTTTGAGCAGATCGAAATCGGCATCGACGTTGGCATCGATCTTGGTGTAGAAGGTCAGTGCCAGAAATGCCTTGAGCTGTTCGGGTGTGCCGACCGCATCCTTTTTGGCATACTGGGTAATGCTGGCGGTGACGCGGGTGCGGAATTCTTCATCGGAAATCGGTTCGCGTGCTGCGCCATAAAAACGGAAGTCAGCATCCAGGCGTCCGTTTAAAAAAGCACTGTACAACGCAGGGATGATTTTTCGTTTGGCTAAATCGCCGGTGCCGCCAAACAATACAAATGTGGTCATGTTGACTCCCTTATTCATTCGGTCTATTCGAAACGCGTCAGGGCATTATGACAGATTTCGATCAAAAATGTAGTTTCATTACAGAATTATGGCGATATAATGGCATCAAATTTGTAAAAAAGCGAGAAAATGAAAGTTTATTACATTATTTTGTGCTACCGTTAACCTACTCCAACTCGTCAAGCCATCATGACCAAGCCAATTACCCCCCTCCATCCGGTGATACAGAAGGTTACCACCCGGATTACGGAACGCAGTAAACATCTGCGTACTGCCTATCTGGCGCGCATCGAGCAGTTCCGTGGCCGTCCCACGCGGCGCTCGGCCCTGTCGTGTGCCAATCAGGCGCATGCCAATGCCGCAGCCGACAGCAAAACCAAAATCTGGCTCAATGCAGCGCAAAAGCCGAATATCGGTATCGTCACCGCTTACAACGACATGCTGTCTGCGCATCAGCCCTACGCCTCCTATCCGGATCAGATTAAAGAGACGGCGCTGAAATTTGGCGCCACTGCCCAGGTGGCCGGCGGTGTTCCGGCCATGTGTGACGGCGTGACTCAGGGTCGTCCCGGCATGGAGCTGTCGCTGTTTTCGCGGGACGTGATTGCCCAGGCTACCGCAGTCGCACTGACCCATGATGCCTTCGATGCCGCAATCTGTCTGGGCATCTGCGACAAAATTGTGCCTGGCCTGTTGATCGGAGCGCTGGCGTTTGGACATCTGCCCACCATTTTCATTCCGGCCGGTCCGATGGGGTCCGGACTGTCCAATAAAGACAAGGCTGCCGTGCGTGAACGCTATGCGCAGGGCAAAGCCACCGAACAGGAATTGCTGGCCGCTGAAAGTGCGGCCTATCACAGCGCCGGCACCTGCACGTTTTATGGTACGGCCAACAGCAATCAGATGCTGCTCGAAGCAATGGGGCTGCATATGCCTGGCGCGGCATTCGTCCATCCCGGCACACCGTTGCGTCATGCACTGACCGACGCCGCAGTACAACAGGTGATCAGTCTGTGTGAACAGGGCCAGCATTACACGCCGATAGGTCACATCGTGAATGAAAAAGCGATCGTGAATGCCGTCATCGCTTTGCTCGCAACCGGTGGTTCCACCAATCACACCATCCACTGGATTTCTGTGGCACGTGCAGCCGGCATCCTGATCGACTGGCAGGATTTCGATGAACTCTCTGACGTCATTCCACTGCTGACCCGGGTATATCCGAACGGCAGCGCCGATGTGAATGATTTTGAGGATGCCGGTGGTCCGGCGTTCGTCATTCGCGAATTGCTGTCTGCCGGTTTAATGCATGCCGATGTCAAAACGGTGTTGGGTGAACAGGGTTTAAGTGCCCACACGCGAGCACCACGTCTGGAAAATGAACTGTTGGTCTGGCCGGAATTGCCGCCGGCATCAACCAATACTGAGGTCGTACGTCAGGTCGGCGATCCGTTTGCCGCAACCGGTGGACTGCGACTGCTGAAGGGCAATCTGGGCCGCGCCATCATCAAGGCGTCTGCTGTGCCCGCCGACGCCTGGACCATCCGCGCGCCGGCCAAGGTGTTTGAATCGCAGGAAGCACTGGTCAAGGCATTCAAGGCCGGGCAGCTGAATATGGATTTTGTGGCGGTGGTGATATTTCAGGGGCCACAGGCCAATGGTATGCCCGAGCTGCATCATTTCACGCCGGTTCTGGGTAGCCTGATGACAGCCGGCTATAAGGTCGCACTGGTGACTGACGGCCGCATGTCCGGCGCCTCCGGCAAGGTGCCAGCGGCGTTGCATATCAGTCCGGAAGCCGCCCAGGGCGGTGCACTGGCGCGGGTTCAGGACGGCGACTTGGTGGAACTCGACGTGGCAACCGGAACGCTCAACGTTCTGGTGCCGGAGCAGGAATTTGCGAATCGTCCCCTGCGCATATTGCGGCCTGACGGTCAGGATCACACCACCGATTTTGGTCGGGAACTGTTTATCAATCAGCGTCGTTTTGTCACGGCACCGGAACACGGTGCTTCAACCCTTTTTACCGAGACGTAAGCCATGGAAATGAATGCGATATTAAAGCAGCTAAGCCAGTTGCGCGTGTTGCCAATACTGGTTGCAGATGATGTACAGCAGGCGATTCGCTGTGTCGAAACGCTGGCTGAAAACGGATTGACGGCGGTAGAAATTACCCTGCGCACGCCGAATGCCATGCAGGTGCTGGAGGCCGTCGTCAAGGCCTGTCCGGGCGTGTGTGTCGGTGCCGGTACGATTCTGACCAGCGCCCAGCTCAAGGCCGTGCAGGATACCGGAGCCGCATTTGGCATCAGCCCTGGTATTACCCCGACACTGGCGCGCGCGGCGGCCGATTCCGGTCTGCCGTATTTTCCGGGAGTCGGCGGTGCCAGTGACCTGATGCTGGCACTCGAGCATGGTTTCAATGTCGTTAAATTATTCCCCTCTGATCTGGTTGGCAGCGTCAAAATGGCCAAAGCCTTGGGTGGACCATTCCCGGACGTGAAGTTCTGTTTGACCGGTGGTGTGACGGTTGAAACAACACCGCAACTGCTCCAGCAAGGTAACGTGCTGTGTGTCGGTGGGTCGTGGATGTGCCCGGGCAATCTGATTGCAGCCAGTGACTGGGCGAAAATTGCGACGTTGGCAGCAGCAGCGGCCGTTGCCGGGAAATCGTAAAAGAGATTTTATTCAGGCGGATTTACCTGTCGTTGCCGGCATATAATTGCCGGCACGCGCATCTGAACCTGACCCCTGAATAAGCCTTACCTCAAAACCATGAACCCGCCAAGTAATCAACCGAGTCAACTGCACGGCAATATTCTGACACCGCAGGGCTGGATTTCTGGCTCAATTCATTTTGATCAGCGGATTCATTCGGTGATCGGCAACACTGTCGATCCCTGCCAGAACAGCCACAATTACATTGTTCCCGGATTTATCGATCTGCACGTCCACGGCGCGGCCGGCCGCGATGTCATGGAAGCCGGTGCTGCCACCGAAGCCATCGCACTTCTGCATGCGCAGCATGGCACGACCAGTCTGCTGGCCACGACCATGACCGCACCCGATGAAGATCTGGAAATTGCCCTCGAAGGAATCCGCTCGGCCATGCAGCTGTCCGGTATGGCGCGGGTGCTCGGCGTTCATCTGGAGGGCCCTTTCATCAATCCCAACAAGCTCGGCGCGCAGCCTGAATACGTGCAGCCGGCCAGTCTGGATGTCGTGCATCGTCTCAATGCCATCGCGCCGATCAGACTCATTACGTTGGCACCGGAAATTGAAGGCAATCTGGCACTGGTCAAAGCGCTGACGCAGATCGGCATCAAGGTCCAGCTGGGTCACACGCTGGGCAGTTATGACGAAGCCGTGGCCGCACTGAAAGAAGGTGCCAGCGGCTTTACTCATCTGTTCAATGCCATGTCCGGACTGGATCATCGCGCACCGGGCATGGTTGGTGCTGCATTGGCACACGCCCAGTACGCCGAAATCATTCCCGATCTGCTGCATGTCCATCCCGGTGCCATCCGGGCCGCATTGCGAGCGATTCCGGGTCTGTATTGCGTGACCGATTCCACGGCCGCAACCGGCATGCCGGATGGCGAATACATGCTGGGGCGTCAGAAAGTATTCAAGTGCATGGGCGGTGTGCGTACCGCGGATGGCACGCTGGCGGGCAGTACCCTGACGATGGATCAGGCATTGCGCAACCTGGTCAGTCTGGGACTGGAACTGGCCGAAGCATCGCAGCGCGTTACCACTTACGCAGCGCAGTTTCTGGGGTTATCTGATCGCGGTTTTTTGCAACCGGAATGTTATGCCGATCTGGTGGTGCTGGATCGTGAGCTCAATATTGTGGACGTTATCGCCGAAGGCCAAGCGATCATCCGCTAAAAGTTAAAGTCGGCAAAAAAAAGGGCGCTTCGGTCAGGAAGCGCCCAAAAACTCATCACCTTACAACAACAAGAACTACACCAGCAGACTACAGAAAAAACCTTTTTAAGCGTGGTATGCCGACTCACCATGACTTGAAATATCCAGTCCTTCGCGTTCCTCATCTTCAGGAACTCGCAGGCCGATCACCAGATCCACCAGTTTGAATGCAACCAGCGAAACCAGACCGGACCAGATCACGGTGGTCAATACCGCTTCACCCTGAATCAGAACCTGTGAACCGATACTGTACGGATCGGCCGACATTTTATTGGCGACGTAATCCATGATGCCCTGGCCACCCAGATTGGGTGAGGCAAACACACCGGTCAGCAACGCACCCAGTATTCCGCCTACGCCATGCACGCCGAACACGTCGAGTGAATCATCAGCGCCCAGCAGACGTTTCAAACCGTTGACACCCCACAGGCAGATTACACCGGCCAGCAGGCCGATAGCCAGTGCACCCATCGGGCCGACATAACCGCAGGCCGGTGTAATGGCAACAAGTCCGGCAACCGCACCTGAAGCACCGCCCAGCATGGAAGGCTTGCCTTTGAGGATCCACTCACCACCAACCCAGGACAGCGCTGCCGCGGCAGTTGCCAGCAGGGTATTGACGAAAGCCAGTGCTGCAATATCGCCTGCTTCCAGCGCAGAGCCGGCATTGAAACCGAACCAGCCGACCCACAGCAAAGAAGAACCGATCATTGTCATGGTCAGTGAATGCGGCGCCATCGCTTCCTTGCCGTAACCAACCCGTTTGCCGATCATGTAGGCACCGACCAGACCGGCAACCGCAGCATTGATATGCACAACGGTTCCGCCGGCAAAATCCAGCGCGCCGCGCTGTTGCATAAAGCCGCCCTTGACCAGTTCAATCGCTGCACTGGCTGCATCTTTAATGCCGTCCGGACCAGTCCAGAACCAGACCATATGGGCAACTGGCAGGTACGAGAAGGTGAACCACAGAACGATGAATGCCAGCACTGCGGAAAACTTGGCACGTTCTGCAAACGCGCCAATGATCAGAGCGCAGGTGATTGCCGCAAAAGTACCCTGGAACGCTACATAGACAAATTCAGGGATGACCACGCCTTTGCTGAAGGTCGCCGCGGTGGCAAACGCGCCTGTGGCTGGATCAAAGATATTGTTGAGGAACGCCCGGCCGCCCGGTCCGGTCAGCGAGCCAATGAAGGCATTGCCTTCCGTGAACGCCAGCGAATAACCGTAGATGCACCACAGGACGATAATCAGTGCAAAGATCATGAAGACCTGAATCAGAATCGACAGCATGTTTTTGGAGCGAACCAGTCCGCCGTAAAACAGTGCCAGACCTGGGATGGTCATCAAAATTACCAGCAAAGTCGACACCAGCATCCAGGCGGTATCGCCCTTGTTTGGAACGGGTGCGGCGGCAGCTGGTGCTGCCGGTGCAGCAGCAGCGTCCGTTGTTGCCGCGGGTGTGGCAACTGAAGCGGTCGCCACGGCAGTCACTGTGGGTGCGGAAGCCGGTGTTTGTGCAGCAGCATTGCCCAACAGGCAGGCTGTCGCAACGAGGGCCATGAAAGCCTGAGTCAATAAATTTTTCATCGTCTGTCCTTACAGGGCTGAATTGCCGGTTTCACCGGTACGGATCCGCACTACCTGCTCAAGCGCGTAGACAAAAATTTTGCCGTCACCAATTTTGCCGGTGCGGGCTGCGGCTTCGATGGTTTCCAGTACCCGGTCCACGATGGCATCATCGACTGCCGCTTCAATTTTGGTCTTGGGCAGGAAATCGACGACATATTCCGCGCCGCGATACAGTTCGGTATGACCTTTCTGACGTCCGAAACCTTTGACTTCAGTAACAGTAATGCCTTGAACGCCCAATGCTGACAGTGCTTCGCGCACTTCGTCGAGCTTGAATGGCTTGATGATTGCCGTGATCAGTTTCATAGTTGCCTCATAGTGGTTTAAATAGTTCTGTCGATTGTTCAGCAAGTCTTGTGCCAGATCAACTTGGCAGTCAGTTGACCTCAGCAAGCGTTGTTAGCATAGCGATCGCGCGCCAAAAAGGTGCGTTTCAATAGGGAATGTGCAAAATAGCGCACCAATGCTGTGCCTTGCCAATTAATGTTGAACAGTTAAATTGCGATGAGTTAAGATTGCGCATCATTACTGTGGAGAGCTTCATGAGCAATATATTCAATGACCTGCAATCAAAAATTAACGAAGCGCTGGAAAGTTCCCCGGCCAAAGATCTGGAGAAAAACGTCAAGGCGTTTATGAGTCAGGGCTTTGCCAAACTGGATCTGGTGACCCGCGAAGAATTCGATATTCAAGCTCAGGTGCTGGCCAAAACCCGTGAAAAACTGGAAGCACTGGAGAAGCGCGTAGCGGAACTGGAAGCGAAACGGGATGCCGGCTGACTGAACAATTGTTGATTGCGCCCCAACCAATTGGATATCATGCAGTACAGTACAAGAGCAATAAGCAATCAGGGAATGTGCCGGTTTTACAGGACCAGCCATGAGTTTAGCCGTATTAAAAAGCCGGGCCCTGTCCGGCATGGAAGCACCGCAGGTAACGGTGGAAGTGCATCTGGCCAATGGCCTGCCCAGCTTCACCATCGTGGGCTTGCCCGATACCGAAGTCAGGGAAGCCAAAGACCGGGTACGCGCCGCGCTGCAAAACGCCAATTTTGAATTTCCCAATCGCAGAATTACCGTCAATCTGGCACCGGCCGATCTGCCCAAAGAATCCGGTCGATTTGATTTGCCCATCGCGCTGGGTATTCTGGCTGCTTCTGACCAAATGCCGGGCGAGGCCTTGAGTCAGTATGAATTTGCCGGCGAATTATCCCTTTCAGGTGCCTTGAGGCCAATACGCGGCGCGTTAGCCATGACCTACGCCATGTGCGCCAACAATCAATCCATTGCGTTCATACTCCCCGGCGCCAATGCTGCTGAAGCCGCGCTGGTCGATCAGGCCAGGGTCTATCCTGCTGATTCATTACTGCAGGTCGTGGCTCATTTTGCTGCGCAGGATGCGCAGTCCAGACTGACCCGGCACACGCCGGCGGTACGGACCGTGCAACCACACTATGCCGATTTTTCAGAAGTTAAAGGTCAACTGTCGGCCCGGCGTGCGCTGGAAGTGGCGGCCTGTGGTTCGCACAGCGCGATTCTGATTGGTCCACCGGGTACCGGCAAATCCATGCTGGCCAGCCGTTTCCCTGGTATTTTGCCAGGCATGAATCAGGAAGAAGCGCTGGAAGCGGCGGCAGTGCAGTCACTGTCGCGCGGATTTTCCGCCGCGCAGTGGAAAGTCAGGCCGTTTCGCAGTCCGCACCATACCGCCTCAGCAGTGGCGCTGGTGGGTGGCGGTGGCGCGGTACGGCCTGGTGAAATTTCACTGGCGCATCGCGGCGTACTGTTTTTGGATGAGTTGCCCGAATTTGACCGGCGCGTGCTGGAAGTATTGCGCGAGCCGATGGAATCGGGGCGCATTACGATATCGCGTGCTGCACGTCAGGCCGATTTTCCTGCCCGCTTTCAACTGATTGCCGCCATGAACCCGTGCCCCTGCGGCTATCTCGGGCACAGCAATGGCAAATGTCGCTGCACGCCGGATTCAGTGGCCCGCTATCAGGGAAAAATTTCCGGCCCGCTGCTGGACCGCATCGACATGCAGGTGCAGGTCGGATCCCTGCCACATGCCGATCTGGTCAGGCAGGCCGATGGCGAAACCAGCGCAGTTATTCAGGCCAGGGTTGAGCGTGCCTATGCTGCGCAGCTGGACCGGCAGGGCAAAGCCAACAATGATTTGAGTCCGGTTGAAGTCGAGCAGTATTGTGAGCCCGATCCGGACGGCAAACAAATGTTGCACAATGCCATGCAGCGGTTAAACTGGTCAGCCAGATCGTATCACCGGGTTTTGAAAGTGGCGCGGTCCATCGCCGATCTGGAACAATCAGATCAGATACGGTGCGGCCACATTGCCGAAGCCGTCAGTTACCGGCGCGCGCTGAAAGAACATTAGGGAGTCCAGCATGACTTATATTTTTCCACCTGAAGCAGCAACAGCATTGAATGTGGCCCACAGTGCGGCGAAATTTGCAGTGCGCCGCGTGTACTGTGTGGGACGCAATTACGCCGCCCATGCGCGCGAAATGGGAACCGATCCGACCCGCGATTCGCCGTTCTTTTTCTGCAAACCGGCCAACGCGGTACTGCCGGTGGCCGAGGGTCAAACTGCCGATCTGCCGTATCCGGGTCAGACCGCCAATTTTCATCATGAGGTGGAACTGGTGGTGGCGATCGGCAAGGGTGGAACAGATATTCCTGTGGATGAAGCCGGCCAGCACGTGTGGGGTTATGCGGTTGGTCTTGACATGACGCGCCGCGATCTGCAAACCCAGATGAAAGATAAGGGCAAACCGTGGGAAATTGGCAAGGCGTTTGACTGTTCGGCCCCGATGGGCGAGTTATATCCGGTGAGTAAGGCAGGCTTCCCCAGGAGCGCAGCGATTTATCTGCAGGTCAATGGTGCGGATAGGCAGCGCAGCAATATTGATCAGATGAGCTGGTCAGTACCCGAAATCATCAGCCACCTGTCGCGTTATTTTGAATTGAAACCTGGCGACCTGATCATGACCGGTACACCCGAGGGGGTAGGGGCCGTGACAATAGGGGATGTGCTCGAAGGCGGCATTGATGGGTTGGGCACTTTACGTGTCAGGGTAGCCTGAAAGCCAGCCTGACATCAGGCTCAGGTCGTCATAAACCATTCAAGCAGCAGCTTGACGTTAAACCCGACCATGCCCAAGCCCAGACCGGACATGAGCACAAAGGTGCCGAATTTACCGGCTTTGGATTGCCACGCCAGATGGGCGATGATAAACAGCATGAACAGCATGAATGCGCCAAGGCAAAAGGTCATGCCGAAATGGGAGATTTGTTCTTCAGAGTAGCCAAACATGGGGAGATATCGCAGAAGTTATTTTCGGCAATATTAACACAGGACATGCTGCAACGCAATAATTTATGGTGCTTTTGTAAATAAATTAAAGGGAAATGAGAGGAGTTAATCTAATTTTTCGCGCTATTGCGTTGCACGATTTGAGGGCCAATTTATATCGGCGGGACCGATTGCCCCGCCTTGATCTTAACCGTAACGCGTCAGATTCAGTTCGCTGGCATCAATCGATGGTGTTTTGCCGGAAATGATATCGGCCAGTACGCTGCCCGACCCACACGACATGGTCCAGCCCAGCGTGCCGTGCCCGGTGTTGAGGAACAGATTCGGCACCTTGGTTGCACCAACCAGAGGTGTACCGTCCGGTGTCATCGGACGCAGACCGGTCCAGAAGCTGTCGTGTTCCAGGTCACCCGCGCCGGGAAACAAATCACCCAGTACCATTTCCAGCGTGTGCTGGCGCCTGGCTTTCAGGTTGGTATTGAACCCCACCAGTTCGGCCATGCCGCCAACGCGGATGCGATCATCGAATCGGGTAATGGCAATCTTGTAGGTTTCATCCAGAATGGTGGAAACCGGTGCCTTGGCGGCATCCACGATCGGCACGGTAATCGAATACCCTTTGACCGGATAAACCGGAATATCCAGTATTCCGCGCAGCAGGTTGGTTGAATAGGAACCAAGTGCCACGACATAGGCGTCACCTTTCACGGTGTCGGTTCCGCATTGCACGCCGGCGATTTCCTTGCCGCTCATGTGCAGGGCATCAATACTGACGCCGTAGCGAAACTTCACACCCAGTTTTTCAGCCATGCCGGCCAAGGTGGTTGTGAACAACTGACAGTCACCGGTTTCATCATTGGGCAGGCGCAGACCGCCCTTGAGTTTGCGCATCGATGCTGCCAAACCCGGCTCTACATCGGCCAGATGTTCTGCATTGAGCAACTGATACGGCACGCCGGCTTGCTCCAGCACCGCAATATCTTTCTGTGCCGATTGGTACTGCTCGTCGGTGCGGAATAACTGCAGTGTGCCTTGCTGACGACCCTGATATTGAATATTGGTCGCAGCGCGCAAGTCCTTGAAGCAGTCGCGGCTGTATTCGGCCAGATGCACCATGCGCTGCTTGTTGACGGCGTAACGGGATACCGAGCAGTTGATGAGCATGTTCCACATCCAGCGCAACTGAAACAGGGTGCCGTCCGGTGCGATCGACAGTGGTGCGTGTTCCTGCAACATCCATTTCATGGCTTTCAGTGGAATGCCGGGTGCGGCCCAAGGGGCGGCATAGCCGGGCGAAATCTGTCCGGCGTTACCAAAACTGGTTTCCAGTGCAGGTCCGTCCTGACGATCCAGAACCGTCACTTCATGGCCTGCCAACGCCAGATAATAGGCGCTGGTCACACCGATGACTCCGCTACCCAATACAACGACATGCATAGATTCTCCCAATACAAAACTAATTTCCGCTATATTAGTGCCTTAATAGTAGTTTTAGTTAGTAAAAATATGGCTATTTTCAGTTAGTTATTATGCGAGTTCATAAAAACACAGTACGCGCCCTGGATAAGCTGGATCGCCGGATTCTGGCGCTTCTGCAAAAAGACGGCCGTTTGTCCATGAAAGATCTGGGGGAACAGGTTGGTCTTTCGATCACGCCCTGCATCGAACGGGTCAAGCGCATGGAGCGTGACGGCATCATCAGTGGGTACTACGCGCGGGTCAATCCGGCTGCACTGGGTGCCTCATTGCTGATGTTTGTACAGATTACTCTGTCCAACAAGTCTGGTGAAATGTTTGAGCAATTCCGGCGTGAAGTGCTGCGCATTCCGCAGGTACTGGAATGCCATCTGGTGTCGGGCGATTTTGATTACATTATCAAGGCGCGGATTCAGGAGATGAGCGAATACCGCAAACTGCTCGGCGATATCCTTTTGCAGTTGCCGGGTGCGGCGCAGTCGAAAAGTTATGTGGTGATGGAAGAAATCAAGGAAACCCTGGTACTTAACGTTGAAGAGTAAGCAAGTGAAAAATAACGATAAAGGAATCACTTTGGCAGATGAACATTACCCTGTTGCTCCAGCAACCCTGCTGGACGTGGCGCGCAGAGCAGGCGTGTCCGCCAGTACGGTTTCGCGCATCCTCAATGGCACTGCCAAAGTTGCCGATGCCAAGCGTCAGAAAGTGCTGGAAGCGATCAAAGCGCTGAACTTTACACCCAACCAGTTGGCACAGAATTTAAAAAGCGGCAATTCGATGACCATCGGCATCGTGGTGCAGGATATTTCCAGCCCGTTTTTTGATGAAGCACTGCGCGGTGTTGATGAAGGTCTCAAGGGTACCGGGTACACCTCGGTGATTGTTTCCGGACACTGGAATGCCGAAGAGGAAGAAGAACGGATACGCCTGTTATTGGCGCGCAAGGTAGACGGCATTATTCTGCTGTCCGGCCGACTGTCCGATGAAGCCGTGCTCGGTTTTTCGAGAGCCCGTCCCATCGTATCCACGGGTCGCAATCTGCATACAACAAGCGCCATCGGCTTCAAGATTGATAATGAATACGGCGCTTTTCTGGCTGTGCAGCATTTGATACAACTCGGTCACCGGCGCATCGCGTTTGTGGCCGGGCCGGCCGACCATGCGGATGCTGCTGATCGCCTGAAGGGCTATGAACGCGCCCTGACCGAAGCCCGTATTGACATCGATCAGAACCTGATCGTTGCAGGTAATTTTCACGAAGTCAGCGGGTTGACCGCAGTGAGTTGGCTGTTGGAAAAGGGTTCGCCATTCACCGCTATTTTTGCTGCCAATGACCTGTCCGCTTACGGCGTTCGGCTGGGACTTTATCGCAAGGGAATTCGCGTGCCGGAAGATATCTCGCTGGTCGGTTTTGATGACCTTCCCGGTTCTGCATTCACGGCGCCGCCACTGACCACCATACGCCAGCCGATTTACGAAATGGGACGAATTGCAATCCATGCGCTGCTGGACCTCATCGAAGGAAAACCGGCGCACTGGGAAGTCCCGCCGGTTGAACTGGTGGTGCGTGAGACAACCCGCAAGTGCTGACCTTATTTTAAGGCAGCGATCATAGTCCGGCCTGCCAATAAATACACCAGCTGTGTTATCGCATGGCGCAGATCAACAACAAAATGAATGCCTGACGTCAAACTTCGATTGCCACGCTGTCGATATGCCAATATGCTCCGGCATTATTCACAACATAAAACAGGAGCCAGCATGGATCAGCCGCAGACCAGTCAGGGTGACCAGTGGGATTACGACATATCGATTTCAGATATTCTCAAAAAAGCCTGGGACAGTACCAATGGGACCAAGGGAACGATCTGGATCGCGTTTGCGGTCACGATGATCCTATCCGGCGTCATCACCGTGATATTCAAATTTTCAGCAGGCAGTACCGGTCTGGCTGCGTTGCTTGAAGGGCTGGTTAAACTTTTCATTACCTTGCCACTGGGCGCAGGTCTGGCCATGATCGGTATCAAATTGGCCTCCGATGTGCCGGTGGAATGGTCCGAAGTGCTGAATTATTTCGGACGGGTTGTGCCGCTGGTGGGCGCGACTTTGCTGATGTATCTGCTGGTCTTCATCGGTATCTGTCTGCTGGTCTTGCCCGGCATTTATCTCGCCTTTGCCTATTCACTGACGGTGCCGCTCATGGTTGAACGGGGTTTGACCGTGGGAAGCGATGGAAACGTCCAGAAAGGCTGTCACCCGACACTGGTTTGTCCTGTTTGGTTTATATCTGGTTACCGGTCTGATCATTCTGGTTTCGATGATTCCGCTTGGGCTGGGCCTGATCTGGACGGTGCCGATGGGTATATTGGTCAATGGGATCGTCTATCGGACCATTTTTGGTTATGAAGGCGCACGGCCTGACTGATTCCGGCTTTCAGCAAAAAAAAGCGCAGCATGGTTATCCATGCTGCGCTTTTTCATGTGCCGGACCGTACCGGAGTACAGCAGGCCGGCGATTCAGAAACTTAATCCAGTTTCCATTCAAATTCGACTTTGGCCCACAGTGCATCCGGTTTGCCGTCTTTCATGCCTGGCTTGAATTTGCACTGGCTGAAGGCAGTCAGTGCGGCTTTGTCCAGGGATTTGCTGCCGCTGGATTTTTCAATTTTTGAATCGGTCACGTGCCCGTCTGGCGGCACCAGAAATAACAGAGCGACGGTGCCCTGTTCTTCATTGATCAGTGCAGCCTTGGGGTATTTGGGCGCTTCGCAGGATTTGCTGTCCAGCACCGGCGAAACTTCCCCCGCCAGTGAACACGCGGCGGTGCAGAGCAAAAAAGCAGAGACGACAGAGGTAATCAAAGACTTCATTATTAAATTCCTGTTAATCAGTAACCAGGCCAGTTACTTGAGGTTCAAAACATCCAGAAGTCATTAACGACAGTAAAAGCAGCCACTTTAGTGATCTAGGGCAACTTTTTTGAAAAGGATATTTTGTTTGGCTTTTTTGAGGTTCAGACCTTAAAAGCGGTGCCCGCAACAAAAATAGGTCAGGTTTATTCCAAAGGCAACGTTGGCTGATCCATGACTGTCAGTATGTTTTTGAATACAGATTCCGACTCGAAAAAACCAGGCACCAGCCATTCAGGCGGGTAAGATACAAGAATTGATCACACCTATTTTCAACCTGAAGGAATGCCATGAGCGAAATTTTTATCATGCTGCTTATATTTGCTGTTTTCATTACCATCGCCGGCCTTCGCATCGCCAATCAATACCAGCGGGCTGTCGTCTTTCGATTGGGGAAATTACGGGGAATCCGCGGGCCCGGGCTGTACTGGATAATTCCGGCAATCGAATGGCAACAAACGGTCGATATCCGTACCATAACCACCTCGGTTGACCAGCAGGAAACCATTACCAAAGATAACGTCCCGGTGAAGGTGACCGTGGTTATCTGGTATTCCGTGACCGATCCGGTGAAATCGGTTGTTGAAGTCGTTGATGTCAGTCGTGCCGTGGTTCAGGTCGCACTGACGTCCATGCGCAATGTGATCGGCAGACACACGCTCGATGACGTATTAAAGGAGCAGGAAAGACTCGGCACCGATATGCGCAAGGTAATCGATGGCGCAACCGAGCCGTGGGGCGTCAAGGTGACCAGAGTTGAAATGCGCAATGTGGAAATTCCTGAATCAATGCAGCGCGCCATGGCGCAGGAAGCCGAAGCGCTGCGTGAAAAGCGCGCCCGGATCATTAAAGCCGAAGCGGAACTGGAAGCCGCGGTCAAGTTACGGGAAGCGGCCGGATTGATTATGGAAAATCCGGCGGGTCTGGAATTGCGGCGCATGCAAATGATTACCGAAGTGGGTGCCGAACAAAATACCACCACCATCATTATGATGCCGAGCGAATTTGTGTCGATGGCAAAAGGCATTGCCGACTGGACTGAAAAGTTCAATGACAGGAAGGCTGCTTCATCACTTGAGCCATAAAAAAACACGCACCAGGTTCAACCCTGATGCGTGCCATAAAACACCTGCAAAATTTAACGCTGATTATTTATGCGTCGGGAAACTGAACATCGCCCCTTCGCGGACACCGGCACTCGGCCAGCGCTGGGTGATGGTTTTGCGTTTGGTGTAGAAACGCACTGCATCCGGACCGTAGGCGTGCAGATCACCAAACAGTGAACGCTTCCAGCCGCCGAATGAATGGTACGCCACCGGCACCGGCAACGCCACGTTGATGCCGACCATGCCGACCAGGATATGATCGCTGAAATAACGCGCGGCTTCGCCATCGCGGGTGAAAATGCAGGTGCCGTTGCCATATTCATGGGCATTGATCAGATCCATGGCTTGCTGCAGAGTCGCGACCCGCACCACACCCAGAACCGGTCCAAAAATTTCTTCCTGATAGGTCCGCATGCCGGGTTTGACGTTATCGAACAGGCAGGCGCCCAGGAAGTAACCCTGTTCATGACCTGCGACCTTGATACCGCGACCGTCGACCACCAGATCGGCACCTTCAGCCACACCGATAGCCACGTACTCGGACACCTTGTCGAAATGCGGTTTGGTTACCAGCGGACCCATGTCATTGCTGATATCGGTGCCGGGTCCGACCTTCATTGTTGAGATTTCAGTTTTCAGCCCGGCAATCAGTGCATCGGCAGTGGCGTCACCCACCGCCACGACCAGTGGAATTGCCATGCAGCGTTCACCGCAGGAACCGAAGGCTGCGCCCATCAGTGCGGATACCGCATTGGCGATATCGGCATCCGGCATGACTACCGCATGATTCTTCGCGCCGCCCAGAGCCTGCACCCGCTTGCCGTGCGCGCAACCGGTGCTGTAAATATACTCGGCAATCGGGGTTGAGCCAACGAAGGAAACGGCATGGATGCGCGGATCTTTTAACAACGCATCTACGGCTTCCTTGTCGCCATTCACCACGTTCAGAACGCCCTTTGGCTGGCCGGCCTGCAGCGCCAGTTCAGCGATGAACAGTGTGGAAGACGGATCGCGTTCCGACGGTTTCAGAATGAAGCAGTTACCGCAGGCCACTGCCATAGGCCACATCCACAACGGGACCATGGCCGGGAAATTGAACGGCGTAATTCCGGCAGTCACACCGAGTGGCTGGAATTCGCTCCAGCTGTCAATTGAAGGGCCGACGTTTTTGCTGTGTTCGCCTTTGAGCAGTTCCGGCGCGTAGCTGGCGTATTCGACGTTTTCAATACCGCGCTGCAGTTCACCCTGCGCGTCATTCAAGACCTTGCCGTGTTCATCGGTAATCAGCTGACAGATCTTGTCGGCGTTCTGTTCCAGCAGCACTTTCAGACGGCCCATTACCTGGGCGCGTTTCAATGCCGGGGTATTGCGCCAGGCCGGAAATGCCGCCTGCGCCGAGGCGATGGCCGCTTCCATGGTGGGGGCATCTGCCAGCATGACTTCTTTGGTAGCTGCACCGGTGGCCGGGTTGTAGACCGGTTGGGACCGGGTGCCACTGATGACGATTTCGCCGTTGATCAGATGGCCGACTTTGTTTAACGATGACATGATTAAATCCTTGATTTCTAAATTAAGCGGTGGCGTTGATGGATTCGCCGAGCGCATTGACCAGAGAGTCGATTTCCGATTTTTCAATCGTGAACGGTGGTGCGATCTGGATCGTGTCGCCGCCGTAGCGCACATAAAAGCCTTTTTCCAGACACTGCATGGCGATTTCATACGGACGGCGCGCCGGTTCACCAGGCACGGCTGCAAAAGTGAAGCCGGCAGCCATACCGCAATTGCGGATATCGGTCAGATGTTTGCTGCCTTTTAAACTGTGCATGGCGTTTTCAAAATAGGGTGCCAGTTCATTGACACGCGCCATGACGTTTTCCTGTTCCAGCAATTTCATCGTGGCGATACCGACGGCGCACGGCACCGGATGGGCCGAGTAGGTATAACCGTGCGGGAATTCCAGCATATAGTCCGGACCACCCTGCTGCATGAACAGATCATAGATTTCTTTTTTCACGACCACGCCGCCGAGCGGCTGTGCACCGTTGGTAACCTGCTTGGCGAAATTCAGAATATCCGGTGTGACGCCGAATTTTTCTGCGCCGGTGTAAGCACCGACCCGGCCGAACGCGGAAATGACTTCATCAAATATCAGCAGGATGTTGTGCTGGTCGCAGATTTCGCGCAGACGTTTCAGGTAGCCTTTGGGCGGCACGATCACGCCGGCTGATCCTGAGAACGGTTCGACGATGACCGCTGCAATGTTGGAGGCATCATGCAGCGTGATGATGTTGAGCAGTTCATTGGCCAGTTCCACACCTTCTTCAGGCTCGCCGCGTGTGAAGGCATTTTTGGCCAGCATGGTGTGTGGCAGATGGTCGGCCTGCACGGCCTGCCCGAAGACTTTGCGGTTGGCTGCAATGCCGCCGACCGAGATGCCGCCGAAGTTGACGCCGTGATAGCCCTTTTCGCGGCCGACCAGCAAAGTCTTGCTGGCCTGACCTTTGGCACGCCAGTAAGCGCGTGCCATTTTTAACGAGGTATCGGCCGATTCCGATCCGGAACCGGTGAAGAACACATGATCCAGACCGGCAGGCATGACGTCCTTGATGCGGTTGGCCAGCTCGAACGACAGTGGATGACCGAACTGAAAGGCCGGGGAATAATCCAGGGTTGCCAGTTGGTGGCGTGCCGCTTCGGTGATTTCGCTGCGGCCATGTCCCAGACCGCTGCACCACAGACCGGACAGACCATCCAGGATTTTCTTGCCCTTTGAATCGAAATAGTAATTACCTTTGGCACCGACGATCATGCGTGGGTTGGCTTTGAAATCACGGTTGCCGGTGTACGGCATCCAGTGCGCTTCCAGCCAGGCGGCGTCTTCCCGTGTGGAAGTCAGATGCTGTTGGTCGTTTTGATTCATGATGTGCTCCATCTTTATTGGAATTGAATACGTGGAACAGATTCTAGTAAGGTTTATTACCTTCATAAATAGTGATTGATGCACGCTCACATAACAAATTGCGAAAGTGAAAAGCATGGCAAATCGCTATGTCAACCCGGCTTGTCTGGCTGCCGTTACTATTGAAGACACGCAACAGTTTGGTTGGTGCCCGCGCCATTCCCAACAATAAATCCGAGACAATCTCATGCAATTATTAAGACAACAAATGACACGGATCTCACTCGCCTGCAGCCTGCTGCTGTGCATCGTCTCCTGTACCAGTACGCCATCCACTGCAGACTCAGCAACGACTGTGAGAGCAGTGGGCGCTAACATCGAAACCGCCATGCCGGAGTTGCTGGTGCAACGCATCAGCTGGGGCATCAATACCAGCAGTGCCATGCAGGTCCATCAACTCGGTGCTGCCCGCTACCTGCAGCAGCAGTTGCAACAGGCACCGATGACGAATGTGCCAGACATGCCGCAGCCAATCCGCGACCAGATTGCCGCCATGACCATCAGCCAGAAAGGGTTACTCGACATTGCTTCTGAACTCGAACAGATGCGCCAGGCGTCTGAAAACAAGGACGCCGGCGACGATGCGCGTAAAAACTATCAGCAGGAACTGAACCGGCTGGACCGGGAAGCACAGTCGCGCGCGATACTGCGCGCCCTGTATTCACCCCAGCAGCTCCAGGAACAGATGAGCTGGTTCTGGTTTAACCATTTCAATGTTTTTCAGGGTAAGGCAAATATCCGCGCCATGCTGGGCGATTATGAAGAACAGGCGATACGTCCGCATGCGCTCGGCCACTTTCGCGATCTGCTGATGGCTACCGCCCACCATCCTGCCATGCTGCGGTATCTGGATAATGAACAGAATGCCATCAATCACCCGAATGAAAACTACGCTCGTGAAATCATGGAACTGCACAGTATGGGCGTCGATGGCGGCTACACCCAGCGCGACGTGCAGGAACTGGCGCGGATTCTGACCGGGGTGGGATTCAATTTCAAACGCGAAGGTCCACCCAAATTGGGAAAATATCAGGATCAGTACGTCAGGAGCGGTGCCTTTGAATTCAATCCGCGTCGCCATGATTACGGCGACAAGATGTTTCTGGGGCATGCGATACCGGGGCGCGGCCTGTCTGAACTCGATGAAGCCATTACCCTGCTGGCGCGCCATCCGGCCACGGCACATTTTGTGAGTAAAAAACTGGCGCTGTTTTTTGTTGGCGATAACCCGTCGGCCTCGCTCATCGACAGTATGGCCGCGACTTTTTTACGAACTGACGGCGATATCAGGGCAGTCCTGTCGACGCTGTTTGCCGCGCCAGAATTTGTCGCTTCGCTTGGACACCAGTTCAAGGACCCGCAGCATTACGTGTATTCAGCACTGCGTCTGGCCTATGACGACCGACCTATCCTGAACACCCAGCCGGTGATCAACTGGCTCAACCGGCTCGGCCAGCCGCGTTTCGGCCATCTGACTCCCGACGGCTATCCGCTGACTTCCACCGCCTGGGACAGTCCCGGCCAGATGACGACCCGCTTTGAAATTGCCAAAGCAATCGGCAACGGCAGTGCCGGACTGTTCAGAACCGAGAATGGTGTCGATCTGCCGGGTTTTCCGAAACTGAGCAACGAGCTGTATTTCACCTACCTGCAATCCACGCTCGGCCCGAATACCCTGAAAAGTCTGGATCAGGCCAGCTCTCCACAGGAATGGAATACCCTGTTGCTGGCCTGCCCTGAAATGATGGTCAAATAAAGGAAGATCATGCTAAACCGACGACATTTTTTGCAGGCCATGGCGGCAAGTACCTTGCCGGTAGTGTCCAGTGGCCTGTTCGCCGCACCGACAACCCAAACGCGCTTTCTGTTTGTCTTTCTGCGTGGTGGTTATGATGCAGCCAGTCTGCTGGTGCCGATGCAGAGCTCCTTTTATGGCGAAGTGCGGCCCAACATTGGATTGAATCGCACCGCTGCCGATACGCAATCGGTCATCCGTCTAAACAATGACTGGGGTTTGCACCCGGCATTGCGTGACAATATTTATCCTTTGTATGCCAAAGGTCAGGCGCTGTTCATTCCGTTTTCCGGCACCGACGATTTGAGCCGTTCGCATTTTGAAACCCAGGATAGTATTGAGCTGGGCCAGCCACTGCAGGGGCATCGCGACCTGAGCAGCGGATTTCTTAACCGGCTCGCTGGCGTGCTCAACAAAGACAGCAATCATTTCCCGGCCATGTCATTCACCGACCAGCTGCCGCTGATCATGCAGGGCAACACGCAGATCGCGAACGCGGCCGTAAAAAATGTCGGCAAGCCCGGCATAGACGCGCGCCAGAGTCAGCTCATCGCCAGCATGTATCAGGGACAGCATCTGTCCAGACAGGTCGACGAAGGGTTTGCCACGCGTGATCAGGTGCAGGAGCAGATGACCCAGATGCAGGCGGATGACAAAAATAAAGACGGAATGAATGAGCGGACCGACGGTAACCGCAACGCCATCAGCACCAAAGGTTTCGGCGTCGAAGCACGCCGCATCGGCAAGCTCATGCAGCAACAATATGCAATCGGCTTCGTTGATGTGGGTGGCTGGGATACCCACGTCAACCAGGGCAATGCCAACGGCACGCTGTCCACCAAATTTAACGAGCTCGGCGACGGACTGGCGGCCTTCGCCGGCGAGATGGGCAGTGCCTGGAACAATACCGTGGTGGTGGTGGTCAGCGAATTCGGACGCACCTTCCGCGAAAACGGCAACCGCGGCACCGACCATGGTCACGGCACCGTGTACTGGGTGCTGGGCGGCGCAATCCAGGGCGGTCGGGTAGTGGGTGAGCAGGTAGCGGTAGAGCAGCGCACGTTATTACAGAACCGCGACTTCCCGGTATTGAATGAATACCGCAGCACGCTGGGCGGATTGTTTGCGCGCATGTATGGGCTTAATTCGGCACAGCTGGATTATGTGTTTACCGGTGTGAAAGGACGTGATCTTGGTATCGTTTGAATTCAGCGTCACAGCTTCGGAATCCTGATCCGGCTGATCATCAAAGATCCCGAGACCCCGAACATCAGCACCAGCGGATGAAACTGATACCCGCCGATCAACCAGACCCCAAACCACAATTTCAAACCAAGAGCGCCTTGCCAGACTGCCAGCGCAAGAATCACCACCAGCACAAGTGAAGTGGGAATCGGTGTGCCTTCAAAGTATTTCACCTTGTCAGTACCTTCGGACAATTGTTCCGCCGTGACGTTATAGCGTGCCAGTCGCGATACCCCGCAGGCCACAAAGAACACCAGCAGGATGCGGTCATACAGACCCTGCATGCCGCAGGCATAGGCAATGACGGCCGGCGCGACACCAAAGGAAATAACATCGGCCAGCGAATCCAGTTCCCGACCGAGTGCCGAGCTTTGCTGTCGCCAGCGTGCAATGCGACCATCCAGCACATCGAAGATCAGCGCCACCGGAATCAGGCCGCAGGCAAAATACAGATGCAGTGCATCGCCCGTCTGCAGATAAGTCATGGCTGAAAACAGGGCGCCGACACCGCAGAACGCGTTGGACAGTGTGAACCAGTCGGCCAGATGGAATTCACGGATCATCGAAAAAGGTTTTGGTGGTGACATAAGGATATGAGGTGGTGTTAGTCAAAGTCAGGCATGCAGCAATTCCTGTACCGCCCGGTGCGCCTGATCGATCGCCGAATCCATATACGCCTGCCCGCCCGCATCCGAATTGGCAATGGCGATGGCACCGAAGCGCTGGCGTGCGATGACATACGGCTCGGTGCCGGGTGCGCTCGGTGGACCCAGCATCGGGTCATATTCATACGCATAACCATGTGGCCAGCGGTTGACGGTCATGGCAATGATGTCGGACTTTGCATCAAAGCCGGCCGGGCCCAGCATGGCATCGAGCTGCTTTCTGATATTGGCTTCAAATGTTTCCAGCGACGTGGCCAGAATTTTGGCGCGGCCGATGCGCAGCTGCTCGGTCCCCTCTTTTCCGGGTTCGCACGGGGTGTGTACCATGTGGATCACGATCGGGTGTTCGGCAGACAGCGGCGTATGGTACTGGCCCAGCGCCAGACATTCATTGAGCCAGACGTCGCAGAAAAAGGCATTGGAAGAATGGATGTGCGCCACGCCGAGTTTTTTGAAGGCCTTCCAGTTTTTGAGGGCGACACTGCAATACACCAGCGGAGCTTTGACCAGTGATTTCATCGCCGCCTTTTGCGCGTCAGGCAAATCTGGAATTAGGTAGGGAATGACCATATTCCAGCACGCCATGACGCACTGACTGGCGTGCACGGCAACACCCTTGCCGTTGGAAACATATTCGACCCTGACGCCACCGTCGCTGTTTTTTGCGCCAACCACGATCGCATTCAGACGGATTTGCACGGCATTGTCAGGCTGATCCAGTTGGGCGTAATCGACTCTGGCAGTAATGAGGTCTTCGACCGTGTGGCCGGGTACTGCCTGTGGTATCAGAGCGCGCACCAGGGCGCGCGCAATCGAAGCCCCACCGTCCGGCATATGCACATCGACCGAGCCGCCGGTATCGGCAAAGCCGGCACAGGTCGGACCCATGCGCGGAATTGAACCGGGTTCCAGTCCCAGCCCCTGAAAGCCGGGCAGGTTCAGACCCCAGCAATCCAGGGCGGTCACAGCATCGATGCCAATACAGAATTCACCGTGGGTGCGCTGCTGGTAGACCTTGACTGCATCGGGATCGGCCTTGACGATATCGGTCAGAAAAGCGAGATAGGAAATGGCGCTCAGCCGTTCTTTTTTTTGCGCCGAGGTCAGGCCGGGCAGGTAATCGATCTGGGCCGTTTCGATGCGCAGAATATCCTTTTTTGCAGCCGGACTCAGCGGCGCATGCGCCAGACTGGTTTTCAGGGAATGGGCATCGGCAATGCGCAGCAGGGCGTTGCGACCAAAGGTGTCCTGATCCAGAAACACACCTTTTGAAAGTCCGTGTTCGCGGTAATAATCAATTTTCAGCATGCGCGTTTTCAGGTCTTCGGCATTGATGCCCAGTGATTTCAGCAGGTTGTCGGCGACCTTGCTGTACGGACGCGGGCTTTGTATCGACAGCGTGCCGCCGTTCATGAGATGCAGCGCCCCATTGATGTGGAATTCATTGCGTTTGGCGTGTCCGCCAAAATCATCATGGTTATCCAGAATCAGAATGCGCGCCTTTGGGCGTTCCTGCAAAAACATCCAGGCCGCCGACAGGCCGCTGATGCCGCCTCCCACCACGATCAGGTCAAACTGCTCAGTGCTGTCCTCGATGGCAACAGGTTGTTGACCATCGCGCAACAGATGCGCGGCTTCAAAAGCGCCGACATGCGTGCCGCGCAGCCCGGTCTTGATGGGCGGGTAATAGCCGCTGGTGTTTTGCAGTTCGGATCCGGTTTGGGTCTGCACACTGGGCTCTGCATGACCGGGTGAGGGGGCCAGCAATCCGGGTACGGAAACCGCCAGTGCCAGACTTTGCAATACGTCACGTCTGGACAATCCTGGTTCTTGTCTGCTTTTTTTCATAGACTTCCCTTGCGCTGTGGTCGAGTTGGGCATTGCCCGCCAATCATATCAGGTGTTGTCTGAAATCCAAATTTCTCCATTCATCGGCAGGATTGAACGCAAGTTGATCTGGCTCAAACTGTGCTGCTGCGGCTGGATGTCACGTCGGGCGTGAGTAGATAGAATGAATCTGAAGGAATCGCTATCTGGCGAGTACTGACAAGCCATGCATATCCAATTTGACATCTTTCCCTGGAATGCCAATTTTCAGGTCGGCATACAGGTCATCGATGAACAACATCAGAAACTGGTGTCGCTGATCAATCAGCTGGCCGGCAGTATAGCGGCCAATGTGGAGCCCATGCAGAGTGACGCCATTCTGGACGAGTTAAAAGACTATGCCCGTTATCATTTCAGTTCCGAAGAAGCTATCTGGCACCAATATCTGCCCGGTGACGAGCTCGAAACCAGTCATCACGCCACCCATGAAAATTTTCTGACCTTTATCGAAAAAACCCGTTTTGAGGTCAACGATCTTCCGAACAAGGGTGCGCATAAAAAAATCATCGCCTTCCTGATTCACTGGCTGGCCGGCCATATCCTGGAATCCGATAAATATCTGGCCAGCGTCTGTCTGGAAATACAGGCCGGCAAATCACGCGATGAGGCCAGGATGGTTGCAAACGGCACCGAGCACGGCAGCAGTGCGGTGCTCAGTGAGGCGCTGCTGAACATGATAGGCGATCTGTCCGAACTGTCATTTCAGCTCAGTTTTGAAATCAGTCAGCGTCAGAAAATTCAGGCCGCGCTGGCCAAATCGCTCAGCTTTACCAAAGCCATGATCAATTCCATGCAGGATGGCCTGCTGACTCTGGACCGGTTCGGATTGATCTCTGAAGTCAATGCATCGTTGTGCAGCATGACCGGATTTTCCAGTCGCGAACTGGTCGGGATTGCGCCGCCTTTTCCCTTTATGTCAGGCTACAGCCGGATCGATATCGAACAGATATTCGAGCGCACCTGGAAAGAACAGCATTATGAATTTGAAGCTGCAATGCAATCCAAATCCGGCAGGCAGTTTCCGGCCATCGTCAGCATGTTTCACATCAAAGAGGAAGACGGCCAGTTCGTTACCTTTGCCGCCACCGTCAAAGATATCACCGAGCGCAAGGATCGCGAAGACGAGAATCTCAGGTTGTCGCTGTATGACCCGCTGACCAGTCTGGCCAACCGCCGTCTGTTTTATGACCAGCTCAGGCGGGTGATGGACGATACCCAGCGCAGCGGAAAATATTTTGCGATTGCCTATATCGATCTGGATCAATTTAAAATCCTCAACGACAGCCGCGGCCATGCCATCGGTGATCTGTTTCTGCAGGAAACGGGGCGGCGCATCAAAGAGTGTGTGCGCGCCATTGATACGGCTTCGCGCTTTGGTGGTGATGAATTTGTGGTGCTGTTCAATAATCTGAATCCATCCGACGCGAGGAACGATGCGCAACAGATTGCGCAGAAAATCCGCAAAAATATTGAACAGCCTTTCCAGCTGCCGGCAACGGTCAAAACCCATGGCAGCCGCGTTTTGCAATGCAGCGCCAGTATTGGGGTGACCCTGTCACAGGGTCGCAAAACCGAACAGGATGAATTACTGACACAGGCCGACCTGGCCATGTACCAGGCCAAGCAGTCAGGTCGGAACCAGGTCTGTTTCCATCAAAGTGACAGCGATTAAAATCACAATGTATGCATGCGCTTGATGCTGCTGACATAGCGCGACAATGTATCTGACAGTACGCCACGCGGAATCATGGCTTCGATCAGCTGAAATTTACCGCGGGTCTGAAATGCCGTGGCCAGCGCCTCACCGAGCTCGGCGCGGGTCTGTACCCGATATCCCTGGCCACCAAGCGGTGCGGCCAGATCGGCGAAATGCCAGTCACTCAGGTTGTTGAACTGCGACTCGGGCTGAAAAGTGCGCAGCATCTCCCAGCTGCAATTGTTGAAGATGATCACGATCGGATCCCAGCCGTAGCGCTGACAGTTACCCAATTCCCAGCCCGTCATCTGAAAGGCGCCATCGCCCACCAGAATCAGAGGCCGCTGACTGCTGCCGGCCTGCAGGCCCAGACCGGCCGGAATGCCGTAACCCATGGTGGCATAGTAACCGGGTGCAGCCAGGTCGGTGTGGATGATGTCGAGCGCCGTAAACAGGCAGTCACCGATATCGGAGGCGATCAGCATGCTGCCCTGTTTGCGGATCAGATCATTGATGGCACGTGCAATATCGATCGGCGCGATCGGCTGCTGGTCCAGACTCAAATTTTCCGGATACACATACGGCTGGACTGCACTGCGCTGATTTTTGTTCAGTGTTACGGCGCTGGCCAGCAGACCGTCAACCAGTGCTTCGAGCGGAATATTCTGATAAGTGTGGTAACCCATCGATACGCAGCGATCGCGCGCCAGGATGCTTTTGCGCATATCGATTTTTTTCTCGGATACGCCAAAGTTGGTGTCGGAAATGATCACGCCCAGTAACAGCAGGGCATCGGAGTTTTCGACCAGTTCGGTAATGTCGGGTGCGCCGGCCATGCCCAGATAGGTGCCCAGTACGTTGGTGTCGGACCCCGACAGCAGGCCGCGCCCCATGAAACTGGTGACCACTGGAATGCCCAGCAATTTTGCCAGTTGCGCGACCTTGGGTTCGATGCCGTAGCGTTTGATTTCCACGCCGACCATCATGGCAGGTGAACTGGCAGCGCGCAGTCGGCCCAGCAACTCGTCGACGCAGGCTGCAATGGCGGCGTGATCCGGGGTGGCCGGTTGTTGCGGCACGACCTCGGCACAGGGTTGCAACACCATGTCGCGCGGCAGTTCGATATAGACCGGGCGGGACTGGGTCAGACAGTTGTTCAGAATCCGCGCAATCTGCTGCGGCGCCTGTGCGGCATCATTGAGCACGATCTGGTCGCAGGTAATCTCTTTGAAGATGGACATCTGCGAATCGACCGATTTGGTTTGATGATGCAGCAGCAATCCGGTACCCCATTCGCCGGTACTGGGCGCGCCCGAGATGACCACCAGCGGCACTTTTTCGGCGAATGACGCCGCCACGGCATTGACCATGTTGAGCGCGCCGGCGCCGTAGGTGACCACGGCCACACCGAGTCCGGAATGCAGACGCGCCGAGGCGTCGGCGGCAAAGCCAACCGCCGGTTCATGGCTTAAGGTGTACAGCGGCAGAATGGCGGATTCTTCGATCTGTTTAAAAAAACTTAAGGCAAAGTCGCCGGGAATGCCGAAGATTTCGCGCGCACCGTGTTGTTTCAGTGCGTGCAGCAGTGAGTGAGCTAAATTCATGATGTCTTTTGACTATTATTGACGGCCAGCGGGCCGACCCTGAGCAAGCCGCCATGATAGTTCCGGCAGTTTCCTGCCTGTTGATATGCCTCAATCACCAAACAGGTAATGCATCAATCCAGATCGAAAGGGGTCAGACGAATTGCCTGTTCAAAGGTCAGATTGCCGTTTTTAATGTTATGCCGGACCACTGGGTCACCCAGATTTTGAATTGCGTCTTCAGTCAATTGTTCACGAACAGCAATGGCCTGTTCCGGATCGACAAGAAAAGACGCCATCATTTCAACGTTTTTCTCGATTTCAACGAACGTACTTGTCAATGATGTAACCGCCTTGCGAGCCAGCGGTCCATATCGAACCATCCCGCATCAGAGAATACGGGCATCCGGCAATTGAACCGTCTGCCGCCTTATTGAAACACCACGGTCTTGTCACCATTGAGCAGGATTCTGCTGCGCACAAACCAGTCCACCGCGCGCGAGAGCACCACGCATTCAACATCCCGACCCATGGCAGTGAACTGCTCGGCCGACATGGCATGATTCACGCGCACGGTATCCTGTTCGATAATCGGACCTTCATCCAGATCGTCGGTCACAAAATGCGCGGTGGCCCCAATCACTTTGACACCGCGTGCATGCGCCTGGGCATAGGGCCGTGCACCTTTGAAGCTGGGCAAAAAGGAATGGTGAATGTTGATGATTTTGCCGCGCAGTGTGCGGCACAGTTCCGGCGACAGCACCTGCATGTAGCGCGCCAGTACCACCAGATCGATTTTTTCCTCCAGGACGATGTCGAGCATGCGCTGTTCCTGCTCCAGCTTGTTTTCCGGGGTGATTGGCAAATAATGGAAAGGAATCTGGTGGGCCTTGGTCAGTTCTTCGAAATCACGGTGGTTGGAAACCACGGCGCGCACGTCGGCATGCAGCAGACCGCTGGATTTTCGGTACAGCAGATCGTTGAGGCAGTGGCCGATTTTCGATACCAGCAGCAATACGCGCGGTTGGCGCTCGGCGTCCTGGATTTTCCAGTCCATGCCGTATTTTTGCCCCAGGGTCTGAAACTCATTCTGCTGCTGGGCGAATCGGCCTTCTTCATCAACGAAATGCACGCGCATGAAAAAGGTGCCGGTCAGTGTGTCACCGAATTGCGCGCTTTCCAGAATATTGCAGCCCCGTTCGGTCAGAAAGCCTGAAACGTCATGCACGATGCCGCGCTGGTCGGGGCAGGACAGGGTCAGGATGTATTTCACTTGTTGAGCTGGTGTCATGCGCTGTTTTCCCGAAATAAAAAGTTTGAGCCGATTTCCCGATTGCAGGAGTATAAACCCAATTTAATTCCCGCCGGCATCCTACCTGAACCGCACCCCACCTTTTTTTCAGGCGTTTATTTGTGCAACATAAGGGATATACCTGATAGAGCTGTCATCACGATAGGAAGAAGATCCCCAGACCAGACAACATCAGGAGCAAGTATGGATTCAGTAATCAGCACAGCCACCGTGGTCAACACCTTTCAGTGCCTGCAGCAGGGCAAGGAAATTTCAGATGCAGCGCCCCATAACACCTTGCTTTATTCTCTCGCCCGGTTTTTCAAGTCGCTCTTTTCCTGCTGTGATGAAATCCGCCAGGAAATTGAAGCAGAAAGCGCGGCACTGGCCAACTCAAAAGACGAAATTTATCTGCCGTTGTTGAAATTCGTATTGGACCCGGGTGGCCATCTGCACCAGCCGGATGAATTGCCTCGCAGGGAAATTCTGTTTGAAATCGATGGCGCCACCTATGTAATGACACAGGAGAATGACGGGCTGTTCATCAAGGAACAATATAAAGACAACGACGGCGTCGTACACGGGAATGGGCCTGAGGTGTATCTGAAAAATATGACCGTCAGCAGTTTAAAAGTCGCCGCGCTGAAAAGATATTTACAGGACCAGCGATTGAAGCAGGAGCCGGCAGAGTTAAGGGAATGTGATTTTGCGGGACTGGATTTGTCGGAGGTTGATTTTAACGGCGCCGTTATCAGTGTTCAAAATTTGACCCAGATTGTTGCCGGACGCGGGAAGCTGAATGGAACAATATTCCAGCCAAGAACGAAATTAACCGCGGAACAAATGAAGACCTATCTGGTCGCAGGTGGATCGGATCTGCGTGGTGCAGGAATGGATGATCATGAAAACAATGCCGGCACTGTCGTCATGGGTAAAGTGGCCATTGGTATAAGAATGGCCATGGGTTTGATTCAAGGCGGGGCAAACCGCACAACGGTGCTGATCAGATATCTTCAAACGGAAAAAATGCAGGCGGAGTCAAATTCGCAATTGCATATCGAAGCATGGATGGCATTGAACACGGACAGGACTGTGGCCAGTCTCAAGAGAAATGAACTGGAAACAATACAGAAAAAAAAATTGAGAGACTATTCCTATATTGAGTTATGCGATTTTCCCCTGGAACAGATCGACACCGACAAAGTGCTTGAAGCCGGCCTTGGGCTGGAATATGCGTTCGGAATCAACAATCTGACGCCGCTGGGCGCTTTGAGAAATGTGGGGCGCAGACCGATGGTGCGACCCAGTGTTGAACAATTGATTTTATATGCAGATGAGCTCGAAGACCTCCATGCCAACGAAGTTGTATTGACGTCGAAGCCCTATGGTGTTCATGGTGAACTGTATTCATTTAAAAAATGTCAGACGTGTGCAGAGTCGTTTGCAGGCAAGGATAAAAACCGCAAGGATTTTTTTTGGAACATGTTGATGGCATGCCATTCCGGAATCACACCAGGCGCAATTGAAAATAACCTTGACCTTGCAATCAGCAAGCTGATGCTTCTGCTGCCCTGCTCTGACGAGCTCAAAACAACACTGACATCTTACTTGAAGGGTAGTAGCGACCTGCCGTATGGAATTCGCTTAAAGGATTTTTTCAGGGTTGCCCCGTATTGAATCACCGGACTTACCCAAGCATGATGCGGCTTTAGCAACCACTGACTTTGAGAATCATGAATCCAATTACAGATCAACAGATAGCACACGCAATTCAAAATGTGGCCGATAACCGGCCTCTGCCAATTTTGATGAGATCACTATGCCAAACACAATCGCCCCAGATTTCCCGCTCGATTACCACGTCACCACTGCAACGTTAAAAAACGATCTCCAGCTATTTGTCAGTCGCGGCAAATTGCCCAATCTTGATCTGAACATTTCTCCGGATGCACTGTTGTACAGTGTGATGAATTTTTGTTACCACTGCTGGCTCAGCATGAAAGGCGTGGATGTCGAAGCTCAGCGCCTGTTCATGGCGAATAAGGGCAACGTGCTCAAAGCCCTGTTGAAAGCCAGCAGTCAACCCAACACCGCGCAACCAGTGACGATCAGATCGACCGGTGGACTTGAAGATGAGTTCGATATCACGTTTGACAATACCAATTCGACAGTGACCTTTGGCCAACGGTTTTATGGCGGCCGCCAGACCTACAGCTATTCGGCCAGCGATGTCTGGAAGCTGTCATCGCTGGACGTGTTCAAAAAAAATTGCCTCAGTGCTTATATTGAAAGCGCACATGAAAAAGGTGACATTGCCGACTTGAGCGATATCGATTTGAGTCAACTGGACACGCGTGACTTTCAGTTTGACCGCACAAAAATCAGCGCCAAAGATGTGCGGCATTTTGCCGGGCAGGATCGCACGGTGAGCCTGATTGGTGCCGAGGTGCTGGGCGACTTGCCTGGACAGGACACCAATTATGGCAATTTGAAAATTGATAAAAAATTTGCCATGCAACTCATTGGAAGTGGCGCAGACAGACGAAGGGTGCTTGACGCTTATCTTCAATCAGAACGTGCGTTACATAAAAAGACCCCGATTGATCTGGTCGGATTTGATTTAAGAGAAGTGGTTCTGGATGGTGTCGATTTTCGTGACATCAATTTTAAACAGGTACTCGTCAGAAAACCGGATGCATTGGTTTCGGACGATGAACGAAACCAGCGCTTCATTCTGGATGAGCAGGTCTGGAGCTGGATCGGCCACTTAAGTCCCGGTCAGGTTGACAGGCCAGTTTCCGAAAAGCGACCAGTCCCTGTGCATTCGTCTTTTGTTGGTCTGGCCAGAGACATTGATGGCAGACTGAGCAACTCCCAACCGTTGCCCGAACTGTTGAGTCTGGATGTGACCTTCAACAACGGCAATGTGCAGTTGCTTTCAAAACCGGGAATAAGACAGGCCAATTTCCACATAGTGACCAGATCGGATTCTGTCGTGTCAGTGCAACGCAGTGTGTTTCTCGAAATGTTGCGTTACGAGGATTACGTGAACTTCGGTACCATGTGGCCGGACATGGCGGGTAATGAATCAGGTCAAAAAAATCAGAAGCCAACTGAAGAGGTCCATCGCAATGATGACGTATGGCAGTCGGATCTGGCGCTCAGATTTGTCAACAGTTTGCCTTGTACCGTCGCCCTGAAAATTGAATTGGCCCGCTGTTTGACCGGACAGTCGAATGCGCCCTTAAATTCGCCGTTACAGGATTATCTGATCCAACCCACCGGATTGCCCATGCATATTCCAATCACTTTGGATCATTTAATTATGGTGGCAACTTCCTGAAAATTTGCGGAGCATGGTCCGGATCACCACCCTGAAACAGCAGTGCCGGCCATGCCGTGCGCCTGAGTTTTGGGCGGTCATTGAGGTAATGACCGTTAGGGGAGGCACCAATTGAGATGAAATTTGGGTTCGGTGACTATGTGCACCTTACCAAACTTTCGGATGTAATCATGTTACCTACTAAGGCACCTCCCGCCTCACAAGCAGCATTAAGAACCGTAGCCCGCGGTCTGCAGTCCGTTAATCAAGGCGGAGCATTGACCGAGGGACGTCAATCACGCACGGGGGGCCTGTTCTCGCGCATTTGGGCAATGCTCTGCGACATCCGTTACGGAACATCCAAAAGTGATATCTCTCACGAAAGCCTCGCCAATTCGGCGGATGGATTTTATCAGCAGGTCTTGCAATCCAAATTGAATGATGTAGGTCATTTCGAGGAAACCTCCATTGCAGCGCCGTATTCAAAAAATATCACCTTCAAAGTCGAAGATCATCAATTTGTTTTGCAGGAATCCGTTGATATCCACGGGCATTACGCGCTGCATTTTTCCGAAGGCGCCGACAGTATATTTACTAGTTCCCTCGACCCGGATAAGGGTGGCACAAAAATTATGAAAGGCATGAACATCGCCGGATTTAAAGTGGCATGTCTGAAAAAATACATCGATCAACATCGGGTTGTCTGGCAGGCTATCGATTTAAGCCAGTTTGACTTTAACGGCCTGAATCTGTCCGGTGTCGATTTCAGTGGGACAGCCATCAGTGTAAACAACATGAGAGCGATTGCCGCGCATGGTGGCAATCTTGCCGGTGCCAGTTTTGTTGAGAATACAGTGCTCATGCCAGAAGACATTCATCTGTTTCAGCAGGCCGGAGGCAGAACGGTTGAGGGTGCTGTACTTAGTGAGACCCGTCCGGGTCCCAGACAAATCGGTGCCAAAGATCTCAAGCTTGATAATCTGCGCATTGACAAGAATATGGCGCATGCCTTAATCAAGGACGGGGCCGATCCCACCAAGGTGTTCCGGCGCTATATTGAAACTGCACGAGCGCAGGGTAACGTACCCATTGATGTCAGCGGATTTTCTCTGGGCAGAATGGTGCTCAAAGACGTGAATTTAAAGGGTGTCGAAAGTTCACATGTCCTGGGGCCGCGCGAAGACAATATATTTTATAAGGCATGGCTTGCCAGAGGCGCATCTGAAGAGCCCATCAGTTCTAGACTATACAAAGAGCTGAGAATGGAAATGGACAGGCAGCATAAACAAGGCCTCGTGACCAAAAGTGACGATCTTACCGGCATCACTCCCACGGGACTGCACACGAGTTATTTTTATACTCCAGCGGTGGGAGATCTGGATAAAGCCATTTTGGAGGACGTCCAGGCATTCAATAAATTGGCCGGCAGAACAGAGCGGGACGCTGACGAATCACCGCGTGTTGTGCCAAAAAAAGTGGAGCTGAGCGGTAAATCTGCCAAGCCAATTGGAAAGAGTAAAAACACTGGTCACAATCAATACGTCAAAGTTGAACAACGTGATATGTTTGTACCAGCGACCGGCAGACAATTTATTACAAGGGGGCATAGCTCGCTGCCACCTCGGGATACGGCTGCCAGATATCGTGCAGAGTTTGCTGTTAAACCAGCTAAGGCAAGTCACCTTCGTCAGCAATTCGCGGCGATGAAACCTGCGCCCAGACCCGTCAGGTCAGAATCAACCAGGCCGGCTGCGCCTGCAACGCCTCGCATTGCTGATGTCAGTGCTGCGAAACCAGCAGCAACGAGGACAATGGCACCTGTGAAGGTCGTTTCTACAAAAGTCGACGGTGGTGCACCAAAATCAACCAGGCCAGTTGCGCCTCCAACACTTGGTTCTGACGATCCCTTGTTCAAAGAAATGAATGGGAAAAACCCGGCACGTCGGTTTATCATCAGCTAGTCATTAAAGCGTATGACACACACACGCCCGGCGAGGACGCCGGGCGTTATTTCTCAGCAGATCCCTGAACAAACTGCTCCCGGGTCATGTAATAAGCCCGGGTAGTGGTGTCATACCAGGTCTCCAGTCCCCGAAACGTCATTCCCAGTCTTTCCATCACGATAGCCGAGGCGGCATTGTCCGGATGGAAAATTGCCGTCAGATCCGGGTTGTGCATGGTATTAAATGCAAAATCAGCCATCACGCGTGCGGCTTCAGAGGCATAGCCCTGATGCCAGCGGTCTTTTCTGAGCCGCCAGCCAATTTCCAGCGGATTGCCCGGAATGCGCGCCAGTGGTTGTATGCCACCGGCACCGATGATTTCATTTGTATCAATTTCAATCAATGCCCACCAACCACAATTAAAATCGAGCCAGTGTTGCTTTACGCGCAGGATCATTGCCCGGGTTTCTTCCAGGGTCTGTGGCTGGCCGTTCCCTATATAGCGCACTACCTCGGGATCACTGTTTAAGGTGTACAGCCCGTCCAGATGCGCGTCGCTAAAGGGTTCCAGCCGTAATCGTGGTGTAAATAACAGGGTCATGGCACAGTCTGAACAGTAAGAAGTTAACAAGCGTAGAGTTGCTTTCAGAATTCGTCAACTGAACATTCAAAATTAATCATTCATGGGACTAACAGCGATGCTTACAATCGTCCCACGATGAAACGAGACCGCCAATTCTATTGGTCTGGATTCAAATGGAGACAGGTTTGAATAATCAATACATTCTGCACCGACTGATGGCGCTGTTCAGCATCCGCATTCCCAAACGGGGTTATGCGGCAATTGGCCGTTCACTCGTCGCATTTTCCCTGCTGGGCCTGTCAGCATGCGGGGACAAGGCGGTCCAGAGTCAGGCTCAAAATCAGGTCGAGGAAGAAAAATCCCTGAACATTTATAACTGGTCTGACTACATTTCCGAAGACACTATCGCGAATTTTGAAAAAGAGACCGGCATCAAAGTGCATTATGATGTCTTTGATACCAACGAAGTGTTGTATGCCAAGTTGCTGGCGCGCCGTACCGGATACGACATCGTTGTACCATCGGACACGTTTGCCGGCTTGCAGATACAGGCCGGCCTGTTCAGGAAACTCGATAAAAGCAAACTGCCGAATCTGGTCAATATGGATCCGGTGGTGCAGAACGCCCTGTCCCGACTCGATCCAAACAATGAACATCTGGTGAACTGGCTGTGGGGCTATACCACGGTCGGCATCAATACCAAACAGGTTAAAGCAGCGCTGGGCGACCTGCCCATGCCGAAAAATGCCTGGGACCTGGTGTTTGATCCCAAATATGCCAACAAACTGGCCGGCTGCGGTATTTCTTTCATGGATTCCGGTAATGAAATCCTGCCGGCCGCTTTGCTCTACATAGGCAAGGATCCGTATACCCTGAATCCGGGTGACTACCGGCTGGCCGGTGACATGCTGCAGCGAGTTCGCCCGACCATCCGGATTTTCAGTTCATCGAGTTATATCAACGATCTGGCCAACGGCGCGCTGTGCGCGGTGATTGGTTATTCCGGCGATATCAATATTGCCCGCATGCGTGCTATTGAAGCCAGGAATGGCAACGATATTCAAGTGCTGATCCCGAGCACGTCGGCGATTCTGTTCTTTGATTCCATGGCAATACCTGCTGATGCGCCGCATCCGAACAATGCGCACATTTTCATGAATTACATCATGCGTCCGGAAGTGCATGCCAGTCTGTCCAACAAGGTGTTTTATGCCAATCCGAATATCAACGGCATGAAATACGTCAGGAAAGACGTGGCAGAAAACAAAACCGTATTTCTGTCCGATGCGGACAAGGCGCGCATGACGCCACCGCAGCCGACCACGACCTTGATACGCAGGGTGGAGGCGAGAACGTTTACGCGACTTAAGACGGGTCTTTAATTTTTGGCCTTATTCCGGGCCTTATTGCGGATTATTATTCAAGTTGACAACATTGTCAGGCAAACTAATACAGGGTTATTCATGGCATCGGCTGAATCTATCAAATCTTCTGGCACAAGCGTGCAGGACAAACCATTTTTGCAGATCAATAACCTGATCAAGGAATTTGGCGACAATCGTGTCGTCAAGAACGTCTCGGTCAACATTAACAAGGGTGAAATCTTCGCCTTGCTGGGCAGTTCCGGTTGTGGCAAGTCCACGCTGCTGCGCATGCTGGCCGGGTTTGAAACGCCGACTTCCGGCGAGATACTGCTGGACGGTAAAAACATCATCAACGATGCGCCCTACCATCGTCCAATCAACATGATGTTTCAGTCCTATGCCCTGTTTCCGCATCTGACGGTCTGGGACAATATTGCGTTTGGTCTGCGCCGTGAAGGCATGGGCAAAGACGAGATCGCTGACCGCGTGGAAAAAATGCTGGCGCTGGTGCAGCTTGATTCCTTTGGCAAGCGCAAACCGCATCAATTGTCGGGCGGTCAGCAACAGCGCGTGGCACTGGCGCGCAGCCTGGCAAAACGTCCGCAGCTGTTGCTGCTTGACGAGCCGCTGGCGGCACTGGATAAAAAACTGCGGGAACGCACCCAGCTGGAACTGGTGAACATTATCGAACAGGTCGGCGTAACCTGCGTCATGGTGACCCATGATCAGGAAGAAGCCATGGCCATGGCTTCACGCATTGCGGTCATGAGCGACGGCGTGATTCTGCAGATCGGTGAACCCAACGATGTCTATGAAACACCCAACTGCCGCTTTGTGGCCGACTTCATCGGCAGCGTGAACATGTTCAACGGCGCTGTTGAAGTTGATGAGCCGGACCATGTCGTGATCAGAACGCCGGAATGTTCGCACTATGTCGGCCACGGCATTACCGGTACAACCGGCATGGCCGTGTCGGTGGCGATTCGTCCCGAAAAAATTTCAGTCAGCGCTGACAAGCCGGCCCAGGAGCACAACTATGTCTACGGTGAAGTTATCGAACTGGCTTATCTGGGCAGCTATACGGTCTACCACCTGAAGCTGTTGAGTGGCATGGTCATCAAGGCCAACGTGAGCAATACTTCGCGCCATGGCGCATTCCATCCGAAATGGGGCGACAAGCTGTTTGCCCATTGGGATGATGATGCCATGGTCGTTCTGACTCGCTGACGGGGACCCCATGAAAAAATTCTCCAAACCTGCCTGGCTGTCCGGCAAGACCGCCGTCATCGGCATTCCTTACGTTTGGCTGGCAGTGTGTTCGCTGCTGCCGTTTCTGCTGGTACTGAAAATCAGTTTCGGTGAAATGGATGCCAGCGGACCGTTCGGCACACTCACCAGTTATGTCGATGGCGTGCTGAGCCTGAAGATCAAGCTCACCAATTACATTTACCTGGCGATGGATGATCTGTACATCATCGCCTATCTGAATTCGATCCGCTACGCCGCACTGACCACGCTGATGTGTCTGTTTATCGGCTACCCGTTTGCCTACTTCATGGCGCGTGCCAGTCAGTCGCGCCGCAACGTGCTGATGATGCTGGTGATGCTGCCGTTCTGGACCTCGTTCCTGCTGCGTATTTATGCCTGGAAGGGCATGCTGTCCAACAATGGCGTGATCAATAATTTTCTGATGTCGGTCGGTGTCATTGATGCGCCGATCCACATGATGAATACCGAGTTCTCGCTGATGATAGGCATGGTGTATTCCTATCTGCCGTTCATGATCCTGCCGCTGTTTACCAATCTGTCGAAACTGGATGTGCGTTTCATTGAAGCCGCCGCCGACCTCGGCTCCAACCCGTGGAACACCTTCTGGCGTGTGACCGTGCCGCTGTCCAAGTCCGGCATCATCGCCGGATCGATGCTGGTATTCATTCCCTGCGTCGGTGAATTCGTGATTCCGGATCTGTTGGGCGGACCATCGACCATCATGATCGGTCATGTGATGTGGGATGAGTTCTTCAGCAACGTCGACTGGCCGATGGCCTCGACCGTGACCGTTGTAGTGATTCTGGGTGTTCTGATCCCGATGGGCATCCTGAATAAATATCAGTCTGAGGAAGAGCAAAAACTATGAACGCATATCGCTGGTTTGGCCGCTCCTGGCTGGCTCTGGGCTATTTTTTCCTGTACATCCCGATCATCATGCTGGTGGTGTATTCCTTCAACAGCTCCTCTCAGGATATGGTCTGGAGAGGCTTCACCCTGCACTGGTACGAAGCGCTCATGGGTGACGATGAAATCATTGCCGGCTTTTTTCTGTCTCTGAAAGTGGCGACGCTGGCCGCGACCTGTTCCGTCGTACTCGGTACCTTCACCGCCTACGTATTGACCAACTATCGCAAATTCAAAGGTCGGGCCCTGTTCAAGGGCATGGCCAGCGCGCCGCTGGTCATGCCGGAAGTGATTATCGGACTGTCGCTGCTGCTCATGCTGGTCGGTATGGAAAACGCGGTGGGGTTTCCGCCGCGCGGTCTGATGACGCTGGTATTTGGTCATACCGTGCTGGGTGTGGCGTATTCTGCGGTGGTGATTGAATCGCGCCTGAAGGAAATCAGCAAGTCACTGTCGGAAGCGGCGATGGATCTGGGCTGCAGACCGTTCCAGGTATTTTTTCTGGTGACGCTGCCCAATATTTCCCAGGCGCTGGTGTCGGCCTGGCTGCTGACCTTTACCTTGTCGCTGGATGACGTGGTGGTCTCGGCCTTCCTGACCGGTCCGGGTTATTCGACCATGCCGATCGTGATATTCTCGCGCGCCCGTCTGGGTCTGGATCCACGGGTCAATACCGTGGCAGCAATCACGATTGCGGTGGTGTCGGTTGCGGTGGTGCTGTCGAGTCTGCATATGGCGCGTGCGGAGCGGTTGCGTCAGAAAGAAATTTCGGCTGCGTTTAAACATTAATTGCATCCCAGCCTGCGGGCTATATTTATTTCAGGAGAAATTATGAGTACCAGACTTTGGCATGATCGTGCTACCAGTATCAAAATCGACGGTCGCGCGCTGATCAATGGCGAACGCGTGCATGCCGTATCGGGCGAGACATTCGATAATATTTCTCCGGTCAATGGCCGCAAACTGACCCAGGTCTCACGCTGCGATGTGGCCGATGTGAACCTGGCCGTGCAGGCTGCGCGCGCGGCGTTTGAGGACCGGCGCTGGGCTGGCAAATCGCCGGCTGAGCGCAAAAAAATTCTGCTCAAATTTGCCGAACTGATCCGCGCCAACGGCGACGAACTGGCGTTGCTCGAAACCCTTGATATGGGCAAACCGATTAAATACAGTCTGTCGGTTGATGTGCCTTCAACAGCGCGCTGCGTACAGTGGTATGCCGAAGCGATCGACAAGGTCTATGACGAAATCGCGCCCACCAATGACAGCACGCTGGCCTTGATTACCCGTGAACCGATCGGTGTGGTCGCTGCCATCGTGCCGTGGAATTATCCGATGATCATGGCGTCGTGGAAGATTGCCCCGGCGCTGGCCATGGGTAACAGCGTTATTTTGAAGCCGTCCGAAAAGTCGCCGCTGACCGCCTTGCGGCTCGGTGATATCGCCCTTGAAGCCGGCATTCCGGCCGGGGTCTTTAATGTCTTGCCAGGTTTTGGTCATGAAGCCGGCAGTGCGCTGGCCCTGCATGACGATGTGGATTGCATCGGCTTTACCGGCTCAACCCGGATCGGCAAAAAAATTCAGGAATATTCAGGACAGTCGAATCTGAAACGGGTCTGGTCGGAACTGGGTGGCAAATCGCCCAACATCGTGTGCGCTGACTGTCCGAATCTGGATGAAGCGGTCGAGGCTGCGGTGGGTTCGATTTATTTCAATCAGGGCGAAAGCTGCAACGCGCCTTCCCGTCTGTTTGTGGAAGCCTCGATCAAAGACGAATTCATTAAACGGGCACTGGCACTGGTTCCTTCCTATGCACCTGGCGACCCGCTGGATCCGGCTACTGTCATGGGCGCGATTGTTGACAATATCCAGCTCAATTCAGTCATGGGCTTTATCGATTCCGGCAAGGCTGAAGGCGCAACGCTGCTGGCTGGCGGGAATCAGGTGCGGGTTGAATCTGGCGGTTATTATGTAGAGCCGACCATGTTTATTGACGTGGATAACTCCATGAAAATCGTGCGCGAGGAAATTTTCGGACCGGTACTGTCGATTTTCACGTTCACTGATCTGGATGAAGCAATCAAACAGGCCAATGCCACCGCCTATGGTTTGCAGGCCGGTGTCTGGACTTCCGATATCCGCAAGGCGCACCGGGCAGCACGCGCACTGCGGGTCGGTACGGTACACGTGAATCAGTACGATGGTGACGATATGACCGTGCCGTTTGGCGGCTATAAACAGTCTGGCAATGGCCGTGACAAATCACTGCATGCGCTGGAAAAATATACTGAACTGAAAACGACCTGGATTAATCTGGCGTAAGGCCTGAAAAATAGTGCCGAACTCGTAGGCTGGGATGCAATCCCAGCATTGCAACGGTTGATGCCGACAATAAATTGAACGATACCACCACCATGAAGCATAAGCACAAAGAAACCAGACTGACCAAAGATTCCTATTACGAAGCCAGCGTCACGCGCGACGCGCCTTTGCCGGCTTTGGATATGGATATTTTTGCGGATGTCTGTGTGGTCGGTGGCGGACTGTCTGGGTTGTGTTCAGCGCTGGAACTGGCTGAGCGCGGTTACTCGGTGGTCGTGCTGGAAGCGCAACGGATCGGCTGGGGCGCATCAGGGCGCAACGGCGGTCAGGCACTGGTTGGCTTTTCCAGTGACGACGCCGTTGAATCCCAGTTGCCACCGCAAGAAAGCAAGCGGCTGTGGAACATGACGGTGGAAGCCATGCAGTTAATGCGTGACCGTATCAAGAAGCACAATATCGATTGCGAATTTACACCGGGCAGCCTGTGTCTGGCCTGTTCCGACAAAAAGGCACGCGAACTGGATGAATGGGTCGACAGCCTGCAGCAGCGTTACAACTATGCGGTGCAGCCCATCGGCAGCAGCGACATCGGCAACTGGATCCAGAGTGATCGGTATAAAGCCGGCGTCTATGATGCCAATGGTGGACACGTTCACCCATTGAAATACACGCTGGGCATTGCCGCGGCCGCACGCGCTGCCGGTGTCAGAATTTTTGAAAATTCGCCGGTTATCCGTGTCGATCGTGGCGTGGCTCCGGTAGTCAAAACAGCCATCGCCAGTGTGCGCTGTAAATTTGTTGTGCTGGCCGGTAACGTGTATCTGAATGAGTACGGTGATGCCGTCGCACCTGAGCTGGACAAACGCATCATGTCGGTGGGCACCTATATCGTGGCAACCGAGCCGATGTCCAAAGAACGTTGCGACGCGCTGATCAAAAATCGTGCTTCGGCCTTCGACACCAATTTTGTGCTGGATTATTATCGTCCTTCAGCGGACAATCGCCTGCTGTTTGGCGGTCGGGTCAGCTACAGCACGGCGACACCGATCAATCTGGTCGGCAGCATGAGACGCCGCATGCTGGAGGTATTTCCGCAACTGTCTGATCTGGACATTCCGTATGCCTGGGGGGGATTTGTGGATATCTCCATGAACCGGGCGCCGGATTTTGGCCGGCTCGACAAAAACGTTTATTATCTGCAGGGCTACTCCGGACATGGTTTAATCCTGACCGGGCTGGCAGGTAAAGTGGCAGCAGAAGCGATTGCCGGGCAGTCGGAACGGTTTGATGCTTTTGGCAAGATCAAACATCACAATTTCCCGAACGGGCAGGTGATGCGTACAGCGGCACAGATGTTGGGGATGTGGTACTACCAGTTGAAAGAAATGCTGTAACCAAAAAACCAATCTATAAAACAATCAGGGGGAAGACTGACCAATACCGTTCACGGCTGTTGGTTATAGTCATTTAACAAAAACTTTTTTATCGTATTTATCATGGCACAACCTTTAGTTCTGATCCCCGCCTGCACCCGACAAATCGGGGCGCATCCTTATCATGTCGCGCAGATGAAATATGTGGAGGCGGTCGTTACGGGGGCCGGTTGTGTACCGCTGATTTTGCCCGCGCTCGGTGATGCCCTGGACTGGGATACGATACTGGAGCTGGCCGATGGCGTCATGCTGACCGGTTCCCCTTCCAATGTCCATCCGGATTTTTTCGGGCAATCAGTACTCGATCCTTCCCTGCCGCTCGATCCGGCACGCGATGCAACCACCTTGCCTCTGATCCGAATGGCCCTGCAGCGCGGTATCCCTTTGATTGCGGTTTGTCGCGGCACTCAGGAAGTCAATGTGGCGCTGGGCGGCAGTCTGCATCAGGCAGTACATGAAGTCGAAGGCTTCATGGATCACCGTGAAGACAAGACTGCCTCAATCGAAGTCCAGTACGCGCCGGCCCATGCGATCAATATTGTGCCGCATGGCCGCATTTCAAAAATACTGCATGGCGTGACCAGAATGATTGTGAATTCGGTGCATGGTCAGGGCATCGACAAACTGGCGCCGGGTTTGCAGGTCGAAGCGCGCGCCGATGATGGTCTCATTGAAGCCTACAGCGTGGCCAGTGCGCCAGGCTTTACGTTGGCCGTGCAGTGGCATCCGGAATGGAAGATCAAAGAAAATCCGGATTCGATGAAACTGTTTGGTGCGTTTGGTGATGCGTGCCGCGCATTCAAGGCCAACAAAAAGTAAGCATACAGGAAGCGCTACCAGGGATACCCATGACCGACAATATCAAAGGCGATGGCGCCATGACGAGACCGTCTCTGTATGGCTCCAGCACCGAAAACACGTATTCAGGCATCCTCAGTTTCATGCGTCGTAAATACACCCGTGATCTGACCGGTGTCGATGTGGCCATTTCCGGCATTCCGCTCGACCTGGCCACCACTTTCCGTTCCGGTGCCAGACAGGGTCCTGCCGCAGTGCGTGCTGCCAGCGTGCAGCTGTCGGAACTTCATCCTTATCCGTGGGGCTTCAATCCGTTTGATGATCTGGCCGTCATCGATTACGGCGACTGCTGGTTTGATGCCCACAACCCGCTGACGATTGCGCCGAGCATCACCGCGCATGCCAGAACCATCCTGGCATCCGGCGCAAAAATGCTGACCTTCGGCGGTGATCATTTCGTTACTTACCCGCTGCTCAAGGCACACGCCGAACGATTCGGCAAACCATTGTCCCTGATCCATTTCGACGCGCACTGCGATACCTGGGCGGATGACGAACCGGCGTCGCTCAATCACGGCACCATGTTTTACAAGGCCATCAAAGAGGGTCTGATCGATCCGGCCACCTCGGTGCAGGTTGGCATCCGCACCTGGAACGACGATTTCATGGGTATGAATATTCTCGACGCCGCGTGGGTGCATGCGCACGGTGCGCAGGCGACGCTGGAAAAAATCCTGGCTATCGTCGGCAGTCGTCCAACCTATCTGACCTTCGATATTGACTGTCTGGATCCGGCGTTTGCACCCGGCACCGGCACACCGGTACCGGGCGGACTCAGTTCGGCGCAGGCGCTGCACATTATCCGCGGCATGGGCCCGGTGAATCTGGTCGGCATGGATGTGGTCGAAGTGTCGCCGCCGTTTGATCAGAGTGAAATCACTGCGCTGGCGGCTGCGCATATTGCTGCCGACCTGCTGTGCATATTGCGCAATCAAAAGTTGGGTTTGTAGGCTCTTTTTACTTTCATGCTCATGCAACTGAACATTCGGAATAAAACATTTTCGCTGTGCGGTGCGGGCCATAGAATCGACCGATAAATTAGCATCCCAGAATTGTTCGTTTTAAAAAAGCACCGTCAAACCAGACGGTTCAAAGGAGATTTTCGTGAGCAAGCCAGCAACATTGTCCAAAACCTACCCGGGCGCAGAAGTGCTCAAGGCCTATTTCAGCCAGCATGGCGTGAGTCAGGTGGAGGTCATGTTTGCCGACATTTCCGGTTATCCGCGCGGCAAACTGACACCGGCGCACAGCTTCGCTGCCCAGTCAGAATTGCGCATTGCCGAAGCGATCATGATGCAGGCCGTCACGGGTGAATATTCTTACGATCCGATCTTTCCTGACTGCGATCCGGATGTGAAGATCGTGCCGGACTATTCCACCTTGCGTCTGTCACCGTGGTCCACGACACCGCGCGCCATGGTGGTGGCTGACTGCCAGTATCTGGCCGGCGGCGAGTGTGGTTTTTCATCGCGCGGATTGCTCAAGCAGATCGTGGAAAAATATACCGCCAAAGGTTTGCAGGCCGTGGTTGCGCCGGAAATCGAATTTTATCTGACTGCACCGAACGTCGATCCGACCCAGCCGCTGGCTTACCCGCAGGCCAAAAATGGTCGCTCCGAGGCCGGACAGTCGGCCTACAGCATGAATATGCTCAATGAACTGGCCGCCTTCTGGGATGAGTTCCGCGCTGCACTCGATACGCTGGGTGTGGTCACCGATACCTGGATTCATGAAGCCGGCAGGTCCCAGTATGAAATCAATCTGATGCACGGTGATCCGGTCGACGTGGCTGATCAGGCCTTCCTGTTCAAATATGCTGCCAAGGAAATCGCGATCAAACACGGTCTGAATGCGGTCTTCATGGCCAAGCCGATTTCCGGCCAGCCCGGCAGTTCGATGCATTTGCATCAGAGCGTCGTTGACGCAGCCGGCAAGAATATTTTCAGCAATGCGGATGGCAGCGAAAGCGTGAAGTTCCGACAGTTCATCGCCGGTCTGCAGACTTACATTCCCGACATGATGCTGATTTTTGCGCCCTTCATCAATTCGTATCGCCGCTTCGTTGAAGGTTCTCAGGCGCCGGTGAATCTGCAGTGGGGACTGGACAACCGTACTACCGGATTGCGGGTGCCGATCAGCGGACCTGCAGCACGTCGGGTTGAAAACCGTATTGCCGGTGCGGATGCCAATCCGTATCTGGCAATCGCCGCGTCTCTGGCAGCCGGCCTGGCCGGTATGGAAGAAGGTCTCACGGCCAGTGAGCCGATAGAAGGCAACGGTTACGAGCACGATCATGATCTGGCCAGCGGCTATCAGGCAGCGCACGCCCAGATGAAAGCCAGTGCCACCTGCCGGCGCATGCTCGGTGAAAAATTTGTTGAAGGTTACGTCTCCACCAAATGGCTGGAGTACCAGAACTTCCAGAACGAAATCTCGGCATGGGAACGCCGCTTTCTGGTACCTCAGGCCTGACAAAAACGCGGTGAATCAGACCGGAACAGTCTTGCCATGCGCTTCCAGCAGACACTCCCAAAACGCCTGACTGACCCGCGACGGTTGCGGTGAACGCCGCACCATGCCGACAAAATTGCACTTGTAGTTGAACTGCCCCGGTTTGACCACTTTCATCAAGCCACGTTCCACAAACTGGTGCGCATAGTGATCGGGCAAAAAGCCCAGATACTTGCCGGATAAAATCAGCGTGGCAATCGATTCCTGATCAAAGCCGGTGGCCTTGCGCGACAGCCGCATCTGGTGACTGATTTCCATATTGTGCGAGTGGTAACCCAGACAGGCGAAATGATGGGAAGAGATATCATCCCAGCCCAGATTGTCCTGCGATTCGTTAATCAGGGGATGTTTCGCACCGCAATACATCAGCATGGTTTCTTCAAACAGGCTGGCATAAGTCAGGCTGTCCGAGCTGCGATGGTCAGGAATGATCCCGACCTGAAACTGTCCATCCAGCACGCCACGTTCTATCGGATTGCTGCAGGCCACATGCATATTCAGTGACACGTCCGGTGCGCGTTCGGAAAACAGCGCAATCGCTTCATAAATTTTGGCATTCGGATTGCTGGCCGTCTTGTCATGGACCGCGACATTGAGCTGACCGCCCATGCGGCGATGGATATCGTCAATGGCGCTGCGGAACTGATCGGTGGAACTGAGCAAACGCAGTGTTTCCTGATAAATCTGTTCGCCTTCAGCGGTCATCGAAAAACCGCCACGTCCGCGCCGGCACAGGGTCAGCCCGAGCCGGATTTCCAGATCCTTGATATGGCGGCTGATGCTGGAGGTGCCGATATTTAATTCCAGCTCGGAAGCAGCCATCCCGCCACAATCCACCACGCTTTTGAAAATGCGCAGCAGGCGAATATCCATATCGCTCAGCTGGCCCATCACCGGTCGGTTTTTTTGTTTCATAAATCAGCAAATAAACATTTATAAATAGGTAGTTTTGCGAGTATAGCCCAAGTTTATAATGCCGAATGGCAATCTGGCGCCTGAAATTGCGTCATAGGCAATGATTTGTATCAACCGCGCCGCAGATTCGGTTTAAATGCAGGGCGCGGTAAACAACGGGAGCGACCACATGAGCAAAGTAATTTTATTTCAACAACAAACCACGCAAGCAGAAACGGACTACCCGAAACAGGAGCGCCGGGTACAGGGCAACCCGTTGCGCACCACCTGGAATCATTTCACCAACGACAGTGGTGAAGTCTATTCAGGCGTGTGGGGCAGCGAAGTGGGTAGCTGGAATATTGTGTTTGGTGACACGGAAGATGAATTCTTTTACGTCACCGAAGGCCGCTGCCGCGTCATCGATGAAGCCGGGAATGCTTCAGAAGCCGGGCCTGGAGATGCACTGGTGATTCCGGCCGGATTCAAAGGCGTGTTTGAAGTGCTGGAACCGATGAAAAAACATTACGTGATTGTTGAGCGCAAAAAGTAAGCTTATTCACCGGCCAGGGGTAACAGCTCATCCCATTTTTCGACTTCCTGCAACAGGGTCTCGAGCACAATCACACTGTTACCCTGGATATAGTCGTCTACCGGCAAATTGAAATAGACGCACAGCCGTTCGCTGTTGTCGGTCATGCCAACGCCGACGCCATGCCGAAACGGTTCCAGTGCCGCTCTGGCAAATTCTCCGAAGAACCTGCGTGAAATCGAAAACGGAACGATGTTGCTGGTGTAGGCAGACATGCGCAGCAAAGCGGCGTCGTTATCGCGAAACAGGTTGATGACAATATCGGTTTGATCTTCGCGTTGCAGTGAAAAATTGAAAAAATCATTGTCACCAAAAGTTGAAAATCCTAAATCGACCAGAGCGATATCAAAATTGGGATTCATGTCTGCCTTCACTCGGGCTTACTTAAAAATGGAACGGAGAATTTTTAACAGGGTCGCTCTCGCCCGTGATGTTATTCCATAAAAATAGTGATTCCAGGTGGCACCGGTTCCGAACTCTTTCGGATCAATGGAACGGGCAAATCCGAAGCGTTGTTGATACTGATCGTCGATCATGATTGTTGCATAGTTGTGCGGCTTGCCATTGCGCTCTATGGTTGTGCTGTTGCCATACTCCCGAAATTTTGAAAAGGCGCCGCCGCAATACCATTTGTTTTTTTGCCTGAACTTGGCCTGCAGCGAGGCACCGTTATCGAACGAATAGGTTTTGCAGCGGCGATGTTCAGGCAGGCCATTCCTTAAAAAATCCGTGATCGTCCAGGCGTTATTGGCTTTGATTTTGGGATTGTCCGGGTAGTTGTTCTGCCACCCGCCGGAAGACGTAATGCAGACGTCAGCGCCCAAACTTTTTTGTTGATGGAGAAAATCAAGCAGCCTGTTACAGAGCAGTGCTTCAACGGGTTTGTCCTTGCGCCAGAGCATGACCCAGGTAAAATTTTCCGAGTCATTTTCGCTGACTCCGGGAGGGTAGCCATTATTGAGTGGGTACGTGTCCATATCCTGCCGATACAAAAGCGATTTATCGATATCGAGCAGAATCTGGCGCTCGGTGGGGTGAATCAAAAATGAACTGATGGAACTTTCCCGACGTCGTTTGCCGAGATTGCTGAAAAATTGACACCAGCTGTTGCTGTCGGGTTCTTCCACTGCCGACATATAAGTGTCGGCATACGTCCCCTTAGGCTCTTCGAATCGGGTGGTGTAAGTCCGACCGTTATAAATGAATTTCTGATTTGCTTCGTTCAGGTGATAAAACTGATGCGCGTGTTGAATAGGTATGGCAGGTACGGTTGATGCGGGATACGCAGAGAGTGGGTGCATGTAGTCCTCAAAAAAAGTTGAATTGGCTGGAACGTCTGGTTAACGTGTGCAATGCGCGTGCAATGCGCGTGCAATGCATCTGAGTCGGTTGGCGCAGGTTACCTGTTCCATAATTTTTTCTTAATACCGGCTAACCCTGATACGCCAGACAAAAAATCGATAATGGCCAGGATTGATCTCATTCCGTCTGCCTGGTTTGACGCCACGGACTTACTTGGGTATTCTTACGCCTTGCGCCGATTTGAATTCAGCTTGCGGGCGCGTGATAAATCCGGCTAAAACGTGTCACACAGGTCTGTCTGCTTTCCCGTCCCGGTATCCATATTTATCCGAATGCGCGCTGTTTTTCGCCAATAAAGTAAAAAGCACCAACAATCTGAACCCAGGGAACACCATGTCATCCGCAGGAACTGTCAGCCCCCAAACCCATCTGTTTTCCGAACCGCTGCCGTTGCAGAGCGGCGCCAGTATTGCCGGTTACACCCTGATGTATGAAACCTACGGTCAGCTCAACGCAGAAAAATCCAATGCGGTGCTGGTCTGTCATGCTCTGAACGCGTCGCATCATGTGGCCGGCGTAGCCGCCGACGATGACACCAATATCGGCTGGTGGGACAACATGATCGGCCCCGGCAAGCCACTCGACACCAATCATTTTTTTGTCATCGGCGTCAATAACCTGGGTTCCTGTTTCGGTTCTACCGGTCCCATGCATACCGATCCGGCCACCGGCAAACCGTATGGCGCCGATTTTCCGGTGGTGACGGTGGAAGACTGGGTCAATGCCCAGGCGCGCCTGGCAGACCTGCTGGGCATCCACCAGTTCGCAGCGGTGATGGGCGGATCACTTGGCGGCATGCAGGCCCTGTCCTGGAGCATGCTGTATCCAAACCGGCTGCGGCACTGCGTGGTGATTGCCTCAACGGCCAAACTGTCGGCGCAAAATATCGCCTTCAATGATGTGGCGCGACAGGCCATCGTGTCCGATCCGGATTTTCATGGTGGCGATTTTTATGCGCATCACGTGGTGCCGAAAAGCGGCCTGCGCGTGGCGCGCATGGTCGGGCACATCACTTATCTGTCGAATGACGACATGGCAGAAAAGTTTGGACGTGACCTGAAAAGCGATGATTACCAGTTCGGCTTTGGCGTGGATTTCGAAATCGAATCCTACCTGCGCTACCAGGGCGACAAGTTCTCGTCCTATTTCGATGCCAATACCTATTTGCTCATTACCAAGGCGCTCGATTATTTTGATCCGGCGCGCAAACACGGCGGTGATCTCAAAGAAGCACTGGCCATGACCACAGCGCGCTTCCTGGTGATTTCCTTCACGACGGACTGGCGTTTTTCGCCTGAACGCAGCCGGGAAATCGTGCGTGCACTGCTCTCCAACCAACGCAAGGTCACCTATGCCGAGATTGACGCGCCGCACGGGCACGATGCATTTTTGCTCGACGATGCGCGCTACATGAATCTGGTGCGCAGTTATTTTGACCGAATCCAGGGTGAGCACGTATGAATTTCACAGAACTGAACCAGTTACGCCCCGACCTGGCCTTTATCGCCCACTGGATCGCACCGAATTCGGCGGTGCTGGATGTCGGTTGCGGCGACGGCGTCATGCTCGACTATCTGCAGACCGATAAAGCCTGCCAGGGTTACGGCATTGAAATCTCGGACGATCTGGTATTGGCCTGCGCCAAACGCGGCGTACAGGTGATCCAGCAGGATATGGAACTGGGCCTGGGTCTGTTCGATGATCAGGCATTTGAAACCGTGCTGTGCCTGTCATCGCTGCAGATGATGAAAAATGTGGAGGGACTGCTCACCGATATCGCACGGGTTGGTCATGAAGCCATCGTCTCGTTTCCGAATTTTGCCTACTGGCCGCATCGGGTTGCGCTGCTGCGTGGTCATATGCCGGTGTCCAAATCGCTGCCGTACGAATGGTATGACACACCCAATCTGCGTTGCGCAACCATCGGTGATTTTGCCGAACTGGCCAATTCGGTCGGATTGGAAGTGTTGGAGTGTGTGGCCCTGCACGAAGGAAAACCGGTAACCTGGTTGCCGAATCTGCGCGGCAGTCTGGCCGTGTTCCGGTTGCGCTGCAAAGCTTGAGGAACTTCTCAATATGAATGGCGTTTACGTAGGCTGGGATGACATCCCAGCTTTGAAGACCTTGATGCTGGGATTTCATCCCAGCCTGCAAACGGACTGATTGATGAAAATACGTCCTGATCAAACCGACACCAAGTCCAATCCAACCGGCTGGCGGCAGATACTCAACCGTAAAATGCTGATCTGCATGTCACTCGGTTTCAGTTCCGGCCTGCCGCTGTTTATTCTGATCAACCTCATTACGGCGTGGCTGAAGTCCGAGCAGGTCGATCTGAAGTCCATCGGTTTGATTGGCGCCTTCGGTTTTTTCTACACCTGGAAATTTGCCTGGGCCCCGCTGATGGACCGGTATTCATTACCGTTTCTCGGGCGCCGGCGTGGCTGGATCCTGGTCACGCAATTGTTGCTGGTGGCCGTCATTACCGCAATGGGACAGATGGCACCGAACGGCAATTTTCTGCTGATCGGCTGCATGTACGCACTGTTGGCCTTTGTTTCGGCCAGTCAGGATATTGTGATCGATGCCTACAAGCGCGAAATTCTGGATGATGATCAGCAGGCGCTGGGCAATGCGCTCGCCGTCAATACCTACAAGCTGTCCGCGCTGGTGCCGGGTTCGATCTCATTGATACTGTCGGATCATTTCAGCTGGCAATTCGTTTTTTTCATCACGGCGCTGTTCATGTTGCCGGGGATTGTCACCACACTGCTGATGGCTGAACCAAAGATGTACGGTTCCCCGCCTAAAAATCTGCGCGAAGCGGTGGTACTGCCGTTTAAAGAATTCATTAACCGCAAGGGGATGTCTGCCGCGCTGCTGATTCTGTCATTTATTTTCCTGTACAAACTCGGCGATTCGATGGCGACCGCCCTGCAGACGCCGTTCTTTATGGAACTGGGCTTTTCACGCACGCAAATCGGTGTGGTTGCGAAAAGCACCGGACTGTGGGCCGGACTGGCGGGCGGACTGGCCGGTGGTATCTGGCTGATGAAAATCGGCATCAATCGCGGGCTGTGGCTATTCGGCGCACTGCAGGCCCTGGCCATATTGGGATTCGCCGCGTTGGCGCAAACCGGCGCGAGTGTGTGGATGCTGGGCCTGGTCATGGCGGCTGATTATTTTGCAGTGGGGCTGGGTACTGCCGCCTTTACCGCGTTTATCGCCACGACCACCGATCCGCGTTACACCGCTACCCAGTTCGCTCTGTTCACCAGTCTGGCAGTCGTGCCGCGTACTTTTTTCAATGCCATCACCGGTTATATCGTGGCGCAGACTGGCTGGTTCGGATTTTTCATCATCTGCTTTTTGCTGACCATACCTGGCATGCTGCTGTTGTTTAAAGTCGCACCCTGGAATGCCAAAGCACACAGCCCGGAACACGCTGCATAAGGAGTCGCACCATGCCTGCCCAAGCCACCTCTTCCGAATTTGATCTGCAACTGCGTTCCGGTCGTGTCCGGGTGCGTCGTGTCGGGTCACCAACAGCGCCGCTGGTGCTGTTCATCCATGGCCTGTCGGCGCACCTGCACAGTTTTGATTACCTCATTGAACAGCTCGCCGGTCGGGATCTGCAATTGGTGGCGGTCGATCTGCGCGGTCGGGGCCACAGTGAAATCACGCCGGCCGGCAGTTACGGACTGCACGCCCACTGTCGCGATGTGCTGGACATTGCCAAGCTGCTCGGCGCCCAGGAGTTTGATCTGGTTGGCTGGTCGATGGGAGCACTGATCGGCATTGCGGTGGCCGCACGTGCGCAGGGACAGGCAACCCCGCGCCTGAAACGGCTGGTGCTCATCGATCATGCCGGTGCCATGGATGCCGGGCCGACAGAAAAAATCGGCAAGGGGCTTGAGCGGCTTGATCTGGTGATGGATCGCCCCGAAACCTATCTGGACGCAATCCGCCTGGGTGGCTCAATCAATCCCTGGAGTCCTTTCTGGGACAACTATTATCGCTACGAACTGCAGGCGGTGGCGCAGGGGGTAACACCGTCGACCAGTCGGCAGGCCTGTCAGGAAGACCTGATCAGTTTGCGCACAGAAGATTTTCATGCACTGTGGCCCAAAATCAGCGTGCCGGCCCTGCTCATACGCGCTACGGTGCCCATCGCCGATGGTTTCATTGTGCCCGAACGGGAACGCGATGCGATCAAACAGGCAGTTCCCCAGCTGCAGATTGCCGAACTGCCGGTCGATCATTACATCGTGATGGTCAGTCCTGATACGGCCCGGTTGCTGGATCAATTTTTAATGCCCTATTGCTAATTTACCGGTTCAACTCGGGCGACTTCGAAGCCAAACCTGCCATCAGGCATCAATCCAACCTTGAAAACTGGTCATTAGCCTGCTATTTTTCCTATAGATCACATAAAAACAGGTTCAAGATGCAAAAGCTCAACCAATCCCATCCGTTCGCCCATGCAGGGGCCCTGTCCCTGCTGGCGCTGTGCTGTGTGCTGTCCGGATGCGATAAAGGGGATGCGAACAAAGATGCCGATCGCGAACTGTCGATCAAAGAAGGTGACGCGCGCGCCACCGGCAGCGCCTGCCGTCAGGCCGGTCGGGCGCTGGAAGACTGCTATACCCTCAATCCTGATGCAGCGCGAGCTTCGGTGTTCACTGGCTGGAAAGACATGAACGACTACATGCGTGAAAATAAAATTGACGATGTTAAACCGGTCATAGAAAAACCCAAACCGGCCAGCACTACGTCAGACTCCAAGGATCGCAGCAGCAGAAGATGATCTGCGCTGCTGCGCCATCAGTTCCACTGGTAAGCCTGAAGTGCCTCCTGCAACGCCATTAATTCGTTCTCCAGCAGGCGCAATGCTGCGCTGCATTCGCCGCCTTTCGCGGCCAATTTCTCCAGCTGATCCGCCGCCTGTATCGTGCGCTCGGCAGCAAACACGCCCACCATGCCCTTAATCGCATGGGCGTTGCGCTTTAATCCGTCGGCATCGCCTTGCTCCAGGGCCAGTCTGGTCGCATGCAAACAGGTGGGCGTGTCCTGTAAAAATAACCTGACGATGTCGTCGAAGAGTTCACGGCTGTCGTCGATCAGCACGCGAGTCTTCTTGAAATCCGCCACCACCCTGACGGATTCGGTTGTTCCGATACTTGAGCGGCCCGCATTCCCTGTCATTGAAATACGATCCAGCTCGATCCACAGCGCTTCGGTATCGACAGGTTTGGATACATAGCCATCCATGCCTGCCTGCAGGCACTCTTGACGTGAACCCTGCATGGCATGTGCGGTCATGGCGACGATAGGAATTTTTCTTCCGCTGTCCATTTCCTGAGCGCGGATTGCTGCCGTGGCTTCATAGCCATTCATTTCCGGCATGTCGACATCCATCAATATGGCGTCGAAATCGCCCGCCTGCCACTGCAGTACGGCCTCCAGACCATTCTTGGCCAGCGTTACCTTATGTCCGAGTTTTTCCAATAAACGAATCGCCAGCATCTGGTTAACGGCGTTGTCCTCGGCTAGCAACAGATTCAGTTTGCGCTGTGATTCGCGTAAAGAGTGGCGCGTGATCAGTGCTGCCTGTGGTGCATTCGGCTCACCCAGTGTGGTCATGATGCCATCCAATAATTCTGACTGCGCTATCGGTTTCATCAGGTAGCCCGTGATGCCCAATTCACGACAACGTGCGGCGTCACCGCGCTGGCCTTCCGAGGTCAGCATCATGATGGTGGCAGTCGAATATTGTGCATGCCGGCGCATGTTCTCGACCAGTTCGAAACCGTCCATTTCTGGCATCTGCACGTCAAACAGGCTCAGCGGGTAAGGGTGCCCGGCTTTGGCAGCGCGCGCCAACTCAACCAGTGCCTGAGCCGCACTGGATACGGCGACGGGCTCCATTTTCCAATTGCGTAACATCTCGGTCAGCAGCAGGCGATTCGTTGCATTGTCATCCACCACCAGCACCGGCATACCGGCTATGCGTCCGGTGGATTGATAAGCGGTCAATGGGTTGCCTGAAATGGCCCGCAAACTCAAAGTGAAAAAGAAAGTACTGCCCTTGCCCAGTTCGCTCACCGGCCAGATCCGACCGCCCATCAGTTCAATCAATTGCGCGGAAATAGTGAGTCCCAAACCCGTGCCGCCATATCGGCGTGTTGTGGAATTGTCGGCCTGAGAGAATGACTCGAATATGGTTTGAAATTTTTCGTGCGGAATACCAATGCCGGTGTCACGCACGCTGAATTCCAGTTCAGCCATGTCAGCCGTAACCCCGGCAGGCAGTCTGACACTGACTTCGATTTCGCCCCGGTCGGTGAATTTGATCGCATTGCCAACCAGGTTGACCAAAATCTGGCGGATTCTGCCGGGGTCGCCCAGTAGCCGCTCCGGTACGTCCGGCGCGATATGCAATAACAGCTCCAGATTTTTTTGATGCGCACGCAACGCCAGCGTCTTCATGGTTTCCCGCATCAGGCTTTCCAACGAGAATTCGATTACTCCGATGTCCATGCGGCCGGCTTCAACCTTGGAAAAATCGAGGATGTCATTGATGATGCCAAGCAGCGCATGAGATGATGATTTAACCAACCCAAGATACTCGCGCTGTTCGCTGTTCAACGGGGTATCCAATGCCAGCTCAGTCATGCCGATGATGCCGTTCATCGGCGTACGTATCTCGTGGCTCATATTGGCAAGGAAGTTACTCTTTGAACGGCTTGCTTCTTCGGCGGCTTCCTTGGCCAGTTGCATCGCCAGTTCAGCCTGTTTAAGTTGGTTAATGTCATAGAACCAACCCAGCACGGCCTCTTCACCCTGATATTTAATCGGTATATAAGAAGCCAGATTCCAGACAGTTGTGCCGCCGGGGATATTCAGCCTGACCTGGCGATTTGTTACCGATCGGCCCTGCGCCAATTCATCCAGAATGTCATCATAGTCCTCCTGTCGTTCATAAAATGCCCTCAGATCGACACCACTTGAATCGGTGCTGCCAATCAATTTGGCATATTGCGGATTAGAAAACACCACTTCACTTCCACCTCTGATTGCAATGCGTACAGCGATGGGACTCATGTTAAGAATGCCCAGCAGGCGCTTCTCGCTCTGTAAAAGCTGGGCTTCGTGTTCCTTGCGTTTGGAAATATCGGTTCTGATGGAAACGTAGCGAACAGGTTTTCCATGTTCGTCCATAAATGGAACAATGGTTGAATCAACCCAATAGAATTCACCATTCTTTTTGCGATTGCAAATTTCACCGGACCATATCTGACCATGCCCGATCGTTGACCACATATTCCTGAAAAATTCACGGGAATGCGAGCCTGAGTTCAGCAGACGATGGTCCTGGCCAAGCAACTCGGTTTGGCTGTATTGGCTGATGTCACTGAATCGTTGGTTGACATAGGTAATTTTGCCATTTGGACTGGAGATACTGACGATGGAGTGCTGATCCAGGGCGTATTTCTGAAACTCCAGTTCGGTCAGCGTCGATTGCAAACGCTTGTCGGCTTGCTGTCTGAGCGTGATGTCCCGAAAGGAGACCAGCGCTCCAATGATTTTGCCTCCCTGTAAAATGGAGCGCGACCAGTAGTCAACCGGAATGAAGTGATGTTCCCGATTGATAAAATGACCGCTGCCATCCAGCGGTTCACCGGTCTGGATCACTGACAGCAGCGGGCAAGTCTCAATGGCGAAAGGTGAGCCATCAGGGTGCAGGTGATGTACAACGTCATGCATGCAACGACCAATCAGCTCGTATTCTTTCCACCCCAAAATCTGTTCCGCTGCGGCATTCATGAAAGTCAGCTGTCCCTGCAGATCGATTGCATACACGCCGTCACTGAGCGTGTTGAGCATCGTGCGCGTCATTTCAGCATTTTGCGCACGCATCCGCTCATTGACCGCATTGAGTTCCACTGTGCTCACGGATAAGGCGTTTTGAAACAGGCGTCGCTCACTGTCTGTCTCATGGTAATAACTGTTGATTACTTCCAGAAATGATTTCAGCGTCGCATCAGGCTGAAAGTCTTTACCAAGATAACGTTTTATCTGTCGTTCGAGCAAGCGATGCATGAGCGATATGCCTATTCGTAAATGGTGGTCAGTGTCATTGTCTGGTTATGCAGCTGGCATTGCAGCAAATCGCTGAACGGCGCCAGTTCGCCATAGGAGTAAAAGCCGGTGATGGTAGTGGCCTGGCCAAGCCGGTCCTGGACAACATCGAGTTCATCTTCGGTCAGTTGGCCCATCACCAAACGTCTGCCAACACAGCTCACCAGCAGACACAGGCCGGCTGCAGCGCTTTGCACCGGCTGTGCCGCGGTGGCCGCCAACCCCGCATTGTCAATCAGGTTTTCCAGATTGGTCCGCATCAGTTTGCACAGATAGCCCTGCGGTACATCGCCTGCAAAGGTCAGACTTTGCGCTGCTTCATCCACCGCCAGCAGTGTGCGAATCAGTGGCTTGTTGGTTTTGTCAATCTGAATGCTGAGCGGGAAGCGCAAGCCACTTGCCGGCAAATCGACAGCCAGATCGCCAAGATATTTCTTGTAGAGCGCCAATGCCGGTTGGTCGTCAATTTCATAAACCACATTGCCAACCGATTTGGTGACGATGCGCTCTGCACCAAACTCTTCCCATCCTGCAAAGCAACCGCTTTTGATGGTTACTTCGCCGTAAAACCCCAATGCCGCAATCCGTCCCGATTGCGCCGGCGCATCGGCCATCACCCATGTCTGTCCAAAGCGTGTCCCGTCACCGGCCAGTCCGCCGGTGATCGGAATACCTGCCTGATTAAGTCCCTTTGCCAGGTCGCTGCCATTGACCTGCAGTCCATCTGACAGAACAAACACATGACGCAGGTCCGGTGCTCCCAATTTCGTCATCAGGCGCGCACCAAATTCGCTCGCACCTGCGTCCTGCGTGATATCAATGACCGCCAGGCGGACCTTGACGTGATCAAATTTAACCGCGGTGGCCACCACATCGCCATCGCTGATTTCGACACCGGTGACAGTGCCTGCAGACGAACATCCGGCGATAATCGCGTCGGGAAATTTTTCTCTGATCTGTGCAAAACAGGTTTCTGTTTCAAAAAATCTGGCATCTGCAAACACCAGCACCAGATTGGCCTGGGCCGCAAAGTCAGGCGATTCTTCCCACCCTGCATTACTGGTCCAACGAATTTGAGCAACCTGCATGATTTCTCCTTGATATGTTGATTTCGGCTGACGTGCGATTTGATTTATTCATCTTTGAAACGACCACGTATTTCCATGACTTCATCCCAGCTGGACAGAAAAGCATCAACGCAGGCCGGGTCAAAATGCGTGCCCGAGCCCTCACGCAACAGCGCCGTAGCGCGTTCGTCTTCCCAGGCTTTTTTATACGGGCGTTCTGAAGTCAGTGCGTCGAACACATCCGCTACTGCGCAGATTCGGGCAAACAGCGGAATGGCATTGCCGATCAGACCAGCCGGGTAACCGCTGCCGTCATATTTTTCATGGTGATTCAATGCAATTTGTGCCGCCGCCTGCAAGATCACTGACTGGCTTCCATGCAGTATTTCGTAGCCCAATCTGGAATGTTGTTTCATGATGTCGAATTCAGCCACGTCCAGACGGCCGGGCTTGAGCAGTATCTTGTCGGGAATCGCGACTTTACCGATGTCGTGCATCGGTGCTGCATCCAGCAGCATTTGCTGGTCGGCTTCGGACAGGCCCAATTTGGCGCCGATCAGTTTGGAAAAATGCGACATGCGCAAAATATGTGCCCCGGTTTCCGGATCGCGGGAGTCGGCCGCTTTGGACAGCCGAATAATGGTTTCGCGCTCACGTTCCAGAATTTCCTTGGTCGCTTTCTTGACCTCTGAATCCAGCCACGCAGCGTGATTCTGCAATTCACGCTGACTGCGGCGCATTGACAGCATGTTGCGGGTTCGGGCCATGAATTCAATTTTGTCGATGGGCTTGGTCAGGAAATCATTTGCGCCGGCTTCCAGTGCCTGATGCCGGGTTTCGGTCTGATCGTCGGCAGTCACCATCAGTATTGGAATATCGGATCGGCCCGGGCAGGCGCGCAGGCGCCGGATAAACTCAATGCCATCCATTTCCGGCATCATGAAATCAACGATGACCAGATCCGGCACATGCAGCGTGCACCAGTTCAGACCGTCCTGCGGGCTGGAGAATTCGATAGGTACACAATCTTCAAATTTACGGATCAGATGTGAAATCACCATCAGATTTACGGATGTGTCGTCAATTACGATGACGTTTATTTTCATTTGGGCCGGGCCCTATGTCTGTTCAAGTGGTGCATGCGGTTTTGCGGGGTTGGGTTACCGCTGTTGGCTGATCAGCAACTGCGGCGCAAAACTGTTCAATTCACCTTAGCACAGGGAGGAAAACAGACAAGTTAAATTTAAAACGCCGATGTGGTCGGCGCGGTGTCGGGACGGGTCAGTTGCCATATTCAATCGTCAGCGGTGCATGATCTGAAAAGCGCTGCTCCTTGTATATCGCCACGCGCTGTGCCCTGGCGGCCAGCTTGGGTGTGGTGATGTGATAATCAATGCGCCATCCGACATTCTTGGCCCAGGCCTGACCGCGGTTGCTCCACCAGGTGTATTGTTCGGCGCCCGGTTCAACACAACGGAAGGCATCAACATAGCCGACCTCACCGATCACCTTTGACAGCCAGGCACGTTCCTCGGGCAGAAAGCCGGAATTTTTCAGATTGCCTTTCCAGTTTTTCAGATCGATTTCCTTGTGCGCGATATTCCAGTCGCCGCAGATCACGATTTCCTGGCCGCTGGCTTTGAGTTCAATCAGATGCGCCATGAATGCTTCCATGAAGCGGAACTTGGCCGTCTGACGTTCTTCGCCGGAGGAGCCGGACGGACAGTACACTGAAATGACGGTGAGCTTGCCGAAGTCGCAGCGTACGTAGCGACCTTCTGCATCAAATTCGTGATTGCCAAAACCGATGATGACCTGACTCGGTTTTTTCTTGCTGTACACGCCGACGCCGGAATAGCCTTTTTTCTGCGCGTAATGGAAGTAACCGTGATACCCCTCGGGGGTCAGAAATTCCGGCTGCATGTCGTCGAACTGGGCTTTGAGTTCCTGCACGCAGACATAGTCGGCGGACTCGGCAGCCATCCATTCAAAAAAGCCTTTTTTGGCTGCGGAACGAATGCCATTCAGATTGGCGGAAATGATTTTCATGGTGTTTTATTGTTAAGTGATGTCTGGTTGAAATGCTGCCGGGGCGCGCAAAGCATACATTATAATTGCCGGACTTATTACAGAACGAGTCATCCCATGAAAAATCTCCGTCAGGAATTCATCGCATTTTCAGTGCAGGCCGGTGTGCTGTCGTTTGGCGAATTTGTCACCAAGGCCGGTCGCACTTCTCCCTATTTTTTTAATGCCGGTCTGTTCAATGAAGGTGCCAATCTGGGCCAGCTGGCGCGGTTTTATGCACAGACCCTGCTGGATTCCGGTATTGAGTTCGATATGCTGTTCGGTCCGGCCTACAAAGGCATTACGCTGGCTTCTTCCACTGCAGTCGCACTGGCTGCCATGGGCCGCAACGTGCCGTTTGCCTATAACCGCAAGGAAGCCAAGGACCACGGTGAAGGCGGCACCATCGTCGGCGCGAAACTGGCCGGACGGGTTGTCATCATTGATGACGTGATTTCTGCCGGTACGTCGGTGCGCGAATCAGTGGAAATGATCCGCGCTGCCGGGGCCACGCCGGCGGCGGTGCTGATCGCGCTGGATCGCATGGAACGTTCCGGCAAGGATGATGCACTGACGCTGCATTCGGCTGTGCAGGACATTACCAGCACCTATCAGATGCCGGTGATCTGCATCGCCAATCTGGCCGATCTGTTTGAATATCTGTCCAGCGGCGCGGCCAGCCAGTTCGCGCAATATACCGAAGCCGTGCAAAAATATCGCGCCAAATATGGCGTAAGCAGCTGATACGTTTTATGACATTGTCGCCCTTGCCCGATCAGGTGCGCGCCGACATGTTTTTGCATCTGTCGGTCATGGAGCGTGCCGGCCTGCCCAGCGAACAGGCCTTTAAACTTCTTAACCTGCCACCGGCTCTGACGCCGCGGGTCGGCGTGCTGCGGCGCCTGCTCGGCAAAGGCGCAGATATCCCGAGCGCGGGATTCAAGGCAGGATTATTTTCTGAACTGGAAACCCAACTCATCCGTGCCGCGTGCAGCGCCGGCAGTCCGGAAATCACCTATAAACGCCTGGCCAATCGCTACGCACACAAGGCGCGTCAGGCGTCACTGGTCCGATCGCGCATGACCATGCCGCTGCTGACCTTGCTCATTGCCCTGGCGGTGCAGCCACTGCCGGAACTGGTCGCCGGCACGATCACTGCAACCGGCTATGTACTGTCTATCGTGCGACCGTTACTGGTGCTGGGGCTGTGTGTTTTCCTGTACCGCTATTTGGCCCGTCGTCTGACAACAAGGACAGACCGGCCGGATGCAGTGCAGTCGCGGCTTTCGGCATTGCTGACCCGAGCGCCGTTGTTCGGTGCCATGGTCGTGCGCATGAACGTGCGCGACTTTTATGAAAATCTGGCGCTCATGCTCGAAGCCGGCATTCCCATGCTGGACTCACTGCCCATGGCAGTCAATACCGTCGGGCTATGTAATGTCCGTGCCGAGTTCGCCCACATTCTGCCGCGGATGGAAAATGGTGCAACGCTCAGTGCCGCGTTGGCAGGTTTGCGCTTTCAGGGCCGGTATCCGGTCGACAGTTTCGTCATTACCGGAGAAGGCAGTGGTGCATTGCCCGAAATGCTGCTGCGCTTTGCCGATGGTGAGTCCGAAGCGGTGACCCAGTATCAGATCCAGCTGGCCGACTGGCTGCCGCGCCTGTTTTATGCCGCAGTGGCAGCGTGGATGGCTTATCAAATTCTCAATTCGCACATCATCTAGTCCTAGTCCTACTGTGTCAGCAATTTAAAAACTCAATTTTTATCCGGTCGTTGCCAAGAGAAATCGTTGGCTGGGATGGGTCGTAGGCTGGGATGCGTCGTAGGCTGGGATGCAATCCCAGCATTTCAACCGTTGATGCTGGGATTTCATCCCAGCCTAC
>Ga0316224_1000360_pt1 | contig 66597 bp, 70 predicted proteins | sample TBH18013metaG_FD_206254 | JGI IMG/M metagenome (GOLD analysis project Ga0316224, IMG submission 206254) | Freshwater microbial communities from Trout Bog Lake, Wisconsin, USA - TBH18013 | ecosystem: Environmental > Aquatic > Freshwater > Lake > Hypolimnion/Profundal zone | place: USA: Wisconsin... | reverse complement strand
CAAACATCGCTTACCTTATGGGTCATAAATGTATGGGTATCCGGATGAATGTTTTTTACAATATTGCGGATAAGACCCGGAACGGTTGATCTCTCAGTCGTAGTGTTCATTAAGTTTAATCAGGATTATAATGAACAAATCTAATTTATTTTATTAAAAAATGATTACGTCGATTATATTTTGTGATTTCACCGATTATAAAGTGATTACACCGATTTTGTAAAAGTGGTTTTATCCCTCCGTTGTCTGTGTCCCCACAGACAACTATTGGACTTACCCGTTGCCTGTGTTTCCGCGATCCCAACCCGTTGTCTGTGTCCCCACAGACAACTAATGGACCGTGTTTTAGCGGAGATTAAATATGCACACTTTGCCCCATGCACACCGTTGTCTGTGGGGACACAGACAACGGTGAGAAAAATGTTGATGATTTGTAGTCGCTAACCGAAAATTATATATCTTCATTTATGGAATTAGATGTAGTTTATTTTTATACGGCGACCATCCTTGACTGGGTACATCTGTTAGAGGCAGACAAATTCAAGCAAATTGTATTAAACAGCCTCATTCACCTGGTGGAAAAAGAAAAATTGATAATTTATGGCTTTGTTATCATGCCAAATCATATCCATATAATTTGGGAAAATAAAGCAATGAATGGTAAGGAGATGCCATCTGCCAGTTTTATGAAGTTTACAGGTCATGCATTTTTGGATGAACTACGAAAAACAAACGACCCCATGCTGGATAGATTTAAAGTTGACAGAAATAGCCGTAATTATCAATTTTGGCAAAGAAATTCCTTGCCAATTGTTATGTATAGCAGGAAAATACTGGAACAAAAGCTTGATTATACCCATACAAATCCGACACAAATCCATTGGAATTTAGTAACCGATCCCAATGATTACTATTATTCTTCCTGTTCATTTTATGAGCAAGGTGATAACACTTTTAAATGGCTAACACACTACATGGATGTGTTTTAAAGTCATGCGGCATTTGTCTGTGGGGACACAGACAACGGTGGTGGTGAGGACGCAGCTAACCGGAGGAATTGTTCATAAAAGTTGTCTGTGGGGACACAGACAACGGGGAGGAGGAAATTGTTCATAAAGTTGTCTGTGGGGACACAGACAACGGTTGGAGGTACAAAAAAAACCGATCCTGCTTCGCAAAATCGGTGCAATCATATATCTAAAAATCGGTGTAATCTGCAATAAAATCGGTGTAATCCTAAAACTTATACAGAAAAACTCTCCCCGCAACCGCAGGTGCGGCTTGCATTGGGGTTATGAAAGTTAAAACCTTTGCCATTAAGACCGTCCGAAAAATCAAGCTCGGTACCGGCCAGGTACAGGAATGATTTCATATCCAGGGCAAACCGGACTCCCTTATCTTCAAAAAATTGGTCGCCCTTTTTTATTTCGTTATCAAAATCAAGGTTATATGATAAGCCCGAACAACCGCCGCCCTGCACCGAAACCCGCAGGAAATATGATCCATCCAGGTCCGAATCCTGCATTAAATGTTCAATTTTGCTTTTCGCTTTATCAGTTACTGTTACCATGTTTGAGATTTGAGATTTGAGATTTGAGATTTGAGATTTGAGATTTGAGATTAGTACCTCAAATATTCAAATCCAAATCAGTTCTATAATAAGTTAGTATGCAAGTCTCAATACTCACATATAACATCTCATATCTAATTTAGTGATGTACTTTTTCGCTTTCAATAGCCTCCAGGCCATTCTTCACGCGGTAATCATTAATAGCTGCTTTTATTGCATCCTCGGCCAATACCGAGCAATGTATTTTTACCGGCGGAAGGGCCAGCTCTTCAACTATATCCATGTTGTCAATTTTCATAGCATCGTCGATGCTTTTGCCTTTTAGCCACTCTGTAGCCAATGATGATGAAGCAATTGCCGATCCGCAGCCAAATGTTTTAAATTTAGCGTCGGTGATCATATTGTTATCATCAACCTGTATTTGCAGGCGCATAACGTCGCCGCACTCAGGTGCACCAACCAAACCGGTACCTACTTTGTGGCTGCTTTTGTCCAAAGTGCCCACATTGCGCGGGTTTGTGTAGTGATCGATTACTTTTTCTGAATATGCCATATCTTTTTAATTTGGTAATTTTTTTATTTGAAGATTTGAAAATGAATTCAAATCCATGGTAATATTTTATTTAAACAACAACGCGATAATTTTCAAATTTTCAAATCACCGCATTTTAAAATTCAATTAATGTTCTGCCCACTCAATTTTGCTCAGGTCAACGCCTTCTTTAAACATTTCCCAAAGTGGAGAAAGGTCACGAAGGTGATTAACCGATTTTTTGGTGACTTCAATGGCATAATCCACTTCCTCTTCGGTAGTAAACCTGCCCAAACCAAAACGGATAGATGAATGCGCCAGGTCATCGGATAAGCCTAAACTTTTTAATACATAAGAAGGTTCAAGCGAAGCCGATGTACAGGCCGAGCCCGATGATACAGCGAGGTCTTTCATCGCCATCATTAAACCTTCACCTTCTACATATTTAAACGAAATGTTGGCTACATGCGGTAAGCGATGTGTTGTATTTCCGTTAACATAGCTTTCTTCAAGCTCAAGCAATGAAGTTTGCAGTTTGTCGCGTAAAGCTGATAAGCGTTTTGCTTCACTTTCCATTTCCTGCATACAAAGCTCGCAAGCTTTACCCAGGCCCACAATACCCGGTACGTTTAAGGTACCCGAACGCATACCGCGCTCATGACCGCCACCGTCCATTTGGGCGGTAACTTTAACCCTTGGTCCCTTGCGGCGAACGTATAATGCACCAACACCTTTAGGACCGTATATTTTATGAGCCGATAATGCCAGCAAGTCAATTCCGTCTGCAATAACATCAACGGGGATCTTTCCGACAGCCTGCACCGCATCTGTCATAAATAAAGCGCCGTGTTTATGTGTAATAGCTGCGATCTCTCTTATCGGCTGAATAACGCCTATTTCGTTATTGCCATACATAACCGATACCAAAATAGTATCGCTGCTCATGCTTTCCTCAAGTAATTCAAGGTCAACCAGGCCATCTTCCTTTACAGGCAGATAAGTTACCCTTCCGCCCATTTTTTCAACGTGCTTGCAGGCATCCAAAACTGCTTTATGCTCGGTAACAGTTGTTATAATATGATTGCCTTTTTCCTTGTACATTTCAAATACCCCTTTAATAGCCAGGTTATCTGATTCGGTAGCGCCCGAAGTAAAGATGATCTCTTTTTCGGTTGCGCCAATCAATTTGGCCACTTGTTCGCGGGCATAATCCACAGCTTCTTCGGCTACCCAGCCAAAAGGGTGGTTACGGCTGGCGGCATTACCAAATTTTGAAGTAAAATAAGGCAGCATAGCTTCCAGCACACGCGGATCCATCGGGGTAGTAGCGTTATTGTCTAAATATATCGGCAGGTTCATATTCTTTAAGCGATTAATAGAACAAAGGTAAATAAAGTTTATTTAAAATCATTAAAAATAAGGAGAAAATGCAGGGTTCACGCCAATAAATTACAATATTTGGACATGAACAGGATAGAGCACATTGGTATTGCCGTAAATGACCTTAAAATTGCCGGCACTACCTATGAAAAGCTATTGAATTCGCTGATCTATAAAACAGAAGAAGTGCCGTCCGAAGGTGTAATAACAGCCTTTTTACAAAGCGGCCCCAATAAAATTGAGTTGCTGGAAGCTACTTCACCAGATAGCCCCATCGCTAAATTTGTTGCCAAAAAAGGCGAAGGCATCCATCATATTGCCTTCGATGTTGATGATATTGTTGCTGAGATGGAACGCCTGAAGCAGGAAGGTTTTGTTCTCTTAAACGATGTCCCCAAGCGCGGCGCCGATAATAAACTGGTTTGTTTTGTGCATCCGAAGAGTGCCGGTGGGGTGCTGATCGAGTTGTGCCAGGCAATCAGTTAACAAGAGAGATTTTTTATTTATTATATCTTTGGCTGATAATATATTGGAAATTTACATGTGAGTTTTTATCCCTATATTTGAATATTAGACAATCAATATGGAAACAATCATTAAAGTTAACCCATCTGAACTTAATGAGGGACTGCTCGATAAAATCAAAAAGTTTATTGGTGATAAGGATAATATGGATGTCACGATCTTATTGAAGGAATTTGACCGGGAATATGCCGAAGCTCTCGATCACTCTATTGAACAAACAGAACAAGCCGAAGAACTGGTTACCTTTACCATAGACGAGTTTATGAACTACACCCCATCAGCAAAAAAGCGGTGAGAAACCTTGCCTTCACCCCTGCGGCTTTTAATGAATACAACGAATGGTTTGAAAACAATATGCAGATTGTTCATCGCATTAAAGTGCTGGTAAGGGATATTGACCGCGACCCGTTTAAAGGTATCGGGAAGCCCGAACCATTAAAAGCTAACTGGGCCGGTTACTGGAGCCGGAGAATTGATCAGGAGCATAGGCTCGTATATAAAGTAACAAACGAACAAATTTTGATTGTTAAATGTAAAGGCCATTATTAGGCGGCGTGTTGATTGAATTGTGCCAGGAGGTAAGTTAGCAGTTTTGAGTTGCCAGTTTGCTTTAAATTGTTCAAAATCTATTCGGTGATCTAACTTTCCTTATAAAAAACACATTAAGTTTCGGCTCGGTGATCATTGTGCCTCCTCTGCGATCTCTGCGGTTAATTTTTCAACACGGAGACTACAGGAAATACGCAAAGAGACACGCCATTTAATCATCCAAAACACAATTTTGTCAAAGCTTTCACGATTCAAAATCGATACAAATCATTGTTTCGCATCAATTTTCCTGATGTTATTGTTGTTATAATCGGCTACATAAACATTATCTGCATTGTCAACTGCAATGCCCTCGGGCAAACCAAAAGTAGCGCCTGTTCCAATGCCATTTGTTGAACCAGGCAGACCGTTTCCCGCAAGCACGGTAACTTCACCGGATGGGCTAACCTTTCTGATGAGATAAAGAATGGCATCAGCTACAAATAAATTACCGTTGCTGTCAATCGCAATTTGCATGGGGTCGCCAAAAGTCGCCGCTGTACCTATGCCTCCTGCATAGCCGGAGACGCCGTTCCCGGCTATGGTTGTTACAGTGCCGTCGGGTGTGATTTTCCTGATGGCGTAATTGTCGGTGTCATCCACATACAAATTACCCGCTGCGTCTACCACTATACCCTGTGGATGGTCGAAACTTGCCGCCGTGCCTTTTCCGTTGACGAAGCCATAAGTGCCGGTGCCTGCCAGGGTTGTAACTTTGCCTGCCGGCGTTATTTTCCTGATAATGTTATAGTAGTTATCGGCTACATATACATTTCCGGCCAGGTCAACGGTTAGGGCCATGGGGAAACCAAAGCTTGCCGATGTACCCACTCCATCCGCCGATCCCGTCATGCCGCTTCCGGCAAGGGTTGAAACCATACCTGCCGGCGTTATTTTCCTGATCAGGTTATTGCCGCTATCCGCTACATAAACATTCCCGTTTACATCCACAGCTATGCCGTACGGGTAATTAAAACTTGCTGATGTGCCCTGACCATTGTCTGCTCCGGTGCCTCCGCTTCCGGCAATAGTAGTTACAAATCCAGCAGGTGAAATTTTTCTGATGAGATTATCGCCGCTGTCGGCCACATAAATATTTCCCGAAGCATCAATAGCTAAGCTTGCCGGACGGTTAAAACGTGCGGCAGTAGCCACGCCATCGACGGCGCCAAGTACCCCGCTGCCTGCAAAGGTTGACGTTTGACCATAAACCGGCGGAGTATTGTTATTGTTGTTGTTGTTATTATTATTGTTAGTACTGTCTTTGGTGTTGTTATTGGTAGTGATATCGTTTTTTTTTGAACAACTACTTATACTCAGCATAATCAACAATCCTGTTAATACTGCAATGGGTAATTTGACGGCTGGTTTCAATTTGACAAGCATGTTAGTATCAGGTAAATAAAATTAGAAAATATCAATGGTAATTGCAAAGCAATAAAAGGCTAAAAGGTTTGTGTGCTTAAGTATACGGTGTTATCCAATTTAATTGTTAACCCATACGCAGGTTGAGGTTGAAACGCTACTACATAGATGAAATAAATTAACAGGGCTTTTAATTATCGGTAATTTGGAATAAATACCTCAATGTTTCGGAGATGTTTTGGCGCTTTAACTTTTATTTTAAATTAGGTTTTTAAAATTCAACTTTTATCTCTACATTTGCACCTCTTTTAGAAGAAACGAATACAATGAAAAAAGATCTGCACCCTTCAAATTATAGATTAGTTGTTTTTAAAGACATGTCAAACGACTATGCTTTTTTAACCAAATCATGCATCGATTCCCGCGAAACAGTAAAATGGGAAGACGGTAACGAATATCCGCTGATAAAACTGGAAATTTCTCATACCTCACACCCTTTCTATACCGGTAAAATGAAACTGGTTGATACTGCTGGTCGTATTGATAAGTTCCGTACCCGTTACAACAAAAAATAATAATAATATTGTTTTTATAAAATATTTATGAATCTCTCCGCCCAATGGCGGAGGGATTTTTTTATTTTTGCACCATGGCTATTATTCTTTTTGACGATAACGCGCATCAGAGCCTTCGGCCATTAACCTTTACACGTCCGGTTGCCAACCTGCGGATCGGCATACTTACTATTGCCGAAAAGTGGGGGAAATACTTGCAAAGCGATTTTTCTTTTCATACGCAACCCTGGCTGCAGGAAAAATTCCCTTTGAAAATTGAAGCCGATAACCTGTTTATAAATGGATCGGTTTGTCCGGATGACTTGCTATTAAAGGCTATCGACCTGTTAAAAACAGGTGAAGCTTTAACTTATAACGAGTTGCTGGTTGCGGTAAAGCTGTGCGAAAAAGATGCTATTGGTTTTGATTATAATAAAGTATTTGATAAAAATACAGTGCTGGATCATATGCCGGTAATTCTTCGTTACCCTGAAGAAATTTTCAGAAATAATGATGCGGAGCTTCGTAAAGATTTTGCGCTGCTTACCAGGGGAAGAAAAAGCGCCGCCATAAGTTCAACAAATACCATTATAGGCAATGATTTTTTTGCCGAAGAAGGCGCGGTTGCGGAGTGTTCAACCTTTAGTACCATCAACGGACCGATTTATCTGGCCAATAATACTGAAGTTTGGGAAGGTACTCATATCCGCGGCGCATTCGCGCTGTGCGAGCATTCCCAGGTTAAAATGGGTGCTAAAATATACGGCGCTACTACAGTAGGCCCATATTCGAGGGTTGGCGGTGAACTGAATAATGCAGTGATCTGGGGATATTCATCCAAAGGGCATGAGGGTTACCTGGGTAATGCAGTGATGGGGGAATGGTGTAATATCGGCGCAGATTCCAATAACTCGAACCTGAAAAACAACTACGATGAGGTTAAGATCTGGGACTATACCACACAGCGTTTCCGTAAAACAGGCCTGCAATTTTGCGGGTTAATTATGGCCGACCATGCTAAATGCGCTATCAATACCATGTTTAATACCGGAACCGTGGTAGGCGTAAGCGCCAATGTTTTTGGCGCAGGTTTTCCGCGTAATTTTATCCCCGATTTTTCATGGGGCGGCCCGCAGGGCCTGGACGTTTATTCGCTTAAAAAAATGTTTGAAACTGCGGAAAAGGTTTTTGCCCGGAGAGAACATCGTACTTTTGATGAAAATGAGAAAAATATATTGAAAAAGGTATTTGAATTAACCGAGGAGCACCGAAGATTTTAAGGCGAATTTAATGTAGAGACGCAATACTTTGCGTCTCTGAATAATGTATAAGAATTTAACATAAATGCAATCGGCGGTTCGGAAATGTAAAACGGTTCAGAGAAGCAAAGTATTGCGTCTCTACCAAATAAAAAAATAACCAAATCAAATAATAAAACATGAGAAAAAAAATTGTTGCCGGAAACTGGAAAATGAATCTTGATTACAATGAAGGTTTAAGTTTATTTTCCGAAGTGATCAATATGGTCAGGGATGAGGTAACCGGTAACCAGGAAGCCGTAGTATGCAGTCCGTTTATTCATTTGAGTAGCCTTGTACAACTGGCAAAAGGTTACGATAAAGTAGCTGTAGGCGCCCAAAACGCACATCAGGCCGAATCAGGTGCTTATACTGGAGAAATATCCGCAAAAATGATTAAATCCGTAGGCGCTGCCTATGTGATCCTTGGCCACTCGGAACGCCGCCAGTATTTTGCTGAAAGCAATGAATTGCTGGCCAAAAAAACAGATACAGCTCTAAAAAATGGTTTAAAACCCATTTTTTGTATTGGTGAAACGCTGCAGGAGCGCGAAGCTAACCAGCATTTCGCTGTCATAAAAAGCCAGTTAACTGAAGGTGTTTTTCACCTCGACGAAGCACAATTTTCGCAATTGGTTTTAGCCTATGAGCCTGTTTGGGCCATTGGAACAGGTGTAACCGCATCATCAGACCAGGCGCAGGAGATACATGCTTTTATCCGTAAAGAGATCGCTGCTAAATATGGTCAACAGGTGGCTGATAACACAACCATATTATATGGTGGCAGCTGCAATCCGAAGAACGCTCCTGAGTTATTTGCACAGCCCGATATTGATGGCGGCCTTATTGGTGGTGCATCGTTAAAATCAAGAGATTTCGTAGATATCGTTAAGGTATTCAATTAATTTGGATTTGAGATGGGAGAAATGAGATATGAAAAACCCCGTCAAAGTTTTGGTAAAAGAGCAGCAAAACTATTTTTGCCGGTTTTGGTAGGTATTCATATCCCATTTTTATATATTCAAACAGATTCCTTGCTAAATCCGATTGATATGGATAAAGCAGGGAAGGGCGCCATGGACGGACTCTGGTTTTTTGATTATGTTTTTTTTCCGGCAGGGCTGGTTGTCCTTCTGATAATTCAGTGGTTGATCATCGTACCTATTTGGAATCGGATGTGTGTGAGAGCCGGGCGGGTTCTATTGTCATCATTAAGCATTGGAGTACTGCTTTCTATTCTAACTGGTGCTTTAATGGGGTATTTAATTTGGATAAACAAGCTTGGTCCAAATAACAATCAACCCGGGCTGGATGACTTAATTAACACGGTATTATTGATGAGCGGCTTTGTGGTTGTTTACTGTGTTTTAAATACCCTTACGCTATACTTTTTAGACAGATCATACATCAGGAATCTAAAATCTCAAAAAAACAGTTTTAACTGATGTTGGAAATTTACAAATCATGGATTTCGATGTCATAAGGCTTTTGCATTAATTATACCGGAAAATGAAAAAGCTGTTACGAGTACTGCTACCGCCATTTGTTGGCTTCGCCGTTTATTTTTTGATGGTGCGGTACAGTTCGTTTTATTTTTCGCTGCGCATTGACGAAATGGGAGAGGGGAACCTGCTGGCATTTATGTCGTTTTACAGGTATTTACTGCCATTGCTGTTTACAGTTTCAGTTTTAACGCAGCTGTTGATTGTGATACCAATACACAGAAAAGTAATGGCTAAAAACGGAGCCGGTAAAAAATGGGCAGCTGTTTTCCTAGTTTTTGTTTGTTTGTTATTTTCCTCAGGCATCAGTTATGCCATTTGGGATAAAAGTGATGGCATTCATCACCTGTTGAAATTGTTTACCTTTATGTCGGGTACCCAGTTAGGTTACTGGGTTATTAACTTGTTTGTTTTGCGTTTGCTAAGATGAAAACGTATTTTATAGTGCGATTAAATCATAAATACCCATATCAATATCTTTTTATCTTTTTTCTTTCGGACTTTCGGTCTTTTCGGACTTTCGGACTAATTTTAAACCCATGAATTACTACGAATTACTTTTCACCACCATACCTACCGAAGATTACCAGCAGGACCTGTTGATCAACGCTTTAGGTGAGATTGGCTTTGATACTTTTGAAGAACTGGCTTTTGGGTTTAAGGCCTATATTCCTTCTGCTGATTTTGACCAGGAAAAACTGGATGAACAACTGGAAGCTTTCCGCGAAATGTTCACGTTCAGTTACGAAATTACACTGATCCCGCAAAAAAACTGGAATGAGGTATGGGAGAGTAATTTTGAACCCTTAACTATCGCCGATAAAATTTTTGTCCGGGCTACTTTCCATGAGCCAAGGCCCGAATTCCCTTTTGAGATAGTGATAGATCCTAAAATGGCATTTGGTACAGGGCACCATCAAACTACGTCGATGATGCTGGAACTGGCGCTTGAAAACGATTTTGCAGACAAAAACATGCTTGATATGGGCTGCGGCACAGGTATTTTAGCCATTATGGTATCCAAATTGGGTGCCAAATCAGTAACGGCGATCGATTACGACCCTGTTTGTTATGAAAGCACTATTGAAAATGCTCAGTTAAACCACATTGATAATATTATAGCGCTCTGCGGCTCCAAAGAAACAATTCCTGATGAGCAATTTGATGTTATTTTGGCCAACATAAACCGCAATATTCTGCTCGATCAAATGCAGCGGTACAGTTTGGCGCTGAAGCCCGGCGGTGAAATATATTTCAGCGGTTTTTATGAAAGCCCCGATCTGGAGATCATCACTAATGAAGCAAATAAATACGGCTTAAAGTATATCAGCCACAAAAAAGATAAAGACTGGGTGGCTGCGAAGTTTTTGAAAGATGTCTGAAACCCCCAATTAACAAACTTCCGAAGTTTTTAAACGGCAAAGCCCTCAATGAGGCCTTTGAAAACAAATAAACCCGAATTAAACTTCGGAAGTTTTACGCCCTTTGATTGCTTAATACCCCAAAGTAAACCTTTTTTTAACAAACTGGCTGTTTTCAATTTCGTCAACAATGGCAACAGCCATATCCTCCACAGATATTTCACATTTGCCATGCTCATCAAATACCGGCTGATCAGTACCCAAACGGAATTTTGCAGTGCGCTCGCCGGGGTGCAGGTTTATAGCAGGGCTTAAAAACGTCCAGTCCAGATCATTTTCTTTTCGCAGGGTATTCAAATAGTCGCGCGCTGCGGTTGCCCCGGTTTTCCATTCAGCTGGAAATTGAGGCGTATCTACCAATTGTACGCCTGGCGCGATTTCGAGGCTGCCTGCACCGCCTACTACCAGTAAGCGTTTCACGCCCGATTTTTTTACTGCTTGCTGAATAGCCTCCGAACCTTTTACAAAATCATCGTATAGATTTGGATTAGTCCAACCTGCATTATAAGTGCTGATTACCGCATCATTTCCGGCAATCAGCGACGAAAGGCGATCTGTATCAAACACATCAGCAGCCTTTATTGTTAAATTTACATTTTGCAGGCTGATTTTTTCGGGGTTACGCGCAATGGCGGTTACTTTATGGCCGCGACTTAATAATTCGTTTAAAACTGCGGTGCCCACAAAGCCCGATGCACCTATTAATGTTACTTTCATGTTGATTTGTTTTTAATTGTAATAATATATGTTACAGTAATGTTTAAATTTTTTTAATCGAATTGCCTGCTGAACTCAGCCAGGTTCATTGCACCTAATTTTGCTGAGAGGACGTCCTCCATTTCACTATACAAATGCAGGAGGTGCTTGTTTATTTGTTTACCTACCGGGCAATAGGGGTTCGGTTCGTTTTTTGCGTGCCCTAATATTTGTTGCTGTTTTACAGCTTGATAAATTGTGGATAGTTTAATTTCATGCGCCGGCACGCCTAAGGCATAGCCGCCTGCTTTGCCTTCCTTACTTTTTATCAGGCCTTTTTTGCGCAGATTGCTGATCTCTTTCCTAACCAAAGCCGGGTTAATGTTTATGCTGCCGGCAATATATTCAGAGGATAACAATTCGTTGGTTGCCCTGCTCAATAAAGTGAGGATGTGCATTGCTATTTGAAATCTTCCGTTCATCTGTAATATTTAAAATTACAGTACAAATATAGTAATGATTTTCTTGGAAACGATATATTTCTTTTCGGAGCCGGATAATTACAATATAATGATACTAATTAAATGAGCCGCCCTTCTGTTTAAAAACCCGGAAATTTAAAATTTAACTTTGCCTAAAATAATTTTTTTTAAAAAATCTTGATAATTAGGCAGATATTAAATAATATTGTAATTATATTAACTTTCGCGCAACCCTACACCTTGAAAATTGTAATATGAAAACACTTGGAAAAAAAATCAGACTATTACGTCATCAAAAAGGATGGAGCCAGGAGGATGTTGCAAAAAAATTGGATATTTCAATACCAGCTTTTTCCAAAATAGAAACGGGCATTACTGATATTAATTTATCCCGGCTTGAACAAATCGCTAATTTGTTTGAAATGCCTGTTGTTCAACTACTTAACTTCAATGATGTTGAGCATGACCAAAAAATAGTTCATGACCTGGAGGCTATTAACAAAAAACTTATGGACCGCGAAACGGAGGTCATTGACCTTCAAAAAAAGGTAATTGAATTGTTTGAAGAATTGCGTCACAGCAGAATTATTGCCTGAATTTGAGTTCCTGGTCAAAATTAGGAAGCATGGTTTTATTCCATTTTTTAAAATGATTGGGAGCCCGGTAAGTTATATTTAATCGTCCCCTTCTTTTTTCTTAAAAGATATAGCGCATTGTTAGGTGCTTTTTCCCGAACACAACGCCCATAGCGGCATGCATTGCCAGCATTTTTTCATTAAAATCGCCTACCCACGATAATTCAAGCTGTGTGTATTGATTTAAGGGTAATACATATTCGCCTAGCGTTATAAACAGCCCCGACTCCAATCCATGATTTTGAAATTTTTGTTTTGTTCCCATCACAATTGCTCTCATCCGCGAAACGCCACGCCATTTTTTATACACAAATTTTAGTTTGCCGATTAAGTCGAGTTTGCCTTTTAATGGTTTTATCATTGGGTTGGCATCTGGTAATACAATCAGGAATGATGCAGGCTCTCCGTTAACATAAGCAAACCATATCAGGTTTTCATCCATCAACGGCTTCATTTTTTTGAAGCTTTCCGCGATAGTTGAATAGTTTATCGGGACAAAATTCTCAAAATCCTTCCATGCATCATTATAAATTTCCATAAAATCACCAGCAAATTTTTCAATTTCCTTAGCCTTTAAATGCTTGAATTCATACCCCGGTTTTTTGGTAACCCATTTTGCAATTTTGTAAAATCTTTCGGGGAATGGCTTAAGAATATCAAGGTGATTGGTAATCTGCGCATATAAAGTTTTAAACCCATAATGCTCAAAAAAAGCCTGGTAATAGGCATGATTATAATTCATGCCATAAGACGGAGGGGTAAAACCCTCCACCAGCAGACCCCAGAAATTATCGTTCTCGCCAAAATTTATCGGGCCATCCATCTCTTGCATGCCATTTTCGGCTAACCATTTTTTTGCTGTATCAAATAACAGGAAAGCGGCTTCTTCATTATTTATGCACTCAAAAAAACCAATTCCTCCTGTTGGCTGCTCGTAATTAAAAGCTTTTTTATTATTGATAAATGCCGCGATCCGGCCGCATAGTTGCCCTTTTTCATCCCTAAGGATCCACCGGGTGCATTTGCCGTTTTGATGAAAATTATTTTTTGCCGGATCAAATACCGCTTCAATATCATTATCAAGCGGGCAAACCCAGATATTATCGTTTTTATAAATTACCCTGGCGGCATCTAAAAAAGCCTTTTTGGTGGCTTTACTGCTTACTTCGGTTATAGTCATGCGGATATTTTTGTGGACTTACCTATATGAAAAAAGCATCCAGAGGCATAATCTGAATGCTTTTAAATAAAATTTATGAATTAAAAATCAATAATCCTCGTCGTCGTCGTAGTCTTCGAAATTTTCGTACCCCAAATCATCTAAAGGGCCGTCAAAATCATCATCCTCGTCAACTACCTTCTTCTTCGACTTCTGATCAAGCATGCTGTCATCGTCATCTTCATCCTCGCCCGTGTTTTTAGAATCGACTTTCTTGTTTACAGGTTTTTTTGGAGTTCCCATTGCCATGAATTTTAATAAAATTTTTTTTCAATAATAAATAAATGCATTTAGAATGCAAATAGTAATTTGTTTTTGATCGGGTTAATTCTATTTCTTAGTAAAAATAATCAAAATCATTTTCAATAAAAATAAGATTTTTAAATTATTTATTTTTTGTTAAAAATTATTCGGCATGCTCGCCGATTGATGAAGTGTTATCTGTAAACTCCTTAATTTGAGGCAATTCTTTTATGCTGTTGATCCCAAAATAATCCATAAAAATGGCGCTGGTGCCATATAAAATGGGTTTTCCGAGCGCTTCTGACTTCCCGATTATCGAAATCAACTCTTTTTCGAGGAGTTTTTGGATCGAATAATCGCAGTTTACGCCGCGGATCTGTTCAATTTCCGGTTTGGTTACCGGTTGTTTATAAGCAATAATTGCAAGGGTTTCCAGGGCTGCCTGGCTTAATTTCTTTTTAGCCCTCTGGGCCTGCAACAGGCTTACTACCGAATGGTAATTTTTCTTTGTTAAAAACTGGTAGCCATTATTCAATTTAACCACTTCAATGGCAAATTGCTGATCCCGGTATTTTTGCGTGATATGTTCTATGTGGTTATTTACCTCAGCCTCGCTGAAATCATTATTAAATGCCGCCTGTAAGCAATAAATAATTTCTTCGGTGCGGATGCTTTGCTCCGAAACAAATATTAATGCCTCAATGTATTGTTCTATGTCTTCCATGTATGTTGAAGTCCGAAGGTAAAGAAAATTAAGAAAAAAGGGCATGTTTTAAGGCTATAGTCAGCGAAATCGTAAAATTCACATATTCGGAACGCAAGAATTATATATTGAAAAACTTTGTCATTGCGAGGAACGAAGCAATCGCGAACTTTGCATGACGATTATACATAGTTCGCGATTGCCACGCTTTGCTCGCAATGACATGGTGGGTTTTCTTCCGGACTTTCCCGACTCCCTCAATAATTAATCACCTGTTCTTCAATAGCTGCGGGTATTTCGCGCCATTCGTATTTTTGGGTACGGAGCTGTGGTTCAAAACCCGCTTCTTTAATTGATTCCTGGATGCCTTTTGCGGTGAAACGATGCGGGGCTCCGGCGGCGGATACCACATTTTCTTCGATCATGATAGAGCCAAAATCATTGGCCCCGGCATGCAGGCATATTTGCGCCACTTGTTTGCCAACGGTAAGCCATGAGGCTTGGATATTTTTAATATTGGGCAGCATGATGCGGCTCAAGGCTATCATGCGGATATATTCATCGCCGGTAACGTTGTTGGTGATTCCGCGTACTTTGCGCAACAAGGTGCCATCATCCTGGAAAGGCCAGGGTATAAAGGCCACAAAGCCGTAAGCGCCCTCCGGTTTTTCGGATTGTACCTCACGGATCCACACCAAATGTTCAAACCTTTCTTCAATGGTCTCAATATGGCCGAACATCATGGTTGCTGAAGATGGCAGATTAAGTTTATGCGCAGCACGCATCACATCCAGCCATTCCTGACCTCCGCATTTTCCCTTGCTGATCAGACGACGAACACGGTCGTTCAGAATCTCCGCGCCTGCACCGGGTAAGGAATCAAGTCCTGCTGCTTTCAGTTCTCTTAATACATCAATATGGCTCATGCCTTCCAGCTTGGCCACATGCGCAATCTCCGGCGGACCGAGCGAATGCAGTTTAAGTGTTGGATATAGCTCCTTTAACGCTCTGAAAGTATCGGCATAAAATTTTAAACCCAGATCGGGATGATGGCCGCCTTGTAATAAAAGCTGGTCGCCTCCTAATCGGAAAGTTTCCTCTATTTTTTGTTTATAGGTTTCTATATCAGTAATATAGGCATCCTCGTGACCGGGGCGCCGAAAGAAATTACAGAACTTGCAATTGGCGATACAAACATTAGTGGTGTTTACATTGCGGTCAATTTGCCAGGTAACTTTGCCATGCGGCACCTGGATCTTACGCAGCTCGTTGGCAGTGTACATCAAATCGGCCGTGGAGGCGTTTCTGTACAGGTAAACCCCTTCTTCCTGGCTTAAAAAATCAAACCGCAAAGCGCGTTGCAACAGATCGGCAGTATTCATAAAGGCAAATATATTTAATAAGCACGAATGCACACGAATTTAATCGAATTACACGAATGAATTAACATGCATTTGACGAATGAAAACATATTGATTCAGAGAAACTGTCTGGTTAGTTTTAAGAAATAGGATCTAAATCGTGACAATTCCCCGATCCAACTTCAAAACCTTCGTCACGCTATCGGGTATCTCATGCTGGTAATGCGTTACATAAATAAGGGTTACGTTGCTTAAACTGCAAATGGTATCTACCAGTTTTTTAAAATGATGTTGCTGGTGTTCGTCAAGGCCCTGGCAGGGTTCGTCAAATATCAGCAGGTCGGGGTTTTTGATGAGGGCGCGGGCCAGCAGGCATAAACGTTGTGCGCTGGCCGGGATGTTTTTTAATAAAACACGCGCATATTTTTCAATCTCCAGGGCCTTCATCCAGCGCAAAGCTGTTTCGGCTTTTGTTTTTTGTGATAGCCTGAATAATCCCAGGGTATCATAATACCCCGATTCAATCACCTGCAAACAACTGTTATCTGTAGGGAAATACTGATGCAGCTCGGGCGATACAAAGCCAATCTTGCTTTTAATATCCCAGATACTTTCGCCGGTGCCACGCTTTTTATCAAACAAAACAATATCATTGGCATAAGCTTGCGGGTTATCGCCATTTATTAAACTTAATAAAGTTGATTTCCCGGCGCCGTTGGGGCCAAGCAGCGCCCATCTTTCTCCCGGTAATATTTGCCAGTATATTTTATCAAGAATTACCTTTTCGCCATATTGTATATGTACCTCATTCATCTTTACGATGAATTGGTAAGCTGTTTTGTCGGTTTCCGGGTTTAATAATTCTTTTAGTTCAGTATTATCTATTTCGTCATCGCCATCCTGCACAAATAATTCGGGCCTAAATTCATTTCTCTCCAGACGCTGATTTATGGTCCCTTCTTTTAAAACAGCCACATGGGTAATTGCAGCCGGAATTTCATAAGGAGAAGTCGACATTATTACAGAGATCCCCGAAGCAATGATCTCATCCACAATTAAATTAAATTCTTTGCGTGTTTGTGCATCCAGGCCCGTCAGCGGACTATCAAGCAACAACAAAACAGGATTTTTTAACAAGGCAGCGGCGAGCATCAGCCGTTTTGTTTCGCCGTTTGAAAGCTTGATGAGCTGTTTGTCGCGCAGTTCATTCAATTTTAACAAACCGGTAACTTTTTCAAATGTCCAGTAAATGGTTTTATGGCTTTCAGCCTGCAAACTATGCAGGTATTGTTCAACGGTTAGCGCATCTTCCGAGTCGGAGGAGTTATAACGCTGCTGATAATAAAAATTTGCAGTGTTGGATAGGTTTTTAAAATGATGTTTGCCTTCAACCAATGCAATCATTTTATGATGGGTGATGGCATCTTCAGTGTTTTCCGTTTGTTTTAAAAAATCTTCAAAAAAATGCCAGGTAATATCCCCGCCGGTAATATTAAACCGCCCGGCTATTGTTTGCAATAAAGCGCTTTTACCCGAACCACTTTCACCGATGAGTGCCCAATGTTCTCCCTTGTTAAGGGTAAAGTTTAAACCGGTAAACAGGGTATTATTTAAATATCTAACGGTTATATGGTTGATGGAAAACAAGGGAGACGCCATAGCTGATCTTTGGCCGTAAAATTAATTAACTATTTGTATCAGCCTAAATTTTTTTAAATGGCATTTGCTGAACGCGCAGCTAAAAAACAATAAAAACAAAAACGCCCCCGAAAATTTCAGAGGCGTTTTTGTTTTTCACTAAGAAAAAATTATTTTTTCTTAGAAGTGTCTTTAGCAGCTTTCTTAGAAGTGTCAGCAGCCATTTTCTTAGAAGTATCTTTCTTAGAAGTGTCAGCAGCCATTTTCATTGAAGTATCAGCTTTTTTAGAAGTGTCAGAATCAGCAGATCCAGCACTACCTTTACCTTTACAAGCTGCGAAAGAAACAGCGATAGCTAATGCTAAAACGCCTAATTTGAAAGAATTTTTCATGTTAATTTTTTTTAAATGATTAATATAGTTTTGCTCTTAATACCTAAAATAACAAAAGGTAACCCATCATTTTTATAAAAAAAATTAAAGGTTACCTAATGGCATTAAAAAAACTAAAAATTAACAGAAAAATAATGAGAAATTATTTTTTCTTGGTAGTGTCAGCTTTTGCTTTAGTTGTATCAACTTTAGCTGTAGTGTCCTTTTTAGTTGTATCAACTTTTACCGTTGTATCTTTAGCTGTATCACCACTTCCGGCAGCACCTTTACCTTTACAAGCAGCGAAAGAAACAGCGATAATTAAGGCTAATGCGCCAATTTTGAAAGAATTTTTCATTTTTTATATATTTTAAATGTGAATGTTTGGTGGTTAATACCCCAATTTGAAAAAGGTAACCCATCTAATTTTAAAAAAATATAAAATCCATCGAATTAGTAGATATTTTAACAGGAAGCCTTTACGATGTGCATGAGTTGGCGTAGCTACAGATTTGTAAGGATTGTTTTTTTAATATTTATAACCCTCACAACATCTTCAAATTTTACAACCTTAATTATTTATTATCTTTCTTAACTACCGTTTTTTTAACCTCAGTATGTTTTTTGATAGTTTTGCTAACCGTATCTGTTTTGGCTTTGGAAGTGTCGGTCGCTTTTGTTGTGTCAACTTTTATGGTAGTATCCGAAGTGCTTTTTACTGATGTTGACGAATCAGCTTTTGCAGAAGAATCTGCGGAATCACCTGATTTATTGCCCTTGCAGGCGGCAGCCGATAAAGAAATTGCGATTGCGAAAAGAGCGATTTTGAATGAATTTTTCATGTTTTAATGTTTAAAATGTTGATAATAAACAAATTCAATCGCAAAATGTTTCGGTTGGAGTGGGAGTTCAAAAAGTTCGAAAGCCAGCAAAGTCGGGAAAGAAAACTGAAGCGTAGAGCATGAAAACTTAAACCCGGGCCTGTTGACGTTTAGGCATCAAGCCGGTTGTTTATCATACGTTACGCTTTTTGCTATTATTTCTCACTTTACTGGCAACGAAAAAAACTAAAAATTAACAGAAAAATAATTCAACATTATTTTTTCTTAGCCGTGTCGGCTTTTGCTTTGGTAGTGTCTTTTTTAGCTGCAACAGCTTTTGCAGTGTCTTTTTTTGCTGTTGTGTCAACCTTTGCAGCCAGAGAGTCAGGCGAGCTGGTTTTTCCCTTGTCGCCATCGCCACATGAGGCAACTGAAATTGCTAATACCAAAGCAAGGAATCCGAGTTTGAATGTGTTTTTCATGGTTTTAAATTTTAAATGTGATTGTTTTGAGGAATAATACTTTAATTTTTAAAAGGTAACCCTATGCAGTATGGAGCCGGAAATTGCCGGTCCGGGAACAGGAAGATTGTTTTTCCGATCAAAAAATGTGGTATAATTGCAGCAAAATACTGCCGGTCTTTCGGACTCTACCGACTTTCGGACTTCCGGCCTGAAATTATATTTTCGTTTTCGTTTTTTTTTAGCGATAATGGGTTACATTTTCGCATTAATTGTATTAAGTAGTGAGTAAAGAGTCAAATAGTGGAATCCCAACCGATAGCGAGGTAATACTTGGTATCCTTAATAATTCGGAAAGTGTTTTAAAACGCTTATACGTTGCTTACTTTCCGATGGTATTGCAGTTAGTCATTAACAATAATGGCAGCGGGGATGACGCTAAAGATATTTACCAGGAAGCGATCATTATCCTTTATAATAAGGTAAAAACCGGTGATTTTGAGTTAAGCAGTAAACTTAAAACTTATATTTATTCGGTTTGCCGGAGGCTATGGCTGAAAAGGTTGAGTCAGATTCACAGGTACGGCGGGGATATAAAGGATTTTGAGGAGTATTTATCTGTTGATGATGAAACTGAGAAGAATAACGAAAGGGATATTCAGTTTAATAAAATGGGCGATGCCCTTAAGTTATTAGGCGAACCCTGTAAAACGATCATTGAAGATTTTTATATAAATAACAGGTCGATGCAGGAGATCTGCGAGAGTTTTGGCTATACCAATGCAGATAACGCCAAAACCCAGAAATATAAATGCCTGCAAAGGCTGAAGAAATTATTTTTTCAGCAAAAATAAGGAGAACGGAAAGATGAGTGATAATCAACTGTTAGAAGTAATTGACAAATACCTTAATGGCGAAATGACCAAAGAGGAACGTGCCCGTTTCGAGATCCTGCGGAATGAGAACGCAGAGATCAACGCCAAAGTTGCAGAACACAAGCACTTTACCGGGCTGATTAAGCAGTACGGCGAGCGCCTGGAGTTGGAAAAACGCTTAAACGCTATCCATAGTGAAATTGATGTGCAGGCTTTGGAAGAAGAACTAATGATCCATCCATCGTGGATTGTTCAATTGTGGCGCAACCATCATTCAAAGATCTCGGTTGCAGCTTCTATTGCGATTTTCGCGGCCTTATGTACTTTGTTTTTTACAGGGTATTTAAACAACAGGGAAACTAATTATGTAAAACTTTCCCGCGAAGTAGATAAGATTCAAAAAACACTAAATTCCAGGGGGACTAATCTTAATCCGCATCCGAAGATCGATAATCCCGGTAATTTCAGAGGTACCGGTTTTGCAATTTCCTCGAACGGGTACATAGTTACTGATAACCATGTAATTAAAGATGCTGACTCGGTATATGTGCAAAGCATCGACGGAAAATCATACAAAGCTAAAGTTGTTTATTCGGAACCGCAGACAGATATAGCTGTATTGCTGATTACCGACCCTACTTTTAAAAGTTTAGGCGCCATACCTTATAGCTTGAAGAAAACTGAAAGCGATATGGGCGAAAACGTATTTACAATCGGGTATCCCGGTGATAACATGGTTTTAGGTCCAGGTTTTTTAACTGCAGGTACTGGATATAAGGGCGATACTACGGCCTACCAGGTTTCAATTCCTGTTAACCCGGGCAACAGCGGCGGTCCTTTGCTTGATAATAAGGGTGATTTGATTGGTGTTATAGATGCCAAACAAACCAGGATGGAAGGTGCAGGCTTCGCGGTTAAATCGACCTATCTGTTAAAAACTATACAGGATATTCCGGCTGATTCGTTGAAGAAGCCATTAACTATAAACTACAAGAATGGCCTGGCAAGTTTAAACAGGGTTCAGCAGATCAAAAAAATGCAGAACTACGTTTTTATCGTTAAGGTTTATAATCAATAAGGTTTTCCCAAAAAAACACATATATATCAAGGCGCCCCGGTTTTCCGGGGCGTTTTTTGTTTAGAGCTTACCTGTCAACTTCACCCAGCACTATATCAATAGAGCCAATAATGGCTACAAGGTCGGCTATCATTACGCCTTTGGCAATTTCGGGCAATACCGATAAATTGTTAAAGCTTGGTGCGCGGGCCTTTACCCGCGTGGGAATCTCTGATTTACCATCTGCCATAAAATAAAAACCAAGCTCACCACGGGCGCCCTCGCAGCGTACATAATAATCCTGTGCTTTGGGTATTGTTTTACGCGGCATTTTTGCACGGGGATCAAAATCAGGTGTGCGCTTTAACTCTTTTTGCAGGCGGTTAAGGCATTGTTCAATTATCCAGAGGGATTGTTCAATTTCATCCACACGGACCTTGTAGCGGTCCCAGCAATCGCCTACGGCACCCATTTCGCCTTTGCCAACAGGTACGTCAAATTCCAGTTCGGGGTAGGCGGAGTAGTTATCAATCCGGCGGAGATCCCATTTGAGTCCTGATCCACGGAGCATCGGCCCCGAGCAACCGTAATTTATGGCAACATCAAGCGGTAATACGCCCACATTTGCGGTGCGGTTTATAAATATTTCGTTTTCCGTTAAAAGCTGGTTCAGCTCAACCATTTTGGGTTTAAAGTAATCAACAAACTCACGGCAGCGCTCTTCAAAGCCAACCGGCAGGTCATAAAATAAACCGCCTACCCAAATGTAATTATACAGCATCCTTGATCCCGAGGCCCACTCCAGCATGCCCATAATATGTTCCCTGTCGCGGAAGCACCATAAAAAAGGGGTGAAAGCGCCTATATCAATTCCATAAGTGCCGATTGCGATAAGGTGGGAGCCAATGCGGTTGAGTTCGCATACGAGCACGCGGATATATTCAATTCTTTTCGGAATGTCTTTATCAATACCCAGCATCCGCTCCACACCCATTACAAAGGCATGGCTGTTGTTCATCGAAGCCAGGTAATCCATCCGATCGGTAAAAGGAATGGTTTGCTGGTAAGTTAATGATTCGGCATGTTTTTCAAAGCAGCGGTGCAGGTAGCCTATATGTGGGATAACTTCTTTAACTATTTCGCCATCAGTGATTAGTTCGAGCCGCAAAACGCCGTGTGTTGAAGGATGCTGCGGCCCCATATTCAGCACCATATCTTCGGCAGCAGCATTGGCTATCTTTTCGTTGTAGTTATTTAAAGCGGTATCGTATTTTGGGTTTATGCTGTTCAATTTATTTCAGATTTCGGATGTTCAATTTCGGATTTGTAGCAATTTTCAAATTTATTGAAATTAACAATCAATTTGGCAGGATTACAAATATTATCCGGTTTGCAGCCCATCGCACATATATATTTTTTTAACACGGAGAGCGCAAAAGAAGGCAAAAAGATCACAGAGGAATTACAAACAAAAAAGCCTGTGGTTATTAAACCGCAAGCTCGTTTTTATATATTGTATATGTTAATCAGGCAATTTATTCAAACGCTTATTTGGAGCTATTCCGCATTCAACATTCCGAAATCCGCATTTAAAATGCTGCTTTCCCGCTCAGGCTTTCGCTGATTTTGCTGCCCTGGGTAGCTACCCAGGCATAACTGTACATAGCCGCTGCTTTTAATTTACTTTGGCGGCTCTTAAAAACCCAAACATCTTTCATAAATTCTTTGTGGTTTTTGCTGTTCAGCGTATCAAAAGCTACCGAAATGGTAGGGGTTAATGAGTAGGCTGAATGCCAGGTGCCAAATGGGATAAATAATGTTTCGCCGGGACCAACCACAAAATGTATGGGTGTGGCATCTTTATATTTAGGGAATTTTTCGTAATCGGGTTCGAAAATATTTAATTCCGAGCGCCATGGATCATCAGGGCGTGGGTACAGCAGATCTTCCTGCCCTCGTGGGAATACGGTGAACCGTTTTTCGCCATATAACTGGGTTACCCAGGCATTTAAATGGTAATAATCAAGGTGAAGATAAGGGAATTTACCACCGGGGCCGCCGATAAATAACTCAGTAACCGCTCCCCACTTGCCAATATTGAACATTTTATTGTTCAACCAGTTTGGCGAGGCATAATTAAGATCAAGCGGTTCAATTAAGGGCATTAATTCAGGTAATACTTTTTTTATGTCGAAGATAATGGGGTAAGGCGCCGGATTTTCAGCGGTGCTTTTTTCAACCAGGTCCATAATATCCTTCATCTTATAAGTTGTTCCCCTTACATCGGTTTCGCGGTCAGGGTAGTTTTCCCTGAACCAATCCGGCGTAAACAAGCCGTTTGCTTTCCAAACTTTTGAAGCGCTTTTAAAAACCAAGGGGATACCCGGTTTGTAATGTTCTTCGACGAATTCTTCGTAAGAAATATTATCTCTTCTTATAATATCCATAATTTTAATTGATGGTAAATGTGGATGTTATACGAAGACGGAGGTAAAAGGTTAGGGGAAGTTGGTTAGATTGGTTGATTAGGTTGATTGAGTTGATTAGGTTTGGTTTCTCGTACTGAAAACGGTTTACACTTTTTTTTGATAGACCTGATAAGTATTGACAAATGGTTTATTGGGGGCGGCGAAGTCGTTCTTAATCAACTCAATCTAACTTAATCAACTAAATGCAACTTATTTAACCAAAACTAATCTATCCTTATTCCTTTATAAAACTCGGCGGTTTTATAATCTTTTCGTAACGGGAACCCTTCCCAGTCATCGGGAAGCAAAATGCGACGGAGATCCGGATGGCCTTCAAAAAAAATGCCGGTGAGGTCATAAGCTTCACGTTCATGCCAGTCGGCCGTACGATAAACAGCGCTTACGCTGGGGAACGATGGCAGGTTATTGACATCACGATCATTTTCCACACTCACTTTTAACGTCAATTGTGTTTTATAGGGGATGGATGCCAGGTGATATACCACCCCAAAGCGCATCACTTCGGCGCCATAATCAACACCGGTAAGGCTGGAGAGAAAATCGAAATATGTTTTTGGATTATTCCGCAGCTCCAGGCATACATTGGCAATCTGGCCGGGTTCAATTAGCAAGGCTGGCTGCAATCCGCCGGTTTCTTCGCCAACAATTACGCCAGGACCAAATTTTTCAGTAAGCAATAATTTAATATCCTCAAAAATCATGGCGCTAAGCGTACTTTTTTCCAGGTTTTGTTATCGGTTTTTTTATAAAGAATACGATCATGCAAACGGCTGGTGCGACCCTGCCAGAATTCAATCATCCTCGGTTTTAAGATATAACCTCCCCAATAGGATGGTTTAGGCACATCTTTTTCAGCATATTCTGCTTCCAGTTCAGTTAATTTATTTTCCAGTACATCGCGACCAGCAATTTCCTGACTTTGCTGCGAAACCAAAGCGCCGATCTGACTGCCTTTCGGCCTTGAATGAAAATATTTCTCGGATTGCTCCTTACTTATTTTTTCAATAGTACCTTCAATACGTACCTGCCTTTCCAATCCCTGCCAAAAAAAAGTTAGCGCGGCATTTGGGTTCTTGGTGAGCTCTTTTCCTTTACGGCTTAAATAATTGGAGTAAAAAATAAAGCCCTCACTATAAAACCCTTTTAATAACATGATCCTTGCCGACGGCCTGCCGTCGTGGGTAGCGGTTGAAAGCGTCATGGCATTTGGTTCCGGTACTTTTACATCCTGTGCTTCGTTAAACCATACCTCAAATTGTTTTATGGGGTCGGCCTTTGTATTGTTTTCTAAAAGTGAAGCTGCTGTATAATCTTCCCGCAGGTTTTCTATTTTTTCGTGACTCATTGCTGCAAATTTACTAATTAATTAAACCGTACTTATAATATTATATCTCAATTCCCGAAAAGGCAATATATTTTTGCAAAACTTGTTATATTCAACAAATTTTTACCCCTATGCTTAGTACTATCGATGCTGCCGCAGGGCGCTTATTGATTTCGGAACCATTTATGCTGGACCCTAATTTTAAAAGGTCGGTTATTTTATTGACAGAATATTCGGAGGCGGGCGCAATGGGCTTTATCTTAAATCAACCCGGCGAGTTTTTCCTGGGCGATATTTTGCCGGAAGTTTCTTATTCCGAAATGTCGGTATTTATTGGGGGACCGGTTGCAAACGATACACTTCATTTTATCCATTGCTGTCCCGAAAAAATTGAGGGCGGTATTGAAATAGCCGAAGGAATTTTTTGGAGCGGCGATTTTGAAACGGTTAAGAAGCTGATCACCAGCTACCAGTTAAACAGCGATGAGATCAGGTTTTTTATGGGATATTCGGGCTGGACGGCTAAACAATTAGATGGCGAGATAAAACAGGATAGCTGGATAGTGGCTGATAAATTAAGCAAAGAAATAATTTTCACCAAACACGAAGAAAACCTCTGGCGTGAAGTAGTGATCGGTCTCGGCCAGCGCTATGCCCATATTGCTAATTTTCCCGAAAATCCAGAGTTGAATTAGTGTTGGAGATTAGAGGTTAGAGTTTGGAGATTAGTCAGAACGGGTATTTCTTAAACTAATCTCCAATCTCAAGCCTCTAATCTCTAATTCCCACCCATTTCAGAAGCCGATTCTTCTACCTTTTTCTTCAGTTCTTCTTTAAAAGCGATTAAATTTTTAACGATTTGATCGTCAGCTGTTGATAAGATCTGTGCGGCGAGAATGCCTGCGTTTTTTGCTGCATTCAATGCTACAGTAGCAACCGGGATACCGTTTGGCATTTGTAAAATGGATAGGATCGAATCCCAGCCATCAATGGAGTTGCTTGATTTTACGGGGACGCCAATTACAGGCAAATGAGTAAGGGAGGCTACCATGCCAGGCAAATGCGCCGCGCCGCCTGCACCGGCTATGATTACTTTTAAACCGCGTTCTGCTGCCCCGCGGGCGTAGCTGAACATTCGGTCGGGAGTGCGGTGGGCAGATACTACTGTTATTTCGTAAGGAACGCCAAGCTCTTTTAAAACATCGGCTGCGTCCTGCATTACGTTCAGGTCAGACTTGCTGCCCATGATGATACCTACTTTTGGCGAATTCAATTTTGATGGTTGATGGGTCATGGTTGGGCGCAATGTTAATTAATTATATAAAAGCCCAAAAGTGGCTAAAATTTTAATTAACTGCTAAATATTTATCAAGTTCGGCGCTTATTGCATCACTTTCACTGGGCGGAGGGGCTTCAGTGTCGACAATTTTTCCGTGTTTATCCATAATCAAGTACCTGGGCATAGCCACAACCGAATCTTTGCTGCCTTTTACCGACCGCGTGAAAAGTTCGCGGTACGCGTTTGCCCCCAGGAAAATATGTGAACCCTCCAGGTCAAATTTTTGAAGCTGCTGTTTCCAGATCAATTTAGTGCCGCCACCAATATACAGCCAGGCAATATCCTTGTTGTTTTGATATTTTGCTTGTAATGGCTTCGTAAAATGCGTAAACTCCTCCAGACATGGCGCGCAGGTAGTGCCCCAGAAATCTACATAAACAACCTTTCCTTTAAAATTGGAATTGTATATGTTAGTGAGCGTAGTATCGGCAGGGGACAGGTTTAGCAATATGATTTTTTGATTGCCCGAAAAACTTGTCCATAAAAATAATTTGAAGGCTATGCTGCCTGCAATAAGGACTATACAAATTGCAAATGCTTTCCACGATGACTTTTTTTGTTCTTTGCGATACCGCAATAAAGCATAAGCAGCAAAACAGACCAGCAAAAACCCGGCAATGACTTTTGTATACATCTTTGCCCTCAATATTTTGTTATTGAATTTTATCTCATCAAGAATCTGGATTTTTTGTTTCGACGAATAATGATAAGTGTTTTGGGCAATATAGCTCATCTCGTCCCTTACTTCCCGGTGCCAGTCGATATAATGTTTGGGGACATCCATCACCAATAGCGGAATGCAAGCCAGTAAGATAGCCCCGGTCCAGAAGTATTTTGATTTGATCATTGGATATAATGATATTATCGGTGAGCTGTTAAATTATTTGTTCATTAATGGGAAACTATTCAATAGCAGCAATAGTTTTTTGTCTGAACCATGATTTTTAGGGTTTAAAGATGACCATGATTGTTATTTGACAACCCAGATAATCAGGGCAATCCTTTAATCTTAAAAATCATGGTTCAGACAATTAACAACCTAACTCACCACCTTCAACGTCTCCTGCACAAACCTGGCTTTTTCAATGGCTTTTTCACGGTCGGCATCAACAATGGTCACATGCCCCATTTTACGGAAAGGTTTGGTTAAGGCTTTGCCATATAAATGTACATAAACCCCGGCAACGTTCAGCACTTTCTCAATACCCTGGTAAATGGCGGGGCCTTCAAACCCGGCTTCGCCTAAAACATTAACCATTATGGCATTGTTCAGGCAGGCCGTATCGCCCAATGGTTGGTTAAATATGGCGCGTAAATGCTGCTCAAATTGGGAAACCACGTTACCCTCAATGGTTTGGTGTCCGCTGTTATGCGGACGTGGCGCCAGTTCATTGACCAAAATTCTGCCATGTTTATCAAGAAACATTTCAACCGCCAGCAGACCGACGATTTTTAAATCCTGTGCAATTTTTGTGGCTATTCGCGCTGCTTCCTCATGTACCTCAAAGGGCAGGGTAGAAGGGGAGATCAAAAACTCAACCAGGTTGGCCTGGGGGTTAAATTCCATTTCAACCATCGGGAAAGTTTTTACTTCGCCGTTTTCGTTGCGGGCAACTATTACGCCTACCTCTTTCTCAAAATCAATCCAGCGTTCTATCAGGCTCGGCTCGGTAAAAGCATTTTTCAGATAACTTTCATCAATAACCTTATATACGCCTCTGCCATCATAGCCATCGCGCCTTAGTTTTTGGATATACGGAAATGGGATATGACTTTGCCTTAATTGCTCCGGCGAGGAGATCACCTGGAACTCGGCAGTTGGAATATGATTTTCTTTAAAAAACTGTTTCTGCAAGCCTTTATCCTGAATCAGCCTGATGATCCGCGATTGAGGATAAACCAACACGCCCTCTTTTTCCAATTGTTCAAGCGCGTCAACGTTTACCTTTTCAATTTCAATGGTCACCATATCGACTTTTTTGCCGAAATTATAAACAGTTTCATAGTCACTTAAAGACCCGACGGTGAACTCATCGCATAATTTGCGGCAAGGCGCCTCGCGGTCAGGGTCGAGTACTTTTACCGTTACATTGTAATTAATGGCCTGTTGTATCAGCATGCGGCCCAACTGGCCACCGCCTAAAATCCCGAGTTTGAGGTCTCCGTAAAAAGCTTTCATTTTGATGTTGCGAATTTAGCTTAAATCTTTCAATGTGCCTAAATCATTATATAAATCAAAACCGGGAGACTAAATTATTAAGTAAATATGGAGATTCTCCGAGTTTAAGAAGCAACAATGTTATGTGATTTTACCTAACCTCCAATCTCTTTTATATAAAATAAGTTATCCGCCAACTGGCGGACTAAGTTGCAGCTTCTTTCGGACTTCCAGACTTTACTGACTTTCGGACTAATCTCTAACCTCCAATCTCTAACCCAGAATTGTAACAATTTTATTGCTTTTAAAGCATTTTTTCTTTTCAATGCATAATAAATCGTCAAAAAATTATTTTTACGGGTAAATATGCAAGTGTTGAGAAAAACGTTAAATCAAAAAAAACAGTTATAAATTTTAACAGGATAAGTAAAAATGAAAAAAGCAATTTTATCAGTATTAGCAGTATGTGCTATAGCCCTATCGTCGAACAATTTATTTGCCCAGGCAACCACAGCAACGCCAACAGGTGATTTAATGACTACCTTGTCGGCGAACTCTGATTATGATGCATCCGCAATAGCCATAAGGGCGGCCGGTTTGGGCACTACATTAAAAAGTGCTGGCCCATATACTATTCTGGCTCCAAGTAATACGGCTTTTAGCAACATGTCATCCGGCAAGCTTGATAGCTTATTTGCTGACCCTGCAAAACTGGCTTCTGTTTTTAAGGGTCATGTAATCAGCGGCACCTATGATAAAGCCGCTTTAATTAAATTACTGGGCAGCGGAACACCAACACTAACTACGCTGGACGGTAAAACGCTTACCCTATCTGTTACTGATAAACACCTCACCTTTACCGATAGCCAGGGAAATAAGGCCAAGGTTATTGCATTTGATTTGTTAGGTACCAATGGCGTAGCGATAGGCCTTGATGCAGTTTTAACAAAATAAGTTTCGTTCTAAATTTTGAAGGGCCCGGTTTTGTTAAGCCGGGCCTTTTTTTATTTGGTTGGGTTTAACGATTGAAAGATAATGTATATGATGAATTAAAGCAACGGCCCGTGCGATTCCCCTCTTGAGAGGGGTGGAGGGGTGTGTTAATGAATATCTTAATGAACATGCCGGTTAACACCCCCCCGCCACAACACAGCCAGCCGCACCCCCTCTCAAGAGGGGAGTTGTTAAAAAACCCTGTTTCTACAGCAAAAACACCCCGACAACCACCTTTTCTTCACACCTTTTCTTTTGTCTGCGAAAGGCTTTCCCTGCCCCATTTCTGTTTTTTAAAACCATTTAGCGCGTTAGCAGTTATTAATATTCAAACAAATTAATTTCAGAGAGAAAAAATATTACCGGCTGTAAAAACCATACTCCTTTAAATTTTATCTGTCATTAATAGAATAATAAACATGGGAAAGTTAGTTGATTTCCCAATAGAATTATTTCAACTACAGTAAAGCAGGAAACAGCCTGTCGTTTATATTAGAAACGAATAGTCAATGAGTACAGCAAATAATGATAATATCTCGGGATTTGAGAAGGTGAGCAATACCATTACTACGTATAGTGGAAGCTCTTCCGTATTTATTGTAGCGATATGTCTGATAGTGACATGGGGCATAACAGGCCCGATTCTTCATTTTTCCAATACATGGCTTTTAATTGTAAATACCGGGACATCTATTATTACTTTTTTGATGGTTTTTTTAATCCAAAAATCGCAAAATAAAGAGTCGATTGCGGTTCAATTGAAACTAAATGAATTGATTGCCGCTAATAACCAGGCCAGTAACCGGCTGTTAAATATTCAGGATTTAAGCGAAAGCCAACTGAATACTTTATATGAACATTACCGCACCTTAGTGGATTTAACGCAAAAGGCCAAATCAAATACCAAAAGCCATTCCGTAGAAGATGCGATAGAAATAACAGAGCAGGAGATTAAGGAGGATTTAAAACAGGGTGGGAAATGAATACTCCTAAGACTTCCGAAGTTTTCAAAACTTCGGAAGTCTGTTCGGACGAACTTTATTTCATATACTCATTCAAGAAATCAAGGATGCGGGCGCGGATAAAATCAGCATCAAACATCGGCCCGTAATGTGGTGCGCCGGGTACAATGATCAGGTCATTTTTTACACCGGCTTTCTTTAAGTGCTCACTTAATAAAACGGATTGATCAGGGTTCACTGATTCATCTTTTTCGCCCTGAACTATTAAAAACGGCGGATCATTTTTGTCGATATAGGTAACCGGACTTGCCTTTTTTGCAAGGTCGGGGCGCTCAGTTGCCATGGCGCCAAGCAATAAGGTGACGGGGTTTTTCGGATTTTTATCGTCAATACCTTTCAGCGTCGAAAAGTCGGACGGGCCATAGAAATCCAAAACAAGGCTTATTTTAAATTTTGGTTCTTTCCCTTTAGGATAAAAAGCTTTTACATGATTATTGTTTGATAAGCCCAGCAGCGAAGCTAAATGTCCGCCGGCTGAAAAACCGATCAGGGCGATCCTGCTGTCGTCAATATTATATTGGGCCGCATTTTCGTATAAAAACTGAATGGCCTGGTTACAATCCTGGATCTGGGCGGGGAAGGGTGCAGTAGTGCTGTGCCGGTAATCTATAGAGGCAACCGCATAACCATTGTCCATAAATAATTTGATGGTATTCGGCATATAGCCCATATCGGCATATTTGTCGTTCAACATCCATGCCCCGCCATGGATCCAGACGATCAAAGGATAACTTAATTTTTTAACAGGCGGCAGGTAAATATCCAGCAGGTGTTTTTTTAGGGTATCATTGGCATAGGGTATATTTTCGTAGATGGTTGTGCCTTTTGGGAAATTGTCATTTTTTGCGCCGGTAGATTGCGCTTTAGCTGTAATAGTGAAGGCACTGATCAGCAAAATAAAACAGAAAAATGTTTTTTTCATAATACCGGCAAGATAATAAATAATGGGATTTTAATTTGAAGGTTGATGGTATTAAATGTATGATTTCTAAACAAACAAACCAGTTATTTTAAAGGTAGGAGGTTTTGTTGTAGACGGCACTTTATGTGAATAGTATTATATTTGAGAAATAACTATTGTAATATGCGGTTTATAGATTTTATGATGTTTTATACCATGGCAAACTTTAAAAGGCAAAAGGGAAATGAATCAATTGAAGGCAAGCTTATTAGAGCAATTTTTTTTCCAGCCTTAGTTGTTAGCGTAATCGTCTCAATTGCAGTTGAAATTTTTTATTTTCTATTTTTTCACATAAATATTGTAGATGGTTCTAACTTCTTTATTAAATGGGCCATCGGAGCGATATTATGTGGTATCTTGATTGATTACGTCTACAGACAGAAAAGACGTTATGAATATATCATATCACCTCAATACAAAGTATTTCCGCTTAGAATTCCTTTAGGTATAATTATAGTTTTTTTGATTTTTATTATTTCATAATAGGGTTAATTGGGGTGCCTTTAGCTATTGATGCTTTGTTAAAGAAATAAACATATAAAAAATAGGAATTTTATCGGCGCAAGATGCATGTTTAAAAATCGGAGGCGAGGTAGTTGCTTTTTGTTTAGCATTAAAAACTATTTTCTTTAAGCCATTTTCCCGACTCCAATTAATCTTTCGCCTTCAATTTTCTTTTGCAGTTCAAGTATTGCACCAATCAGCGATTCGGGGCGGGGCGGGCAACCCTGCACATAAATATCAACCGGGATCACCCGGTCAACACCTTTTACCACGTGGTAACCGTGTTGCCAGTAGGGGCCCCCGCAATTGGAGCAGGAACCCATGGAGATCACATATTTGGGTTCGGGCATTTGTTCGTACAGGCGCTTGATGCGTTCGGCCATTTTAAAAGTGACCGTACCCGCAATTATCAGCACATCTGCCTGCCGGGCAGAGGGGCGGGGGAAAACGCCATAACGGTCGAGGTCATAAGTGCTTGCAAAAGCGCCCATCATTTCGATGGCGCAGCAGGCAATACCAAAACTCAAAGGCCATAAGGAGGACAAACGCGCCCAGTTCAGCAGATCATTCATTTTGGTGACAACTACACCGCCGTTATCGTTCATATCACTGCTCATTTTCGGGCTTTTTAAAGGTTGGTTTAAACATAGGTTTTCTTATGGGAGGAGCTGTTGTTGTAGCAGCAATTTCTGGTTCGGAGGGTAGGGCGTCAGGGGTAAATTCTTTTACCTTGTAGACGCTTTGTGCTGCGTTTAACTCATCATACAATGCAGCAGGGACCCTGCTATTTGTTGTGGGAACAATGGGTTTCGGTTTGATCCAGTCGAGATCGCCTTTTACCCAAACATAAGCTAGCCCAAGTATCAGGATACCTAAAAACAAAAACATTTCGGTTAATGCCAGCCATCCCCAGCGCGGGTCGAAATTATTCATATCATGGTTGCCAAATACGATGGCCCAGGGGAAAATAAAAACCATTTCGACATCAAACAACAAAAATACCAGTGCAATTACATAAAAACGCGCGTTAAAAGGCAGCCAGGCATTGCCTGTTGGTTCTTCTCCGCATTCGTAGGAAGTTAGTTTTTCGGGATTGGGATTATTTGGCGCAATTAACTTATTGATAAAGAAGGTAAAGCAAACCATTATTATTCCTGTAATAATAAAGATAAGTATCTTTCCAAATTCTGATATTTGCGGAACAGCTGCCATGACGACAAATTTAACAAAACAAACAGATTTTGATGCTATAATTATTGGTGGCGGCGCTTGCGGCCTGATGTGCGCAGTGCAGGCCGGTTTCCTGGGCAAGCGAACGCTCCTGTTGGAGAAAAATGATAAGGTTGGCGCAAAGATTCTCATCAGTGGCGGCGGACGCTGCAATTACACCAACCTGTATGCATCTGCAGGGCAGTTTATTTCGGAGAACGAACATTTTTGTAAATCAACACTATCGCAATGGACGGTAGAGGATACGATCGGCTTTTTTGAGACTTATGGGATTGAGGGTAAAGAGAAAACACTCGGGCAACTTTTCCCGGTAAGCGATAATGCTAAAGATGTGGTTAATGTTTTCACAGGTTTGTGTGCTGACCTGGGCCAGGAAATATGGTGCGGCGCAGATGTAAAAGGTATTGAAAAGACCGGAAATGGTTTTGAAGTTTTACTGGAAAGAAATGGGCGGACAGAAAGTTTATCTGCACCAAAAGTAGTGATCGCTTCAGGCGGATTGCCTATCCCCAAAATGGGCGCTACTGATTTTGGTTTGCGGATAGCCCGGAATTTCGACCTTAAAATTGCTGATACTGCGCCTGCATTGGTGCCTTTGACTATTACAGGCAAAGATCAGCCATGGTACGAACAGCTCTCAGGGAACAGTATTTTTTGCCGTGTCTGGAACGACAGGGTCAGTTTTGAGGAAAATATATTATTTACCCATTGGGGTCTCAGTGGTCCCGCTATACTGCAAATTTCGTCTTACTGGCGGCCGGGAGAATATATTTATATCGATCTCTTGCCCAATCAAAACATCGCTGAACTGATACTACAGGAACGGGAAGCAAATGGTAAAAAAATGCTGCTGGCTTATTTAGCCAATTTATACACGCGCAAATTTGCCGAAGCGCTAAGCGACAGGCTACCGGTGGATAAAAACCTGGCCTCATTAAGCAAAGCGGATATAGAAAACATCAGCGAACTGATCCACGGCTTTAAGGTAAAACCGGCAGGGGATAAGGGTTATGATAAAGCGGAGGTTATGCGCGGCGGTGTATCAACAGATGAACTATCTTCAAAAACACTGGAGGTAAAAAAAATCCCGGGCCTGTACTACGGCGGCGAATGCGTGGACGTTACCGGATGGCTGGGCGGCTATAATTTTCAATGGGCCTGGGCCAGCGGCTTTGTGATAGCGCAGGGGATTTGAGGAAGTCCATGGTCGATAGTCCATAGACCATGGAAAATTTCATGAAAGGAACTGTAAAACCATCGACTATGGACCATGGTCTATGGTCCAATTCACCACTCACTTTTTTCCTTCCTTCACCTGGCTATAGTAAGCCAACAGCCTGTCAATGTTTTCAAGTACATATACTTTAGCATGTATTTTATCGACTACATCGGGATAATCGCCCATAATATCGGCCATTACATCTTCGAAATTCAGGTCAGTTAAGCGTTTCATAGCGGCTGTATTTTCGCCGTAATACCAGGTGGTTTTTTCGTAGCCGCCGCCACCGCCGCCAATCGGGATGGCGATTCCGCCGCCTACGCCACCACCGAAACCGCCGGTACCGCCCCCCACACCAATGCCTGGTTCAATACTAAAGCCATGGCCGCGTCCGCCGCCGCCCTTGGTAACATATAGCTTAAGGTCTTCATCCAATACTACTTTTACAAAATCAAACTCGTTTTTCGCCCAGGATTCATTCCTCGGTGGGTGTGCAACAACAAAACTGTCCTTTCCTACCACAAACGACCGCAGGTCGCTGGCGCTTAGCTTAAAGGGTTCCGATTTATTGTCTTCTTTAAATTCAATAAAGCCTTCGTCTTTTATCGGGCCTTTGCCCGAACCAAAACGGATGAATCCGCTTTCTGTATTTCCTTTTACATCGTTAAAACGGCCGGGTTGCCATTTTTGGGAATATGATTTTGCTGATACAATCATCAGCATAAAAAATAAAATGATTAAAATTGAGCGCATAATAATTAAAATACAAATAACGCATTTTTAACACATTTAATATGATGATTGTTGACCTGAGAAGCGATACTGTAACTAAACCAACACCCGGCATGTTGGATGCGATGTTCAGTGCTAAAGTTGGTGATGATGTTTTTGGTGAAGATGAAACCATTAACGAACTGGAGGCAAAGACCGCCAAAATTTTTGGTATGGAAGCCGGTATTTTCTGCCCCTCGGGTACCATGACCAACCAGATAGGCATAAAATGTTTTACACAGCCTTTAGATGAACTTATTGCCGATCAAACGGCCCATGTTTACCGTTATGAGGGGGGAGGGATCGCATTTAATTCGGGTGTTTCCGCCCGTTTGTTGAATGCTTACCGGGGAATACTGACCGCCGAAATGATTGAACCTGAAATAAATGCCATCAATGACCATTACCCGTGCACCAGCTTAGTGGTATTGGAAAATACGGTGAACCGGGGAGGTGGCAGCTGCTATCATCTGGAACAAATAAAGCCGATAGCGGCCCTGTGCCAATCAAGGGGCTTAAAACTTCATCTGGATGGCGCCCGCATATTCAATGCATTGATAAAAACGGGCGACAAAGCCAAAGATTACGGTAAATATTTCGATGGTATTTCGGTTTGTCTTTCAAAAGGTTTAGGCGCGCCGGTTGGCTCGGTTTTTTTGGCTGATAAGGAAACTATAAAATATGCACGCCGGGTCCGCAAGGTTTTTGGCGGCGGTATGCGGCAGGCAGGTTTCCTTGCAGCCGCGGGTATTTATGCCCTTGATCATCACGTAGAGCGTTTAAGCATAGATCATGCCCATGCCCTGATATTAGCAGCTGAATTGGGAAAGTGCAGCTGGGTTAGCAATGTGATGCCGGTAGAAACCAATCTTGTGCTTTTTGATACTGTGGAACCGGCAAGCCAGGTACTGCATAAATTGGCGGAGCATGGCATAAAAGCGCTTTCAACAGGCCCGCATCGCATCCGTTTCGTTTTGCACCTTGATGTGCATGCCGATCAGATAGAGCATGTGGTAAGGGTGCTGGGGTTGATATAGTCTCGGAGTCCGAAAGACCGAAAGTCCGGAAGTCGGAAAGACCGAAAGTCCGGGAGAGTTTGCTTTGGTGATAATGTATTCGAAGCTGTTTTTTACTTTCGGACTTTTCCGACTTTCTGACTAAAATTACTTCAGCACCCTGTCTGCCGCTTGCCGTTCGGCCATCCAGCCGGGATATTCGGGAGCTAAAGCGCTAACCTGGTTAATCCTGTTAAGGTCATCAGCAGACAGAAGAACATCGGTTGATTTAATGTTGTCATTTAACTGGTTGATATTTTTTGCCCCAATAATGGTACTTGTAATCCCTTTTTGATGGCGCACCCATGCCAGGGCGATCTCTGCTACTGAAACGTTGTGTTCTTTACCAATTTCTGCGATCACATCAATAATGTCATAAGCTTTTTCCTTGTTTATAGGCGGGAAATCAAAAGTGTCGCGACGCGAATCGCCGGCCTTTTCGTTGTGGCGCGTAAATTTACCGGAAAGGAAGCCACCCGCCAGCGGGCTCCATGGCATAACCGCCAGTTTTTGATCGGCTGCCAAAGGCAAAATCTCCCGTTCTTGTCCCGTCCGGCTAATGAATAAAAATATTGCATGCCAACAAATTTGTTCCATCCGTTTTTTTCGGCTATGCCCAAAGCTTTCATTACCATCCAGGCGGGCCAGTTACAAACTGCTATGTAACGTACCTTGCCTGTTAGCACAATGTCATTAAGGGAGCGCATGATTTCTTCGATCGGTGTCTTCGGGTCAACACCATGTACATATAAAATATCAATGTGATCCAGTTGCAGACGGGCTAAACTTTCGTCTACTGATTGAAAGATATGATAACGCGAAAGGCCCACATTATTTAAACCTTCGCCCATGCGGCCACGAACCTTGGTAGCAATTACCAGGTCGTGGCGGTTAAAGCCAAGATCTTTTATCGACTGCCCCAATAGTTTTTCCGATTCGCCATAGGAGTAAACATTGGCGGTATCAATAAAGTTAATACCCGAGTCAACCACTACCTTCATCAGGTCGTTCACTTCTTTTTGCTGTACTTTACCGATAGCTTCCCAATAGCCTTTTCCGCCAAAGGTCATGGTGCCAAAACATAATTCGGAAACCACCAGGCCGGTGTTTCCTAAAAAATTGTATTTCATAAGCTGGATGATGTTTGATAATAGCGTAAAATTCAGGGTTTGGCATGTGAAAATGGTCAAAGAAAGGTAAAAAAGCCAGAAGAATAATACACCCTGGTAAGGGATTTAAAACACAAAACCGGCCCGGGCCGGTTAACTGATGAATGTTGATTTAGTTGATTAAGCGAGCGGCCACTGAGGTGTTTTACTACTAACTAACCTTATTGACAACCATTCACTCAATCAACTTAATCTAACCTAATCAACCTACTTTCCAGCCTTTTTGGTGGAAATAAATAAAACCCCATTTTTGGCTTTGTCGCCATATTTTCTGGTCATTTCATCTCCCGATCTAACATTCATGCTTTCTATATCAGCTGCCGAAAGTTTTTTCATATCATGCGCTGTTGCTTCTTTACCATCTATCATGATCATTTTTTCGGAGAGGTGTTCGATGGTGGCTTCATCATCACTACGCCATCGGGTCACAAAGGCTTTTTTTGAAAAAGCTTTGTCTTTCTTGTAAGCAATTTTAGGTTCGATAGTCATTACTTTATCGTCAGATGTTATAGTGTATACTCCATTGCCAAAGGATACCCTATCTGAATCAGGGCCGACAAATGTTTCTGTCACTGGTTTGCCGTTTTTGATTATGGTAAAAGTATCAATCTTAAATTTGCCAGCCGCTAAATGTTTTATTTTATACCGTTTGGGAGCTACGTCAGTACTCATATCGTCGGATGCCCAGGCAGATGTACTTGTAACGGAAGTGGAGGCAATGTCGCCATCGCCAGACGAAACTGATCCGGCATCAATTCTGCCTGCAGCTTTATCTTTTGAAATTGCCGCAATGCTATACCTTACGTTAACCATGCCATTGGCTTTATCTATTTTTTCTTTGAATTTTTTACCGGCCTCCGAGTCATTTGTTGTTACAAACAGTACGTCGTTTTTGTTGTTGATCTGATCAAATATCTTACCTGCCTGTTCTGCAGGCATAATCTCGATACTGAATATGTGTCTCGAATCAATTGCATTGAAATCTGCTTTTGTGGCTTTATTCCCATTGATTATATAGTTTAATGAATCGTTGTGATGCGATGTGCTGATAAAAAAGTCACCCTTTCTGATCGTATCAGTGGCTTTAGGGGTTACAGGTTTATTGTTAATATTCAAATTGTTTTTTGCAACCAGCGTACTGCTTTTTAAAACAATGGCAACGTTTTTATCAGCTCTGCTGTTATCTGTTTTAATTTTTGATATGAAAGTCTTAAATGCATAGTTGCTTTTGCTAATCAATGCTGCTTTTGAGATACTGAAAACAAGCAGCATTGCGACCACTGCAGGCACTAAAAATGCATAGCGTGTTAAGTTAACCTTCGAGGATCTTTTAACGTTCATCATGATGATTCTTTTTTTAATGGTTGATAAATTAAAGTGATTAACAATTGTGCTTGATGTGGATGCGAAACTTACGCTCAGCAGGCTGTATTGATATTGTTTGGTGTCGGCTCCATTTTTTAGTATTTTTTGGTCTGTAATGAACTCAATATTTTCACGGACTGCTTTTTTTATTAGCCATATACCAGGATTAAACCAATAAAATATAGTGCTTAATTCAGCCAGCAGGATATCGATTGTATGCCAGTCATTTACATGCACTTGTTCGTGCATGAGTATCGCCTTAAGATCAGCCGGTTCATGGTTTTCAGGGTTTACATAGATACTTTTCCAGAACGAAAAAGGGCTGGTTTTGCCATTAAGTACCCTGATATCATGGCCGTAAATATTTGAGGCGGTGGAGTTGCGGTACAATTTGTACAGCGAATACAATTGCACAAGCAGGCGGAGGGCCAAAAAAATTACACCTGTCCAAAATATTATTTCGACATAGTCCCAGTAATTGGGGCGTGCAAGCCGGCTTGCAAATTTTTCTGCGGGGGCCTGCCAGTTAAAAACTACGGCCTGCACCGGTTTTACTATTTGCTGGTGCCGCTGCACAAATCCCGAAAGGTTTATTTGTGGATACACGGAAGCAAAGAGTATAGCAGTAACCAGGTAAAAACGATTGAGTGTGTAAAAGGTGAGGTGCCTTAGCACCAGGTAGTAGCCCGCGCAAAACAACAGCAGGGCAACATTCACTTTCAATAGGAAAACAAATAGCGTTGGCATGGCTTCAGGGTTTTGGGTTTTCAATTAATTTAATGATCTCTTTTAGTTCGCTGGCGCTGATCTTGTTTTCATTTGCGAAAAAAGTGACCAGATCTTTGTAAGAGTTTTGAAAATAGTCATTTACAAAACCGCTCATAAACTTCTTTTTGTATTCTTCCTCCAGGATTGCAGGCGCATAACGGAAGGAGTTTCCCATTTTTTCACTTTTTACAAAACCTTTGCGTTCCAGGTTTTTCACAGTTGATGCTAATGTGGTGTACGGCGGTTTGGGTTCTTCGAGCAAATCAAGAAAGTCTTTTATGAAACCAATTCCGCATTGCCATATGGCCAGCATGGCGTCTTCCTCTTGTTTTGATAGTTTTTCCATTTTTAATTACGATTATTTCGTAAATCTACGACTAATTCGTAATTATTCAAATTTATTTTTTATACCTGTGATTTTGTAACTAAAAAGTTACCGTAGATAATTTTTGAGCCTCTTAAAGCTATTGTAACAACCAAAGTAATATTTTACATTAGTTAATAAATCACAACGATATGCGTATCAACAAAAAACTAATCACAACATTTGGTTTGGCAGGAATAATAACAGTGGTAGCATTAACCTCGATGGCGCCCAATAACCCTGAGTACAAGAACCTGAAAGTATTGCCCAAAAGCATTACACATGAACAATTGGGCAAGGTTATGGGAACGTGGTCCCATTCGCTGGGCGTACATTGTAACTTTTGCCATGTGCGAAACGATTCGACAAAAAAAATGGATTTCCCAAGTGATGCAAAGCCCGAAAAGGAAATGGCAAGGCATATGTTTAAGATGATGAACAAGATCAATAAAAAATATTTTGATTTTAAAGATGATACAGCGTCGACGGCAATGGCTACAGGTATTAGCTGTTATACCTGCCATCGCGGAAATTCTCATCCGGAAGTTAAACTTCCGGAAACGGGAAAAGGCCCTGGCGGCCCTGATAAAGGTCCTGGCGGCCCCGGTGGCCCGGGCGGCAATAAACAATAGCATGCTCACCCTTTAGCATTACGCTAAGGGGTGCTTTGTTTTAATTAGGTTTATAATGGATAATAATATTACTATTCGCGGTGCAAATGAAGCGGACCTTCCGGCCATTTTGGATATTTATAATGATGTTATCATAAACACTACGGCAGTTTATAGTGAAAAACCGCATACACTGCAGATACGGACCAACTGGTTTAGTGACCGCATCAATAACAATTTCCCGGTATTTGTTGCTGATGCGGATGGGCGTGTGGCCGGTTTCAGCAGTTTCGGGCATTTCAGGGCCTGGCCCTGTTATCGTTATACAGTGGAGGTATCAGTTTATGTTGATACATTATTCCGCGGCAGGGGAATAAGTAAATTGCTGCTGCGAGCACTGATCGAAAGGGCTATGGAAATGAATATCCACGCCGTAATTGCCGGTATCAGTGCTGATAACCAGGTTAGCATAAACCTCCATCGCGCCTTTGGGTTTGAGGAGGTTGCAAATTTTAAAGAAGTTGGCTATAAATTTGGAAGGTGGCTCGACCTTAAATTTTTTGAATTAATGTTAAGCAATACCCCCGGCGCTATTTAGGGCTTTTTTTGAAGTATTTTTCAATGTATTTCTTGTACAAATATTCAGCATACCCAACGCTGATATAATCAGGGAATTTCCATTTTGGGAAATAGGTCCTTTTTAAATATTTGAGGTAGCTAAAAAACAGCACTCCCACAAACAAAAGGGCTGCTAGGCACATTAAAAATTTTACGAATCCGATAAAGATGTCCATGCGTCAATATTTACTAATCAATTTTGGCGTTTTGTACGGAACTAAAGCCTTTTTGTTTCATTTAAAGTGCTTTTGTTCCATAAATTTAAACGTTAAGGTTAACTATAAAAACATTTTGGAAGTTATAGTTAAAATTTGAAAAATCGAAATAATTGCCATAATAATTTTCCTCCTAAAAAATAAATGGGGATTCAATGGCAGTGACTGCTTTTTGTCCCCAAAAAAATAAACCAGGTGCAATTGAAAACTATAAAGCTTTATATCGTTGCTTTTAGCCGGTAAAATTCTGCAAATCCATTACATTTGTTTCCATGCAAAAGATACTCATCGCCAACCGGGGAGAAATAGCCTTAAGGGTAATGCGTTCAGCACGCGAAATGGGCATTAAAACCGTAGCTGTTTACTCAGATGCCGATCGTGATGCGCTCCATGTCCGTTATGCTGACGAAGCTGTCCATATCGGTGAGGCGCCGTCAAATAAATCATACCTCGTTGGGGAGAAGATTATTGACGCTTGTCGTAAAACGGGGGCGGAGGCTATACATCCCGGTTACGGTTTTTTAAGTGAAAATGCAGCTTTCGCGAGGCAGGTAAGAGATGCCGGGCTGATATTGATTGGTCCGTCGCCTGAGGCCATGGAAGTAATGGGCAATAAATTATCGGCAAAGGCAGCGGCGCTAAAATATAACATCCCGATGGTGCCGGGGACGGAGGAAGCGATAACAGATGTTGATGAAGCAAAATTACGGGCAGTCGAAGTAGGTTTCCCTATCCTGATCAAAGCGGCAGCCGGCGGCGGCGGTAAAGGTATGCGAATAGTGGATCGCTCCGAAGATTTTGAGGAGCAAATGGCTACAGCGGTATCCGAGGCATTATCTGCTTTTGGCGATGGTTCGGTTTTTATTGAAAGGTACGTTTCATCTCCCCGGCATATAGAGATCCAGGTTTTGGGTGATACCCATGGAAATATAGTGCACCTGTTCGAGCGTGATTGCTCGGTGCAGCGCCGTCACCAAAAGGTGATTGAAGAGGCGCCATCATCGGTATTAACGCCGCAGATCAGGGAGCAAATGGGTAAATGCGCGGTGGATGTGGCGCGGTCTGTTAATTATACCAGTGCCGGTACTGTGGAGTTTATTATGGATGAAAACCTAAATTTCTACTTCCTTGAAATGAACACCCGCCTGCAGGTGGAGCACCCGGTTACCGAACTGATCACCGGAATCGACCTGGTAAAGGAACAGATCCGCATTGCCATGGGAGAGGCTATCAGCTTTAAACAGGATGATCTGAAAATTAACGGGCATGCTATTGAACTACGTGTTTATGCCGAAGATCCGGACAATAACTTTTTGCCCGATATAGGCACATTGCAAACCTATATTACACCAAAAGGCCCGGGCGTTAGGGTGGATGACGGCTTTGAGCAGGGCATGGAGATCCCTATTTATTACGACCCGATGATCGCCAAACTGATCACTTACGGTAAAGACCGGACTGAGGCAATTGAACGCATGCGGCGTGCCATTGATGAGTACCAAATAACGGGAATTACCACAACTTTAGGTTTCGGCAGCTTTGTAATGCAGCATGAGGCCTTTACGTCCGGCAATTTTGATACGCACTTTGTACAGAAATATTTCAGCCCCGGATCATTGCAAAATGGTAGTGAATATGAGGCGTTGATAGCGGCTTTGGTGATGGAAAAGCTGTTAAGCGAACGACGTGTTAGCACCGCCCATGTTTTGGATGGTGAAGTGAGTAAGTGGGCGAAAAACAGGCGAATGTAGAGACGCGATGCATCGCGTCTCTACGAATCTATTCCCCAACCGGCTTTTGCCAAAAATAGTCGGGGTTATTGGTTGCCGTTACGGAATTACTACTTTGCGCTTTTCCCGGTTTGTCTTTAGCGGTGTAGCTTCCGGGGTAAAGGTTAATATATTCAACAGGAGGCTTGCCCTCTTTGCTTGTTTCAATATCCCATTCGCTTTTTACCGAGCATTTTAACCAGTACAAATTTTTTGACATATAATACCCTAAATATTCTGCCTGGGTTTCCTTTTGCTTGTTATTCCAGTTGGCATCATCATTTAAAACGAGGGCGCCGCCCTTAATTAGCCTTTCCCTGACTTCTTCGATGTTCAGCAAGTTGCCTTTATCGTCGCTGACATAAGCGTTGAAAGTGGGGTCCATCCAAACCCATTTATTTAATGTTTTCGACCAAACTACCGTAATTACATGACAATCGAAATCGGCGGTGTCTTTGGGCATGCAGGTAACTATTCTCGTTTCAAAACCTTCAGCCTGGTAAGCATCCCTTAAAATTGTCGCCATCATGCGGCAGTTTACGCCGCGGTTCTCTTTTTTGCAAACCGCTATCAGATCTGCTGCATTTCGGGACGGTGGGTTGTTTGAATTGCCATCGTGCCGCACACTGTTATGCGCCCAATACAACAGTTTTTTAAATTTGCTGATCTCATCGCCATTACCACTTATGGAATCGAGGTTGAATTTGTTTTTTAAAGCAATAAGTTCAGGCGCATTTGCAGCCTGGTAGGTAAAAACCGGCAAGGCAGCATTTTCATGTTTGTAAGGCCCCGAAGTTTGCAGTATATAGCCGTAATCGCCTTTTTCGCGGATCTTTAGTAACGCTGCTTTAAATCTTTCATCATCGCGCAGACTTTCCAGGTCGCTGTCACTAAGCGTATTGGTATAGTTTTTATATCCCGACTCAACCGCCTTTTCAAAACTGCTGATTGCCACAGCTTTTTGTCCGGCAAGCGCTTCATAACAGGCCAGGTTATAGTAAATCCCGGGGACATAACCCTGGAAATACTTTTTCATCTCAGTTGACAATTGATTGTATCGCATAAACCATTCGCTCAGGTTGGAAACTGACGCGGAGTAATCCTTTTTTTGATAATTTTCATGAGCGGTCTGTTCTGCGGTTTGAGAATAAGCACCAAATTCAGCCTGCTCTTTAGTTTGCTGGGCATTGGCTAATAAAACAGTTAAACAAAGGCTTAATGCAAGGATTATTTTTTTCATCAGTATCGATTGTTTTTAAGGGAAAGGTCAATTTAAAAATGTTGCGTGAAGATATAAATATTTTTTTGATGGAAAATCAATAGGTTTTTTTCGCTAAAAAACCCTCAATTAGGCCCAGCTGTCCTCCATTGATTTTTAATTTAGCCTCCTCAATATTAAACCATCCTCCACGGTCAATTTCAGGAAAAGATTGCTTTTTGCCCGATTTTGGCGGCCATTCCATTTCAAAAAGGTTACTGTGGATATTTTGGGCATCGATATCGCCTTCAACGGCCCAGGCATAAACTATTTTGCCGCTTTTAAGAGTGACAGGGCTTAAAGGTATAAAGTGACCATCAATGGAATGGCCGGTTTCTTCTTTAAATTCACGTTTGGCGGCTGTTAATGCCTCTTCATCATTCAGGAATTCCCCTTTGGGTATCGACCACACGCCTGCATCTTTGTTCTTAAAAAAAGGGCCGCCAGGATGTACAAGGAAAATTTGCAATTCATTATTAGTTTTACGGTACAATAATAAGCCTGCGCTTTGTTTTAACATGTTGAAGATTTAAAGGCAAGTTAACAAAACACAAAACTATTTTGATTAAATTTACTTTGGTAATAAAGTAAATTTGGGATAAGCATTTTACCTGTTTGCCTCACCTAAACCCTCTCCAAAGGAGAGGACTTTAGCTGCGCTCTTTTTTCAGAACCCTCTCCTTTGGAGAGGGCAGGGTGAGGCTACATTAGTGCTTATCCAGAATTTAATTAAATAATGTTTTAACAATACAATATGATTGATAATAAATGGACCACCTTTAAAGTGACCGGTGACTATAATACAGATATTAGGAGCCTTTACGAAGCATGGGCAACTCCTGCCGGCCTTGAAAAGTGGTTTTTAAGAAAAGCTGATTTTTTTACGATTCCAAGGCGTCTGCGGGAACCGCAGGAATTTATTATGAAAGAGGATGTTTACGAATGGTACTGGCATGGCTGGGACGACAATACCTGTGAAAAAGGGCAGATCCTGGAAGCAAACGGCACCGATTTTATAAAATTTACTTTTGCAAATGACTGCGTTGTAAGCGTTAGCATCAGCAGCCGCAATGGCCTCTCAATGGTAGAACTTACCCAGGAAAATATCCCCATCGAAGAAGACCCTTCAAAAAACCTGTTTGTTCAATGTCAGTTGGGATGGACGTTTTATATGGCTAACCTTAAATCGGTAATTGAAGGCGGGCTTGATTTGCGCAATAAAAAACTGGAAATAAAGAGTAATTTTAAATAGTCCTGTTGTGCAGGTAGGATTACTTAAAATTCATCGACAGTGTCGCGCGTGATTTGATCGGTAATAAATAATGTTAATTTTTCGGTGTTAGGATCAATCTGGAATTTACAGGTCTCCGTGCATTTGTCCGACCGGTAAATATCAGCACAGCCAAAAGTGAAGAAAACCTCGTATGCAAATCGTACTATACCGGTTTGGGTAACGGCATCATATGAACAATCGATGATCTCAAATTTGGGGATCTCGGGCGAACCGCCATCAGCTTTATGGAAATTCAGGAAGCTTGGTATTATCTCATCGTAAGATACTTTGTTTTTAAGACTAAGGTCACATAATGTTGCCTTTAAGAATTCTTGAAGTCCACCGTCATCTACCGAAAGGTTCGTAAAATAATCATTAATGATATCGAATTTTAGTGCGGGCATGCGCAAAGATATTTTATCTTTTCTAAAACCACTTTAAAATGACGCTCAATCGGTCGCAAATAATTACTTTTGGCTTCAAAAATCCCTCCGCCAAAGGCGGAGGTTGGGGGGCTGGAGTATATGTTTACAGGAATAATAGAAACATTAGGAAAAATTACAGGCCTGCAACGCGACCAGGGCAATTTGCATATTACCGTTGAATCGGCTATTGCAGACCAATTGAAAATAGACCAGTCGGTTGCACATAATGGCGTTTGTTTAACGGTAATCGCTTTGACAGAAGGAAGTCACACAGTTACAGCCATAGAAGAAACATTGAATAAAAGCAGCCTCGGCCAATTAAAAACAAGTGACTTGGTTAACCTCGAACGTTGCATGCAAATGAACGGACGCCTCGACGGCCATATTGTTCAGGGACATGTGGACCAAACTGCTGTTTGTATTGACTTTAAAGAACTCGACGGCAGTTGGGAATATACCTTTGAATATGATGCCACTCAAGGAAACGTAACTGTCGAAAAAGGGTCAATATGCGTAAATGGCATAAGTCTTACAGTAGTAAATTCAAAAACCAATAGTTTTTCCGTGGCTATAATCCCTTTCACGTTTGAGCATACCAATTTACAACAAGTGCGCATTGGTTCCGTTGTAAACCTGGAGTTTGATATTATTGGCAAATATGTGGCGAGGCTGATGAACAGGTAGATTAGTATTTACCGAACTAAGGCCTTTGGTTTTTTAAAATGGTTTGTAATTCCAAATTAAAAAATGTTTCCGCCCCAAATAAAATCTAAAAAGCCGTTGTTGGCCGCGTTTCGGCCTATAACGAAATATTTATGAATGTCAATACCCAATGCCCTTTGTTCAACAGCTTGTTTATCTTGCAGCGCCGGTGTTTCTTTTACTTCTATTGCGGTATCTTCATTAAAAATAAAATCAATCTCCAGCCCGGTTTTCTTTTGGTAATATTGTATTGCTCCCTGGCTTTTTAATTGCGCGGCAATTGCATTTTCAAACACCTGTCCGCTTGATAGCTGCCCTCCGGCCAGTATATTCAGGATACCTGTGTCTGCAAAATATAACTTTGTTTGCCTCGATATCTCCTTATCAATATTTTTTGTGAAGGGGCTAGCCTGGTAAATCAAATACGTGTACTCTAACAGTCCGATATATGAAGCTATTTTTTGACGGTTTATTCCTGTTATACTACTAATCTTTGTATAATCGACTTTATTGCCTGCACGGGAAGCCAGTACCTTTATCAGCTTATACAGATCTTCGCTGATAGAGTAATCAGCGAGTAATTTTACGTCCAGTTCTATATATGAATTAATGATGTCTTTTAACAATTCAAGCTTATCGCCCGGGTTATCTTCCAGCGCGACTTCCGGGAATCCGCCATATTGGATGTATTCAGCATACAAGCTCTTAAATTTGTTGTACCAGGCGTTGTTAAACGGTTGCCAGGCATATTTTTCATAATCAGGTATGGCGGCTTCTTTAAATTGTAAAAATTCTTTAAAACTCAACGGGTACATTTCAAATATCCGCTTTCTCCCGGCCAGGCTTTCTGAAAACTGATTTTTCATATAATAGGCGCTTGATCCCGTGACGATAAATTTTACATTGTAGGTATCGTATAAATATTTGATCACGCTTGGTAAATTTTCTACCAATTGTATTTCATCCAATGCAATCAGGGCCGGTTTGGAAAAATCCAGGCCCATCAATTCCAGTTCGCTCTTGATGTCCCCGTAATTAGAGCCGTTAAAAAGCATCCTGATTTCTATTCGTTCGCAATCGAGGTAAAGATAATTGTCATGATCGATGTGGTCCAGGATGTATTTTACCGCTGTACTTTTGCCAACTCTCCGCATCCCTGTAATTACGGTAACCTGCTTTTTTTTGCTATGGTTAAGCAAGTCAGCATAAATAACACGTTCTTTCATGATGTAAATATAATCAAATAGTATTACTAATTGATTGCATTTTTCATCAAATAGTTATATATATATAATTTCCCCGGAGCAGGCTCATTCTTCAAATCCCTAACCGACCTGTATTAATGTATCAGCGGGCATGGCCAAGAAGCTCCCGAATCCGCCTTTTGGAATAAGCCATATACGATAGCTGTTCCTCCGGCGGCTTACTGCTGATGTATTTTTTGTAATAACGCAATGCCAAAGCCTTGTTCTTTAATTCAGTATCATACAAATTGGCAATTGCATAATAAGTTAAGGGCATAATACCATACAAAATACTTTTTTGATAAGCGTTTACTGCGTTTTTTACCTGGTGCAATTTATCGTATGAGTCGGCCATTTCGCCGTAATAGGAATTTACGTTCCCTGATATTGCTTCTTTTATAGCTTTTTCAAAGTAAGTGACTGCCAGAGTTTGGTTGCCCAGGGCCTTATAGCTCATAGCGGTATAATACAATGATATTTCGCTGGCTGTTTGGCTTTGTTCCAACAGCTTAAAGGTGTTAATGCAGCCATTGTAATCTTTTAAATTAAAATACGATGCCCCAAGCATGCTGATCATGATGCTTGCCTGGTCGCCGGATTGAAGCAATTTATTGCAAACGGCAACTGTTTCGGAGTATTTTTTAAGATTGTAATTTATCTGCGCTTTCCCAAGCAACAACAGCATGTTTGCTGTATCAGCCTGTAACGCGGCTGTTACCACCGTGTCTGCATTTTTATAAAACTTAAGTCTGATATAAAACGAAGTAAGATCATAGGCCACATCGGGCTCAACTGGGTTCAGTTTGTTTGCTTTTTTTAAATAATTTACAGCTTCAATAATGTTCCCCGCATTTTGCGAAAGGCTGGCCATCTGCTTAAAAACATTAAAATTGCTGCTATCTCTTAATAATATCTTTTTATAAAAGGTAAGTGCTTTTACGTTATCTCCGCGCCTGGCATTTATACTGCCCAGGTTAAACAGTATGCCGGTATTGCTTGTGTCTCTTGAATAAATACGCTCGTAATAGGCTGAGGCTTCGGGTAACCTTCCCGCCATGGAGGATGCGTAGGCGATACTTGATAATATTTTTACATCGGTAACGGGTTCGGGGTATGTTTTTTTCAGATAATCGGCGGCTTCGGTATATCGCTGGTTTTGGTAATATTCCAGCAGAAGTGCTTCATCTGCTTTTTGTGTTTGCTGGGCAAGTGCTACTGAGCTAAGAAAAAAAGTGATAAGGATTAGGCTGATCAATTTCATACAACTAAAGTATTAGTTATAAATGGAAAATCCAAATCAAAAAACAATTTTTCTATTCAAACGTTGAATATGCATATAAAAACACAATATTATGGATAAGTTAAAGAAATTCGGGCTGATGGAAAAGATCGTCCATGAACTGGAAGATTTGAAAAATAGCCAACAGGCCATTATCGTAAAACTGACGAAAATTGAAGTGGATAACATGGAGCTTGGCAACAAAAGGCTGGAAAAAGACCTGCCCGATATGCACCAGCGGGTTACCGATAACCTGGATAGTATTGCCGGCATTTTGGAAGATTTTGCCACCCAAACTGAAACTTTCAGCGACACAAATAATATTGCAGCGCTAAAAGAACAGGAAGCTATGAACAAGGTATAATTGAAGGAGGTAAAAGGCGAAAGGTAAAAGGAGAAGTTTTTTTTGATCTTGCTCTCTGCTTTTCGCCTTTTAGCTTTCGCCTTTTACCTTTCACCTCATCTTACTGGTACTGTATATAAATCGGCGCAGGCTTCAACTGCAAAACTTCTTTGGTTGTTAACAGGCGTTTAGGACCAACGCTGGTATCATTTTTATAAAACAATTTAAAGCCGGTGAATTGCACAGGTTCATCGCCAATAAAGTATTTGTAACTGCCTTTTTTTAAATCGGGTCCACCCCAGCCGTCCATATCCATTACAAATTGAATTTCCCGCCGCAGCTTAATATTCTTGTAGTTGGTCACCATCCTTTTTGTGAATCGGTGTACGATAAATATTTTGGGTGGCAGGTTATATTTTGTAACCAAAGAGGCCAGGTATCCGGTTACGTAATTAATATCTTCCGCATCAAAAGTTCCGATTCGTTTGCCGGGAACGCTGCCATCTTTCATAGAAAACTCAGGATCGATACCAAGATGAACATTGGGCATTTTAAGGTATTTTTCCAGCATCGGGACTTCTTTTTGCACGGTGCTAAGACCAACCTGCAGGTCTAAAAATACAATTGCATGAATAGACTCTGCCATGTGCAAAACGCTGTCTATTTGTTTAAAAGGCATTCTGAGGCTATACAAATTTTTGTTTCCCGGCCATCCTTGTGCTGTAACGCAAATATAATGAAGTGCCGGCATAACAGGCGTGGCAGTATCAGCCTTCTCCCAAACCTTTACCTGGGCCTGTAGTTTGGCAAGCATTACTTTGGGTTTATATTCACCCAGTATCCCCATATTTTTCGAGTACATATTGCCGTAATAAGCAACTACCCGGTAATACGGCAAAATAGCCCCGGGCAATGGCCTGGGGCCATTTTTTACAGGCCATCGCCCCGTTTTATCGCCATTGGCCAGCTTATGCATTAGCGAATCATACAACGCGGTGTCTATGGGTTTGCGGGTTGTATCATTAATTTTGAGATGATTAACCGCCTTTACGGGTTTATACACACACAATAACAATAGAACGGCCAGTACGGTGTTTTTCAAAATAGCTTAATTTAAGTATAACTTCTAATCTCTTTTATGTAACTTAAGTTATCCGTCAACCGGCGGACGTTAGTTGCAGCTTCTTCCGGACTTTACGGACTTCCGGACTAATCCCCACCAACACTCTTCCCCTTCATTGCGACGCTGATAGCTTGATCCATTAACCGCTCTGCAAATGGGCGGGTAAATTCATTTATGGCATCAATGGCTTTATGGATTAAATCCTTATCACCACTTGTAAGTGCTTCTTTTAATGTTTTAAGGTATTGATCTGTTTCAGCCATTTCAGCTACAGACAGGAAATTGCTGTTTTTTTGTACAAACCGTTCCACTGTATAAACCATTTGTTCGCCTTCGGTGCGGGCCTCTATCAGCATGCGCTGGCTTACATCGTCTTTGGCATGGGTAATGCTGTCCATCAACATTTGCTCCACCTGGTCGTCGGTGATGCCATAAGTCGGCTTCACCTCCACTTCCTGTTTCACACCGGAGCGCAGTTCAATGGCCTGTATTTTCAGGATGCCATCTGCATTTAACAGAAAGTTAATATCTACCTTTGGGAAACCGGCTGGCATAGCGGGGATACCTTTAAGGTCAAATTCGGCCAGTTTGCGGTTTTCTTTTATCAGGTCGCGTTCACCCTGGTAAACGGCAATTTTCATATTTATCTGTCCATCTATGGAGGTAGTATATTGCCGCCCGGCTTTCGTTGGCACTTTGGAGTTGCGTGGGATAATCACGTCCATCAGCCCGCCCATGGTTTCAATGCCGAGGGAAAGTGGCGTAACATCCAGCAATAATATATCCTTGCGGTTGCCTGCCAAAATATCCGCCTGTATGGCGGCGCCAAGGGCAACCACCTCATCCGGGTTCAATTCATCATGTACGGGCCTGCCGAAAAATTCAGCAACCATTCTTTTAACCAATGCCGTGCGGGTTGATCCGCCAACCATTATCACCTCATCAATCTGGCTGATATCCAGTTTGGCATCTTTTAAAGCGTTTTTGCAGCAGGTGATCGTTTCTTCAACCTTTGGTAAAATAAGCTCCTCAAAAGCGGTGCGGGTAATAGTACACCAGATCTCGCCGATCTTGTCATTCACCATACTTTGATGGGCAAATGCTTTTTTAGCTTCCTCAGCTTTAAGTCGTAGTTTTTGCGCCAGTTTTCTGTCGGCAAGGATCTCTGTTTTATTTAATTCATTTTTTTCTATCCAGTAATCAATAATCATTCTGTCAAAATCATCGCCACCCAAAAAAGTATTGCCATTGGTTGATAATACCTCGAATATGCCGTTCTGTATTTGCAGAATGGATACGTCAAAAGTGCCGCCGCCTAAATCATATACAGCGATTGTTTTTGTTTCTTCCGGGTTTAGACCGATACCATAGGCAAGACTTGCGGCGGTTGGCTCGTTCACAATGCGCAAAACATCCAATCCCGCCAGTTTGCCCGCATCACGGGTTGCCTGCCGTTGCGAATCGTTAAAATAAGCCGGTACCGTGATCACCGCACGGTTAACCGGGGTTTTCAAAGCATGTTCGGCCCTGGCTTTTAATTCTTTTAAAATGAGGCTTGACAATTCGATAGGTGTATAAAATTTATCGCCAACCTTGATTTTCACCAAACTTTCCGAATCATCGTCAATAACTTTATAGGAGAAAAAGTCTTTATAATTTTCAATATCATGATAAGAGCGGCCGAGTAAACGCTTAACCGAAAAAACCGTGTTTTGCGGATCGGTGATAAGGTATTCTTTTGCTTCGTTGCCAACGGTTATATCCCCGGTTTGTCCAAAATGCACCACGGAAGGCACCAGGACGCCTTTACCTGTATCATTGATAACCTGTGGGTTTTTATCAGGATTGATAAAAGCCACGAGGGAATTTGTAGTTCCCAGGTCGATGCCGACGATTAATTCTTCTTTTTGTATAGAACCCGTTGCCAGGTTGATAGAAACTTTAGCCATGATTGTAATAACAATCGGCAAATGTATAGAGTTTTGGCTTATACTATGTCATTTAAGTGTTTTGTGTTTGAAATATGATTTTTTGTCTGAACTCGAATTTATCGAATTTCGGAATTAACAGAATGTTAAGCGGATGTTTTATGAAAAGTAATTCGATAAATTCTTTAATTCGATAAATTCGAGTTCAGACAAACTTTAATCCTGTTAATTCTAAAATTCTGCAAATTCTGATTCAGACAATTGACAAATAGTACTTACTTTCACGCCTAATGATCAAGTTAGCTAAAATGCCCCTGCAACTACTGTTTTTACTGCTACTTTTTACTGCAACCGCTACTTTAACAAAAGCCCAACAGTTCGGCGGTAATCCTCCGTCCATCAAATGGAAGCAGATAGACCTGCCTGCGGCCAGGGTGATTTTTCCTGAGGGCCTTGATTCGGCGGGCTTGCTGGTGGCGAACATAGTAAAGCAAATGAACAGGGCCATCCAGCCAACTATTGGTTTTAAGCAGCGACAGATCAGTATTTTGTTGCAAAATCAAACCACTGTTGCCAATGCTTATGTAGGCTTGGCGCCATTCAGGAGCGAGTTTTTTTTAACGCCGGAACAGAATAGCTTTGATATCGGTAGCCTGTCGTGGCCGGAGCAGTTAGCTATTCATGAGTTCAGGCATGTACAGCAATATAATAACTTTAATGTTGGCTTTTCCCACGCAATGAAAGTGCTTTTTGGCGAAGGCGGGCAGGCGCTGGCTAACGATGTGGCTATACCAAACTGGTTTTTTGAAGGCGATGCTGTTTTTAACGAGACCCATGTAAGCGGGCAGGGCAGGGGCAGGCTGCCGTTTTTTTTCAACGGCTATCGTGCCTTATGGGCCGCAGGAAAAGATTATAATTGGATGAAACTCAGAAACGGGTCCTACCGTGATTTTATACCCGATTGGTACCCCACTGGTTATATGCTGGTCTCCTATGGCCGGGAAAAATATGGCGACGATTTCTGGAAAAAAGTAACCCATGATGCGGCTGCATACTCTGGCGTTTTTTATCCCCTGGATAAGGCTATAAAAAAATATTCAGGTTTAGATTTTAAGACATTCAGGAATGAAGGATTTGATTATTTTAGAAAAGAGTTTTCCGATGATAGGGTAGCTGATGTGCGTTTTGAGGTTCCCAAACATTTTGATGCTGACAGGGAATATCCGGCTTTTGTGGATGACAGCACGCTCATTTACATGAAAAGTACATACAATCATATTCCTGTGTTTGTTGTAAAAACGGGTGACAAGGAAAGGAAAATAGCGGTAAGGAGTGTTTCATTAGATACCTACTTTGCCTATCATGATGGTAAAATAGTTTATGCAGCGTACCGGCCGGATTTGCGCTGGAACTACCGTGATTACAGCGAACTAATGTTATTGGATGTGAAAACAGGTAAAGAACATCGCATTACAAAAAACACCAAATATTTTGCACCCGATTTTAGCCCTGACGGTAAAACCATTGTAACTGTTAAAGAAGGAACCAATGGCAAATGCGATATTCATCTGATAAATACGGAGACAGGCCAGCTTATTTCTATCGTGCCCAATAAAGAAAACTTGTTCTATACTTACCCGAAGTTTTATGGTACGGATCATTTAATTGCCGCCATTCGTACGCCAAAAGGCAAAATGTCATTAGCGCTGATCGATATTAAAACGGGGCGTAATAACTATCTGTTGCCATTTTCTTATCAGCCAATTGCGTTCCCCGTTGTGAAAAATGACACTGTTTACTTTTCAGCTACTTCGGGTATTGATGATCGCGTATTTGCCTTAAATTTAAAAAACCTTAAGCTTTTAGAATTAAGTACTCAAATTCCAAATCGCGCTATTGGGAACTATGAACCTGCGGTCAGCAACAATAAATTCGCATGGGTTGGACTAAGCGCTTTTGGCTATCATTTGAATGAAAAAAACAAACAAGATCTCCAGTGGACAGCCGTCAGTACCGAAATCCCAGGTGGCCTGCCTGATTTTGGTATCAGTGCCCTGAAAAGGGATAGCTCAACTGATTTACTTGATAGGGTGAAAGATGATTCGCTGCCTGTTACCAAATATCATAAGGCGCATCATTTAATCAATTTCCATAGCCTGATCCCTAATTTTAACGATCCGAACTATACTTTGAGCCTTGAAGGTGAAAATGTGCTGAACACCCTCCAATCCCAGCTTTCGTTTACCTATAACCGCGACGAGGGTTATAAAGATTTTGGGTTCAGCGCCATTTACGGCACTTTGTTTCCTTATATTTCGGGTGGGGCCGAGTATATTTTCAACAGGCAGGGTTATAATAACCAAAGTAAAAGCAACTATTACTTTAATCAAACAGACCTGCATGCCGGCCTCCAACTGCCGTTCAACTTAAGTTACGGTAAAAATTTAACGTTTTTACAAGCCGGTAGTGATCTGTATTATGCCAGATCTTTCTATCCGCAGGCGAATCAATATTATTCGTACAGTAATAATTATATTAATTTTAGCAATGCTATTCAGCAGGCCAAACAAAACATCTATCCCCGCTTTGGGCAAAGCATTTCGTTAAACTATAAATCTGTAGTCAGCGGAATTTATGCTGAACAGTTTCTGGCGAATGGGTCTTTTTATTTTCCGGGTTTTGAAGTCAACCATAACCTTGTTATAAATCTGGCACACCAGCAAAGGAATAAGACGAATTTTAACGATTTTTCAAATGATTTTCCGTTTTCAAGGGGATATACTGCCGAAAATCTGTTCGATATGAATAAAGCCGGTTTAAATTATCACTTCCCTATTGCTTACCCCGATGCAGGGCTTGCCAATACGTTTTATGTGTTAAGGATCAGGGCTAACGCTTTTTATGACTATACGCAGGCCAATGATTTTTTTGCCGATGGAAACAGGTTTAAAGGGACATTCCGCTCCACCGGGGCCGAAGTGTTTTTTGACTCCAAGTTGTTTAATCAGGGAGCGGTTTCTTTTGGTTTCAGGTATAGTTATCTGATCGATAGGGACCAATTTGGGGGGGCTGGTCGAAATCGCTTTGAGATCATAGTTCCGGTAACTGTGTTTTAATGGGGGATGTTTTTCTAAAGCTCCCAATTATTTATTTGCCATTCTGTAAAACAATTTGCCGCGATCTGCCGGCATAGGTAGTGCAAACTTGTTTGTATATTTAAGTGATATTTTATTGATGCTGTAAGAAATACAAAGAAGTTTGTATTTACTTACTCTGGCAACGTTGTTAATTTTGAGAGAATTTATGCTTCGCTATATTAAGAAGATCCCATAAAAAACAATTATGGAACAAAAAATAAACTTACTGTTAGCAGACGACCACACGCTCTTTTTAGAAGGGATATGCTTATTGCTGAAAAACGAAAAGAATATCGTTATTAAAGGATTAGGGGGTGACGGAAAAACGCTTTTACACCTGATCAGACAAGAAACGCCTGATATTGTTTTGCTTGACATTAATATGCCCGAAATGAACGGGTTGGAAACCATCAGGCGCATAAAATACGAATTTGAAAAAGTAAAAGTGATTATGCTTTCTACTTATAACGAAGAACATTTAATTGAAAAGGCCAAAACTTACGGGGCCAATGGCTATTTATTGAAAAATGTGAATAAGGAGGAACTCGTCAATACTATTTTTCTGGTTCACAGCGGGCAAGCATGCTTTCCATACCGCTTACCGGTTAAATCGGCACGATTGGAATCAACAGATTCTTTTTTAAAGCAGTTTGATTTAACCCGCCGGGAAATGGAGTTAGTTGAATTTATTAAGCAGGGATTCACAAATCAGCACATCGCGGACCACCTTAACCTTAGCATTTATACAATAGAAACCCATCGCAAAAATATAATGCAAAAGCTTGGGCTTAAATCGCCGGCGGAACTGATGAAATTTTTATTTGAATATAATTTATGAACTTATGATTGTAGTAACAAACTGATTTATAATTGTGTACATTAGTTTATTGTGAATGGCCTGATTAAATATTCCCTGACAATTAGTATTAGCCTGTTAATACTGTTGTTGCCTCAGATTGCCAGGCCGAATGGGGCTTCTGTTCCAACTCCAAATGAAACGCACATAAGGTTTGATAAATTAATGCTATTTAAGGATGCCGCCGGTAAGCTTACTATTCAACAGGTAATTAGCAATGGGAAATTCACACCTTTAAAAGATAATATTGTATTTAATGGGAGCAAAAGCGCCTGGTGGATAAAATTTTCTGTTAAAAACGATCCCGATGAAGACAAGGAGTTCACATTGTTTTTTGATAATAGCTGGAATAAAATAGATGTCTATACTGTTTTATCTAACAACTTCAGCCACCAGGTTTCGGGGGATTTGACACCAATAAATGAACGAACTCATAAACTTCCTGTTTCATTAGCTTCCCTATCCATCCCATCTGCGACAGAAAGAACTTTTTATGCCCGGTTTGAATATACCGGACAAGGTGATAGGCCCGCAAGATTTATAGATCATGCGGAATCAAAAAAGGAGTACGATGATCAGTCGACCAAAGAAAATCTGATTCAGGGTATCTTTTTAGGAATTGTCGCGATAATGTGTATTTATAACTTTTTCATATTTCTGTCCGTAAGGGATAAAAGTTATTTGTTTTATGTAATGATGCTATTATCGGTAATACTCATTTTTTTAGAAAACAGTAATTTCGACTTTCAATTTCTATGGCCGGGATCCCCGAAATTTGAAATTTTTATGCGTACCTATCCTGTTGTAAATACCATTGCGGGATTTTGTATATTATTATTTTACCAGTCTTTTTTAAATACAAGGCAAAATTTGCCTGTACTGCATTGGGTAATGAATATTGTTAATGCATTTTCAATAAGTACGAGTTTTTTAATTTTTTTACATGTTTTATCCAATGGGAATGATGTTTCAAATATGCTTGGCGTCATCATATTTGCCCTTGGGTTAATTTCAGGAATGGCCAGCTGGCTCAAAGGATATAAGCCGGCACGTTTCTTTCTTTTGGCTACTTTTTTTTCAGCCACCTGCACAAGCGTCTACCTGATCGATTCTCAATTTCCATTCTTTTCGCTAAGCTTTAAACCTTATCTTATTCAGATTGGCTATTCACTCGATGTACTGTTTTTTTCATTTGCCTTAGCTGATCGAATTAATTTGTTGATGAAAGAAAATGCACTTGCAAAGCAAAAAATCATCAAAAACGAGTATGAACAGGAGATCATGAAAGAGCAGGCCATAAGGGAAACAGAAGAAAATGAGCGCAGGCGTATAGCAAAAGATTTGCACGACAGTGTGAGCCAAATGATTAGTTCCGCAAAAATGAACCTGCAGGCTTTTGCCGGTGAATTTGCTTTTACGAGTGAGAAACAAAAAAGTAAATTTGAAAAGATAGTCGGCCTCGTTGACGACAGTTTTAAGGAAGTAAGAATCATATCACACAATATGATGCCTTATGCCTTACACGAAACCGGTTTGGAACAGGTTGTAAAGCAGCTGATTGATAACATCGATTCGGATAAGATTAAAGCTAACCTTTACAGCAAAGGATTCGAAAATCATTTTGACGACAATATGGAAACTACATTGTATCGGATTATACAGGAATGTGTAAATAATGTTATTAAACATTCCGGCGCAAGTAAGTTAGATATTTCCCTGATCCGTGACTGTGAATGTATAAGTTTAACCGTTGAAGATAACGGAAAGGGATTCGATTCCGCCGGTCTGTTGAGTTCAGAAGGTGTTGGAATAAAAAACATTCAAAATAGGGTGCGGTTCCTGCATGGCGATGTTGAAATTGATTCAAAACCTGGCAACGGGACTGTAGTAATTATCAGGATTCAAGAATGAGAAAAGTTTTTTAAAAACTCTTTTTTAGACACCGATAATCGATGCCTCTTAGTAGTTTTTATTAGACGATACATTTTAAAATAATTTAATAAGAATTGCTTTTTTTAAAAATAAAATAATATGTTTGCTTGGTAGCCGAGTTATGACTTAAAGAAGTATCAGCACGATTAAAAACCGTATTTTACCTGAAAGTGATTAACTCCATCGTATTGTGAAGCATAAGCTGTTGCCGGGAATAAACCTTATTATTGATCAAAATATACCTGTCAAGAAAATATTAAGTACTAAACTTAATGACTGTTGTAACAGCAAAGGCATTACAAGTTTGTTAATTTCGTTAAATGTGACTTTGCTTAGTGTATAAAAAACACGAGTATAAATATGCTAAAAATTATATTATTTCGGCTTCTCAAATGATTTTTCACAAAAAAGGCATAATGCTAATGGTTTTTATGTTCAATTGGGGTTGAAATGGTGTGAGATTTAATAATAAGTGTATTAATTACACGTTATTTATGTCTTTTGTAGAGTAATTTATTATAAACTATGTACTTAAAAGGTATCGTTGCTGATATTATTTTCAAAAATGTCAAATAAATACTTGTTTATGTTGTAAAGTTGTTACATTGCAACTGAATTTGTTTTTAAATATTAAACCGATAGACTATTGAAAATTATTAAGCCCGACATTTGCGGACTGTGGAGACAGATATGTTTTGAAGATAATCTTAAAGCTTTCGAATTGTTATTCCACTCGTTAAATACGCGGTTAATAAAATTCAGTATATTTTATATCAGGCAGAAAGAGGCAGCAGAGGAAATAGTGTCGGACGTTTTTGTAAAGTGCTGGGAGAACCGCAAAAACCTAAATGCAATAACAAACCCTGAAACGTATTTGTTCGTCGCAGTTAAAAACCAATCCTTCAATTATTTAAAAAAATACTCCAATATTCATCTTGTTCAAATAGAAGATTCGGACGAAGTTAAGTTTATTAATACCGTCGATCCTGAAAAAGAACTGGAACGCAAAGAGCTTCATTTTTTGTTGGATCAGGCAATCGGCACCCTGCCGCAACAGGCCTGTATCATCTTCAAACTTATTAAAGAGGATGGAATGAAATACAAAGAAGTTGCTGAAATTTTAAATATCTCTCCGCGGACCGTGCAGACCCAGCTTTTTCGTGCCATGAAAAAGTTAAGTATTATACTTTCAGAACACCGCGAATGCGCAAAATCTGCTGAAAAGAGACCCGCAGGCGATCTTTTTATGAATTTAACCTTAATATTAATTTTTTGTAAAATATTTTTTTCAGGCTTGTAGGCAATTTGGGTTAAATTATTGTCCTAACTAAAAAAGGACAGCTTAAGAACCCAGATGGTAAAAGAAAGATTTATTGAACTGCTCACAAAAAAATTATCAGATGAGATCAACGCTGATGAATTAGAGGAATTCAATTATTTTTTATTAAACGATAACGAATGTCGTCAGCAATATAATTTCTTCAAAACTTATTGGGTACCAAACCAGGAACAGTATTCCAATTCCGATTTATTGTTTCAGCGCATAAAGAAGAAGATCGGCGCCGATGATCCCCAAACAGAGACGCATAAAGAGCACACGAGGCCGACGGGTATTTTTACTTTTTGGCGGAGTATGGCTGCTGTATTTCTCGTTGGTATAGGTATACCACTCATTTTTTATTTTTTGCATCATAGCCCCAAAGCTTCCCATGCAGCCAACCTTGAGTTGACAAAAACACCCAGCCGTGTGAAATCAAAAATTGTTTTGAGCGACGGTTCAATAGTTACTTTAAATTCTGAAACAGTCCTGAGATATCCATCTGAATTTAGCGGCCAGACACGTGAAGTTTACCTGGATGGTGAGGCCTTTTTTGATGTTGCTAAAGACCATAAACACCCCTTTATCGTACATACCGGTAAAATGAACGTAAGGGTTTTAGGTACAGCGTTCAATATAAAGTCGTATGCCAATGATGTAACCAGCGAAACTACGTTGATCCGCGGTGCCATTGAAGTGACTATGGCCGACAGACCTTCGGACAGAATCATACTGAAACCAAATGATAAACTTATTTTAAAAAGTACTACTTTCAAAAAATATAGTGCCGACAGGCATTTGGCTGCCATAACTCCTGATAGCGTACATACCAATTACGCATTAACTAATCTTACTTACCTGAAATCAAATGATACTACCATAGTTGAGACTTCCTGGGTAAATAATAAGCTGGTTTTTAAAGATGAGAATTTTAATTCGTTGGCAAATATGATGCAACGCTGGTATGGGGTAAAAATCGCCTTTAAGAATTCCAATGTAAAAGATTATCGTTTTACAGGAGTTTTTGAAAAAGAAAGCATTTTGCAAGCGCTGAATGCCCTCCAAATGATAGAACCTTTTAACTATAAATTGAAAAATGAAACTGTATATATCTATTAACCCTAACGTTTAATTAAAATGAGCCTATGAGATAAAGAACCAATACACAAAAAAAAGCGGGAATTACCGGATGGCAATCCCCGCGAAAGATGAAGATCTGTTAGTTAATCCCGCAATATTCTCTCGAACAGAATATTGCTATTCAATCAAGTCACCTTTAATTAAGTAAAAGTATGAAATATTTTAAACACCGTGATGGTGTAAGAGATAAATATTGGCTATTTAAGTCCATATTAATAATGAAATTGACAATTATTTTAATCGTAATCTTTAACCTTCAGGCTGTAGCGAAAGTTTACTCCCAACAAAAAGTCACCATAAATACCAAATCGGCTGATTTTAAGAAAGTTATTGCCTCTATTCAAAAGCAAACTAACTATCATTTTGTTTTTAGTGAGCGTAAAATACCTGCAACCCGGAACCTTGCTATCAATGTACAAAATGCGGATGTAACCACAGTACTTGACAAGCTGCTGGCCAATTCGGATTTTACCTATACGCAGTTGGAAAATAACCTTATTGTAATTACCTCTAAAAATGAAGTGGTTAACAACATTGTTGTACATGGTAAAATACTGGATGAAAACGGATTGCCTTTCCCCGGCGTATCGGTGAAGATCAAAGGCACAAACGTAGGTACAGTATCTGATCAGAATGGGGATTTTTCAGTAAATGCACCTGACAATGCGGTGCTTGTTGTATCATTTTTGGGCTATGAAACCCAGGAACTTGCAGCAGACGGAAAAACTGCTCTTACAATAAAGCTGGTTATATCCAATAAAAGCCTGAGTGAAGTTGTAGTAACCGCTTTGGGTGTTAAAAGATCAGAAAAGTCACTTGTTTATGCCAACCAGCTCGTTGGTGGCAGTGAACTAAATGATGTTAAAAGCGACAATTTAATGAACTCGTTAAATGGAAAAGTGGCCGGTGTTGACATTTCACCAAGTTCATCAGGCGTTGGCGGTTCTGTTAAAGTGATTTTGCGTGGTAGTAAAAGCGCTGCGGGTACTAACCAGCCACTATATGTGATTGACGGGATGCCTATGACAAATACTTCTAATGCAAACGGGCAACCAACCGGTACTTTCGGCGGTTCTCCGGATGGTGGTGATGGTATTTCTAATTTGAACCCTGACGACATTGAAAGCATCACTGTTTTGGAAGGCGCTGCCGCTGCAGCACTTTACGGTAGTCAGGCAGCAAACGGGGTTATATTGGTTACCACAAAAAAGGGTAAAGCGGGTAAAGCTGAGATTAATTTCTCTTCATCTTATACCAGCGATGTGATTTCGTACAAACCATCTTTTCAAAATGAATATGGGGTAACACCTGGAGGCAATCAAAGCTGGGGCGCAAAGTTATCATCTCCTGCAACGGCTGATAATTTATCTCAATTTTTTGTAAACGGGAATAATTTCACCAACGCGTTTAATTTTTCTTCCGGTAACGAGCAGGCCCAAACTTATTTCTCATACGCGAATACATCAGCTAACGGTGTACAGCCTACAAATGACTTGCACCGCAATAATTTCACCTTCCGGGAAACAGGTCATTTCCTGAACAATAAATTAACTGTTGACGTTAATACAAATTACATTAACCAAAAAATACAAAATACACCGGGCGAGGGACTTTACTTCAATACTCTTACCGGCTTGTATTTGTTCCCTGTAGGTGTGGACATTAACCAATATAAAAATAATTATGGGGTTCCGGTAATTGCACGAAATGGGTTATTAACCCAAAATTGGGTAGCAAATGAAGATGTACAGCAGAACCCATGGTGGATCCTTAATAAAAACCCCAATTATTCTACGCGTAACCGTTCCTTAATTAACGCAAGCGTAAAATATGACGTAGCTGATTGGTTAAATATACAGGCACGAGGGAATGTTGACCGCGTAGCCGATATATATGAGCAAGACCTTTATGCAGGGACCAACCCGGTGCTTACAAAAGGACTAAATGGTTCATATACGCGAAGCGACCAAACGTTGACACAAACTTATGGCGACGTGATTGCCAATTTTAAAGTGCCAATGAAGGGCGCATTTAAATTAGACGGCCTGGTGGGCGGCAGCATAACAGATAATAATACTGTGGGAACACTTTATGGTCCCGGTTTGGGTCTTGGTATTCCTAATGTGTTTATCCAGCAAAATGTTGCTACGTCCACTACCAGTAACGTATCCACTTTGCCTTCAAATCATAGCCAAATCCAATCAATTTTTGGAAGCTTAAACCTGTCTTATCATAATTGGGCATACCTTACCATTACTGATAGAAACGACTGGTCATCTGCTCTGGCATTTACCTCAAAAGAATCTTATTCTTATCCATCGGTTGGCTTATCTTTTATCCTTACCGATATGCTGGCTTTGCCTAAATTTATAACTTATGCTAAGGTGCGCGGTTCCTATGCCGAAGTGGCTATCCCGCCCACTCTATATGCGTCCAATCCATTAAGTTACACCGCAAGCGGAGGGGGCGTTATTTTTAACAACACCGAGCCCGATCATCATTTGGTGCCTACCAACACAAAATCTGAAGAGGCTGGCGCCGATGTCAGATTGTTTGACAACCGCCTTAACCTTAGTTTCACCTGGTACAAAGCTAATAGCTACAATCAGTTTTTTCAGTATTCTCAACCGCCAACATCAATATACCAATATGGATATCTGAACGCCGGGAATATACAAAATACAGGAATTGAACTTAGGTTGGGGTATGATATTTTGAAGAGCAAAGATTTTGGTTGGAATTCAGCCATTAATTTTTCAACCAATAAGAATAGTCTTATTGAGCTTAATCCAGCCGATCCAAAACCTGATTACCTGACAGCGCCAGGTGTAAATGCATATGGATCTGCGTTGGTAGTAGGGGGATCTTATGGCGACATTTATGGGATTAAATTTCAAAGGAATGCTGCCGGGCAGATAATGGTAGACGCAACTGGTAAACCTATTCCTACTGCTAATTTTGAAAAAGTAGGCAACCCAAATCCAAAATTCCAAATGGGGTGGAACAACGCGTTTAATTATAAGAAGTTTACGTTGGAGTTTTTGATCGACGGGAAATTCGGTGGTCAGGTATTATCAATGACACAAATGATGATGGATAGCTACGGTACATCATTGGCGAGCGGACAAGCACGTGATGCAGGGGGAGTAACAGTAAATGCGGTTGACCCAAGCGGCAAAACTGTGACAAACGTAAACGCCCAAACCTGGTACTCAGCGGTTGGCGGACGTTCCGGGATCGCAGAAAATTATATGTACAGTGCAACAGTCGTACGCCTTCGGTCGGCGTCTTTAGGTTATAACATACCGGTTGAGAATAGTTTTGTTAAGAACCTTAGGGTATCATTGATTGGAAATAACCTTATATACTTTTACAAAAAAGCACCATTTGATCCTGAAATTACTATGTCAACAGGTAACGGTCTATCTGGCGTAGATGTTTTTAACCAACCTACTACCCGTAGAATTGGGGCTTCACTGAATGTTACATTTTAGTAAATGATTAATCTTAGAAACAATTGTGATGAAAAAAATAACTTTTTTAAAAAATAAATTAATTGGGATTAACACTTTTAGTAAGTTGGTTCTGGTTGGCGCATGTATTATTCTATTGGGCGGATGTACCAAGAATTTTGAAAACATGAATACGGACAATACAGGTATATCAAATGCTCAGTTGCAACCCGACTTTAATAGTATTGGTTTGTATTACCCGGGCATTCAACAAAACATTTTTGGTGAAGAAGGCGATTATCAACTTTGCCAAAACCTGAATTCAGATTGTTACAGCGGCTATTATATGTCGCCCGACCCATTCAGGGGTAACATTAATAATCAAAGTTATTCATTGGTAGATGGTTGGAATTCAGATGTTTATAGTATGGGTTACAAAAACGTAATGGGGCCGATCAGCATCATTGCCGGAAAAGGTACACGTACCTCCTCGCCACACTTTTGGGCAATTGCTTTAATATTGCAGGTACAGGCCATGAGCAGGGTTACCGATTATTATGGACCAATCCCTTATAGCAAAGTTGGTGCAGGTAGCAGCACTCCTTACGATTCACAACAGGCTGTATATAATCAGTTTTTTGCGCAATTAGATACAGCTGTAGCTAATCTCCATGCGTATATTACTGCCAATCCAGGTGCTGCACCGTTTGCGAAATTTGATATGGTTTATAACGGAGTCTATCCGCAATGGTTAAAGTATGCCAATTCTTTAAGATTAAGATTAGCCATGCACATCGTAAATGCTGACCCCGCTACGGCTAAAGCACAAGCATTAAAAGCAATATCGGATCCTGGAGGATTACTTACTACTAATGCTGACAATGCTACTATCTCAGGTTATGGGTATCACAGCCCGATATGGTGGGTTGGTACCAGCTGGACAGATTTAGCGGTAGGGGCATCCCTAACGTCGTATCTTAATGGATATAATGATCCGCGTACCTCAAAAATGATTTCTCCCGCAACAAGTCCAGCCAGCATAGCCGGGCAATACGTAGGCATTCGCGCTGGGACACCCGTAGGTGGAAAGCCGATGTATAGTGGTTATTCAACTCCTAATTTTTCTGTTATACAGGAATTTACGCCGATGGTATTGATGAACGCTTCCGAAATTTGGTTTTTAAGAGCTGAAGCAGCATTGAGGGGCTGGACAGCCGAAAGCGCACAAACAGACTACGAAACAGGAATAACTACTTCTATGGCACAGTGGGGTGCTCCGGTTGGCAATTATCTTAGTGATAATACCAGTACACAGGCTAATTATGTAGATCCGTTGACGCCGCAGGCGGGGGTTCCTAATGCAAGTATCAACGCCATGTCGACTATTACCATAGCCTGGAATAACAGCGCCACAAACGAGCAAAATTTAGAACGGATTATCACACAAAAATGGATAGCCAATTTTCCATCCGGCGGTTGGGAGTCATGGACAGAGTATCGCCGTACCGGATATCCAAGGCTTTTCCCTGTTGTAGTGAATAACAGCGGTGGTGATATTAGTACAGCCTTACAGATCCGCAGGATAAAATACCCATCCGGAGAATATTCAGGCAATGCTGCCGGCGTTGCTGGCGGGGTGTCTTTACTTGGAGGCCCTGATAATGGAGGAACGCCAGTATGGTGGGATACCAACAAAGGGCAGGCTGTGCCAAAGAACTTTTAGTTTTTGATCACAGTTTTTCCTGTATTAAAATTATAATAACCTTATCCATAAATGTATGATTTGATCCCCGCAATGTTTTGCGGGGATTTTTTTGATATATTTGAATCAACCAATTTTTCCTTAAACTATGTTAAACCTATCAGTTATCCTGGAAGACAGCGCCAGGCGGTATCCGGCAAAACCTGCCTTTACTTTTATGGATACCACCCTTTCCTATCAACAA
>Ga0316224_1000359_pt1 | contig 66835 bp, 54 predicted proteins | sample TBH18013metaG_FD_206254 | JGI IMG/M metagenome (GOLD analysis project Ga0316224, IMG submission 206254) | Freshwater microbial communities from Trout Bog Lake, Wisconsin, USA - TBH18013 | ecosystem: Environmental > Aquatic > Freshwater > Lake > Hypolimnion/Profundal zone | place: USA: Wisconsin... | reverse complement strand
ATGTGTTAACTAAATTATCACTCTTTTTTTCTTTTGAAAGTGGACTTCTCTTCTGGCGCAGGGGTGGACTAGTATGCTTGGCGCAGATTCTTTTTTAGTGGACTAGTATGCTTGGCGCACAACAAAATTATCAAAGTTAAATTCTTTTTCTTTTAGTTGTGCATTATTATAGGTCCTTTGTTCTGAATATTTTGCAAAATCCTTCTTAATCAAATAATTATTCTTAACATATTGCTCTGCAAAATTTTTTGCATAAGTTAGCAACTTGCGAGCGTTTGCACCGTTGTGACTATCATAAGTATATTGATTTGCTAACGCATGTAGTACATACAAACTATTTAAGAGTTCTTCTAAAGGTAAATCAATTTTTAGAAAATATTGCCTCACATTCTCATCGTCAAAATATTTAACAGTATTTTCTACCTTACCAAGTATTTTATGATTCTTTCTCCTTTGCAAGTCATCTGAAATATTATCTGAAGAAAGTATTTGTACAAATTGAGCAAAATTCTGATTTATTTCTTGTATTGTAGGCTGTATATCTCCTTTTTTGTAGGGATTATGAAAGAAAATCATCCACGTTATACTTAAAATTATAACAAAAAATATAAAAATGAAAAATTTAGATTTATTCAAAACAGTTATAGAATTAGTCAATAGGGCTTCAGGATGGATACGTACACCTTTTTGAAAAGATTCCGATATACCATGACTATCTTTCGAAAACTCCATTATTACACTCTTAATACTGTTACTTTGGGTAAGTATTTCAAGTAGCTTGAGTGTAGATTGATAAAATCGCAGTTTATTACTAAAATCTAGATATGTTAAGTCATTAATACGATCTGTAGGAGCTGCACAAAAGGAAATAATTATTTGATCTTTAACTGTACTAGCAATATTCAATTCATCTGTTTTACAACAAATTATCAATTGCTTAAAATCTTTGTTAATCTCTTTCGAAATATTGATATCAATTTTAGCCAACTGTAAGTAATTTAGTAGTTTACCCAATAATTTAACTTCTTCACAACCATCATTATAAATTAAGTTGAATTTATTATAATTCCTATCAGGAACAGTAGCTATTTTCTTTAATTGTTTCAAGAATAAATCCTCGATTAAAACACATAAATAATATTTGCTAAAATAGGGCAGTTTTCCTGATTTTTCAGCGAAATCTATTATTTGCTCTCTAGAATTATAACCAAGTTTTTTCATCACATTATATATGTGAGCCCCCACAGTTTTAGGAGAAAGTGAAAGAAGAGAGGCTATCTTTTTATCTTTTCTATTTCCTAATAAACAAGACAAAACATCTATTTCTCTATTTGTAAAGCTTCTACCACTAACTTCTTTTAATTGTGATTGATACACAAATTCCTTTTCAAGCGGATCTATGTCAAATTGCATTTTAGATTCTTTTAGTTTTATAAAAATGGCTTAAATTTATAGCTAGGTATAATTACTTAGCTATAAATTTAAGCCATTCTACCTAGTTTTTTTATCAATGTTATTAGTGTATTTAATATTAAGTAAATAAAATTTGTTTTAAATAAAAGCATTCAGGTAAACTCACGTGATAACAATAAGTAGTAAAAGGAAAAGTTTTCCCTTCCACATATTAATAAAAAGTCTTGTTTCTGATAGGTTAAAAGATAAGCGCAGAAAACTGGGTATCACGCTGTATGAAGTTCCTAATGATACTGATATTTCTACAAAGGGAATACTTTTCATTGAGAGCTCTAGCAAAACTGAAACCATTTTACAAAAATTTCATTTAATAAGAAACATCAACTAAGTTACTTTTTATCACGTTCCTGTTCTGACGCTTTAATCCCAAATGTATTTTTAATCTCACTAGAGAGCGTCTTATAGAATTTAGCTAATACTAAGTCAAGTTTAGATGACATACTGAATTTGAACGTAGGAGTTCATCTAACGCAGCGCCGCTTCTTTTACTATCGAGCTCTATAGAAGTTAATATTGAAGCTATATCATCAGCTAAAAAATCCAGTGCATCTTCTATTGCAGAGTCAATAGCTTGTTCTATATATTTATCTGTATAAAGTTTTTTCATTATTATTTACCATTTTAATTTCAACTAATGGTTTTAAGGTAATTTTTTCACTATAGCAACTAATATTCTTTTATGTTAAAGATAATGTAAAAACAAATATACTAAATCTATGATTAGCAATAAGTTGTATCAAGTTAGTCTCTATTAAGAGTAGCTACTTAAAGCCATTTATTCTTCATAACTTGTAGGCTACCACGCTTAAGTGTAAAGTAAAAAATACTCGACTCCATAGCCAATTTAAAAGCATTTCAGCTTCAACTTAAAAGCATTTCAGCTTCAACCTAGAATATCCAAGCTAATATATAAAAGAGGCTAAATTATCCCGAAATGATAGCCTAGATGGCCGGAACATGTAATTATAGGTAAGTAAAATGCAAGATAAAAGATTTTTTAGTATAGCCTTTATTACTAACTAATTTCGGTTCTAAGCGCTTACTCTCAAATGCTTATAGAGCGTTTCTCGGCTAATACCAAATTCTTTAGCCAGCTCAGATTTGTTACTACCAAAGGAGATTCGTTCTTTAAGTAGTATAATTTGCTCATCTGATAGGGCGATTTTTCGCCCTTTATAAACACCACGCTTTTTTGTAAGCTCTATGCCCTCAATTTGGCGTTCCTTGATTAAGGCGCGTTCGAACTCTGCAACAGCGCCCTTTCTTCAAACAACTACTATGGTGCTAGTGACCCCCATAAGGTCAATAGATTGGTTACTATCTGGGGGCGTAACATAGGACGATGCGTGGTCTCCGTGCTCATCTTCTTGATTTGGTGGTGAAATATTAACCACAACACCACAAGCTGGGTTATAACCTACTTCCTGAGATGAAGCCGGCAAACTATAAACACGGTCAGCATTAAGATGATTACTACGTGAGGGCCTAGCATCGGATGATGCCTCGACTTTCTGCTCATCTTCTTGATTGATTGTAGAAGTATTAACAAAAACACTATTACTTAATTTATAATCTAGTTTCTGAGGTGGAAATGGCAAATTATAAGCATTTAATGTACTTGGACTGCCTTTATCTCCCTTCGGAGCTGGCGACTGCAAAATGCGAACATTTAATGGACCATGGTTCTCCCCATCTTGAGCCAACAACTGAAGTTGTTCTAGCTTTATCAACGTATTTAATGCATCTCTAATAACGTGATTTCGTGTTTCTCCTATTATCTGGTCTCCTAAGTTATTATTACCCATAATTGCTTGAATGCTTCCAGCCGTATCATGCATTGTCCCTGTAGTTAATGCTGAAGAAGGTAAATTTTCTACAGCAGCGTCATCAGGCACACCAGGAATTAGTTCACGGGTTGGGTTGTCCTTACCATTTGAAAGGGTTGTATATTCCGATGTATATCTCTCATCATTTTTTAACTTTATATTGATTACTATTTCTCTTTTGCCACCTTCATGCGATATAGTCTGAAGATGAATATCTGTGTTCTGTTCATCACTAAATTGCTTCTTAAATTTTATATAAGCAAAAGTTAGTAAAGAAGCTACGAAGCCACTTACCCCTGTAACTAATCCAATAATATTCTCTGGATTCCAATTAGCTCCACTTCCTCCTGTACTAATACTAGTTTCATTACCTTCCATATACTACCTTTCCCATTATCTAAATTAAAAGCCTCATACAAAATTAAAAAATATATTGCACCAATTAGTATGAATATATTATCGGTTTTACCCATATAGCTCTCAGATTATAATAGCCAGTTAATTATAGAAATGACCAAAATAGTTAAAGCTATAATAAAATTATATATAACTAATACAATTTTGTAAATTAAATATTAAAAATTATACTATTTATTAATACTTAAATCCCCGCTGAGCTACCCGAAGATTAAATCAGTCTTTAAAATAACCTCAGTTTTCTTAATTTTACTCTAGCTAAATTTACAGATGCGATAGAATTTTATAGCACTTAATTAAATATTTTTAGTTCACTAATCATGCAACAACGTCCTATACCTTACATTTCTTTTTAAATTTAGATAAGAAAATAGCAAGTTTTTTTATCTCGCTAAAATACTCTTGATTAAAAATATATGATATTATATACCTATGATTGATTATAAATAATCAATACAATTTCAACAAATGAAAGGAGAAAATAAATATGTGGGATACATCACAAAGAGAACCTACTATTATTAAATCTATGAGGAAACTCATAACAAACGTACAAAAGATGAGAGAAAGAGCTGGCGATGTAGTAGCATTATCAAGAGCGGCGAGTGAGGCTCAGTATGAAGGGGATACGCTTAATTACGAAACACTTTTGTATGAAGCGAGGAGTGCCAATCACTTGGGTAACAAGAATATGGCAATTTATCAAGTAATTGAAGCTACTTTCAAGAATGATCATAGTATTCTAAGTAATTGGTTGTCTATTAATAATATGTCTAACTATGATAAGAATGAGACAGCAAAATATATAGGATTCTTTGGAAATCCAGAACTGCTTGAGATATTACTAAGAGATATGGAATGGGATGTGAATTGTCCAATTGAATATGGAATGACATTACTACATATTACGAGTGGAGTCTCATTTTGTGCGAGCCTTTCGGTGACTAATAAATTTAATTCAAATATTGAGTCTTTCAATGCTAGTAAATGGGACTTTTCTACTATTAATTCTGCTAAGAAAATAGAGATTCTGAAATCTAGAGGAGCAAATTTAAGTGCTCAAGATGAAGATGGTAATACTCCATTACATATTGCAGTGTTTAGTAGTATTGCAGGATTCCTTAGCTCTAATAAAGATGGTAATACTTCACATTCTACAAGGCCGGCTATTTTTGAGATATTTGAGCAGCTTATATCACCCGAAAATGTGAACCTTAAAAATATTGATGGCAAAACTCCATTGCATATAGCAGTAAGTTACCACTAATCTCGCAATTATCCAATTATTTTTTGACAAAGGAGCAGATATATCAAATATAGATATCCAAGGTGATACTTTGTTCCACACTGCAGCAATCCACGGGACTGTAGAAGTTCTAGAATATTTTTTTAATACAGGGCGGTTTAATATAAATGAGCGAAATCTCTCAGATGGCTGTACTCCATTGCATGTTGCAGCAAGCAACGGGAAAGTCGCAAATGTTGAATTCTTAATAAAGCATGGAGCTGATACAAACGCTGTAAGATATGATGGTCAAACTCCATTACAAAGAGCTGAAGCAAATAACAGATTAGAAGTTGTAGAGTTTTTTAAAACATTACATGCAAATACAGACTTTACCCTTGCAGAGGACTTAGATGCAAATAAGGAAGACATAGGAATACAACACCAAGAAGTTAATTCATTACAAGATGATATAATGATGAGTGGTGAAAGTACAGGCATCGAGATGTAACGGTAGGGAGGTTAATTCTAAATTAGCCTTCTTTCCAAACTCTACTACAGGAAGATAATTTGGACGTCGGTCCAGCACTCGAATCCTCACCTACACTTAAGTACGCTGCGGTTCTCCGTTCCGTGTCTCCTGCAAATTCTTCTCCTGTAGCGAGTTTGGAAAGAAGGCATAAAACAAACGACTGATATTAAAAAGCGCAAAAATTATGCTTTCTGCTTACAACAGGGGTGACAGGTCCAATTTTTTCAAAAAGTAGTAACTTTAATTAATTGAATTTTCTTCTGCTCTCAAGTGCAGCAGATAAGGTGCCTTCGTCAAGGTAATCAAGTTCGCCGCCTATCGGAATCCCACTTGCTAGGCGCGAAATATTAATCGGACGATTGCTGAAATATTCTGTGATAAAGTAAGCAGTAGTTTGACCTTCCAATGTAGAGTTAGTCGCGATTATAAGTTCCTCTGTTTTGTTTTTATCGCACCTCTCAAGCAGCTCAGGTAATCTTAAGTCATTTGGATTGCGATTGTTGGATGCCGAAATAGTTGTTCCAAGTACATGGTATCTACCGCGGAATATTTCACTTCGTTCTATTGCCCACAGCTCTGCCACCGTTTCTACAACTGCTATTATGGAGTCATCCCTAGATTCATCCAAGCAAATGCTACAAAGCTTAGTATAATCAATATTTCCACAAAGTTGGCAATTAGCGAGTTGATCTGATGCGTCTTTTAAGCCTTGAATTAAACCACGCAGACGCAAATCCTTATCTTGTAATAAATGTAATACTATTCTTCGGGCAGAACGATTACCTAGTCCAGGAAGTTTAGAAAACAAATAGATAAGTTGATCAAGACCAGATTGTTTGCGCATAATGAATTTAAAATGACATCCTTAAAATCCAAAGCCTGGTGGTAATTTCCCAAGATCGCCAAATGCATTAGACATGTTACTTTTTGAATCTTCATCTGCTTTAGCTTTTGCATCATTATGAGCTGCTACGATTAGGTCTTCTAGCATCTCTTTTTCATCAACTTTTAACAAAGATAGGTCTAGCGACACTTTAAGCATCTCTCCACTGCCACTCATAGACACTGTAACTAATCCACCACCTGATTTGCCAACATATTGTTTTGAAGCAATTTCTTCCTGCATTTCTTTCATTTTTTTCTGCATAACCTGAGCTTGCTTCATAAGCTGATTAATATTCATTACTTCCTCATTAGTTTTAATTTTTAATTTTAAGTATTATATCGGATATATTTGCATCAGGAAAATTATTTTTTATTATTTGATAATCTTCTGAGAGCTTAACTTTCTCGAGCATAGTGTCTTTTAAAGTAGTGGTGGTTTGACGGACTTCACAACTAAGTTTCCATTTATTATCAGACCATTCATTTAGCAATTGTTCAATCTTTCTAGCTTTGGTGTTGATCTCGTTACTGACGTAGGCAATTTGCATCTGTAGATCCTTGAATTTGATAATTTCCACTTCATTTAATAGCAAATAATATATCTCCATTTCTTTCTGCATATGACAAAATTTTAGGAAATCAAAGACATTATTTTCATGATTTATAGGAGCTGGGGAGATTACTTTTTCAGGATCTATAATATCTTCAATAAGAGGTAAATTACAAGCATAAATAGCTTTGATAATAAGCATTTCTGCGGTTATTAATTCATTGTGCGATTGCTTAATTTCTTGCAATCCATTGCTAAATATTTGCCACAAGGTAGTCAACCTAGAGAGTGGAGTGCCAATTAGAATAGTAGATAATTCGTTAGAGTAATCTTGATATAGAGGGCTATGATAATTTGGAATAACTTTTGATTTGCAAAGTTCTGCCATAAAATCGGCCATGACCTGAACAAAATACTCTAAACTATTAGCTTGTGCATAAATTTCACTAAGTAAATTGATTGCTCTACCAGGGGCATTAGCAATAATCAATTGTGTAAATTCAATGATTATATTGGTGCGTAATAGACCTAGCATCTTACCGACAAGTTCAGCCGTGATTAAATCTGAATTACTTTGTTGGTTTAGATAAGAAGATGCTTGATCAATCATAGCAACGGCATCACGAGCTGAGCCTTCAGATTTACTTGCAATAATTTTTAAAGCTTCTTCTTCGAACTGAATATTTTCTTTTTGAGCAATCTGTTTGAGCAAAGTTTGAATTTCTTCATACGACAGCCGCCTAAGATCATACCTTTGGCATCTTGAAACTACAGTAAGAGGTATTTTTTGTACTTCTGTTGTAGCAAAAATAAAAATCACATGCGGTGGTGGCTCCTCAATTACCTTAAGAAGAGCATTAAATGCGCTCTTTGAAAGCATGTGAATCTCGTCTATAATAAAGAATTTATAAGCGCCCAGAAGCGGTTTATATTCACTACTTTCAATTATTTCTCTTATATCATCGACGCCAGTTCTACTAGCGGCATCTATTTCAACAATATCGGGATGGTTTTGTTTTGCACAACTTATGCAGTTGGTGCATTGTAGGCAAGGTGCAATTTGTTCTTCATTACTTTTTAGATCAGTACAATTTACAGTTTTTGCAATTATGCGCGCGGATGAAGTTTTACCTACCCCTCTAATACCAGTGAGCAAATAAGCTGAGGCTAAACGATTATTCGCAATGCAGTAAGAAAGGGTTTTGACTAAGACTTCTTGCCCCATCAACTCAGAAAAATTTGTTGATCTGTATTTACGAGCAAAGGGGATATATTTCAAAATTTCTTCTGACATGGATTTGAGAAACTAATGGGTTGGGATATGTCAATTGACTATAGCTAGTACTGACCCGGTTACAAAATGCTCTGGCTGCTTCCTTTCAGATCTGACCAACTAAACAAAGCAATCGCCCAGCACTAGCCATATATAAAGATAGTGGTTTTAATACATTCGATCAAGCCATATTTCAATTTAGACTTATAATTTCTTAAATTGTTTTTCGAGCTCAGCTTTATTGAATCTATCAGGTGTACCAAAAACCTCTGGATCTTTCATCATAAATAGAGTGTTTGCTATATTACTAATTTGCATAGTCTGACCAAATGTAAGGGTGATACTGTTATTCTCTTCATATATTTGCATTTTTTGGATGTTCCTATTTTTTTTATCAAACCAAATTTCACTAATTTTATTTAGGTCATGATTTTTCAACCGCAAAACGTAGCTATTGTTCAATTCTTTTGCTGACAAAATTTCGAATTGGTTATCAAAACTTACTTTATCAACGAGCAGAAAGTTAAAAATGTTCTCCTCTGCTTTGATTCTACTAAGATGGCCCATTTCATAATCATAAACAGAGACATAGTTTTTGTTACCGACAATAACAATCGGAAATGGTTCGTAGTAATTGCATCTGAATTTATAAGGTTTTTGGATAATCAGCATACCTTGAGCAAGACGGCCTGTGCTGTCCTCTTGAGTAAACTCAACTGCAAGTGACTTAATGCTGCTTATGTAAGATTTAATTTCTTCGGAAATATCACTAGCATTTGTAAAGTGAGCTGATAATAGTAATGAAATTAACATAATACATTTTATGATTGAAAATAGTATTAAATGTGTCTTACTTGTGTTAATGCGCATAAAAATCTGCTTTTTAAGATGAAATTGATGTTCACATGATAAGGAATGGGTAGTATAACTTCAAGAATAAATTTAGTTGAAATTATTATACAATGAAAATTGCGGCAATTAGAGAACGGGAAAGGGGAGAGGTTCGAACAGCGATTACTCCTGACGTAGCTAAACTATACGTCAAAAAAGGTTATAGGGTATTTGTCGAAAGGGGAATAGGAGCTGGAGCACATTATCTGGATGCTGATTATGAAAACGCTGGTGCAGTGGTTTCTTCTGTTTTACTAGAGATATTGTCAGATGCAGATATTATTCTGAAAGTTCAGCCCACCCCGCTCATCGATCAATTCAATGAAATAGATATGGCAAAAGAAGGGGCAACGATAATAGGGCTCCTGTCACCATATTCGAATATAGAATATTTAGAAAAAGCATCGGCAAAAAAGCTATCAACCATTGCTATGGAGCTGGTACCAAGAGTTACAAAAGCACAAGGAATGGACGTTCTTTCTTCACAAAGTAATCTTGCTGGTTATCGCGGAGTAATTGAGGCCAGCTATCATTTTGACCGAGCATTTCCAATGATGATGACTGCGGCTGGTACCATTAATCCAGCAAAAACCCTTATTCTTGGGATAGGTGTTGCTGGGCTCCAAGCAATTGCTACAGCAAAAAGGCTTGGGTCTATTGTTTCAGCTTATGATGTAAGAGTGGCTACAAAAGAGCAGGCTGAAAGTTTAGGCGCTAAGTTTGTCTACCCCCCTGAATTAATGAGTGATTCTGAAGATAAAACTGGTTATGCAAAAGAAGTATCTAAGGATTTTGCTGCGATTCAAGAAAAATTCCTCAATCAAATAATAGATAAGTTTGATATTGTAATTACTACTGCTCAAATTCCAGGTAAAAAAGCTCCACTCTTGATTACTAAAGAAATGGTGGCAAAAATGCGCCCTGGTTCAGTAATAGTCGATATGGCTGCATCTTCTGGAGGGAACGTTGAAGATTCTGTAGAAGATAAAATAGTAGTAAAAAAAGGGGTAAAAATTATTGCCTGGAATAACTTGGCAGTAAAAATTGCAAGTGATAGTTCAAGATTATATGCAAAAAATCTATATAATTTTCTTGATTATGCTGTGCAAGATAGGAAAATAAATTTTAAAGACCAGTTGGTGGAAGAAATGACCATTAGCATAGAGGGTAGTATGATAAACAAAAAATTTAAAGTCTAGTAACAATTTTATTTGTAGATTCAAATGTATGATTTAAAATTAAAATTGTTGTGAGATAAGTATATTATGAAAGAAAAATTGCCATTAGTTATAAATGACGCTAAAGAAATTTCAGTAAAAGCAACTGAGTTATCTATTAAGCTGCAAGAAATGACTGAGAATATTGTTGTTCAAGGAAATAGTAATATTGATCCCTTAGTTTATGCGGTGACGATTTTTACTCTTGCTTGCTTTATTGGATATTATGTTGTCTGGAAGGTTACTCCCTCATTGCACACGCCGCTTATGTCTGTAACAAATGCAATTTCGGGTATTGTGATTATTGGGGCCCTTATTGCAGCAAGTTCAGTAAATTTTGGGATAGCTTCAGCGTTTGGATTTTTTGCAACTTTTTTAGCTGCAATTAATATTTTTGGTGGATTTATAGTAACCCAACGAATGCTTGAAATGTTCAAGAAGAAATCCTAGAAAAAATAAATTTATATGACCATGCAACTAATCGAATTTTCTTACCTTGTTTCAGCTATATGCTTCATTTTTGCTTTGAAAGGTTTATCTTCACCAAAATCTGCAAGAATAGGGAGTTATATAGGTATGATAGGTATGGCTATAGCACTTATAGCGACTTTTAATTTACCAGCCTTTGCTCAAAAAACAGCCCTCATTATTACTATAGTTTTAGGCGGAGGAGTCGGTGGAGTGATAGCCAAGAGAATCCCAATGACTGCTATGCCGCAGCTTGTTGCTGGCTTTCATTCATTAGTAGGTTTAGCAGCCGTATTAGTAGCATTTGGTGCTTTAATTTCACCAGAGAATTTTGGTATTGGCGAAAAAGGAGGGATCCCCGTCGGAGCACTCATAGAGATGTCATTGGGTGCTGCTATTGGTGCTCTTACATTTAGTGGGTCATTAATTGCTTTTGGAAAGTTGCAAGGATTAATTGGCGCTAGACCAATGAAATTCGTGGGTCAGCAGTATGTATGTCTACTGCTTAGTGTAATGCTACTCGTGTTGATATACTATTTTGCTAAGTATCAAAGCTTATACATTTTTACGTTGCTAGTGCTAGCCTCTTTAATTGTTGGTGTGTTGCTTATTGTCCCGATTGGTGGAGCAGATATGCCTGTTGTGGTGTCAATGCTTAACTCCTACTCTGGGTGGGCTGCAGCAGGTATTGGTTTTACATTGGGTAATAGTTTGCTTATTATTACAGGGGCTCTTGTTGGTGCAAGTGGTGCTATTTTGAGCTATATCATGTGCAGAGCTATGAATAGGTCTTTATTTAATGTGATTTTTGGTGCTTTCATGAAGCAAAAAGAGTCTGGTTTAACACAAAATGAGGATGATAGAGTTGCAAAAATTAGCAATGCTGAAGACGCCGCTTTTATGCTAGAGAGGGCGGAATCGGTAATAATTGTTCCTGGCTATGGTATGGCAGTTGCTCAGTCTCAGCATGCAATAAAGGAATTAACAGAGATACTGAAAAAGGCGGGAGTAAGAGTAAGATTTGCTATTCATCCAGTGGCCGGCCGGATGCCTGGCCATATGAATGTTCTTTTAGCAGAAGCTAATATTGATTATGAAGATGTCCAGGAGCTTGAAGAAATAAATGGTGATTTTAATTCAACAGATGTCACGCTCGTAATTGGCGCCAATGATGTTACTAACCCTGCGGCTAAATCAGATAAGGATAGTCCTATTTACGGTATGCCCGTGCTTGATGTTGGTTTATCAAAAACTGTTCTATTTATAAAAAGATCAATGTCTTCTGGCTATGCCGGAATTCAGAATGAATTATTTTTTCAAGACAATACACTCATGCTTTTTGGTGATGCCAAGAAAGTAGTTGAAGATATTGTTAAAGCTCTGGGGCAGTGATGCCAATTTGTTTAAAATAAGTCGGAGGTAGAATAGTTTAAAATAATAAAATTGTGGTTATTTTCAAATGCTTATGGTTTCGGGTCGACTTACAGAATTGATTGTCATAGGTTCAACTTCATGTTTCCCTAATACTAGAATAGGTAAAGCTCTTTCTCATGCTTGGAAGTTTTACCGTAATTAAATGTTTAAAATAGTTAGCGTCCTAAGTTTAATTAGGGAAATAGATTACTTCTTTTTCATAACTTTTGTGCCTGCGGCAATACGATCCATAAGCGCTAGTAAAACACCAGAAACTACGAAAGAAATGTGAATAATAAGCATCCATTTGATCTGGCTCTCTGAGTTTTTATGTACATCCATAAAAACTTTTAGCAGATGGATTCCAGAAATGGCAACAATAGAGGCAATAAGTTTTAGTTTTAATGTTGAGAAATCAACAGATCCATGCCACTCTGGTTGATCCTTATGGTCATTAAAATCTATTTTCGAAACAAAATTCTCATAACCTGAGAAAATAACAATCAACAGTAAATTGCCTGCAAGAGATAGATCTATCAATGAAAGGATACCTAGTACGGCTTCATTTTGTGTAATGGCTGGGATACTAGTAATAAAATGCCATAACTCTTGCATGAAACTAAACAATAGCACTACCAGTGCACCCACAAGACCTATATAAAAAGGAGCCATTAACCAGCGGCTAGCAAATAGACCCTTTTCTATAATTTTTTCTATTGGTCGGGACATATATTTCACCTTAAAATGAACATAAGTCTAGACTATAACTAAATTTTCTCCAAAAAACAATACAGCCCTACTTACTACGCTTTGGAAAAAGATCTTTAAACTGCAAAGGTCTAGTTGTATCTTCAACTTTTTTATAATTACGACGCTTAGTATTAAGATTGTATATAACAATTGGCACTACAAAGCTGAGGACCCCAATCACAAATGCGATTTTATAGGTATAGTGGTCATTTAACAATAGAAACACTAAACATGATAGCATTAGAATGATAGCAGCAATAGCAGTATAAGGAGAATATGGCGTTTTAAAATTTAAATCAGTAGTTGTATAACCAGCCTTGACCGCCTGCGGAAATTAATTTGTGCCCAGCAAATAGATATCCAGGCCATTAAACCAGTAAATCCAGAAACTAGTAAAAGCGAAATATAAATTACTGATTGTCCAAAAAAGTAACCAAAAGCAAGTACTGACCAAATGGCCAGTAGGGTAACAACTACAGCGTTTTGAGGGACTGCATTATGATTAAGTAAAGCAAGTTTTTGTGGGGCCATACCACCACGAGCTAAGGCGTTTAGTGCTCGTACAATACCGTATAATCCGGAATTTGAGCAAGAAATAGCTGCAGTAAGAGTTACAAAGCTTGTAACTACTCCAGCCCAATGTAGTCCATAATAATTTAATGCATCGGCAAATACTGGATTATCTAAATTAGCTTTGCTCCATGGGAATATGAGTACTAAACAAAATACAGGAATGATATAGATAAAGAGAATTCTCAAAGTAACATTTCGGATAGCATGCGGTATCATTTTAGCTGGATTAACAGACTCGCCAGCTGCAAGTCCTATAATCTCGGATCCTTGATAATTTACTAGCAATAAAATCATCGCGGTTAACAGAGCCGGGATACCGTTAGGAAATAAACCACCTTGGTCAAAAATAAATTTTCTACCAATAACTTCAGCTGGTTGGTCGCCGTGTATAAAGCCGAAAAAGATTAGTATTGCTATTATCACAAATGCTACAAGAGCAATGATTTTAACTAGTGATAGCCAAAATTCAATTTCACCGAACATCCCTACTTTCGTTATATTTACATATGTAATGAAAAGACCAAAAAGGACCGCCCAAGCATGGCCATTAATGCCAGTAAAATATTCCATTATAATTCCCCCAGCAATACATTCTGCTGGAATATAGGCAATCCAGCTGATCCAGTAAGACCAGCCGACCCCACAAGCTACGGATGGGGAAATGAAATCAGATGTATAAGTAACAAATGATCCAGATATAGGGATAGCTACAGCTAATTCTCCCATACAGAGCATAGTAAGAAAAACTATCAATCCCCCAAAAATATATGCAAGACAAACAGATGGACCAACTTGGTTAATTATTTCACCAGTTCCAAGAAAATATCCTGAACCTATTATTCCTCCTAGTGTAATCAATTGAACATGGCGATCTTTTAGATTACGCTTATATCCCCCGTCCTTAACCGGTTTAGTGCTTTTGTGTTTATGCTCAATCATTAACTATTATGTCTCGTAAAAAATAAACAATGGAGTAACTGTATAATCCTTTATAATAATTAATTCAAGTATTATTTTTTTGAATTTAACATGAATATTCTCTATTTTAAAATCACATCGTCAGATGAGAGATAAATTTTTCTTTTGGCAGTGATTTAGCATCATTTTTGCACGTTACAACTTAAGAAAATTATTGAAGCTATAATATTAACATTATTGCTGTAATGCCGTAAAAGCTAAACATTTTGAGCTTATGGAACCGTTTTGTACAAATTGATATTATAGTTAGTGCAATTAATCCTGGATATGAAACATCAAGCAATGGACCTAAAATAGAAGCAATACCATCGAAATCAAGTAAAGATACGGCGAAGGATGCTATGGTGGTTATAAGTAATATTATAGGAAAATGCTTGTCACCAATAAAACTAAATGAACATAAATATTTGGCATAGATGCTATTAAGCGCAACAGCTGTCGTCAAACATGAAAAAATTATAATAATTGCAATTACTAGAGCTCCATTATGTCCTAAAAGATGATTTGCTATTGCAGGAAGCACTAGCTCACCTGGGAGATCATGAGCGAAGCTTTTGTAATGGGAGCCTAGATACACAAAACCTAAATATATTAAGCTCAATAGAATAGCACCAAAAATACTTGGGCCAAGTGCAGCTTTAATAATTGATCTATTATCTTTTTCAGGGAATAAAGCCTCAATTTGTTTAAAAATCAAACTTGCGAAGAAAAATGATGCAAATAAATCCATTGTAGCATATCCACGAAAAAATCCGTCAACGAAGTTATTAGAAAACACTTCATTATTTACTGTAAGTTTTTCTCCTTGATAAAAACCAATAATAATTAGTCCTACTAAAAAAAGCAGTAATATTGGAGTCAGAACTTTGCCTAATATGGTAAACATTAGTTTGTCGTTTAAACAAATCATGTAGCACGTAACACAAAAAATAATACTAAAAACCAAGAGAGAAATATCATTATATAAGAACTCTAAACCACCATGCGCAACAGTTATGCATCTTGGTATTACGCCAAATGCACCAAGCAGAGAAAGTGTAAAAAGAGGGATGGCGTATTTAGCTATTGTGCCTCCCTGTGCAAAAAATTTATTATAACTTCCTTGGTAAAGCTTAATTACAAAGAGTCCAAGGAAAGGTAATATGATCCCCGTCAAGAAAAAGCCCCAAAAGCCTGCAATCCAATTATCAGAGTTACTAACTCCAACCATGATAGGAAAAACTAGATTTCCAGAACCGAAAAACATTGAAAAAATTGAAAATCCGTATAAAAAAACATGTCGATTCATAGTAAATATACCTGTAAATTAACCAATGACTCTTGAATAAAGAGACTTATAAAAAATAATATGTGAAGTGCAAAGCAAGGATGTTTGTGGCTAGCCAGCCACAACGGCAAAAAGGACAACTAGTTGTTGTTTTAAAATAAATGATTTAAAATTTTTTAACATCATTAAAAGTAACCTACAAAACAATAAATAGGAGAAACTAGAGCAGCTCCTCCCCTGATTAGTATTAGTGTGAGTAATACTCAACAATTTTCCCAAAATTTGGTTCAAAGGGATAAGGAATATCTGAGATCATAGGAATTCTCATAACTTCTCCTGACATTTTCCCTGGATCAACTGAAAGATATTCTGGCACAGTTCTTTCTTGTTTTTGTGCAGTTTCAATAAAGGTTGGTATTTGTTTAGAGCGATCTTTAAGTTCAATTTTATCGCCTACATTAAGTCTTTGGCTAGGTATATTAACCTTCTTACCATTAAGTCTTATGTGATTATGAGATACTAATTGACGGGCTGCAAAGATACTAGGAGCTAAATTCATTCTGTAGACAATCATATCAAGTCTTTGCTCAAGAAGGCCAGCAAAATTTTCTGCTGTATTACCTTTCATCTTAGCGGCTAGTTTGAAAGTGTTACTGAATTGCTTTTCTGTTACTCTACCATAGTGAGCTTTCAGAATTTGCTTAGCGTGCAAATGTAAGCCATAATCAGACGTTTTTACTCTACCAGTTGGTCCATGTTGTCCAGGGCGATAATTTTTAGTATGGAAAGGATCTTTACCATCTCCCCAGATGCTTGTGCCTAATCTTCTACTAACTTTATATTTTGCTTTAATAATCTTTGTCACTTAACTACACCTTATTACAAGTTTAAGACTCTTCGAGTGGGCAGTATATAAATAGTTTGTTCAAAAGTCAAACTCATTTTTTATACATATGTGGCATTGCTATTTTTTTATATTTAGCCTATTTAAAACCTCTTGATAAGCAGGTATTACCCTATCAGGGCTGTCGTGAGCAACTTCATAACATAGTTTTTCGTTAGACTCCATATCCCATAATTTACAAGTATCAGGCGATATTTCATCAACTAGCATTGACATAAAGTCATCGCCATTAAAAACTCGGCCAAACTCTAGCCTTATATCTACCATGCGAATCTGCGCAGTAGCAAAAAGTCCAGCGAGAAAATCGTGTATTCTTATAGCTTTATTCTTCATTTCTTTGAGCTCATACTTGCTCATCCATCCAAAGCTAATAATTTGAGACTCGTTAATGATAGGATAATTCAACTCCTTATTTTTGATCCTAAAGTCGATTATAGGAGATTCAAAAACAAAACCATCTTCCATACCAAAATCTGTTACATATCTACCGCATGCTAAGGTAGTTATATGTACTTGAATTGGATAGACATCTACAAATTGAACTAACTGCTGACGCATATTAGTTTTTTCGATCAAGTGATTATCTATGCCAATCATATCGAGTTTTTGCATGATATATGCAGAAATGGTATTATTTATCACTCCCTTTCCTGATATTTCAAGGGTCTCATCCTTGGACATTTTAAAAGTATCATCGAAAGACATGATAAGAGCATAATCTTCATCTGATTGATAAAGAGTTTTTGTTGAGCCTTTGTATATTTTTTCTTTCATCGTTAGAAATTAGAAAATAGAATGAAATATATATTTAATAGCGATCCAACTGGCTAGAATAGCGCTGATAGCCACAAGTAACCCAATTATTGTTATAAAAAATCCAACAATAATAACTATTCCATCTCGATTTAAAAGACCAAGAGCCATGATTGAAACGCCGAGAGCCGGAAGAGCATTAGTTAGTGGAATGGGCAGTGCGATAGAGAATCCTGCAATAATACTAATGAAGCCGATGAATTGTTCGCAATAAACGGATTTAGCAAATGACAATCTAGGCTTAACATATTTTTCAACAGATATAAGTCTAGGGACTACTTTGTCACTTATAGCCTTTAAGGTAGAATTCTTAAGCTCATAGTTGCTAATTTTCAGAGGCAGATTAACCTTTTTACTACCAATAAGCATTTGAATGGCCAATATGATAAGAGGAATTCCCATCACTGTAGTGAATCCAGGAGGATAAGGTAAGGGAATTGCAACAGGCAAAGAAAAAAATATCATTGCAAGCAATATACCGTTCTCATGAAAATCTTCCATTAATTCAGAAATTTTAGTCTTACCGCCTACCTGTTTTTGGCCAATTTTTTCTAACGTCTCTGAAACTAAGGTAGTATCTAGTAATTTAGGTTGTCTTTGTTTAAACATAATTTTGATAAAATTTTACATTATATCTAATCCCATTTCAAAGGATCTAAACAACAGCAAATCTTAATAATTGAGCGCCTAAAATTTTATTATAAGATACGCAAGTAGAGTTCTAAAATTAACTACTTAAATTTGAAATGGGAAATAATACCATATACAGTATATTATAATATATTCTAAAGATACAATTATTTATGGAAAACCGCTGTTCATAAGTTTAGTAACTAAATCAGGGGCGGGGGATCCAATAATTGATAAAGTGGGACGTGATGAGAATATTTTTTCAGCACTTTTTGTAAGGTCACTTATTTGAGTAGAGTTAATAATTCCCATTATCTCATTGGTAGAAAAATATTTACCGAAAAGCGAAAAATTTTTCCCAACTTCTTCTGACTTATATTCTGGTTTTTCTTCTGCCATATAAATATTTGACTCTATCTGGGACTTGGCTCGTACCAATTCTTCTGCTGAAATATGTGTACATATTTTATCAGTTTCGTTGTTTATATTGTTTAGTAAATTTTCAACATTATTATGATCAGTTGCGGCATAAACACTAAAAATTCCGCTATCGCTATAAGAATTCATAAAGCTGCCAATAGTGTAAGCTAAACCAAGTTCTTCTCGTATTTTTTGAAATAATCTCGAAGATAGGCCGCCCCCAAAAATTATTGACAAGATTTGTGCATGATAAAATGTTTCAAGATTAGCGTAAGATACACCTTCAAAACCTAGTGCAATAGTAGTTTGCTCTAAGTCTTTCTGTATAATTTCTGTGCCTCCTTCGTAGTTGGAGCTTTGGGCGTCTTTATATGTAGACTCGGAGAAAAGTGAAAATAATTCTTCCACTAGATGAACGGCATTGATGTGGTTAATTTTGCCCGCAATTGAGATCACAATGTTATTAGCATGGTAGTGCTTACTCATGTATTTGGTAAACGTAGATTTGTCAAAGCTAGCTATATTTTCTATGCTGCCAAGAATTGATCGACCCATGGACTGATTTGGATATGCTAATGTGTAGAATTTTTCATACACTAAGTCATCTGGATTATCTTTAACCTCAGCTATTTCTTGAGAAATAACACTAAATTCTTTTGCGATTTCATCAGAGTTAAATACAGAATTTTGCAAAATATCAGCTAAAATACTCAGGGCTTGTTTGCCGTGTTGGCTTAAGACTTTTGCATAATAAACTGTGTTTTCTCGGCTAGTATAGGCATTAAAGTGACCCCCGATGGTATCAAATTCTATAGCTATGTCTGTAGCTGTTCGATTTTTTGTACCTTTAAATGCCATATGCTCGAGAAAATGAGAAACCCCAGATTCTTCCTCTGTTTCATACCGACTACCTACTTTAACTATTACGTTGATTGTTATAGAGTTCACATGTTCCATAGAGTAGGTGACAACGTTAATACCATTTGATGTTTTGCTTTGAAAAAAACTCATTGTTTAATAATATCCTCTAATATGGTTGAAAGTTTTCTTGAGACTATGTTTATATCGTATTTTTCTTTAAGTTGTGAATATGCAGCGCTTGATAGTTTACGCGCCATTCTAGGGTCGATTATTATTTTTTCTAACTTATTATATAAGCTTTGGCTCGATTCGATATCGGCAAGTAGACCATTCTCTCCATCTGTTATAATCTCAGCTGGCCCTCCAGAAAGCGTTGCAACAATTGGCTTAGAATGTTCCATAGCCTCTAATAAAATTATGCCAAATGGTTCTATCGTTGAAGGAAGGCAAAAAATATCAATTTGTCTAAAAAAGTCATCTTTATCATTCACCCAACCAGGAAAAATAACTAGATTATCTAGCTGAAGTTCTTTGACTTTTCTCTCAAGAATAGGCCTATCTTCACCGTCGCCTCCTATTAAAAGAACTATATTGTAACCAGCATTTTTTAACATAGAAAATGCTTCCACCAAATAGATAAAACCCTTTTTACTAACAAACCTACCCAAAGCTCCAATTACAACTGGGGAACTATAGTTGATTGGGTTATAACTATGCTCAATTCTTGTCATATTGGGTAAACTAAGCAACTTTCTCTCTTCAATACCATGTTTAATTAAATGTTCTTTAAGTTCATTAGTTAAGGTAATAACATAGTCGCATTTTTTCAAATGTTTATAGCTATAATTATGCGATACCCCTACCAAAAGTGGTTTTGTCTGCACGAATTTTTTAGCGAAATTAACAGCTCTATTGCCATGACAAATAATGATTTGTGGTTTGTAGAATAGAATCAGAATCCTAAGAATTATTTTTGAAAAAACACACCATGTACCAATGTTTGGTAAAGTGTAATTACTTTTTTGTAATTTGTTAATTTTTGCTCCCATGCTTGAAATATTAATCACTTCATGATTATGCATTTTAAGGGCCGCAGAGTAGTCGAGATAGGCTTGTTGTATTCCCCCCAAATCTCTTGACATCATGATATTGAATACACGCATTTTATTGTGTAGCTCCGTGCTATAAATTGATTGGTATTTCTTGGCGTTTTGTTTTCTCTTATCTGAAACTAGCGTTTTTATGGGCTAATAAAATCTTAATTAGCTTGGATATTGTAACAGTCTGTTCAATTCCAGTATCCAGCTCTTTAAGTTTACAGCTATTAGTACTTAATTCTTCAGTCCCAATAAATATAACATATTTCGCATTAGCAGAAACTGCTGTTTGGAGACGTTTTCCTATTTTTCCGTCAAGTTCTAAGATAGCTGCAATACTTTCTTTGCGTAGTTGGTTGATTAGCAAAACAGAATAATCCAAGCATTCATCGCCAATAGGAATGATGTAAATTAGGCGTTCTTCCTCTGGAGAAAAATTACACATCATAGCTAAACGCTCTATTCCTGCAGCAAAACCAATTGCTGGAATTTCATCTTCTCCCATAAGTGCTGCTAGCCCATCATATCTTCCGCCAGCAAGAACTGTACTTTGGGCTCCAAGTTTAGAAGTTGTAAATTCGAATGTTGTATGTGAATAATAATCTAGTCCACGTGCAAGCTTTGGGTTTACTACATATTTTATGCCTAGATTGTCTAAATGGAGTCTAAGCTGCTTAAAATAACCTGCTGCCTCGCTAGAATAAAAATCAGAAATGACAGGGGCTCCAAGAGAAATATGCCTATCGCCTTCATCTTTTGAATCTAATATTCTGAGCGGATTTTGTTCTAAACGTTCTTTGCTATCAGTGGACAGACTACCTAAATAATTTTTGAAATAAGCAACTAAAGCTTTCTGATAAGATTTTCTTGTTGTAGAGCATCCAAGCGAGTTTAGTTCTAATACAAGATCGTTCAATATTCCAAGATTACTTAAGAAATGAGTAGCCAAAACTATTGTTTCTGCGTCAGAATAAGGCCCAATTCCTCCTATATATTCAAAATTTACTTGGTGAAATTGGCGTTGTCTGCCTTCTTGTGGCCTATCATAACGAAATAATGGACCGCTAGAGAATAATTTTAATGGTAGTTTATGCTTAAGTCCATTTGATATAACAGCTCGCATAACACTTGCGGTAAATTCTGGCCGTAGCGCCACCAATCTTCCCTTTTTATCAGCAAAACAATACATTTCTTTGCTAACTACATCAGACGTGTCTCCTAATGTTCTATCAAAGACGTTAGCAGATTCTAATATCGGGGTACTAAAACCCTCATAACCATATAATTTTGCAGTTTGCATGGCTATATTTTCTATATGTTTGGCAAGGCGCCATTCACGAGGAAGTAAGTCCTTCATACCCCTCAGCGGGGCTAAATCACTAGACATGAAACCCATCCAAACATTAGTCGTGTTTTGCACCGGATCCTGTACCAGCTCCTGCACCGGACCCTGTTTCAGTCTCTGCACTAGGCATTGCTTTCAAGAATTTAACTACACGTTCGTCTGTTAACAATTTTAAAATTCCTTTGCCATTTACTTGGAATTCAAAATTCTCCAGGCTAAATGTGACATTTGACTCGAAATTATCATTTTCTTTTAAGTTCTCTTTTTTATCAAAAGCTGACAGAAGACTCATTCCGTTATTCTTAATATTTTCTACAACCACATTAATATTGTTTAAGGTAGTAGCATCTGTCTTTTGGAGTAATAATTTTCCACCTCCGTCATATAGATCTGAGATGCCTGAAATCAAAATCTTTGGTGTAGCAAGTTTAAAAGTACCATCATATTTTTGTTCTTTTAGAGATCCATCTGAGTTGACTTTCAAATTATCTATTACCAATTCTAAAGAATGATGTGCAGTATGCAATTCTATATCATAATTTAGGTTGAAGGAAAAATTCATTTTTTTAGTATCTAGATATTTATCTAACACACCCTTTAAGTCTTTTTGTAGTAAAGATTGCTTCGTTAAGGTGTTTAATAATTCGACTATTGATTCAGCTAAATGCTTCTTTTGTTCGTCTGTATAATTGGTGGTTAAAAGCATATCGAAATCGGATTTAAGCTCTTTTCCATCTCCAGATAAGTTATAGCTAACTTCATCAAGTTCATAAGAATTGGCGTTTTTTACATCAAAAGAAAGATTATAATTGTCGTTGCTAAAGCTAAAATTCTGATAAAGCTCCTTTGGGTGCAATTCTCCTTTTAAAGCCAAAATAATATTTTCAACATGGGTTTTGCCAAGCTTAAGAGAAAACACAAGATTCGTATTGATGGGTTCAATCTCGCCAATTATTCGGCTATGATCATGTTGAAGTTTTGTAAATGCTTTTTGGAGTTTGTCGTATTCTTTATCACCTTTCTGTTGCGCGTCTAATTCTGGATAAAATTCGGCCATAACTTCATCCTTAACATATTCTGTATATTTTATACCAGAAGGTCCATATTTAGAACCAGATATATCTAATTTAAGATCAGTGTTATAAAAACCATTTTTATCTAATTTGCTTGTTAAACTCACGTTTGATTTTTCTAAACGAGAAATAAGGGAGTCGTCACTGGCCAAATACATTGCAGCTTCACCCGAGCTTATGAGAATATTAACATCCTCAAATTTGTTGTTAAGTAGACTTCTGTTAAATTCAATTTTTTGATCCTTAGATTGAGTGTAAGCTTCAATTTTGCCACTACCTTGAATTGTCTTGTCGCCTAAGCGTACAATTATCTTGTCGGTAAAAGGGTTGTAACAAGCAACTACTCTATCGGTAAACATTTTTAGTGACTTGGATTGAGGAAAAACACTTACATCTTTAAGAGTAATCTTGAACTTGAACTTCTCAATAACAACTGAATCAGGATCTACACTTATATACTTGCTATCAGTAAGTTTTGGTAAAATCTCGTTTTTTGCAATATGCTCAAATTTAGTTGCTAAATAAACCCATGTGAGGATAGAAGCGGCTACCAATAATCCTAAAGTAATAATAATTTTTCTCATATTCAACTTACACCTTATTTAATCAAAATTTAGATCTATATTTTCGACTTTAGAATATTTGCCATATTATGAGCGTATAGGTATGTATATATTCTCTATGAGCTTGCAAAAGCTACATAGAGAATATATAGGCAAAATTTTCTTACATCAAGTATATTCGTAAGTCTTATCTGGAGAAGTACAACTAAAGAGATTCGTCAATAGGCTTCTTGTTTTTGATAATAGAAGTTCTAATTACATAAACTGCAAAGACAATAATAAACCAATAAATTAGCAGCTCTCCGGTAAACATCAATTCTCCTTCTTTCGAAATAATCTGCTTAAATAGCAAATATACGCAAGCAATAAGGCCTACTGGGGCCACGATAAATAAAGCTGGGCACTTAAATGAGCGTACAACTTCTGGCATTTTTACTCTAAAAAGCATCACAACCATCATGATAACTATATAGTCAATTAATGCTCCCATACTCGACATTTTTGCAATAACCTCAAGTGGAACCAGGCCAGCTAGCATAGCAATAAGCCCCGAAAAAATTAGTATGTTGATATAGGGACTATCGTGCTTTGGATGTATTTTTGCAAAACATTTTGGTACTAACCCGTCTCTTGCCATTACATAAAAAATACGAGACTGAGCGTATATATTCATCATTATCACGGTTGTCATACCGCAGATTGCTCCCGTGGCTACAATAGTTGAGCCAATTTTGCTGTTGTTAACAGCGAGTGCGTGAGCTAAGGGTTGGTTATTATCTAGAAGTTCAAAAGATACTATACCAGTCGCAAGTCCCCCTACAATGATATATAGAACAGTAGAAAGAACAAGGGAGCCTATGATACCTATAGTCAAATCTCTTTTGGGATTTTTGCACTCTTCGGCAGCGGTAGCTAATGCACCAAAGCCAGTAAAGGCAAAAAACAGAATTGATGAGCCTAGTAGCACATCATCAAAACCATAAGGCATAAAATTATCCCAGTTTGTGATTTCAAAATGGGGCACGGCTACGAATATAAAAACAGCAATTGCTGCCATTTTGATGAATACTAGTATAGTATTTACTTTCTTACTATCACGAGTTCCTCGATATAGTAAGAACGCTACGAAAGCTACAATAAGTACCGCGGGTAAATTAATTATCCCTCCATTTAAGGGGCCAGCAGTATAAGCAACAGGAATATCTACCCCTCCAGCTTTTAAAATACTAACAGCATAGCCAGACCATGTTGTAGCAACGGCGCTTGCGGCAACACTTAGCTCTAAAATCATCACGCCACCAACTAGCCAAGCAAAAAGCTCACCAAATGCAACATAAGAATAGGTGTAGACGCTCCCAGATGTTGGTAAAAAACTCGCAAGCTCTGTATAGGCAAGAGCCACGAAGATGCAAACAATACCAGCAATGGCATAAGAAACCATAACCGCTGGACCTGAGTATTTTGCTGCGACAAACCCGGTAAGTGCAAAGATACCAGTGCCTATTATTCCACCTAAGCCTAATAGAACAAGGTCGTAGGCTGTAAGAGTTTTTGCAAGGCCGCTCGTATTGCCAGCTTCTTTCACAGATTCAAAACTTTTTTTTGTTAGATAGCTCATTAGTTTTTGTACTCCTACTCTAGTTAATTTCCCTTGTTATCCATCCGCCCCCAAGCATCCTGGTTTTATGATAAAAAACGCATGCTTGTCCAGGAGTTATAGCTTTTTCTTCTTCAAGCAAAGTTACTTCGATTTGCCCGGTGTATAAGATATTAAGTTTTGCCTTTACTCCGGGAGTAGTAGACCTAATTTTGGCCGTTACTTCAAAGTCAGATAGAAATAGGTCTGATGTCAACCAATTTACATCTTTAAGCAAGAATCTAGTTTTAATAAGGGCAGATTCCGGACCAACATAGACTGTATTTGTCTCTGGGTCAATTTTTATTACATATATAGGATCGCCAAACGCAATGCCAAGACCCTTTCTTTGACCAACGGTGTAAGAGATAATACCTTTATGTTCGCCAAGGTCGTAACCGTCAACATGCACAAATCTTCCTGGCTTATTTGCGTGGGGACGAATTTTGCTAATAACATCGCGATAATTACCGTTTGGTACAAAGCATATATCCTGGCTGTCAGGCTTGTTCGCCACTTCTAATCCAAACTCTGTGGCAATTTTTCTGGTTTCTTGTTTTGTTTGACCGCCAAGAGGAAACATTAAATAATCAAGTTGTTCTTGGGTAGTAGAGAATAAAAAATAACTCTGGTCCTTTTCTTCGCTAACGCCCTTATGAAGCTGGGCAATTCCATTGTTTACAATTTTCTGAACGTAATGACCAGTGGCCAGAGCATCGGCCTTTAGTTCTTTTGCCGCTTTTAACAGGTCTTTAAATTTTACCGATTGGTTGCATCTAACGCAGGGTAAAGGTGTCTCCCCGCGCATATAGCTGTCGGCGAAATCATCTATTACTTCTTGCTTAAATTTGCTTTCATAATCAAATATATAGTGAGGAAATCCCAGTTTATCGGCGACGACTTTGGCATCGTAGATGTCCTGCCCGGCGCAACAAGCTCCTTTTTTTTGTAGGGCCATGCCGTAATCATAGAGTTGCAACGTGATGCCTATTACGTTGTGTCCGGCTGTGTGCATCATGGCTGCAACAACTGAGCTGTCAACACCTCCAGACATCGCAACTACTATTGTCTTTCTATTTGTAGACATTATGACTAATATAATACTTAATAAAAGTGCATAACTATATTAAATTTTATCTATAAAAGCAAGTTCGATATTTTTAAATTAATGTAATCTCTTAAGTGCAGTTCATAATTATACCTTGATTAGTAATCAATAATAATATAGAAGTTCTGTATAAAAAATATTAAATCTACACGAGTATGAATCATAGCTTTGTAAATCTCTTAGCGGCAATTGCTTTGTCCGTTGCAATCATCTTTGGCTGGCAGCATTTTTTTGAAAAACCAAGGTTAGTGAAGCTCCAAGAGCAGAGCGCGGTGTATAACCAACAGATGGGTAACTTAAAAAAGCAAAGTGCCAACGTGGAGAAAGAGATGGTTGTTGATCGTCAGCAAGCGATTGTAGCCAATTCTCGCGTGCAGATAAAATCGGAGTTGTTATCTGGTTCGATTTCACTAAAAGGGCTTAGATTTGATGATTTAACTTTATTAAAATACAAGCAGGAGATTGCAGAAAATAGTCCAGCTGTTGAGTTATTTTCTCCGTCTAATTCAGAAAATGCATATTTTGCTGAGGTTGGTTGGTGGGGTAAGGATAAATCAGTTACTTACCCAGATTCTACAACTAATTGGCAAACTGATAATGCTCAGCTTGTAGCTGGGAGTAGCGTCAATTTATACTGGGTTAGTCCCGAAAAAGTTAAATTTAAAGTATCGATATCTTTGGATGAAAACTATTTGTTTAGTATAAAGCAATCTGTTGAAAATCATTCGGCTCGACCAATTTCTGTTCAATTTTATGGCTTGATCAATAAAACTTATGAAAATAAACCAGATAATATGGTCAATATTTTACATCAAGGGATGATCGGAGCGGTTAAAGGAGAATTGCAGGAATATACCTATGATAAGATTAAAGATGAAAAAAAGCATAGTTTTAATGGTCAAGTTAATTGGCTAGGAATTACTGATAAATATTGGTTGGCTGCGTTTGTACCTGATCAACTTGAGCAGTATATAGCTAATTATAATTTTGCCATAAAGCAGAGTAAAGATAAATATCAATCGGATTTTATTACTAATGAAAAGTTAATTGAGTCTGGGGGTAGCTTTGAGTTAACTCACTTGTTGTTTGCCGGCCCTAAGAAGGTTGATTTACTTGATAAATATGAGGAGAAGTATAATATCAAACTCTTTGACAGAGCGATTGATTTTGGTTGGTTCTATATACTTACAAAGCCTATTTTCAATGCTATGAATTATTTTTATAGTTATGTTGGAAATTTTGGTATCAGTATTATGATTGTAACCATCTTGATTAAACTGGCAATGTTTACTTTGGCAAATAAGTCGTACCGATCTATGAAGAAAATGAAGAAACTTCAGCCGGAAATGGAACGTTTGAAGCAATTATATGCGGATGATAAAGCCAGACTAAATCAAGAAGTAATGTCGTTGTATAAGAGGGAGAAGGTTAACCCAGTTTCTGGGTGTTTGCCCTTATTGGTGCAAATACCGGTGTTTTTCTCCATATATAAGGTGCTCTATGTTACGATTGAAATGAGACATGCCCCATTTTTTGGTTGGATTCAAGATCTTTCTGCTCCTGACCCTACTACTATCTTTAACTTGTTTGGTCTTTTGCCATTTACACCTCCATCATTCTTAATGCTTGGTGTCTGGCCTCTATTTATGGCAATGACAATGTTCTTGCAGCAAAAAATGAGCCCGCAGCCAACTGACCCAGTGCAAGCTCAGGTAATGAAATTTATGCCACTGATGTTTTTGTTTATGTTTAGTGGATTCCCAGCTGGGTTGTTGATATACTGGTCTTGGAATAATATATTATCTATTGTTCAACAGTTTTATATAAATAAACTAGATAGTAATGGCAGCTGACCTTAGCATTAAGCTTTTTAGGCAAGAAGCTAAATTTGTGGCTGGGGTTGCAAAACCTGAGCAACTTCCCAAGCTGTTTCTTCCTCAGTTTGCTTTTGTTGGTAAGTCCAATGTTGGTAAGTCAAGTTTGATCAATACTATATGTAACCGGAAAGCTTTAGCTAGAGTGTCTCATACACCAGGGCGAACGCAGCAAATCAATTTTTTCTCAATAGCGGATAAATTAATGTTGGCAGATTTTCCTGGATATGGGTTTGCTAAGGTTTCGGCTAATCAAAGAATTGCCTGGGGTAAATTAATAGTTTATTATTTACAGAATAGCGATCTTTTGCGGATGGTAAATTTATTGATTGATGCTAGAAGAGGTATCAAAGAAAATGACATTGAGATTATGCATCTGTTGAAATCTTGTGATAAGGAATTTCAAATCATTTTCACCAAAGCTGATAAAATTACGGCAATAGACGAATTCACCGCTCAGATGCGTCAGCAACTAGTTGATTTGGGATTTATCTGCAATATACTAATTACTAGTAGTAAAAATGGAACTGGTGCCAAGGAACTGCAAGGTAGTATGTTACGCAGTCTTTAGTAATTGTAATTACTCTTCTTCACTTTTTTCGCCAACTAGTAACGATTGGTCTATATCCTCGTCTATAGGATTTTTTTCTCCAATTGCTAAGGATAGCTTTGTTAGAAGCTTGTTGCTTTTATATAAGTCTAGAATTTCACCACTTCTGGGGGAGCCTACAAAAAAATCATAGTAGCTTCCGGGCGCAGATTGGCTGATAATAGGGGTGTGTAGTGTTTTGGGCGATATTGGTATAGGTTCACTTCTTCCTATTATTATTGGGCTTGGTGCTTTTTTAGACATAAAATCTTTACCCCACCTAATTACACAGCTTAAATATTACATGATATTAGGGGGAAATCAATCTAAAAATTCTATTCCCAATTGATTTGATTGCGTTGTTTTTTAGTATTTTGAATACAAAGTTACCAGCAAATATTATAAGTATTGTTACAAGAATGCTATACATAATGTCAGCTGGATAATGCATCGCTAAGGTAGTGCGTGAGATAGCGACTGCTAGAATGACGAAGCAACTTATCCCTTTTAAATATGTGTTCATATAAGGCCATAAGCTATAAGCGACTAATATACTAAGGCCTGTGTGCGCGCTGGGAAAAGAGGAGAAGCAGCGTTCTAAGGATGTATTAGCAATAGTAATAAAATCATCTTTGGCCAAAGAGCAGAAGGGTCGTTTTAAGTTGACTGAGAATTTTAAAGCAGCAAAAGTAAAACCAAACAGTGTATAGCAAATACCTATCCTAGAAAGGTCAAAGTAACCTGTCATAAAAAAACTTTTCTTATCAACAGTAGTGAGGCGAGTGCGAAGATAAAGAAGCAAGCATGCTGCAAAGTAGAAAATAGCAAAATTAGCAATAAAAAATATATCAGAGATAATTTGCAAAATACTTGGTAGATAGCCGATATTTGTTAGCTTGTTTATCAAAATAAATAATGACTTATTCAGACCGAGCCAGTTGTATAAAAAATCTACTATGATCTGCTCCATTTTTAAGTAATTCTAAGGTACAAAATTATACCAAAACCCTTTATTATGCAATTATTATAGAAGGAATTTTACTCTCACTTCATGGCCTAGAGTTTTTCTTACACAAAACCCTTGCCAATAATAAAAAAGTTGAGTATAGTTCTGAAAATTTTCGGTTGAATATAAAAGTCGAGTGGGGTATGATACCCCTCCTTGATAGTTTTTTGTAATTTTTATAAAGAAGAAGTAAAATTAAATGCCAACAAATAGTCAATTGGTCAGATTTGGTAGACAGTCAAAGGTCAGAAAAAGTAAGTCTCCAGCTCTTAAGTCAAATCCTTTTCTTAAAGGTGTTTGTGTAATAGTGAAAACGGTAACGCCAAAGAAACCTAACTCAGCTTTGCGTAAGATTGCAAGGGTACGGTTGAGTAACGGAGAGTACGTAAATGCTTATATACCTGGTGAAGGTCATAATTTGCAGGAGCACTCGGCTGTTTTGGTTAGAGGCGGTAGGGTTCCTGATCTTCCTGGTGTTAAGTATCATATAGTCCGTGGTGCTCTTGATACTCAAGGTGTTAAGGGACGTAAGCAAGGTCGTTCACGTTACGGCACTTCTTCTAAGGGTTAGTAATAATTTAAATATAAAATCGATATAGGTATACAATGTCGCGACGTCATGCAGCTGTAAAGAGAGTAATAAAGCCAGATACGAAATATAAGAGCGTGTTGCTTTCAAAGTTTATTAATAATGTAATGCAAAGTGGAAAAAAATCTCTCGCAGAGAGGTTGGTGTATGGAGCTTTTGCTAGAGTTGAAAAGAAGCATGGTTCTGATCCATTCAAGACATTTAATGATAGCATGAACAATGTGAAGCCCTATGTTGAAGTTACATCGGTAAGGGTGGGTGGTGCGAATTATCAAGTGCCTTCGCCTGTTGATGAAAGAAGAGGTTATGCTCTTGCTATACGTTGGGTTATTGATGCTGCGCAAAAACGCTCTGGTCGAAGCATGATTGAAAAATTGGCAGAGGAATTATTTGATGCAGCAAATAATCGTGGCGTTGCAATTAAGAAGAGAGAGGATACCCACAAGATGGCAGAAGCTAACAAAGCTTTCGCGCATTTTGCTCAAAGATCACAACAACAGAGGTAGGTATGTCCAAGAAGTCATTAGCTGACGTCCGTAATATCGGTATATGCGCACATATTGATGCTGGTAAAACTACTACTACAGAGCGTATTCTTTATTATACAGGGAAGTCTCATAATATAGGAGAAGTGCACGATGGCGGTGCTACTATGGATTGGATGGAGCAAGAGCAGGAAAGAGGTATTACTATTACGTCTGCGGCTACAACTTGTTATTGGAATGATAAGAGAATAAACATTATCGACACTCCTGGTCACGTTGACTTTACTATTGAAGTAGAAAGGTCCCTCCGGGTTCTTGATGGTGCGGTAACTGTTTTTGATGGTGTGGCTGGCGTTGAGCCTCAATCTGAGACTGTTTGGCGCCAGGCTGATAAGTATCATGTTCCTAGAATGTGTTTTGTTAATAAGCTTGATAGAGCTGGCGCAGACTTTTTTAGATGCGTGCATATGATTATTGATAGATTAGGAGCTGTGCCGCTTGTGTTGCAGTTACCAATTGGTGTTGAGGATGAATTTCAAGGGGTGGTTGACCTTGTAAAAATGCAGTCAATTATTTGGAAAGATGGTTCGTTAGGAGCGGAATATACATATGGTGAAATTCCTGCGGATTTAAAAGATAAGGCGAATGAGTATAGGTTGAAGTTGTTAGAAACTGCTGTTGAAACTGATGATGTTGTGATGGAGAAATATCTTGCTGCAGAAGAGATTTCCGAGGCGGAGTTAAAGTCATGTATAAGAAAAGGTACAATTGCTGGTACTTTTGTTCCAGTAATTTGTGGTTCTGCCTTTAAAAACAAAGGTGTGCAGCCTTTGCTTGATGCTGTAGTAGACTATTTACCTTCGCCACTTGATATACCTCCGACTAAAGCTATTGACGCTAAAACCGGTGAAGAAACAACGATTGCGAATTCAGAAGATGGTCCGTTTGCAGCTCTGGCGTTTAAAATAATGACTGATCCTTTTGTAGGGTCTCTTACTTTTGCAAGAATTTATTCTGGCAAGCTTTCTTCTGGCTCATCAGTTGTAAATACTGTAAAAAACCAGAAAGAACGAGTGGGTCGTATGTTGCTTATGCATGCGAATGATCGTGAGGATATAAAGGAAGCTGTTGCGGGTGATATCGTGGCTTTAGCGGGTTTAAAAAACACTACAACCGGTGATACTCTGTGTGGCCCTGATGTGGGGCTTATTCTTGAGAGAATGGAGTTCCCTGAGCCGGTTATTAAGCTTGCTGTTGAGCCAAAGTCAACTGCTGATCAAGAAAAAATGGGTTTTGCGCTTGCCAAGCTTGCTTCGGAAGACCCGTCATTTAGGGTGTCTACAACTGAAAACGGTCAAACAAATATCGAAGGAATGGGTGAGCTTCACTTAGAAATTCTTGTAGATAGAATGAGAAGGGAGTTTAAAGTTGAAGCGAATGTTGGTGCTCCTGAAGTGGCTTATCGTGAAACGATTACTACTTCTTATGAAGTTGACTATACGCATAAAAAACAGTCAGGTGGTGCTGGTCAGTTTGCTAGAGTAAAAATTACTTTTGAACCAGGTGAGCAAGGTAGTGGTTTTACTTTTGATAGTAAAATTGTTGGCGGATCTGTTCCAAAGGAATTTATTCCTGGTGTAGAGAAAGGATTAAAGAGTATTATGGGTGGTGGTGTTGTTGCTGGATATCCAATGATTGACTTTAAAGCTACTCTCACAGATGGTGCTTTCCATGATGTAGATTCTAGCGTACTTGCTTTTGAAATTGCTGCTAAAGCTGCTTTTAGAGAGGGTATGCCAAAAGCTGGAGCTAAGCTGCTTGAACCGATTATGAAAGTCGAAGTTGTTACTCCCGAAGATTACATGGGAGACATTATTGGTGACTTAAATAGCCGTAGAGGTTCTATTCAAAATATGGAGCCAAGAGGTAATGCTCAGGTAATATCTGCCCATGTTCCTTTGGCTGAAATGTTTGGTTATGTGAATACGTTAAGGTCAATGTCTCAAGGCAGGGCTCAATATAGTATGGAATTTAATAGCTATGCTCAAGTGCCTGGACAAGTTGTAGATGCGATTTTGATTAAGCAGAAAAAGTAGTTTTTTGTTTATCAAGGCGGTGCTATGGTGTGATAACACTTGAATTAGTACTGAGAATATGATAGGAGTGTAGCTCAATTGGTAGAGCGCCGGTCTCCAAAACCGGAGGTTGCGGGTTCGATGCCTGTCGCTCCTGCCACTTTTGCTTTTAGAACGAGATTTAAGGTCGTATGTTTAAGAATTTAAAAGTGTATAAGTTTTTTGACCAGGTTAAGCAAGAAGCAAAAAAAGTTATATGGCCACTAAAAAAAGAGCTTATAACATCTGCTTCGGTAGTTGTTGTAGCAGTTTTTATATTTAGTCTAGTTAGTTTAGTACTAGATTATGGTATACATAACTTAGTACAGTTTTTGTTAAATATTGGTAAATAAGCTTGGATGAAGAGATAATTATGGCTAAGTGGTATATACTACATACAGTTTCTGGCTCTGAAAAAGGGGTTAAGAAAATGATCGAAGATCAGGTCGTTAAGAAAAAAATGTCTGATTATTTTGAGGAAGTAGTTGTTCCGGTAATAGAAGTGCCTGAGATAAAAAGGGGTAAAAAAGTTCTTACTGAAAAGAAATTTATGCCAGGTTACATACTGATTAAGATGAAAATGACGGATGAGTCTTGGCATTTAGTGAAATCAGTGCCAAAGACAACGGGTTTTTTGGGTAGTAAAACTCAGCCTCAGCCGCTTAGTAATGCCGAAGCAGAAGGGATATTTAAGAAGCTTGAATCGGAGTCAAAGACGGCTAGTGCATCGAGTCTTTACAGTGTGGGAGACAAAGTTCAAGTTATCGATGGGCCGTTTGATAGTTTCTCTGGTGTTGTAGAAGAGTTGAATGTGGAAGGGCAAAAGTTAAAAGTTTCGGTTTCTATTTTTGGTAAGGCAACTCCAATAGAGCTTAGCTTTACTCAAGTGAAAAAGAGTTAATTTAGATAATATTATTTATACAAACATTAAGTTTAAGGATTAAGGTCATGGCAAAGAAAATCACTGGTTACATTAAGTTGACTATTCCTTCTGGGAAAGCAAATCCATCCCCACCCATTGGTCCTGCGCTTGGTCAAAAAGGTGTGAATATTATGGAATTTTGTAAAGCTTTTAATGCAGCAACTAGTTCCGTTGAACCAGGTACGCCAACTCCTGTGATTATCACAGTATATGTAGATAAAAGTTTTGATTTTATTACAAAGACTCCGCCAGCCTCGTTCTTTTTGAAGAAATTTGCAAAGATTGCTAAAGGCTCAGGCGCAACAAAAAAAGAAGCTTTTGTTGGCCAAGTGACAATGGCTGATTGTGAAGAAATTGCAAAAATTAAGATGCAAGATTTAAATGCCAATGATTTGGCCGCGGCTGCAAGGATTATAGCTGGATCTGCTGAATCTATGGGTCTTGAAGTAATAAAATAGATTCAAACACAAGCAAAATATAGGATATTATGGGTAAGAAAATAGCGGCAGTGATAAAAGAGTTGGATCAAACTAAGCAATATTCTTTGCAAGAAGCAATTGCGACTATTAAAAAAGTTAGCTTTACTAAATTTGATGAAACATTAGAAGTTGCAATTAATCTGGGGGTAGATCCCAGGCATTCTGACCAAATGGTTAGAGGAATAGTTTCTCTTCCAGCTGGTCTTGGTAAGGATGTTAAGGTTGCTGTTATCTGTAAGGATGAAAAAATTGCAGAAGCAAAGGCTGCTGGTGCTGATTTAGCCGGGTCTTTGGCTATTATAGATGATATTAAAGCTGGAAAAATTGATTTTGACGTATGTATTGCGACGCCAGATATGATGGGAATAGTAGGACAAGTAGCTAGGGTTTTGGGACCTAAGGGGCTTATGCCAAATCCAAAACTAGGTACAGTGACGGCAGATATTGCCACTGCGGTGAAGAATGCAAAGAGTGGTCAAGTAGAGTATAGAGTTGAAAAGGCTGGGATAATTCATGCAGGCCTTGGTAAAGTTTCTTTTGCAGAAGGCGATTTGCTTAAAAATGCTCAGGCTTTTATTAGCTCTGTCATCAAAGCAAAGCCCGCTGGTGCAAAAGGTGTGTATTTGAAGAAAGTTCATATGTCTTCAACCATGGGGCCTTCGTTGAAGGTTGATTTGTCAACAATTTCTAATTAGGAATATTTGGAGAAATAGAAGTGTTAAGATCTGAAAAGAAAAGTTTTGTGGAAGAATTAGAGGCTATTTATAAGACCTCTAATTCTGTAATCGTAACACACTACCACGGCCTGACTGTTGCAGAGGTTACAAAGTTACGTAAATCTCTGAGAGAGAAAGGTGCATCGTTTAAGGTAGTAAAGAATACCCTTTCTAACATAGCGGCATCGAATATAGCGAAGGTGTATGATCCTAAGATGTATTCTGGACCAACGGCGATTGCGTATTCCGAAGATCCAGTAGCTGCTGCGAAAGGTGTAGTGGAATTTGCTAAAACCAACAATAATTTAAAAATTATTGGGGGTATAGTGAATGAGATGATTCTGGATGTAAGTGCAGTACAACAGCTTGCTAAATTGCCATCTCTTGATGAGCTTAGAGGCAAAATTGTTGGTTTGTTACAAGCTCCAGCAACAAAACTTGCAAGAGTCTTGCAGGCTCCAGCTGGTTCTTTGGCTAGGGTTATAGGGGCTTACGCAGATAAAAATTAATAATAAATAGGTTTAAAAGGTAAAAATTATGGCAAATATAACAAAAATCGCAGAAGATCTATCAGCTCTTACAGTAATGGAAGCGGCTGACCTTTCCAAGCTTTTAGAAGAAAAATGGGGAGTTTCTGCTGCCGCTCCTGTTGCTGCGATGGCGGCTCCAGTAGCTGGTGAGGTTGCTTCAGAGCAAACAGAATTTGATGTTGTTCTGGCAGCTGCGGGTGACAAAAAAATTGAAGTGATTAAAGTAGTTAGAGCTATAACAGGTCTTGGTTTGAAAGAAGCAAAAGATCTAGTTGATGGCGCTCCTTCTCCAGTAAAGCAAGGTATAGCAAAAGCTGATGCTGAAAAAGTTAAAGCGGAACTAGAAGCTGCTGGAGCTAAAGTAGAAGTTAAGTAAATTGTAATTTATTATACTTTGATGTTTAAAGTGAGATTAGTTGCACTTTCATATTGCTTACCAAAGTTCAATAGAAAGTGCGACTTTTGCATGTGAAACGTGGCTCAGCAAGAATTTAAATTTTACATGCAAGTGCTTAATAATGATTTGTTTGTTATGTCTGGGTTTATAGTATTTTAGTTTAATTAATTGTTATTTTATTCACTATAAATTTTTGGAGTAAAATAAATTAAGCTTGAATAACTGGCGCTATTTTTAGCTTTTAAATCACATGCTTGAATTTAAAAATGATGGTACGTTCCTTACTAAGCAGGCGCATCTTGAGTTTGAAAATTCACGCATACCATTTTACAAGCGAAATTGGCATGATACATTAGTAATCGATAAAAATATCTGGAGATCTTATGCTGCAATCCTTACAACCAAGTAAGAGAGTTAGAAAAAACTTCGGTAAGATTAAGTTGGTAGCTTCTATACCAAATTTGATTGAAATTCAAAAAAAATCTTATGAAGACAGTTTTTTACAGCTTCATTTATCTGAAAATGAGAGAAGTAATAGGGGTTTGCAGGCGGTGCTGGCTTCTATTTTTCCAATTCAGGATCCTTCTAATATAGCAACGCTAGAGTTTGTTAAATATTCTTTTGATAATCCGAAATACGATGTTGAAGAATGTATCCAAAGAGGCTTAAGCTACGTTGCTGGGTTAAAAGTAACGCTGAGATTAAGCGTTCTAGATATAGATGAAACTACAGGAGCCAAAGAAATTAAGGGCATTAAAGAGCAAGAAGTTTATATGGGAGATGTACCGTTCATGACAAAGAATGGTACCTTTATCATTAATGGGACGGAGAGAGTTATCGTTTCTCAGATGCATAGATCCCCAGGTGGTTTTTTCTACCATGATGAAGGTAAAACTCATTCTTCAGGTAAATTTTTATATTCTGCAAGGATCATTCCTTATAGAGGTTCATGGCTTGATTTTGAATTTGATGCAAAAGATATAATTTTTATTAGAATCGATCGTAAGAGAAAATTACCAGTAACTAGCTTGTTATTTGCTATAGGTATGACTAAGAAGGAAATTCTTAGCTCTTATTATGATAATGAAGTCTATGAGCACAAGAAAAAAGGTTGGATCAAAGAATTTAATCCAAGCGAAGTCGTAGTTCAGCGTTTGCATGCAGACTTAATTGATGCTGAAACTAATGAAGTGCTTTTAGAAGCTGGGCAAAAAATTACCCCAAGATTAGCCAAGAAATTTGTAGAAAATGGCTTGAAAAAAATTCTAGTCCAAAACGATACTCTCGTGGGTAGTTACGTTGGCAAAGAAATAGTTGACACAAAAAGTGGTGAGGTTTTGATAGGTTTAGGTGATGCCCTTACTGAGGATAGTATCAATGGATTAATATCAGCTGGTATAAAAATAGTTGAGATTTTAAAAGTTTCTCCATACAGTGATGCTTATATAAGAAACACGCTTTGTGCAGATAAAAACCAAGATCAAGGTTCAGCTCTTATTGATATTTTTAGAGTGCTGCGCCCTGGCGAACCCTCTACCGTTGAAGCGGGTAGAGTTCTTTTTGAAAATCTATTCTTTGATGCTAATAGATACGATTTATCGGAAGTTGGGAGAATTAAATTAAACTCTCGTTTAGATATTAATGTTTCGGAAGAAAATACCTGTTTAACTCAGGAGGATATTAAAGCTATTGTAAAAGTCCTAATTGATTTAAAAGATGGAAAGGGATCTGTTGATGATATTGACCACTTAGGAAACAGGAGAGTGCGATCAGTCGGAGAGTTGCTAGAAAATCAGTTCCGCGTTGGTTTGGTACGTATGGAAAAATCGATTCGTGAGCGTATGACGGTCGTTGATATCGACGCTGTGATGCCACATGATTTAGTTAACTCGAAGGTTCTTGGTTCGGTGGTTAAGGAATTTTTCAGTACCTCACAGTTGTCACAATTTATGGATCAGACTAACCCATTGTCTGAAATTACTCATAAGAGAAGGTTGTCTGCTTTAGGCCCAGGTGGCGTAAGCCGTGACAGGGTTGGATTTGAAGTTCGTGACGTGCACCCAACTCATTATGGTCGCATATGCCCAATTGAAACGCCAGAAGGTCAAAATATTGGCTTGATTAACTCTATGGCTACATTCGCCAGGGTTAATAAATATGGTTTTATTGAAAGTCCATATAGAAAAGTCAAAGATGGTTTTGTAACTGATGAAGTTGTTTATTTAACGGCAAATGATGAAGCAAAATTTAAGATCGCCCAGGCAGACATGGAAATTTCTGCTGAGGGCAAAATAAAAGCAGAGATAGTTAACTGTAGATATGAAACAGGGAATTTTGTTTCTGTTCCTCCAAGCGAAGTTGACTTTATTGATGTTACGCCGATGCAGGTAGTTTCTGTGGCGGCATCTTTAATTCCATTTTTAGAAAATGACGATGCTAACAGAGCGTTGATGGGATCAAACATGCAGCGCCAGGCTGTACCATTGATTACCACTGATGCTCCTTTAGTAGGGACAGGTATTGAAGCTGTTGTTGCAAGAGATTCTGGTGCTGCTATTGTTGCGCTAAATGACGGTATAGTCGTGGAAGTTGATGCAGAGAGAATGGTGGTACAAACTCTAGAACGTAAGCAAAATGGAGCTCCAGAAGTTGATATTTATACTTTAATGAAATATCAAAAATCTAACCATAATACTTGTATTAATCAAAGGCCTTTGGTAGCAGTGGGTCAGAAAGTAAGGCAGGGAGAAGTGATTGCTGATGGTCCTGCTATTGATAAGGGTGAAATTGCTTTAGGACGTAACATGCTAGTCGCTTTTATACCGTGGAGAGGATATAACTTCGAAGATTCAATCTTAATTTCTGAGAGAATTGTAAAAGATGATGTCTTTACTTCTATACACATTGAGGAGTTTGAAGTTGTAGCAAGGGACACGCGTCTTGGGCCAGAAGAGATTACTAGAGATATGCCTAACGTAGGTGAGGAGGCTCTTCGTAATTTAGACGAAGTAGGTATTGTTCACATTGGTGCCGAAGTTAAGCCTGGTGATATATTAGTTGGAAAAGTAACTCCAAAGAGTGAGTCACCTATGACTCCTGAGGAGAAGTTACTAAGAGCTATTTTTGGCGAGAAAGCATCAGATGTAAGAGATACTTCCTTGTATGTTCCACCTGGGGTTGCTGGCACTGTTGTTGAAGTGAGAGTTCTCTCTCGTCGCGGGGTGGAAAAAGATGAACGTGCTATTACTATCGAGAAACAGCACGTGGAAAAATTGGCAAAAGACAGAGATGATGAAGTCGAAATTATTGATCGTTTTGTGTTTATGCGTTTGCACAAAATGCTTGAAGGTCAAATGATTATCAGCGGTCCAAAATCTGTTAAAGCTGGTGAAAAAATAGATCAAAAATTGCTTGAAACTTTATCAAAAGGTCAATATTGGCAACTAATTGTTGAAGACAGCTCTGTGATGAGTGAATTTGAACAAATTAAAAAGCAATATGATGAAAAGCGAGATGAGCTCAACAAGCGCTTTAATAGTAAAGTGGCTAAGCTTCAAAGTGGAGATGATTTGCCACAAGGTGCTTTAAAGGTTGTAAAAGTATTTATAGCAACAAAGCACAAACTTCAGCCTGGAGATAAGATGGCGGGTCGCCACGGGAATAAAGGTGTTATTTCTCGTATTATGCCTCAGGAAGATATGCCCTTTTTAGAAGATGGTACTGTTATTGATGTAGTACTAAACCCACTTGGTTTGCCATCAAGGATGAATGTTGGACAAATTCTTGAAACTCACCTTGGGTGGGCGGCAAAGAATCTTGGCAAAAACATTGGTGGAATGCTTGAGAAATATTCTCATAACGAAATTGATATCGATTCAATGAAAGATTTTGTTAGCAAAATTTACGAAGGTAGTGATATTGCTAGTCAAGTGAAAGACTTGAAAAAAGAAGATTTCTTAGAGTTTTGTGATAACCTGAAAGATGGTGTTCACTTTGCGACTCCTGTATTTGATGGTGCCAGAGTTGAGGGTGTAAAGGCTATGTTGAAGCTAGCCGGTCAAGATCCTTCAGGCCAAGTAAGAGTGATAGACGGTAGAACAGGGGAATATTTTGATCGCCATATTACAGTTGGTTACAAATATATTTTGAAGCTGCATCACTTGGTAGATAACAAGATTCACGCACGTTCCATTGGTCCGTATAGTCTTGTGACACAACAGCCACTTGGAGGAAAATCTCATTTCGGTGGTCAAAGGTTTGGTGAAATGGAAGTGTGGGCACTAGAAGCTTATGGTGCAGCATTTACGTTACAAGAGTTGTTAACTGTTAAGTCTGACGATGTAACTGGAAGAATCAAAATTTATGAAAACATTGTAAAAGGTGATCATAACTTTAGTTCTGGATTACCAGAATCGTTTAATGTAATGATTAAAGAATTTAGATCATTGTGCTTGAATGTACAGTTAGAAGAAGGTTCTTAAGTAAAAAAATAAAGCGCTTAAACTTAGTTTAAGCGCTTTGACTTTAGTTTATGATTTAGCACTAAAAAGGTGCTTTAAAGGTTTTAGTTTGGGGAAAAGTCCATTATGTCACAGATCAATTTTTACGGTCAGCTCAATAGTACGCAGCAATTTGATCAAATTAAAATAAACATTGCTAGTCCAGAGCAAGTTCGTTCATGGTCGTATGGTGAAGTTACAAAACCAGAGACAATAAATTACAGAACATTCAAGCCTGAGAAAGAGGGCCTGTTTTGTGCAAGAATATTTGGTCCAGTGAAGGATTTCGAATGTTTGTGTGGTAAGTATAAGAGAATGAAATATAGAGGTGTCACTTGTGAAAAATGTGGCGTTGAGGTTACTACTTCTAGGGTAAGGCGTGAGCGTATGGGGCATATCGAATTAGCTGCTCCTGTTGCTCATATTTGGTTTCTAAAATCACTACCTTCTCGGATTAGCACCCTTCTTGATATTACTATGAAGGATCTAGAGAAAATCTTATATTTTGAAAACTACGTAGTAGTAGAACCTGGCATGTCGCCGTTACAAAAAGACGAGTTGTTATCGGAAGATGCTTACTTAAGAGCTCAAGACGAGTATGGTGAAGATAGTTTTGTTGCGATGATAGGCGCTGAGGTTGTTCAGAAATTGCTAGCTGATTTAGATCTGGAAGAACTAAAGAAGCAGCTAAAAACTGATTTATTTGAAACTTCATCGGAAACCAAGAAAAAGAAGTATGTTAAAAGACTGAAGCTTGTTGAAGATTTTCTTTCTTCAGGTAATAAGCCTGAATGGATGATTATGAACGTGCTCCCTGTAATTCCGCCAGAAATAAGGCCTTTAGTCATGCTAGATGGTGGACGTTTTGCCACTTCAGACTTAAACGAGTTATATAGAAGGGTAATAAATAGAAATAACCGTTTGAGAAGACTGCTTGAGTTAAAAGCTCCGGATATTATTATTCGTAACGAAAAGCGTATGCTCCAAGAGTCAGTTGATGCGTTGTTTGATAATGGCAGACGTGGAAAAATAGTCAAAAATGCCAATAAAAGACCGTTTAAATCTTTAAGTGATATGCTTAAAGGTAAGCAAGGTCGTTTTCGTCAGAATCTTCTTGGTAAGAGGGTGGACTATTCCGGTCGTTCGGTAATTGTTGTAGGTCCAGAGATGAAGTTGCATCAATGCGGATTGCCAAAGAAGATGGCTCTAGAGCTGTTTAAGCCATTCATATATTCTAAGCTTGAAATGTATGGAATTGCTACTACTATTAAGGCAGCAAAGAAAATTGTGGAAGCTGAAAAGATTGAAGTTTGGGATATTCTTGAAGAAGTTATTAGAGAGCATCCGGTACTGCTAAACAGAGCGCCAACACTTCACCGTTTGGGAATTCAGGCATTTGAACCGTTGCTTATTGAAGGGAAGGCGATTCAGTTACATCCATTAGTATGCGCTGCTTTTAACGCTGACTTTGACGGTGACACGATGTCAGTACATATTCCTCTATCTATTGAAGCTCAGCTAGAAGCAAGAGTGCTTATGATGTCTACTAATAACATTTTAAGCCCTGCTAATGGTAAGCCTATTATTTCAGCAGATAAAGATATAGTTCTTGGTTTATATTATCTAACCCTTGCTTTGGATAAGGAGCTAGGAGAAGGAATGGTGTTTAGTGATATAAAGGAGATTGAATTTGCTTTATTTGAGAAAGTAACTACTTGCCACTCAAAGATAAAATATCGTACTAAGATTTTGAATTCTGATGGAGAATGGGTAGAAGATATTGTTGATACTACGCCAGGGAGAGTGATTTTATCGCAGTTATTACCAAAGAGTAATAGCTTAGATTTCAAATTGCTAAATAAAGAAATGACTAAGAAAAACATATCTGGTGCAATTGATTCTGTGTATCGTTATTGTGGCCAGAAAGCTACGGTAATTTTTGCAGACAAATTAATGGAATTAGGTTTTAAGCATGCTTGTTCTTCCGGTATTTCTTTTGGGATGGATGACATGGTAGTACCTATTGCAAAATCTAAATTTCTTGGTGAAACAACTGAGCTAGTAAATGAATTTGAGCAGCAATATCTGGAAGGTTTAATTACTTACGGTGAAAAATTTAATAAGGTTGTTGATGCGTGGACTGCCTGTACAGATAAGATTGCCTCAAAAATGATGGAAGAGATAGCCATTCCTTCTAGTGATGACAAGTATCTCACTAGTCAAGAAAGATTGAATTCAATTCACATGATGGCAGTTTCTGGTGCAAGGGGTTCTGCAGCGCAGATTAAACAGCTTGCAGGTATGCGCGGATTAATGACAAAACCATCTGGTGAAATTATTGAAACGCCTATTAAGTCTAACTTTAAAGAAGGTCTTACAGTTCGTGAATATTTCAACTCAACTCACGGAGCGCGTAAAGGACTAGCAGATACGGCTCTTAAAACTGCAAATTCTGGTTACCTAACTAGAAGATTAGTTGACGTTGCTCAAGATTGTATTATTACTGACGATGATTGTGGAACAACGGATGGTATTGAAGTAAAGACTATCATCGAAGGAGGAGAGGTTATAGTTTCTCTTGCAGATCAAATTTTAGGAAGAACTGTAGCTATAGATACGTATCATCCAGCTACTGGGGAGCTATTAGTGTCAGCCAGCCAGTTAATAGACGAAGAAAAGCTTGATAAAGTAGAGTCTTCGGGATTAGATTTAATTAAAATTAGATCTGTTCTTACTTGTAAAACAAAAAGCGGAATTTGTGCGCATTGTTATGGTCGTGATTTATCTACAGGGTCATTGGTATCTATGGGTGAAGCAGTTGGAGTTATTGCCGCTCAGTCGATTGGTGAACCAGGAACTCAGCTTACAATGAGAACGTTCCACATTGGTGGTGCGGCAACGAAAGGTACTGAGGTGTCATCTATTGAGGCTTCGTATGAGGCTAAGGTAAAAATCAAAGGTCGTAATTTAGTTATTAACTCTGAAGGTCGTCAGATTGTGATGAGTCGTTCATGTGAAGTGCTGCTTGTTGATGAGAAAGGTAATGAACGTTCAAGATTTAAAGTGCCTTATGGTGCAAGATTAATGGTTGATGATGGATACAAAGTTGAAAAAGGCCAAAAACTGGCTGAGTGGGATCCATATACTATTCCAATTATTACTGAGAAATCAGGTAAAGTTATCTTTACTGATATGCTTGAAGGTTTGTCGATCAGAACCATAATGGATGACACTACGGGTATAGCGAGCAAGATAGTAATTGAATCTAAGCAATATTCAAAAGGTGCGGATTTACGTCCGCGTGTACAGTTACTTGATGCAAAGGGTAAGTCAGTAGAGCTTTCAACGGGGTTAGAGGCAAAGCATTATCTACCTGTTGGCGCGGTGCTTAGTATTGAAGATGGAGCTGACGTGGCTGCGGGTGATATTTTGGCTCGTATTCCGCGTGAATCAACAAAAACCCGTGATATTACTGGTGGTTTGCCAAGAGTTGCTGAACTTGTTGAAGCTCGCCGTCCAAAAGATCATGCTGTTATTGCAGATGTTGATGGTCGTATTGAATTTGGTAAGGATTATAAATCTAAGAGAAGGGTAATTTTGCATCCAATGGATGGCGCAGAACCTCTTGAATATATGCTACCAAAAGGTAAACATGTCGTAGTTAATGAAGGCGACTTTGTTAAACGTGGAGATATGATAATCGATGGTAACCCAGTGCTTCAGGATATTCTTAAAGTTATGGGAGTTGAGGTTCTTGCTCGCTATATGGTATCAGAAATTCAGGCAGTATATAGACTGCAAGGGGTAAAAATTGATGATAAGCATATTGAAGTTGTAATTCGTCAGATGTTACAAAAAGTTGAGATTACCAATCCAGGCGACACAACGTTCCTTGCAGGAGAGCAAGTTGACTTACGTAACTTAGACGAGATAAATGCGCGTGTAGTGAAAGAAGGTGGTCAGCCAGCCAGGTATGAACCAGTATTACAAGGTATTACAAAGGCGTCACTGCAGACAAATTCATTTATTTCTGCTGCTTCATTCCAGGAAACTACGAAAGTTTTAACCGAAGCTGCTGTTGCGGGTAAAATAGATTACCTACAAGGCTTAAAAGAGAACGTTATTGTTGGTAGATTGATACCATCTGGTACTGGTTTCTATATGGGAATGGCTAAAAAATTGGCAGCGGAGAGAGATAGAATTATTGCAGAACAATAATTCTATAATTCTCCGACAAATCGACCCTTATCCAAAAGCGTGCGTAACAAACCACTTTTTTACTAAAAAATAAGTTTGTTGCGCACTTTTCTCCAAAAGCTTATTTACGTATAAGTACGCAAAAATTAAGTTATCAAATTTTAAATATTTTGTTTAAAATTATTCGACTTATTGATATTTTTTCATATTATCCTCACCTATTGATAGAAATTTTTGCCTCTGCTACACCTGTTATTTGTGGTAAATTCTCTATCTTTAAACAGTAGGTCTAATAAACTTTCTTAGCCTTTAAGGCATTCCAGTTTTTTATCTTAATTTGAATATTTTCTTATCCAAAATTAATGCAATGTTGTTTTTGATGCTAAGAAATTTATTAAAAAAAACCTATTGACATTTAAGTGACTAATGGTTACTATCTATTAATAATATGGTAGATTGGTGTTTAATAATCATTAACTTAATGTGGATTTTATGACTGGTACAAAATTAAATATGAAGTATTTGTTAGCTGCTAGTAGTATAGTAACTTTATTGGCTGCAGCGCCTGAAGCACTAGCTAGTGCTAGAGGTAGTTTATTAGACGATATAAGGGGCGGCACCAAAAAGTAAAAGAGTTTCCAACCTGTTATAGCGCCTGTTGAGTTTATTGCTCCAGAAGTCTATGATAAAATTATAAGAACCAATAACCTGCGATTAGATTCTTTGCAACGAGACTTAAGAGCTATAAAGGATGATGATGGTAGTGATGATGGCTGGGATGATGATGAGCCGAGCGCTGAAGATCAAAGAATATCGATACAAGCCGATATTGACAAGGTAAAAGCTGAAATAGCTCAAGCTACTAGTGCTCGTAAAGCACCTGACTATCTAGTACAGTACGAAGCTTATCTTGCTAATGCAAAACGAGAAGCTCAAGTCCAGGAGCAAATAAGACTTTCAGAACAAAGGACATATGAATTAAGTCAACAAAGAATTCAAAAAGAACTTGATGCACAAAGAGAAGAATTAAGAAAAAGCCAAGAAGCTGCTAAGGTAAGAATTGCGGAGAAAGCGGCTGCTCAGTCATTAGAAGCTCTGCAGGCTCAACGTAAAGCGCTAATAAGAAAAGCGAAAGACGCGCATAATGCAAAAATTGAAATGATCAATGCCTCTGGTGACGAGTTGGCAATAAGAAGATTAGCTATAGACGGTGATAGATTTAAAGAAGATACTGTTGACACTTTTGACCTTGACGCGGCTATAGCTCTCAAGAAAGGTGTTAAACTAAAGGGGGAAGATGAAGACGAATTTAATGTTTCTAGTACTCCTAGTGTCTCGAGTAGCATTCCTGTAGTAGATAACTCAAAAACACCTGTAGTAGATAAGCCAAAAGATTTACAACTGTCGGCAAGAGCGCAAGCGGCACAAGACAGATTAAAAGTTTTAAAAGAAAAAGCTGAAAAAGAAGTTGCAGAAAAAGAGGCTGCTCAAGAGGTGGTAAGAGCAAAAGAAGGGGCGATTAAAGCTGCGAAGATAAAAGAGGAAATTGCTAGTACTATTTCTGTTGATCCTAATGCAAAAAAACAAGTAGCATCTAAACTTAGTAGTTTATTCGGCGGTTCTTCTAATAAGGAAGTTTCAAAAAATGATGGCCCAAAAGCTTCCGTTGGTAAACTTAAGTCAAATGCCGGTGGGTCTGTAAGCGATTTATTCGGTAAACGCAACCCTCTGTCCGGTAAAGAATTTGTCCAAAAAACCGCTCCAACTACTTCACCAGCTGATCTTGAGAATCTTAAAGCTAAACTAATTAGATTAGCTGCTATTGAAAAAAGCAAGAAGAAAGCTTTAGAAGATAGTTCTAGGGAAGTTGTGCAGAGTACTAGTAACCCACCATCTGTCCCACCGATAGGTAATATTCCACCTCCGCCACCGATGGGTAATATTCCACTATCAGAGCCGTCTTCTTCGGTAGGTAGCGGTCAGGAGCCTAAAGTAAGCGGTTTGTTAGCGGCTATACAGAAAGGGTTCGCTTTGAAGAAAATGGTTAAGAAAGAAGTAGTCGTCGTCGTAGAAACTGATGAAGAGGTTAGAGCTCGCGCTCAATCTCGTTTGAGAAAAGTTGGATCAGATCCACTATCTGTACCTACAAAAAGTGCGGAAGAAATACTAGCTGAAAAAGCGGAGAACGCAAGAAAAACAGAAGAAGCTCTTGCAAAAAGAGCTGCGGCTACGCAAAAAGGTATAGAACAAAGAGCTGCGGCTAAAGAAAGGAAACGATTGGAATTTATTGCTAGTGGTGTACTTGAAGATGGCGCATCTGATGAAGATCTAATAAAAGCGATAGAAAACGAGACGCAAATAAAAAACGCTGAAGCGATAGCTCAGCGTAATAAGGAAGAAGCTGCAAGAATGAAGGCACTAGCTGATGCTAGAAAAGAAAGAGAACAGCCAATTGCTAAGAAAACTTCAAATTCAACTCATACGTCTACTGCTATTCCTACGCCACCGCCACCACCGGTATTTCAGGGCGCTGCTTTTGATTCGGAGCTAATAGACGGGTATTCTGAAGATGAATTAAGAAAGTACCTTGCATATTTCCAGTCGCTTGGATTAATAGACTCGGAAGAAAATAATGCCACCAACTCGCAATCACAGACATCTGATGCTGGGATAGATATGGACGCTAGACAAGCGTTGCTTGCTGAGATTCGTTCTGTGGGTAAGGAAAGAGAAGCAGAAGCAGCTAGACAAGCATTGCTTGCTGAGATTCGTGCCGTTGGTAAGGAAAGAGAAAAAGTAGCAGAGGCTAAACAAGCTGCTGTTGCTAAGGAAAAAGAACCGTTGATTGAAACGGTTGCACATGACCCTAATAAAGTCTCTGAAGTACTAGCTAAGATTAACGAATTAGATGCTGCTAACAAGGGCATTTTACCTGTAGAAAAAATTAAGGCTGACGCATTTAGTGATAGTGAAGTAGCTAGCCTTTCGAATAAAGAAAAAGCAGCTTTGTATGTACAAAACCTTCAGACTCAAACAGCTGAAGATATTGATTACAACAATGTAAAAAACCCAAATGCTCAAAGTAAATTACAAATGTCTGCTTTAAATAGTATGTTATTTGATATAACGAATAACTTATTTATTAACAGGACTAATCTAGCTGGTATGGCTGCGGGTGAAGGTGTAGCTGCCGGTGAGGAAGGAGAAGCTCAGCAGAATAAGCAGGTTTGGATTACTGGCTTTTATGGTTCGGCTAAACAAGGTTCTAGACTTAATAGTTCCGGTTATAGTAGCAACACGGGTGGTGCTGCTATTGGTGCCGATATCAGTATAGGCGAAAACGAGGCTAATTTACTTGGACTTGCTTACACTAATGCTCGCTCTGGTTTTAAAATAAAACAGACTAAGAATGATAAGATTAACACTAATAGCCATATATTCTCAATTTATGGTCAGGCGGAAATTGTTAATAACTTATTATTCCACGGTTCTGCTTCAATGTTAAAAAGTGAAGTAGTTACTAAGAGTGCAAAATTAATTGATGCCACTACTTATAAGATGGCTAAAGGGAAATTTAACAGCAATGGTTACAGCTTTAACAGCTTGCTAAGCTATAAATTTGATACTGATAGCATAATCCTGATGCCTAATATAGGCTTTAAGTATGGTGTGACATTTGATGGCGCTTATAATGAGGCTGGTACTGGCGTATATAATTTATCAATAACAAAGAAATCCAGTAAGAATTTTAGTGGCTTAGTTGGGATTAAAGCAATGATGAAGCCAACAATTGTTCAGGAAAATATTCATATTATTCCAGCTATAGATTTTTCTGTTGAAAAAATATTAAGTCATAAAGAACAGAATGCAAAAGTTAAGTTAAAGTGGGCTGACCGTGAGTTTACAAACGATAGTAAAACTGCCAAGTTAGAAAAAATGGCTTATAATCTCGGTGGTAGCGTATTAGTAAAACATAACAATAAGGAAATATCTGCTACTTATAACTGCCATCTGAAGAAAAAATATGTTAGCCATCAAGGAATATTAAAATTACAACTTCTTTTCTAGAAGATCCATATTTTTCTGCGCCCAGAGACCCATTGCAGGTTTCTGGGCGTTTTTTTTAAGCCGTCTCTCCAAGATTTTGTTTGAATAATACTTTGTGATAAGTTAAATATTAAAATCTGTGGCATTAAAAATGGTCTTTATTACACCTAATTACCCTAAATTAATTTCAAACGGCTCAAGCGGCTATAGAAATTTGGCCAACTGAGTTGAGATGGTTATTGGGCAATTCACACTAATAATTAACCACTGTGATATAAATGCACTCATCATAAAAAATTACCCCGGTTACTGACATAATGCTTGCCCCTCAGCACATTACGTGTGTATAATCACCTCGTAATTGATTATTTTGTCACCATTTGGTTTGTGGTGGCCTTGAGGCTTAAGAGGTTCTCTTCTGAGTAATTGAGGTAAAATTGTCAAAGCGAAATGTTTCGGTAGATAGATGCTTTTAAGTTTTAAAGCGTCTACGTCCGAGAAAACTAATTATTAACCATAAAAAATAGGAATAAATTATGGATAAAAAATCTAAATTTAGAAAAGTTTTAGCAACGACATCTGCACTTGCAGTTATTGTTGGTGGTGCAAGCAGTGCAATGGGTTTTGATTGGCAGTCGAACGGTGGTGTGCTTGCTAAAATTGCGGACGGACAAGCAGTTGTAGGCGGGGTTAGCGTTCCTGGTGGACAGGTTAACTGGACTGCAGGCGATAATTTTAACATTAATGCAGCGAACAACCTAGACCTTGGTATCATTGCTGGTAATCATCCGGTAACAGTTGGTACGATAACAGTTACTCAAGGGGGTAGAACTATTAATGTCCTAGAGCATTCATCGGCTATTTCGGTTCTTAATGGAGGTAATACGGCATTATTAGTAATCGCTGATAATATGAATTTTACTCTTAATGGCACAGTTATGACTGGTCTTGGTAACATAACTATCGGTGCTGGTGGTGGTGGTACAGAGTCATTGATTATTAATGCAGGGACAGAGGCTGCTCCTGTAGTTCTTGCTGGAACAATTGATGGTAATGGCGCTAATGAAGGAACAATTACTGTAAATGCTAACAAAGCTGTAACATTTAATGGTAAAATTGGTAATGGGCAGCCTATTAAAGCTTTTACTTTAGGTGCTAACTCAATTGTGAATCTTAATGCTAATGCCTCTGTTGGTAATAACGGTATAGTCTTAGCTGGTGCTAATGCTGCTGCTGCACAATTGAATGTTGCGAATGGCGTGACAATCACCGGTAAAGTAAGCGGTAATGGCGCAAACGAGGGTATCATGAGATTTGCTGGTGCTGGTATAGTAACAGGTCAAATTGGTAATGGTGGAGCATTAAAAGAAATTATTGCTAATGGTGGTGGTATTGTTGATTTGCAGGGTAATGGTGCTGCTGTTTTAACTCAGACTTTGACAATTGCAAACGCTGGAGCGGATGTTAGAATTTCTGCTAATGGTCTTACTGGTGCAACTGTATTTAATGCAAACGGTCTAGTAAAAGTTGCGGCTAATGGTGTAGTTACTGGTGCAGTGACTACTACTTCTGGTGACGCTACTGGTGCAAACGGTGGTAAAATAGAGTTTGCAGCTGCTGGTCAAATTACTGGAGGAAGAATCGGTGCTGATGCTAATAGACTGGCCGAGGTTAAGGTTGCTGCTGCGGGTATACTACAACTTGATGGCGGTGGCTCTCATTATGTTAAACAATTTTCATTACACCATGCGGGTGCACAAATTAAACTTGCCGATAATGGTGTGTTAGTCGGTAACATCGTTGCTACAAACGCTGATGGTGAAGGTAAGATTATTTTCCTAGCAAATGGTGGAATTACAGGTCAAATCGGTGCTGTTGGTGGTAATGGTGTCCTTTTAGTTGAAGCTAATGGTGCTGGGACTGTAAATATTGGTGCTGGTAATCATAAAATTACTTCACTTGATTTGAAGAATGGCGGTTCGATATTTACATTCGCTGATGGAGCAAATGTGACCGGTACAATACGAAATACACAAGGTGGTGCTAATGGTGTAGTAAATTTCACAGGTAACGGTGAAATTACCGGAACTACAGGTGGTGCTGGTGTCCTTGCTTTGGCAACAGTTAACTTAAATGGTGATGCTGATACAGTAGTAAAATTTGGTGATAAAATCACTGCAGCCAATATTAATACTGTTAATGGTGGTACTCTAGAATTGAACGGTGTTGCTGGTAATGACATAGTAGGTTCATTGAATTTCACTGCTAATGGTGGTGGTTTGGTGATTAGTGGTGATGAAGCTCATAATGTTGGAGTAATTACAACAGTAGGTAACGTTGGCACGGTTGAAATTAAAAATACCGTTGGTGTTGGTGCTCCTAGACTTATAAAGTTTGAAGGCCAAATCGGTAACAGAGCTAATGCAAATTCGTTGGAATTGTTCACACTTGATTCAGGTGCAAACCTTGTGACAGCTAAGTTTATGACTGCGACAGCTAATTCACAAATTACAGCTATTCACGTTGGTACTGGTGGTGGTATTTTAGAATTTGCAGAAGCTAATGCAACCCATAAAATTGGTGGCATTACAGTTGCACCTGGCAACAAAGGTACTCTAAAAATAACTAATAGTACTACGTTTGAATCAGCTGCTAATAATGCAGCGGTGACCTTTGGTACTGCTCAAGACAGATTGGCTGAAGTAGAAATTGGCAATGGACAAACTTTGACAGTTGGTGATGGTATTAGCATTTTTGCAACCAAACTTTTTGGTACTGCAGCTAATGGTGGAGTACTTACATTTTTAGGTGATTCTACATTTTCAGCAACTTCTAATGGAAATATAATTTCTGACATTAATGTTAATGGTGCTGCTGGTAAGGTTGTAAAATTGCTTGATGTGACAAACATTAATGGTATTGCAACTGTGGGTGCTGGTACTTTAGAAATTTCAAGCAATTTCACCGCTGCAAACTTAAAAGCTGCTGTAGCTAATAACGGTACAGTTAGGTTTACTAACGGTGCTGCAATGACTGTTGCTGGTACGGTTGGAAATGGTGGTTCACTAAACGCAATCGAGTTTGCAGGGAGTAATGTCGAGTTTACAGGCGTAGTAACTCATGCTGCTGGTAAAAGCTTTACATTTACAGATGCTATCAATGCAGCAGCGCAGGTGACTTTTAATGCTGGTACTGATGTGGGTGGTAACGATTTCGTAAATAGTACGACTAAAGGCTTAACACATACTGTGGTGCTAAATAAAAATCTTACAGATTTCGCCGGTGTTCAGCTAGCTGCTGACCCAACTAAACACATTAATTTCCAGTTGGATCTTGCAAAAGATGTTACCCTAAGCGGGGCAACAGTTGCGAATGGTGCAAACTTTACTACCGGAACGGATACCAAAGGTAATTTGATATTTAACACAACTAATGCTGGAGCAGTAAATTCTGTGGGTGCTGCGGGTAAGACATTAGCTGATGTTCAGTTTACTAAGAGCATGACTGTTACTAATGGTCTATTTGCTACAAACGTAAATGTTGGTGGAGCACAAATTGCTACAGTAGGCGGAAGAATATTAGGAAATACATTTGTTCTTGATGCTGACGCTTCAAAAGTTATTCTATCAAATGGAGTAACCGTAGATACAGTTATTACAGCGAAAGTACTTAACAAAGGATTGGTTGAGTTTGCAGGTAATGCAACACTGAATAAAGATATTGGAACTGTTGCGAATGCACCAGCTTCTGTAACTTTTGCTGATACACAAAACGTTGTTCAGACCCTAAATACGGACAATATTTTTGCAACTAATATTCTTTTAAGACAAGGTGCAGTAAATCTTAATAAAAATATTTCGCTAACTGGCTCTACTACAGCAAGCAATACATCAATTGCTCTTAATGACAAGAAATTGACTGTGGCTGCCGGAAATCTTCTTGCTTTCAGCGGAAACAACAATATTACTCTTGATGTTGCGGTTAATGGTACTGTTGTAACAGGCGGTGGTCAAATTGTAAGCTTAGGTACTCTAGAGTTCGCAGCTGGAACAACGATTAAGGTAGCTCCTAACGGTGGAGTTGCAGGCCTAGTTGGTGGTGCAACTATTAAAACCTCTGTTATTACAAGTGCTACTGTTGTTGCGGCTGGAAAAACTTTAGATTTAAGTAAAGTTGACGTCAAAACACCAGATACATTTACTAAATGGACAGCGGCTCCAGGTGCTAATGGTGGACTAGATCTTATAGTATCAGATAGGTCTGAAGCGGCTCTTCTTGAGATATTAGGCTCAAGTGCAGATGCTGCGGATAAGGCGAACATTGCTGCGATAACTAGTGCTGCTTTCGGTACTGATGGTAACAAAGTTAGAGAGATGTTGAGAGGATTGAATACTGGTGGTGTTCCTGATAAGGCTAAAGTTAATGAAGCACTAGATCGTCTACCTGCTTTAACAACAGTATCTGATGCAGTAGAAAGCACAGCTAGTGCAGTTAGCATGGGAATGTCACAACGTATGACTAACCTAGCTGGAAGCCAAGGTGCACGAGTCCAAAATAGAACTGTTGCATCTAACGGATCTGCGAGCGGTATTGCTGCTGGTGATGGAGGTGACAGATACGGTATATGGGCAAGTCCATTCTTCGGTAAAACTACGCAGAAAGAAAACAAAGGCGCTGCTGGTTATAAAAGCAATGCATATGGTGCAAGCTTCGGTTTTGATACCAGAGCTAACGAAGATATGATCGTCGGTGCTGCGTTTACTGTGGCTAATACTGAAATGAAGCACAGAAACTTCAAATCTGGTGATAAAACTAAAATCAGTTCTATGATGTTCTCTATCTATGGAATGCAACAAATTACTGATAACTGGTTTGCTCATGGAGTTGCTACATTTGGTTCAAACGAAGTTAAAAATGCTGAGAAAAGAGTGGCAAACTTGACAACGTATGATACTGTTCATGGTAAATATAATTCTGCGTCATTCAATGGTGAAGCAATGTTTGGTTATAACGTTTTAACAGACCAAGTAACGTTTACACCAATGGCTGGTCTTAGATATAGCAGAGTTAACGATGGTGGATATAAGGAAACTGGATCAACAACAGGTCAGAACTTAGATGTTAATACTAAAGCATCTAATAAGCTTGAAATGGTTGCTGGTGTAAGAGTTGCAGGTGGTACATTCGCTTCGAATGGCATGACTCTAACTCCTGAAATCCATGGATTTGTTAACCATGATCTAATTGGTAAAAATCCAAAACAAACTTTGGGTCTGGCTGGTACTAATGGTTTAGCTGTTAAGTCAAATAAACCTGTTAAAACTACATTCAATCTAGGTCTTGGCGTAAATGCTGAGTACGGTATGATGGAGTATGGTGCTGGTTATGATGCTGAGATCGCTACTAAGCGTCTTGGGCATCAAGGAACTCTGAAGATTCGTGTGAACTTCTAAATTTCTATAAAATGTGGCTAGAGGAATTCGTTCCTTTAGTCACATTATTTATGACTTAGTTTTAAATCATAAAATTCTTTGACTCCTGCGGCTTAATTGTTGCAGGAGTTTTTTTTGTTCAAGATGATTATGAGGGCTTTAATCTAATTTTATATGGTTGATGTTGAATAAATTTTGTACTAGAATCCATAGTTAGGGCTGCTCGGTAGGTTAGAGTAGATAAAAAATCCTCTGGACTATGAAAATTCTATTAGAGCTGGTCCCTGGCGGCATCGTGGTGTCGTTAAACTAGCTTAACTTTAAAAAAAGGTTCTCGAAGGTGAACTTTGCTCAACGGCCAGAGCGGTCCTACATTTTTCTATATAATTAAATTTAAATTAAGTCGTTGATTTGATAAAATAGGCTATGATATATAAATATATTGGTAATTATCGACTAAATAATATTAAATCTGATCCTAGTACCAGCCTTAATTGGCTTTTCTTGCCTGGAGGTCCCGGAATGGGGTCCGAGTATCTTATAGATTTCGTTACAAAACTTAAAGTTCCTGGAAATATGATAATATGCGATTTTCCTGGTGATGGTAGTAATAGAAATGTAGATCAAATAAATTATACTTTGTGGAAAGATGGTTTGCTACAATTAGTAAAAGAATTGCAGCCGTGTATATTGGTTACTCACTCTTTTAGTGGTATGTTCGCTTTAACGGTTCCCGAGCTAGAGAGTTATATTAAAGGCTTGGTATTAATAAGCAGTGCACCTAATAAAAGTTGGATGCTAGAGTTAGCCCACAGTGCAAAACATTATAATTTACCAGATGTTAGTTCTAGCTTAAAAGAGTTTTATAAAAATCCGATAGATGAAAATCTCAAAAATATTTTTTACGTTACTAAAGAATACTTGTTTTTGCCGCATGAAACAGAAGAGGGCAACGTTATTTTAGAAGCGACTCCTTTTAATGGCAAATCACGCATGTGGGCTGACTTAAATTTTCATTCTATTTATGAGTATAAATGGATCCCCAAAACATTACCCACCCTTATTATTGGTAGTAAGGATGATCGTTTGCTCCCAAGTAAGTTGATGGAACAACAAAAAGACTTTCATAGGTCAAATATAGAATTTCTAACCCTGCAAAATGCAGGCCACTTTCCGTGGATTAGCCAATTTAAAGCAATAGAAGAATCCATAGTATACTTTATAGTCGCCCAAGTTGAGTTAGCATAAATTTCTTGTTATAAATTAGTATCCGAAGAGGGCTGTTTTTTGATTTTGTTTTGTTTCTTGGCATTCATTGCGTCAATTGCTGCAAAGGCAGAAACTTTTAAAATATCACTAGCAGAGGCGCCCATGGTAACTATTTGTACTGGATATTCAAAACCATCTAAAATTGGGCCAATAAATATTCCTCCGGCAAGTTCTTCTAATAAGTGAGTAGAGATGGCTGCAGAATGAAGTCCAGGCATAATTAAGACATTAGCCGGGCCTTTTAGCCTGCAGAATGGATATAATTTACGTAAATTAGGGTTGAGAGCGACATCCACAGACATTTCTCCGTCATATTCAAAATCTAAGTCCATCTTATCTAAAATAGCAACTGCCTCACGCACCCTACTGGTTTTTTCTCGCATTGGATTGCCAAAATTGGAAAAGGATACTAAGGCAGCTCTAGGCTTAAAGCCTAAAGTTTTGGCAGCTTGTGCCGTTTGAATAGTAATTTCAACGAGATCTTGTGCCATAGGGAACTCACACGCTGTGTTGTCTGCGATAATGACGTTATGCTTGTTTGACAGTAATATGGAATATCCAAGGATTCTCTTATTTTTCTTTGGCCTTATTACCTTGCATATGTCATCTAGGCAATTGAAGTAGCTTTTTGTTGTTCCCGTAACCATAGCGTCTGCATCACCACATGCAATCATGCAAGCAGCAAATACATTGCGATCTACTTTTACCATCCTGGCACAATCTCTACGTATGTAACCCTTTCTTTGTAGTTTTTGATATAGATATTCAATGTATGTATCTATATTTTCATTTATTGCAGAATTCATCACTGTTATTCCATCTAGATTATAGCCTTCGCCTAGACTTGCAACTATGGGCTCAATTTTTGCTTGTCTGCCGACAATAATTGGTTTGCCATAATGTTCATCTCTCATCATAATGGCGGCTTTGATCACTTCTTCTTCCTCGCCTTCTGCAAATATAATTCTTTGCATTGGAGAATGCTGAATTCTTTCATATACAAAATGCATATAGGAAGAGGTGGGATTAAGTCTACTGGCTAATTCTGCCTTGTAAGCTTTAACATCTAAGGTTTTAACTTTAGCTACACCAGAAGCAATCGCAGCCTGTGCAACTGCAACAGGAATCGTGGTAATTAACCTTGGATCAAAAGGCACGGGAATAATATAATTTGGGCCGAATGATTTGTGCCCAGAACCATATGCTCTGTAAACTTCTCCAGGCACAGGAAGCCGTGCAAGATCTGCTAGCGCATGTGCTGCAGCTATTTTCATTTCTTCGTTAATACATTTTGCCCGTACATCAAGTGCTCCTCTAAAAATATAAGGAAAGCCCATTACGTTGTTAATCTGATTATTATAATCAGATCTCCCAGTAGCAATAATTGCATCATCACGAACAGCTCTGATGCTTGCAGGAGTAATTTCTGGATCAGGATTAGCCATAGCAAATATTATAGGAGACGAAGACATGGAAGCTACCATGGATGGAGTTACTGCTCCTTTGGCGGATAAGCCTAGAAATACATTAGCACCAACCATTGCTTCTGCAAGGGTACGGCATTTTGTGTCAGAAGCTTTCTCTTCTTTCCACTTGTTCATACCATCAGTTCGTCCTTTGTATATTACACCTTTAGTATCACATAAAATGATACTATCTTTATTCCCACCCAGTGAAATAATTAAATTAATACAAGCAATTGCAGCCGCGCCAGCACCATTTACTACAATCTTAAGATCAGATAATTTACGATCAGTTAAGAATGCGGCATTTATTAATCCTGCTGCTGTTATAATTGCTGTGCCGTGTTGATCATCATGGAACACCGGTATATCCATGTATTCTTTTAATTTTTCTTCTATAATGAAACATTCGGGTGCTTTAATGTCTTCTAAGTTAATACCACCCCAACTATAACCCAGATGCTTTACTACGTTTATAAATTCTTCCGGATCGATGCAGTCTACTTGTACATCAAAACCATCAATATCAGCAAATTTTTTAAATAAGACAGCTTTTCCTTCCATTACAGGTTTAGAAGCAGCAGCTCCAATTGCTCCAAGGCCTAGAACTGCGGTGCCATTAGAAATAACAGCCACGGTATTACCCCTGGCTGTGTATTTATAAATATCATCTGGATTTTTTTGGATCTCAAGGCATGGGGCTGCGACACCAGGCGAATAAGCTAGAGCTAAGTCTTGTTGCGTATTAAGAGGTTTTGTAGGCCGCAATGCTATTTTGCCAGGTTTACCAGATTGATGGTATTCCAATGCTTTGAGATATTCTGGTGATTTTGAATTATCCATAGTTTTCTATCCTAAACGTAGTGTTATGTATTTAGCCTAGGATATACACTAGAGTCGATAATGACAAGATTGAAAAGATGGTTGTAAAGGTTATTATTGAAGACATTGTTTCCGGATCTCCTCCAAGTTGCCTTGATAAAATATAAGAGGAGGTAGCGCACGGTAGACAGCTAAAGAGTATACCTACAGATTTTGCTGTTCCACTTACTGACATAACCCAAAGGAGAATAAATGTTACAATAGGAGTGATTATCAATTTAACTCCACTAGTTAGCACTATTTGCTTGAAGTACTCAGGCTCAATTTTCAATTTTATTCCTGCGCCGACTATAAGCATACCAATGGCAAAAGCTGAATCAGCTATAGTGTCAAGGGTATTATCTATTCCTATATTTAGGGTTAGACCCGAATAGTTAAAGCTCAAACCAGCTAAGCTAGCTAGTATAAATGGATTAGCTATAATTGACTTGCTCATTATTGCTAAGCTTTTTCTTTTAGTAAGGTTGCCGTCCTTAGGCAAATAATAATAAAATGACATTATAGCAGTAATGTTTGTTAGTATAAGCAGGTAAGGTGAGATAGTGGCAATAATAGTTAGTCCTTTTGAGCCAAGTAAGGCAGCGCCCACTGAAAAAAATATATAATTATTATATCTTGTTGCTCCTTGAAATACAGAGGTAAATTGTACTTTATTGTAATTTGTCCTTGCTTGATAGATGATAAGTGCTGCTGCTACCATTAAATTTCCGGCTATTAGAGCTATTGTGAGTCTTAAAAACTCTGATGAAGTGAAATCAACTTTGGAGCTGTGTTTGAATAAAACTGTTGGAAACAAAACATAGAATGATAATTTCTCAAGACCACGCCAGAATTCATCGGACGTTAGCCATTTCCTTCTAATCACACTTCCTAGGAATGCTATTAGAAATATTGGTAGTACGCTGTAAAAAACATTATCCATGTTGCATTGTTATTGAGATATAGGGCGATTCCCAGATGTTCAATAATACCCATTTAGTATCCAAAAATCAAGAACCGTTATGCTATAAGTTTATTTTTATTAAACATTTCGTACGTACGTAATTTTCCAAATAAAGTATTTATGAGGTTTCCCCTATTAGCTCACTAGATGGGAAATCTCAATCGGTATAGTCATCAGATTCATTTAGAGCTAAAGATTCTTTGGCCTGATGAACAGCATAGGAACATTATTGTAAGATACTGCTATGAATAACGGCGTAAAACCATCGGTTTGTCTACAAGTATTTATACTTTGTCCGCTGGAAAGAAGGCTTTGTAGGGTTGTATAATCTCCCTTTTTTAACTTTTAATTACAATAGTATTGGCGATTTTGTCATGAATAGCCATGCTTCGTTTACTGAATACTATAGACCAAATACCAATTATAGCAGTAATATAGCCTAAAAATCTTTTGATAAGGTTACGCAGAGATGGTCTTTCCAGAGTATCTGCGTCAACTATTTTCATCCGCAGAAACATTTTACCAGGAGTAGCTCCAAATTTCCTCCAGAAGGTAATAAAATAAGCTCCCATGAAGAGGGTGTTTATTACAAATAATGTACAGGAATATGAAAAAAATCTACCTGCAGTAAGGTAACTTGCAAACTCTGGCATTACTACTGCTGTTGCAAAAGCGTCTTTGTTAGAGAAGTCTACTTGGTAGGCAACAAAGAAATCATTAAATAAAGAAAGGAAAACATAATGGGATATTATATTCATCAGCGGAGTAAGAACTATTGATAATATAATTAAGTCTATTGTCATAGAAAAAACCCGAGGGATGAATTTAGAGTAAATAATTTGTTTTTTCATCGATAGTTCTCTCTGATTGACTTAATGATCAAATAACCTATTCCTTTATATCGAACTGAATTATTTTTAGCAATTTTATTGTGACCAAGGACGTTAATACCCCAGCCGATAGTACCATAGCTGCTACTGTAATTAAACTTCCTGAGTACAGGTAACTTGATACAGCAACGAATACAGAACATATGAATGAACGAAGCGCCATGATTGCTGATGAAGCAGTTCCCTTGATCTCTGGAAATAAATCCATCGATTTAGCAAATATAACGGGATATGTAGTAGCAGCGCCAATACCGAATATTGTCATGGCAATTGTTGTCAGGTATGGTGCATTATCAAATATTACCGATACAAGAACAAGTAATATTGAGCCAAGTATGGTAAGTATAGTTCCATAAATTACAGAATTTTTCCTGCCGATAAAATTATTTATTTGCCCGCAATAAAGGCTAGTTATGCAGAATGCACAAATAATAGCTCCTTGATGCAATGCGTAATACATAATTGGTAAATTGTATGTTTCCATATAGAGAAAAGAGCCACATGCAACGAAACTCATCCAACCTCCATATACCAAACTGGGGGTTATAGATGCGTAGAAAAATTCTTTACTAAACAAAAGTTTTATATAATCTTTTTTAATTTTCTTAAGATCAAATTTCTCACGATCATTCTTTGTTTCCGGTAACCAGTAATATAACATTATCCAAGATATAACGGAGATTATAGCAATTGTGGTATAATTACCTCTCCAGCCAAGAGATTTATTAATGAAACTGCCAGCTATTGGGGCAGCAGACATAAAAACAGTAATCATTGAATTCATCATCCCAATTAACTTAGCTGATTGTTCTGAGTTGTAGAGGTCTGCTACCATTGCAAAAGCAACAACAGCAGAAGTGCCAGCACCGATTCCTTGAATTAATCGTGAAAAAAGTAAAAATACAATATTGGGTGCAAAAGCGCAGCCACATGCACCCGCCATCATTATTGCGTTGCCAATAATCATGACTTTGCGTCTCCCAAATGAATCAGATAATGGCCCATAGATCACACTTGATAGACAAAAGCCAAAGAAGTTAAGTGCTACTGTCATCTGGGTTAAGCCATCTGATATGTTAAAATAGTCTGAAATATCAGGAAAACTAGGTACAGAAATATCTACCTCTACACAGCATGTTAGTAGGGATATTACAAGTAATAAGGGTAGGCTCTTGGTCATATTTATCCTAGGTACTTATATTATTAATGCTTTTAAAGAGTATACGATTTCTTTAGATTTCTCTAAAGAGTATCTATTAAACTCATGCCCCCAAACTGGCTTTGGGAACAGTTCGTCGCTTTTAAATCTAGCAACAATATGAATATGCATTTGGGGGACTATATTTCCCAGAGTGGCAATATTCAGTTTATCTGGGTTAAATACGGATTTCATTATTTTAGCTATTTGCAGTATTTCTGAATTTAATTTATTAAACTCATTTACCTTTAAATCCATAATTTCAACAATATCCTTCCTCTCAGGGATAAGTATTACCCAAGGAAAATGAGCATTATCCATCAAGCGTAATTGGCATAATTCAAGCTTAGTTATAAAGATACTATCCTGTTCCAATATGGAACTTAATTTAAAGGTCATTGAGTCCTCAGAGTTGTTTTTTTCAAATCTAATTTATCTATAATTCGTGCAAATGCTCCATTGCCTAGGACATTAGCACTAGTAATAAATGGGTCAAATAAAATATATAAAGCAGTTATCAAAGAAAGCATTTCTGTGTTAAATCCTAGATATTTATCTAATATTGGCAACATGACAAGTATTCCTCCACCCGGAATGGCTGCAACCGAGAATTTTGCAAGTACGAAATAAAATGTGAATATAATATATGTAGTTATGTCTGGTTGAGGTAAATTATAATTTTTTAAAATAGCATAAGCAAAACAAGGTATTGCTATACAATCTCCAACTAAATGAATATTGACAGTTGCTGGAATAACTGTGTGAACAAGGTCTTTATTTTGGGCATTTTTTTCTGTTCCGATGATGGTTAGGGGCATGCTAGCAGCGCTGGACATTGTACTAAAGCCACTTAGGGCTGCAGGAAGCATATTTTTAATAGAAATAACGGAGCTAGAGATATTAAATTTTTCTAGGACAAAATATACAAAAGTAACATAGCCAAACTGGCTAAAAGCAATGATCATAAATATCATAGTATAATTCTTCAAAATCTGAGTTATAACCCCATCATATTGAAGCTTTACTACAAACCCCGTGACAAAGAGAGGTATCATAAAAGTAATAATTTTGAGTAGTTTGGTTGTCATTGCTTCAAGCAATAAGCATATATTTTCTGTTTTTTTAGGAATTATTCTTGCTGATAATATCCCCATAATGATTCCAGAAAACATGGCGTAGTGATTTGGTATTAGGTTGGGTAGTGCAAATAGTATATGTCCTTTTAATGCATCATTCTCATTTGGAATTGCAAGCGATAAGTCAAAGCCATAGATAATTATTCCTATCACCTGGCTTAGAGAGGTGGTTAAGAAGTTAGAAATTATTACTCCTCCCAGAATTACCAAGATTATTCTAGACGCATCTTTTGCAAGATTTGCAGCTGCTTTATAAAGCAAGCTAAAGATTATTACTGGAAGCAAAAAGATGATTATTGATTTAATGGTTAAGCTAACACCAAATAGTATCTCTGCTAATTGTAGGGGTATATAGCCGCCAAAAGCTATAATTATGAATATTAGGAGTGCCAACAATGCTGGCATTTGATGAAACATGGCTTTAGACCTTGATTTTTGTTAGTAAATATATATGAAAAATTTGACGGATGCTATGTTATTGACCGGAAACACCGGTAGTAGTTATGGTCATAATAAATAGCATAGATAGAATCATGAATTTGCTCAAAAGAAACAACTTTGTTAAAAATAGATCATGGTTAAGGTATGATATAGTTGCGCGTATATCCTGTCAAATAAATTCCACTAATACATTAATTTAGGTAATATGTATGTCCAAATTTGTTTTAAGAGGAGGGAAAATAACTTGTCTTATATTAACTTAATTTATCTACTTAGTTTAAGTTTTTTGCTTCTCGTGAGATAGAAATAGTAATCTAAAATTGATAAAGCATGGTTAAGTTATACACAAATTCATACTTCTATTAAATTATTAAATCTTAAAGTAATAAAGCTTGTAGTTAAATTTGAGTTTTGTAAGGCTCATGCGGGTTTCTGGGGTATGCTCATTTTTTACTCATCTTAAGCAAAACTTGAGTCTTTATAGAAAAATTGTTGCATCTGAACATGTTATTCACGTAGTTATCCACAATTTTTGTGGATATTAATAATTCAAAAAAGGTTGTTGATCAATTAGACCATAGGAAGTAAGCAAAAACTAAAGACAAAATAGCAAGGGACTGCATTGCAATTCTTAACGACATTAATTTTGTGCCATATTTTTTACTAAATTTTTCTCCAGCTGCCATGGAGAGTAATCCCAACAGTAAAACAATTGTGGTAAGTATGGCAAAAGTGATGATAAATATCATGATTATTTAGTCCTATTTGCCGCCTATTAAAGAATTATGTAGAAGTTTTGTCAAGTTAGATCCTTAAGGCTATTGACAATCGGGTGTTTTTTTATTAGACTGCCCTTAACTTTAATCACATAAAATTAAATATAAAAAATAATTTATTATGAAACGTACATTCCAACCTAGTAATCTGGTGAGAAAAAGAAGACACGGCTTTAGAGCTAGAATGGCTACTGTTGGCGGTAGACTTGTCATAAAAAGTCGTAGGGCAAAAGGTAGAAAAAAACTTACCGCGTAAATTGTGGGGTGAATATTCTTTCCTTAAAAAATCAGAAAGAATTTGACAGCGTCAATAAGTATGGATCAAAAATACATGGATCCTGTTTTATTTTAATAGTATCTACAAAAACTCTTCAAACAGAAATAGTGTCAGCTTCCAATCCAACAATTCTAGGAATGAAAGTAAGTCGAAAATTTTCTAAAAAAGCTGTTATTCGTAATAAAGCTAAGAGAAGAATAAGGCATTTAACCCAGCTGCTTGTAAAAAATCCTGATATAAACACAGATAACAAGTCAATAATTGTTATACCCAAACAAGGTTTTGAAAACTATAATTTTTCAAAACTATCTAATGACTTTTTCAGGGCGTTCTCTAAAATCTGCTAGATTTAATATAGATCTTACCTTAAAAAAATACCACAAATATCTATCTTTATAGTTAATTTTGATGTTTCATTTAAGGAGTTGTTTACCTCCTATTGACTTATTATCCTGATACGATGTACTTTATAATTAAGTAATTTGCAAAATATTAGGGGTGCTTTTTATGTCGTCATTAGATGAATATCAGAATTTAGGAAAGGATTTGGGTGGATATATAGCAGCAGTTAAGACAAATTCAGGAGCATTGGGTTTACAGGAAGCGTTTAAATCCGGCGGCAAGCTGTTTGATGTAATGCAAATGTTAGATAAAAAAGAGAAAGAGATTCGTAACTATGAAGATCAACTCTTGAAAGCTTTTGACCCTCAAAACCCAGGAGAAATTACTCTTGACTATGTTAATAAGAGGACTGCAGAAAATGGAGTCGAACTTGCAGAAATAAAATTACTTAAAGATAGATTGAGTGATCTTTCATCTGCTGTAGGACAAAAGACTTCTGGTTTTGCTATGACTAGAGCTGTAAATGAATTTTCTGAAGGGGTAGTGAAGCATGAGAAAGTGTCAAAAGGATTTTTCTCTACCTTTGTTAGCTTTATAGGCAGTGTATTTAAAGGTAAGGATGAACAAAAACTAGTTCAAGCTTCAAGTAGTTTGGATGTTAGAACTAATGCAATTAGTAACGAGAGCCAAGAAAGATTTACAATACCAGGAAAAGGGGGAAAAGAATCTCCGGAAATACCACCACTAGAACAAGTTGTTCAAAAGGGCATGAGTTCTCAGGAAATAGGAGGAATGCCTCCGCCGTCAGAGATGCCTCCACCCCTGCCGTCATCAATGAGTGAAGTGAGAAGCCCTATATCATCGCCACTGAGTGAAGTAGGAGGAGGACTACCACCACCCCCATCAATGAGCGAAGTAGGAGGAGGACTACCACCACCCCCATCAATGAGCGAAGTAGGAGGAGGACTACCACCACCTCCGCCGCTATCGGGCTTGAATTTAGGAGAGTTACCACCACCACCACCTCCTCCGCCGCTATCGGGTTTGAATTTAGGAGAGTTACCACCACCACCACCTCCGCCGCTATCGGGTTTGAATTTAGGAGAGTTACCACCACCACCTCCGCCGCTATCGGGCTTGAATTTAGGAGAGCTACCACCTCCGCCATTGCCATCTGACGTGGATTTAGGAGGAGGACTACCACCACCGCTGCCATCGGGCTTGAATTTAGGAGAGCTACCACCTCCGCCATTGCCATCTGACGTGGATTTAGGAGGAGGACTACCACCACCGCTGCCATCGGGCTTGAATTTAGGAGAGCTACCACCTCCGCCATTGCCATCTGACGTGGATTTAGGAGGAGGATTACCACCACCGCTGCCATCGAGCTTGAATGTAGGGGGCATACCAGAAGCACCACCTCCGCCATCTGAATTGAATATACCAAAACCACCACCACCGCCCCCTCCGCCACCAATGAGTGAAGGAGTAGGGGGATTAAAGCCACCTCCCAAACGAGATATACCAATTGATTCAGCGCCTAAAAAGGATTTGCTGAGCCAGATACGGGAAAGAGGACGCGCAAAACCCTTATCACTTAACCATCCAAATTATCTACATGTTACTACGCAGCCAAAGGTAGAAAAAAGTACTGAAAAAGGTTTGTTAGGTGGGCTTAAAGCTCGAATGGGGGAGGGAGAAGAAAGACCAATTGAACAGAGGTTGCTTGATGGAGCATCTAAAAAAGATCAGCAAAATATACTTTATTCCGCAATGGTTGATAATAATGAAAAGCTTGTTACAGCTTTGCTAAAGCATCAATCAGAGTTTAACACGGGGGAGCAACGAGAGAATGAAGATGGTTGGGAAGAAGAGATTGTAGAAAAGAGATCAACTTTTTCACCAGAACAAGTTGAAACAGTTCGTAAAGCCGCAGAAGAAACTAAACTTAGAGTCGCTGCTGGTATTGATCTTGTTACGAAAGAAGATCCTAAGCCTATTACTCCTAAGGTTGAGGTGAGTCCAACTACAACTGTAAAAGTGGAGAGCGTGCTGCCTATCCCGCCTTCGCCAATCAGTGGGATAGGAGAAGGTGGCCCTCCACCGCCTCCTCCTTTGAAGGAAACTGTTGTTAACGAACCAAAGATTTCTACTTCTAAGCCTATTGTAGTACCAGATACAGGTGGCTTATTTGCTCAAATTCGAGAAGGTGGGAAGAAGTTAAAAGCTGTATCTTCACCTGACCAAGGCTCGTCTTTAAATTCTGGTGAATTTACATATAAGGGTTCAACAGAAAAAGCTCCTTCTAGTCCTAGTAAGGAGATGGGATTCCTCGCCCAAGCTCTACAAGGGCGGCGTGGTGGTATTGAAGGCTCAGAAGAAGCCCTTGATGAGGCAATGGTAAAAAAGCTCGAAAAGCTTTCGACTAAAGACCAGCTAAATGAGCTTTATTCTGCAGTTATTGACGGGAATAAAGAAAAAATAGAGAGAATAGTAAGAGTAGCAGAGGAGCAGGATTTAGGAGCGTTTACTAAAGAAAACATGGAGAAAATAGCAAGTGCTGCTCAAAAAATTTCCGCTACTCAAGACATATCTAAAAAAACTATTATAGAGGGTGGAGTAAAGCATCTTGCCAAAGAAGCAGAGATAAACATAAATGTTGGTGAAAATCGAGGAAGGGGTTAGAGAGTAATGGAGTTTGATGAAGATAAGCCTGTTAAAGCTGAGGCGACGATTGAGGAAGTAACTGCTTCAGCTAAGGTAAAGCCTAAATCTGACTTAGAGAATCTTTTTGAGCAGGATGAAGATTTAGGAAAGGCTGTAGAGAAAATTTTTGATGAAACTACAGATTTGAATGAAATACAGACAAAAATCATTTTGCTCCTCAAAGCCTATCTAAAAACAAAAAAGAAATCAGGTATTGATGTTAGCAAGATTGAAGATCTAGAAAAAAAAATAACTGAAGATATTACCAACTTTATTGGCAAATTTACTAAAACTATAGAAGAAGATATTGACCCCAACATAGGTGTTGTGCGCCAGGTATTTTAGTCCACCCCTGCGCCAGAAGAGAAGTCCACTTCATACTAACTTTTTTGCTGCACTTTGTCATCCTCCATTTTAAATTTAGGTATAAAGTTTTTTCTATAAGAAT
>Ga0316224_1000347_pt1 | contig 67963 bp, 51 predicted proteins | sample TBH18013metaG_FD_206254 | JGI IMG/M metagenome (GOLD analysis project Ga0316224, IMG submission 206254) | Freshwater microbial communities from Trout Bog Lake, Wisconsin, USA - TBH18013 | ecosystem: Environmental > Aquatic > Freshwater > Lake > Hypolimnion/Profundal zone | place: USA: Wisconsin... | reverse complement strand
TGGTGGCGTTCAAGGCCAGAAGATTGGTCTGGCTGGCGATGTCGTTGATCAGGTTGACCACCTCGCCGATCTTCAATGCGGTGGCGGCAAGGCTTCTGACGATATTGGTGGTATGCTGCGCTTTGTCGACGCCATCCCTGGATATCAAGGCGGCGTGGCTGACCTGCTGGCCGATCTCGGATATGGCCGCGGTCAGTTGATCGGCGGCCGCTGCCACGGTCTGAACGTTGCTCGAGGCATTGTCCGCCGCCTGGGCGGCGGCTTTGGCCTGGAGCGAAGTCTGTTCCGCTACCGACGCCATGCTTTCGGCGGTGCTGTTCATCTCCGACGACGCGGATGCCACATGCTCGACCACGGTGGTGGCGTGACCTTCGAACTCGCTGGTCAGGGATTCCATCGCTCGTTGACGGCGATCCTTCGTTTCCTGTTCCTGACGGTGTTTTTGCTCAAGCGCAAGGCGGTCGATTTCGGCGGTCTTGAAAACGGCCAGCGCGTTGGCCATTTCACCCAGCTCGTCGGCGCGTGTCGTTTCGGGTATGGCCACCGAGATATCCCCCTTGGACAGGTGCCCCATGGTTTCCGCCAGCTTGTGAAGCGGCTTGGTCAACCGTCCGGCGATATGGAGCGAAAGACCAAGAACCGACATAAGTATGATGCAACCGACCGCCAGAAATTTGATCGCCAAGATCCGGAAAGCGGCGTCGACGTCGTCCAAATAGATGCCGCTGCCGATCACCCATCCCCACGACTCGACCCCTTTCACGAATGAAATTTTACGGACGGGATTTTGGAATCCGGGTTTGGGCCAGTAATAAAGGTAAAATCCGCCGCCGCTTTGTTTCACCACATCCACCATTTCGACGAATAGGTTTTTCCCGTCGGGAGTCTTCATGTCGCCTAACGGCTTGCCGTCAAGTTCCGTTTTGATCGGATGCATGATCATGGCGGGAGTCATGTCGTTGACCCAGAAATAGTCATTGTTGCCGTACCGGATGGACCGAAGATCGGCGAGAGCGGCGCTTTGGGCGTCTTCCACGGACAAACGCCCGGACTTCGCCTCGTTGTCGTAGCGCGCGACCAACGAGACCGCCGCCTCGACCATCTGCTGGATCTTGATCTTGCGTCCGGTTAGAAGCTCGTCGTTTAGATTGTACAAAGACATGGCGAAGGTCAGCGCGTACCCCATAAAGGCCGTCGCAACGATCAGCAGGATCTTGGTGCGCACTTTCATATCGTCGAGGGTCATGGCGGCTCATCCCTTCATATGAAAAGTATTTAATAAGACATATACCCTACAATAAATTTATTAAAATGCCAGCATTTGTTAATGCTCGTATTGACTGTAAGTGAATTTTTTTTGAAATGCGGGCGTCGGCGACACGATTGACCTTCGTCAAGGACCGGTTCATCCTGATTTGGCCAGAGTGGCGCGGTGGTTTTGCGAAAGGCTTTTGACGCCATGATTTCCAAACTTGCTCGTTCGGCTTTGTTCCACAACGGATTCCGGCCGTTCTTTCTGGGCGGTTCGGCGTTCGCCGGACTGGCGGTGTTGTTTTGGGTCGCGGTGTTTTCCGGATGGGTCGTCCTGCCGTCCGGCGCCGATCCCAGGAATTGGCATGCCCATGAAATGACTTTCGGGTTTTTCGGCGCCATCATGGGCGGTTTCCTGTTGACCGCCATGCCCGGATGGACCGGCAAGGCGCCGTTGTCCGGAGAGAAATTGTTCGGGCTGTTCGTCGTCTGGCTGGCGGGGCGCGTGGCGATGACCGCGTATCTGATCGGCGATCCGGCGGCTTCGTTCCCGATTTGGGCGGTTGTGGTCGCCGTCGCGGATATGATCTATCCGGCTCTGTTGTTGGTTTATTGCGCGTCTCAGATTGTCGATTCCAGGGGAATGCACAATCTTCCGGTCGTCGTCATGGTCGCGCTGTACGGCTTGTCCGACGTACTGTTTCATGCGGCTCCGTATTCCTTTTTCGACCGCAATCTGGGGCCGCATCTGGCCTTGGGCGCGGCGGCATTGCTGATTGCCCTGATCGGCGGGCGCATCGTTCCCAATTTCACCCGCAATTGGCTGGCGGCACGGTCGCCGGGTCTTGTTCCGGCCGAATTCGGTCTGTTCGACAAGCTCGCCCTGGTCGAAACCGCCGTCGCCATTCTGGCCTGGACGTTTGTCCCCGATAGCGCGACGACCGGGTTTTTGTTGGCGCTGGCCGCGCTGTTGGGGCTGATCCGGTTGTCGCGCTGGCGGGGGCTGCATACCACCGCCGAACCGCTGGTCATGATTCTGCACGCGGGTTATTTGTGGCTGGTGCTGGCGTTGGCCGCGCTGGCCGTCAACGTGCTGGCTCCGTCGCTGCTGCCGGGGGCGTCGGCTTTGCATGTTTTGACGGCGGGGTCCATGGGAGTGATGATGCTGGCGGTGATGACCAGGGCCACTCGCGGTCATACGGGCAGGCCATTGCTGGCCGACCGGACCACCGTCGTCATCTATGCCTTGGTCAATCTGGGTGCTTTGGTGCGGGTGTCCGCGCCGGTGTTGCCGTTCGATTATGCGGCGGCCGTTGCCGTGGGAGGGATTTTGTGGTCCTCGGCCATGCTGTTGTTCGCCGTTAAGTATGGTCCGTGGCTGATCGGTCCGCGTTCATGATCCATTGAACGGCGGCGGCGGCGTCGGCGACCGTCGGCGTGCCGGGACGGGCGGGGCGGTCGAGCATGATCACCCGGATTCCCAATTGGCGGGCGGCGCTCAGCTTGGCGTCAGTGGCGGTTCCGCCGCTGTTTTTGCACACCACGGTATCGATGGCGTGGCCGGTCATCAATGCCAGTTCGCCGTCAAGATCGAACGGACCGCGCGCCAGCAGCACCTGGGCATTGGCGAAGGGCGGCATCGGATCGGGCGGATCGACCGAGCGGATCAGAAAAAACGGTTTGGTCAAGGCGGCGAACGGAGCCAGTTCTTGCCGCCCGATGGTCATCAGCACGCGGGTTGCGGCGTGGTCAACCGCCTCGACCGCCTGCTCCCAGGTCGCGACCGGTTGCCACAAATCGCCGGGACCGGCCCGCCACGCCGGGCGCTCGATCCGCAGCAGCGGAATGTCGGCGGCGGCGCAGGCGGCTGCCGCGTTCCATCCCATTCTGCTGGCGAAAGGATGGGTGGCGTCGATCACCGCCCGAATGGATTGGGCGGTCAGATATCCGGTCAATCCGTCGATGCCGCCGAAACCGCCGATACGGACCTCGCCTTCGGGCAGACGGGGATTGGCGGTCCGTCCGGCCAGCGAGGTGATCGCGCGAATGCCGGGGCGTCCGGCCAGCGCCTGGGCCAATTGATATCCCTCGGTGGTGCCGCCCAGAATCAAAACGGCGTTCATTTACAATCCCGGACCGTAGCGCTTGCGGATTTCGGCGGCGGCGGCTTTGGTGTCGTCCAGCGGCCGGTAGCTCCAAGAGTCCAAAATGCCTTCGAACGGGCGGGTGACGCCGTCGGCCCGCATGGCGGCGTGGAAGGCGTCGAACTTGTTCGAATAGCCGGGCAGGGGAGCGATATAGACCGGTTTCCCGGTCGAAGCTGCCTCGCACACCATGTTGACGCTGTCGGGGGTGACGACGATGGCGTCGGCCAGCCCCAGCAGGCCGAAATAGGGATTGTCCCCGGTTCCGTCCCAGACGATGGCGGGCAGGCCTTCCAACCTCTTCCTGATGATGTCGCGGTTGGCTTGCCCGGTGCGGAACGAAGTGGTGACCATCAGCCCCGCGCCGTGATCGCGGCACAGCTTAGCCAAATGATCGCACAATTGCTCCACGTCTTGCGGCCGCATGCCATAGGCCTTGTTGGGGCCGCCGATCAGCACGGCGATGCGCGGCGTCGGCAGGGAAGCGTAAACGGCCCGCCACTTTTCCGCTCCCTGCGCCAAGGTTTCGGCGGTGACTCGGTGAATCGACCCGGTGGTGATCAGCACGTTTTCACCCCGCACCCGGTCGTGGCGGGGCACGATGATCATATCGAAATGATCGGGAGAGATGATCGGGTCCTGGATCTGCACCGCGAAGGTCTTGGGATTGCGCTGCTTGACCAGCAACGCGGGTAAAAGCGATTGACGGCCGCAAGACAACATGATGTCGGGCCACGGCGGCTCCAGCCGGTCGGACTGCGGGGTCAGCGCCCAGCGCTTGCCCCAGCGCAGAAAGACCGGCGCCAATTGCCGCCATGGGGATTTAAGTCTGGTGCGTTTGATGATGGGGTCCAATCCCAACGCTTCCGCCAATCCCAGGCATTGGTTGATCATGCCCGGTCTACCGTCGGTGACGATCCAGCAACGCGGTTTGGGGTTCATGTAAAATCCTAAATAGATGGGCGGTCAAAAGCGTCGGCATCTTAGAGCGTGTCGGATTGTTAGTGAATCGAATTTTATTCATCGTCCTAGAGACGGATTCAGCTTCTCGGTGAATCGCAATAGCGATTCAACCTCAAATCATCCGGCTAGCGGATCAAGGCTATGGCCTTCGCCCCTTGTTTTGAACCTGAACCGGCCTAAGGTAACGCCCGAAAAGCGGTTAATCCGCCCCGTCAGCGCGTTGCGGATCTAAGCGCCCTGTCGCGAGTGCACATGCGGTGATGTTTGGCGACCTGCTCGTACACAGGCCGCTAAAAGACACTATAGACCAACAACAAACTGATAACGTTCCGTTATCGGACGGCCCTCTATTTCATTCCCTTTGAGTTTAAGTGCGGTCCGTACTGCTTATCGCTGCCCTGGATATGCTTTATCAACCAGTTTTTTAAGAAGTTCATCACTTCCATCGATAGCGTGCCAGCCGCCCCGGATTTAAATTTTTTCTGAACGTCGAGAACTTGGGCGGTTAAATCATCGTGTTCCTTTTTATGGGCAACGGCGTTGGGATAACCGGTTTGGGCGAAGGCCTGTTCCTCGCGCTTGAAATGCCCGGCCGTATAAGAAATCAAGCCATCCAGAACTTTGCCGAGCACAACGGTCCCCTTGCCGGCCTGAACGCCGTCATAAAGTTCATTCAGCATGCCGACCAGCTTCTTATGCTCCTCGTCGAAAACGGCGACGCCCACACTCATTTTATCGCTCCAATTCATTAACGGCATTATCGTCTCCTCCTTGTTGAATGAAAAGCCGGGACATTTTTACTGCATTTGCTCTTGTAGTTCGGTGATTCGCCGCGCGATGGAATTGGCGACGTCGGCGACCTGCTGCGCCGCTTCGCCGCCACGTTCGGATGCCTGGGCTATTTCAGCGATATCCGCGCTTACATCGCGAGTCCGCCCCGCCGCCTGTTGAGCATTCTCGCTGATTTCTTTCGTCGCGCCCCCTTGCTGCTTGATGGCGGCGGCCATCACCAGTTCCGCCTCGTGAACCGACGCAATGATCCTCGTTACCTCGGAAACGGCGTCAAGGGCCCTGCTGCTGATGTCGGTCAGATCGGCGAGATTGTTGGTTATCTTTTCGGCGGCGCTCGCCGACTGAGTGGCCAGCTTCTTCACTTCGTTGGCGACCACGGCGAAGCCTTTGCCGGCATCACCCGCCCTGGCCGCTTCGATGGTGGCGTTCAGGGCCAGCAGGTTGGTCTGCGAGGCGACATCGCTGATCAGGGCCAGAATTTGCCGTACCTCGCCAACGACGGTGACCATGGTGCGAATGGTGGCGCCGGCGTGTTCGGCCTTGTCCGTGGCTTCGTTAACAATCTGGCTGGTGCCGTTGACCTGACGGGCTATTTCCAGACTGGACGCGGCCAATTCCTCGGTGGCGGCGGCCACGGCATCGACGTTTCCGGTGGTCATTTCGGCATCGTTTTCGACGGACATCGCCTTGCAGCTAATCTCGATTTGCGAGACGCCCATCGCGTTTACAATTCCGATCAGGTCCGCGGAATTACGCGCGATTTCGGTCAAATGATCGTGCTGTCCCGCCAGCATGGCGCGACATTCTTCATTCCGTTCCGCATTCTCGTCCAAGTGATCGGCCAGTTGCCTAATCTTGCGAGACAGAGGGCAGTCCCCGGGAGGTACCGTGAGATAATTGTCGGCAAGCAACAAGTCCAAGGATGCAAGCAGCGCCTCTTCTTTGACGGCGGTTCCGGTGGCGGGAATGTCCCTGACCGCAGGTTTCGCACGGCGATGCAAGAAATCAAACATACAACCCCACCCATATTACATACGGAACGATCAATCCCATACGAACTGCCAATCGGTACTGTATATGCGTATTGTAACCATCCGACAATATACCTTGTACCCAAAAGTTGTCTCCATAGGCAATAATGCATTTAGTATTGGCAAAGGCCCCACTTTCCGTTCGTTTCCCGGTAAAAGTCCTGGATTTCGCTTTGGAACAGGCGGCTTCGACGTTTTACAATTGATCCAGTCTCAGTTCGATCCGGCGGTTTTTTGCCCACGCCGCTTCGGTGTCGCCGCCATCGATCGGCTGGAATTCGCCGAAACCGGCGGCGGCCAGATGATCGGCGGGAATGCCGTAGGCGATCAAGGTGCGGACCACGGTGATGGCGCGCGCCGTCGATAATTCCCAATTGGAGCGGTACTTGCCGGTGATCGGGCGCTTGTCGGTATGGCCGTCCACCCGCAGCACCCATTTCAGGCTTTTAGGGATTTCCTTGTTCAATTCCTGCAAGGTGACCGCCAATTGCCGGACCTGGGCAAGGCCGTCGGGTCCAAGCTCGGCTGATCCGGTGGCGAACAGCAATTCCGATTGAAAGACGAACCGGTCGCCATCGATGCGGATGCCGGGGCGGTTGCCCAGCAATTGGCGCAGACGACCGAAGAATTCGGAACGGTAGCGCTTCAATTCCTCGACCTGGCTGGAAAGGGCCTTGTTCAGTTTCGTGCCCAGATCGTCGATTTGCACTTTCTGGTCGGTGACCTTCTGTTCCGATACCGACAGGGCCTGGGCGATTTTATCCAATTCCTCGCGAAGCGCCGCCACCTGTTGATCAAGGGTGGACTTCTGAATGTCGGCCTCGGTTCTGCTGGCGCTCAAATCGTCGAGCAGATCGCTGTTGGCCTGCTTGGTCATGGCCAATTGTTCGGATAGGGCGGACAGTTCCTGGGACAGGCGTTGATTGGACTGCTCGCTGCCCGACAGAGCGTGGCTCAGGAAGAATTCGGCCAGGACGAACACCATCAGCACGAACAGCATGACCATCAGCACGGTGGCCAGGGCATCGACGAAACCCGGCCAGATATCGACCGGGCGGCGGGGGCGGCGAGCCAACGGCACGATCAGGACTCCCGATCCAGGGCCACGGATATGGTCTTCGCCAGCAGGCGCAATTCCGACTGGAACTGAGCGGCTATGTGGTCGCGGCTCTTTACGGTTTCTTCGACCAGACGGGTCAGGACCGGCTTGATCTGCTGGTCGGCCTCGCCGAAGTGGGCGATCATGGTCTGATTGGCGCGCAATTGTTCGGTCAGTAGGGCGATCATTTCGGTCAAGGCTACGGTTTGCTTGTGACCGGCGGTATTGATGGCGGCCATTTCGTCAAGGCGCTCGGCGGTGCGTTCCAGCAGCGCGTAGACGTAGGAGGGGGCGGGGGCTGCGGGTTCGGAGGAAGAGGTGGCTACTGTTCCCAATTGGGTCTGCCCGGCCAGCCATTCCTCAAGCTGGTTGTAGAAGGCGTTCTGGGCTTGTCCGGTTTGCAGGTCCAGGAAACCCAGGATCAGCGATCCTGCCAAACCGAACAGCGAGGTGGAAAAGGCCATGCCCATGCCGCCCAACGGCGCCTCCATTCCCGATTTCAGTTTCTCGAATGCCTGGCTTGCGTCGCCGCCGTCCATGGACAGCGAGCGGATCACCGAGCCCATCGATCCTACCGCATGGGACAATCCCCAGAAGGTTCCCAACAGCCCCAGGAAAATCAGCAGGCCAACGAAATAGCGGCCCAAATCCCGCTGTTCCTCCAACCTGGACGCGATCGAATCCAGCAGCGAACGCAAGGTCACCGCCGACAGGCTGACGCGGCCCAGCCCTTCGCCGAGCATGGCGGCCAGTGGGGCCAGCAAACGTAGCCGTTCGGACGAGGGCGGGCTGTGACGGCGTATTCCTTCCAACCACAAGGTTTCCGGCCCCAGGATCAGCACTTGACGGAAATTGATGAAAATTCCGGTCAGAAAGATTCCGAGGACAAGGCCGTTAAGGCCGGGATTGTATTGGAAGGCCGACCACAGCCCCGGCGCCAGCGGCGACAGGATCGCGGCTAGAACCGCCAGGAACAACGCCATGCGCAGGACAAAACGATGGGGACGAGTCATCGGGGGCTCCCTAAATATGTTCGCCGCCATGGTCTACCGCAAATATGGTGATTTGGTGGCGGAAAGTTTTAAGACGGTTTCATCCGGCGATGGCGAAACGGGTTCCGTTTCTCCGCAACCTTCAATCGAATGATTTAGCCGGTCGCAATTCGGTTCAATTTGTCGGTTCGGAAACACGTGCCTGAAAGCCGATTGGACCCAAACCTATCCGGGTGGATGACCGTCAATTCATACCGCTGTCGATTTAAGGGATTTGTCCGGATTCATCCCTTGGTCGTTTGTTATCGAAATTTTCGCCTAATGTGGCCATTGCGATTGACGCCTGTCGTCTTGGCGGACGATAATGACCGCCATGTGCCGTGAATGACGGGGGATGTCGATGGGGTCACTCTCTTCAAGTGCAGAGCCATCGTCGTTGATGAAAACGGATGTTTACGCTGCATCGTCCATATCGCGAACCTCGATTGGCTCAATCCTCGATCATCCGGATGGGACAGCGCTGGTCGTAGGTTTCGTGTCGCCGCACTGCGACTTTCCGGGCGTGGCCGAAACGGTGCGGGCGCTTATTCCCGACGGCACGGTTTTCCTGCTGGTTTCATCAGCGGGCGAGCTTTCATGCAAATTCGGAACGTCTCCCTATAGCGCGACGGAACCGGAGTGGGATCGAATCGTCCTGACCAGTTTTTCTCGTCGAATTTTCTCCGATGTCGCGCTTTATGCCGTCCCCTTACCAAGCAAGGACATTCGCGACGGTCATCTAAACATGACGAAGGATGACCGGATAAGGGAAATATCCGGCAGCTTGGACAACATTAGCCCCCCATTCCCCTGTGATTTCCACAATACATTCGTTCTGACATTTGTGGACGGCCTATCGAATTGCGAGCATTACCTTTTAGAGGCGATTTATAATTCGGGCCGCTTTCCCCTTGTTTTTATTGGGGGGTCCGCCGGTGGAAAACTCGACTTTCAACGCACCTATCTTTTTGACGGTTCCCGCGTCCTTGAAAACCATGCCTTGCTTTGTTTTGTAAAGTTGGCGGCGGGCAAGCGCTACAGCATTTTTAAGACTCAAAACTTCAGGCGTACCGACACATCGTTCATGGTTGCCAATACGATTCGGGATTTAAGGCTTGTCCAGTCCGTTGTAAGTCCCACTAATTACAAGACCATGACTTTTGTGGAGGCTTTGGCGTCAACATTGAAATGCGAGATGTCCGAGGTTAAATCGCGTCTTCACGGCATGACCTTCGGCGTCGAAGTGGGGGGCGAGCTTTATATACGGGACGTCAAATCGTTTAATCTTTCGGACGGATCCGCTTCTTTTTATTGCGATGTCGATTTCGGCGACCGTCTTTATCTTCTCGAACCAACCGATTTCATATCCACGACCCGTAACGATTTCGCTTTGTTCTTGAAAGGAAAGCCCCGTCCGATCGGCGCATTGTTCTTTGACTGTCTTTCGCGAAGATTGAAAAACCTGGACGATCTTGCCCGAGTGGACGTGTTTGATGGGGTGCAACTGGCCGGGTTCTCGACCTTCGGGGAATTGTTCGGCTTGAACATCAACCTGACCCTTACGGCTATTTTCTTTTTTCCGGACGAGGGGCCGTTCGTTGACGACATTATCGACCGTTTTCCGGTCCATTACGCCTCTTTCAGCGGCTATTTTGACAGGCAAGCCGCCACCCGTATGAAAATGCTGGTGGAGATGCATCGGGAACAGGAAGGAATTCGCAGTCAGCTTAGGCGGGAACATCAATTCTCTGAAGCCATGATCAGCAGTCTTCCCGGCATATTCTTTCTTTTGAACGATTCGGGGGCGCTTGTTTTATCCAATCAGAACATGGAATCCGTCACCGGGCTTACGCCGGACGATCTGATGGTCAAGCATGTGGAAGACCTGTGTGTTCCCGAAGATCGGGTTCACCTGAAAAAAAGCATTTCCAATGCCGTTTCAAACGGGAAATCCGCGTCGGAGGTACGCCTTGTCGATCACAAGGGAAAGGTTTTCCCTACTACATTACGGCACACTCCATTGAACTCGAAGGTGAGCGTTACGTAGCCGGGATCGGCATCGACATCGCGGATCGCAAGCGCGTCGAAGCGGCCCTTCAGGAATCGCGCAATCGTCTTAAAATGATTGCCGATAGTCTGTCCGAAGGTTTGATCGTTATCGATTTCGCTGGGGGCATCGCCTTTGCCAACCCGTCCGCCCGCCTTTTGCTGGGGTGTTCGGAAACCGAAGATGTCGAAGGACTTCCAATCGATGTCGTTTTCCGGCTGACGGGCGACGAGCACAATGACGGGATTGTCCGGGAACCCTGGAAAAATGCCGTGCGGCAAGGCGTTACCATCCATGACGACGATGCCGTCGTTCTGACCATGCGGGGAAAGAAACGATCCATTGCCTATGCCTGCGTGCCCTTGGCGGAATCAACAGGAAAGCTGGCGGTCGTCATAACATTCCGCGATATCGGAAGTCTGAAACAGGCGCAATGGGATGCCATGCAGGCCTCGCGCATGGCCAGCGTCGGTCAATTGGCGGCCGGGATCGCCCATGAAATCAACACGCCCATTCAGTATGTCGGGGATAATCTGCGTTTTGTGGCCGAGTCTTTCGAGGCGATAGCCAAGATTGTTGCCGCGGCCAAGGGGGTGGATACGGCCCTGGATAGTATGATCGCGGATCAGGATGTGGAGTATTTGTGCAAGGAAATCCCCACGGCCATTTCGCAATCGCTGGAAGGCGTATCGCAGGTCGCGCGCATCGTTCTGTCGATGAGAGAGTTTTCTCACCCCGGATCGTCGGACAAGGTGATGACCGATATCAACCGGGCGCTCGACAGTACCCTGATCGTCTGCCGCAACACATGGAAACATGTGGCCGAGGCCAGTCTCGATTCGTCGTCTCCGATTCCGCTGGTGCCGTGTTTCGCCGGTGAACTCAATCAGGTGTTTTTAAACCTGATCGTAAATGCCTCGCACGCGATTGAAGCGGCGGGCCGGACCGGGCAAGGCCGCATCCATATCAAAACCTTTCAGGACGGCGCCTGGGTCGTCATCCGTATCGAAGACAACGGGACCGGAGTTCCCTCGGCAATTAAGGATAAAATTTTCGACCCGTTCTTTACGACGAAACCTGTCGGCAAGGGAACCGGCCAAGGACTGGCGATCAGTCGCGATGTGGTGGTCGTTAAGCATAAGGGGCGAATGGAGGTGGGCGGAAAGGAAGGGGAGGGTGCCGTCTTCACCATCTGGTTGCCGATCCAAAACGAGACTAAGGCCACATGACCGACTCGCTACCCCATCTCGCCCACGTCCAAATGATGGCGGGCGCCAAGCTGGGGCGTTCGAAAATGGAGGGAGTAGGCGTCGCCTGATTTGGTCCCGCTCTCTCTCAAGCTATCGGGGACGGTCATGGTCAGAGCGGCGATGAAAGCGCCGCTTTTCATGGTGCGCACGTTACACATGCATGGTGACGGTGACAACGATGGACTCGATAGGGAAAACATCACCCTCTCCCTTTTGGGAGAGGGGCGGGGTGAGGGCGGAGAAGGGTATGGGAATATTTGGGCTGTGACAACTTGCCGCAGGGATCGGTACGTGGTACGTTCCATGTATGATCAAGGCTTACGCCGATAATCGCACGGAACGCTTTTGCGCTGGAGCAAGGGTCAAGGAGTTCGAGTCCTTCACGCCGCAAGCCCAGCGTCGCCTTACTTATTTGAATGAGGCAAACAGACTTTCCGATCTACGGGCGTTGCCGTCAAACCGATTCGAGTCGCTTGGCGGTGATAGGGCCGGACAATACAGCATCCGGATCAACGATCAATGGCGGGTATGCTTTCGCTGGGAACCGCGTCAGCCCTTGGACGAAGGAACCGATATCTTGATCGCCGAAGGCGATGCGACCGACGTTGAAATCATCGACTATCATTAAGGAGATTATTATGGCTTCCCTTATCGACGGCTTACCCCCCATCCATCCCGGAGAAATGCTGGCCGACGAACTGAAGGAACTCGGCCTGAGCGCGCGCGCCTTGGCCGAAAAGCTCAGGGTGCCGCACAACCGGATTTCCGCCATCCTTGCAGGCACCCGGTCCGTCAGTGCCGATACGTCGCTTCGGTTGGGGCGATTCTTCGACATGAGCGAGGATTTTTGGTTGCGACTGCAAACGACCTACGACATCAAGAAAGCCATGGCTGAGTCTGGATCGAAAATCACCGCCGATATCTTGCCGCTTCGCCCCGCGCAGGCGGGTGGCCATGCGGCATTAACGAAAGCTTCGGTCGGGGTTTAGTTTTACTGTCCGCCTTGTGCATGGGGGGCGTTCGAATGGGGATGGTGTTACCGGATTACCCAGGACTTGCTATATTGTGTCAACATCTGGGAAATCTTATTTCTGCGTTTTTTGTCAATAAATCGATAGGCCTTTGCGGCTATCAGGGCTGTATGTGGTCAGAACTGATTGTGTATCATTACTAAATTGGTCATTATTATTTTATTAGAATCAGATTTACTCTGTAGGTCATCCACGTTTCACCTGTTCATTATATGAATTCTCTCCCGATAGAAGATAAGTCAATAAGCTTGTGAGTGTAAAGTTAGAAATGTGCGGCGTGCGGAGTTCTGGGGAAATTACAAAATCACGTTCTCCGCTACCCCATCTCGCCCACGTCCAGGACCGGTTCGACCGGTTCGAAATCGGCCAGGATTTCGTCGCTGTTGTTGTCCACTTCCTGTAGGCACACTTCGTAGCCCCATAGATTGGCCATATGGACCAGAACCTGCCGGGCGGTTTTGTCGTCCAGCATGACGCCGTCGATCACCCGGTGTTGGACGATCAGGCGGCGGTCGCCGGACAAATCCACGTCCACCACCTGAATGTCGGGTTGGATATGGGCGACGTCGTACTGCTTGGCCAGCGAATGGCGCACTTCGCGGTAGCCGCGTTCGTTGTGGATGGCGGCCACGTCCAAATGGTCGTTGCGGGCATCGTCGGACAGCGAAAACAGCCGCATCTTGCGGATCAGTTCCGGCGACAGATATTGCAGGATAAAGCTTTCGTCGCGGTAATTGGTCCAAGCGTCCTTCAAGGTTCCCCACGGGTCGTTGTTGCCCGCGAAATTGGGAAACCACGCCTTGTCCTCGTCGGTGGGGGTCAGGCAGATGCGGCGAATGTCCTCCATCATTCCGAACCCCAGGGCGTAGGGGTTGATGCCCGAATAGCGGGGGTCGTCGAAATCGGGTTGGAAAATGACGCTGGTGTGAGAATGCAGGATTTCCAGCAGGGCACCGTCGTTGATCAAGCCCTTTTCGTGCAGGCGGTTGGCGATGTGATAATGAATTTCGGTGGCGCAGCCCTCGTTCATCACCTTGGTCTGGGTCTGCGGATAGAAATATTGCGAGATGTTGCGGACGATGCGCAGGATTTCGCGTTGCCAAGTTTGCAGCTTGGGCGCGGATTTCTCCAAGAAATACAGAATGTTTTCCTCGGGCAGCCCCAGGCGTTGCCGCCGTTCCAAGGTGTCGTCGACGATGGCGCCCGCATTGGCCGGTTTGGGCACGGTCCGCCATAGATCGTTGAAGTTTTCCTCGTGCCATCGGCGGCGTTCCGCTTCGCGCCGCTGCTCGTCGCGCAGATCGAACGGGCGTTTGCGCGGATAGCGGTTGACGCCTTGCCCCATCAGGGCGTGCGCGGAATCCAGCACCCGTTCGACCGAGCGGATGCTCTGACGTTCCTCGCATTGGGCGATGAAATCCTTGGCGAACTCCATGTAATCCAGAATGGCGTCGGCGTCGGTCCATTGCTTGAACAGGGAATTGTTCTTGAAGAAGTGGTTGTGGCCGAAAGCCGCGTGCGCCATGACCAGCGTCTGCATGGCCATGGTGTTCTCTTCCATGATGTAGCTGATGCACGGGCTGGAATTGATGACGATTTCATAGGCCAGACCGCGCATGCCCTTGCGGTACAGCACCTCGTCCTGGGCGAAGCGCTTGCCGAACGACCAGTGCTTGTACATCAGCGGCATGCCGATGGAACAATAGGCGTCCAGCATTTGTTCGGCGGTAATGACTTCGATTTGGTTGGGATAAACGTCAAGACCGAATTCGCCCTGCGCGATTTCGGCGATGGCGTCATAGGTGCGGTGCAGCCGGTCGAAGTCCCAATCGGCGTTTTCAAACAGCAATGACGGGGGATGTGGAGTGTTTTTGGCCTTCATGTCAGCGCCGCCGCCTTGCGGTCGCGGGCGAACAACTCGCGGAACACCGGGAAGATTTGGTTGGCGGCCTTGACCCGCCGCATGGCCAGATTCTTTTCCTTGCCGTCCATGGTTTTGTAGGTGCGCCACAAATCGGTTTCGCGGCCCAGCCAATCCTTGTACTCGGCCCCGACCTCGATATAGGCGAAGTATTGGGTGACCGGCAGGATGGCATGTTGCAGCAAGTCCAGGGACCGAGCGTTGTCGGACGAGGTGTTGTCGCCGTCCGAAGCTTGGGCCGCGTAAATGTTCCAGTCGGCCGGAGAGTACCGGGCTTCGATCACCTTCTTCATTTCGGCCAGGGCGGTGGACACCACGGTGCCGCCGGTTTCGGTGGAATGGAAAAAGGCGTCCTCGTCCACTTCCTTGGCTTCGTGGGTGTGGCGGATGAACACGATGTCCACATGGCCGTAGCGCTTGGTCAGGAACAGATAAAGCAGCATGAAGAAGCGCTTGGCCAAATCCTTCATATGCTCGCTCATCGATCCGGACACGTCCATCAGGCAGAACATCACCGCCTGAGTGACGGGTTTCGGCACCGGCTCAAAGCGGGAATAGCGCACGTCCAGCGGATCGATATAGGGTACGCGGCGGCTTTTGGCGGCCATCTTGTTGAACAGAACGCGCAGTTCGGACAGCCGCTCGGGGTCGTCGCCCGACTCCTCCAAGGCGCGTATTTCCGCTTCCAGTTCCAACAATTCCGCCGGTTTCGGGCGTTTCAGGGCGATGCGCCGGGACAACGAATTGCGCATGGTCCGAACCAGATTCAACGCCGATGGCGAGCCGCTGATCGAATAACCGGCGCGGGCGAAAGTCTGTTGGTCGGTCTTGGCCAGATTGGTTTTAATCAAATCGGGCAGTTCCAAATCTTCCAGGAACAAATCCAGGAATTCGTCGCGGCTCAGCAGAAAGCGGAAATCGTCCTCGCCGTCGCCGCTGTCCGACCCCTCGTTGCCGCCGCCGCCTTGATCCTCGCCCTCGGGCCGGGGGATCTGGTCGCCTTCCATATAATGCTTGTTGCCGGGCAGCACATGTTCGCGCATGCCGCCGCTCGCGCTATGGCGGAAGGTGGGTTCCTTCAGTCCGTCCATGGGGATGGAGACCTGTTCCTGTCCGACCACGTCGGTCACTTTGCGATTGACCAAAGCTTCGCGGACCGCCCGCTGAATTTGAGCGCGGGTCCGCTTCAAGAAGCGCTGCCGGTTGGCAAGGCTTTTCCCCTTGGGGTTCAAGCGCCGGTCAATGATGTTCATGACCATTGTCACTGGATGTCACCCCGCCTGTTTGACCCGCATGTACCATTCGACCAACCGATGGACCTGCCGTTCGGTGTAGTGACGGGCCATCATGCGCTCGACGAATTCGTGATGCTTCTTCTCGGTTTCCGAATCCTTCTTGGATTCGAAACTGATCACCGGCAGCAAGTCCTCCACTTGGCTGAACATGCGCTTCTCGATGACTTCGCGGATTTTCTCGTAGGACGTCCACGACGGGTTGCGCCCGCTGTTGGCGGCCTTGGTTCGCAGGGCGAATTTGACCACCTCGTTGCGGAAGTCCTTGGGGTTGGCGATGCCGGCCGGTTTCTCGATCTTGGACAATTCCTGGTTCAACAGGTCGCGATTGAGCATCTGTCCGGTGTTGGGGTCCTTGAAATCCTGATCCTCGATCCAGGCGTCGGCATAGTCCACATAGCGGTCGAACAGGTTCTGTCCGTAATCGTGATAGGATTCCAGATAGGCCTTCTGGATTTCGTTGCCGATGAATTCGGCGTAGCGGGGCGCCAGCTCGCTTTTGATGAAGTCGATATAGCGTTTCTCGGTTTCTTCGGGAAACTGTTCGCGGCGGATGGCCTGTTCCAGCACATACATCAGATGCACGGGGTCGGCGCCCACCTCGGTGGTGTCGTAATTGAAAGTCGAGGACATCACCTTGAAGGCGAACCGGGTCGAGATGCCGTCCATGCCTTCGTCGACTCCGGCCTGATCGCGGTATTCCTGCATGGGTTTGGCCTTGGGGTCGGTTTCCTTGACGTTCTCGCCGTCATAGACCCGCATCTTCGAAAACAGGTTCGAGTTCTCGTGTTCTTTCAGCCGTGACAGCACCGAGAAGCGGGCCAGCATTTCCAGGGTGGCGGGCGCGCACGGGTCGTCGGCCAGTTTCGACTGGCTGATCAGTTTTTCATAGATCCGCTGTTCCTCGGTCACCCGCAGGCAATAAGGCACCTTGATCACGCAGACGCGATCGATGAACGCCTCGTTGTTGCGGTTGTTCTTGAAACTCTGCCATTCGGATTCGTTGGAGTGGGCCAGGATGACGCCCAGGAACGGGATCGCCCCGATATTCTCGGTTCCGGCATAGTTGCTTTCCTGGGTGGCGGTCAGCAACGGGTGCAGCATCTTGATCGGGGCCTTGAACATCTCGACGAATTCCAGCAAGCCCTGGGTGCAGCGGTTCAGCCCGCCCGAGAACGAATAGGCGTCGGGATCGTTCTGGCTGAAAATTTCCAGCTTGCGGATGTCGATCTTGCCCACCAGGGTCGAGATGTCCTGATTATTTTCGTCGCCCGGTTCGGTTTTGGCCACGCCGATTTGCTTCATGCGCGACGGGAACACCTTGACCACCTTGAATTTGGAAATGTCGCCGCCGAATTCGTCCAGGCGTTTGACCGCCCACGGGCTCATCAGGCCGGGCAGCCGACGGTCGGATATGCCGTAGCGTTCCGACAATTCCCGTCCGTGCAATTCGGGGTCGAACAGGCCCAGCGGGGTTTCGAACAGCGGACTGACTTCCTTGCCGGCCTTAAGAACATAGATCGGATACTTTTCGATCAGCGCTTTCAACCGTTCGGCCAAGGACGATTTGCCGCCGCCCACCGGTCCCAGCAGATACAGGATTTGCTTGCGTTCCTCGAATCCTTGAGCGGAATGACGGAAGTAGCCGACGATCCGCTCGATGGTTTCCTCCATCCCGAAGAAGTCGGCGAAGGCCGGATAGATTTTGATGGTGCGGTTCAGAAAGACGCGGGCCAGCCTGGCGTCCCGCGACGTGTCGATCACTTCGGGCTCGCCGATGGCGGCCAGCATTCGTTCCGCCGCCGTGGCGTACATCATCGGATCGTCCCGGCAGCCCTCCAGAAATTCCGGCAGGGACATTTCGGTGTCCTTGCGGCCTTCATAAGCCTTGGTGTAGCTGGAAAATAAGTCGTCGGAAGCATGCATGGCCTACTCCTGATCCGGGCAAAATGACAAAGGGGAAGAAGCGCGGTGGGCCATATTTCCACCGTTTGGAAGCAACAAGAAAACTGCCCGCGTAAACGTCAGCATTCCGACCTCCTTGGGACTTTCGAAAAACGAAAATCAGCGAAGAGCGCTTATCCTTAGTTATATCATGTGGTGATGAATAAGTCCTTGCCAACTATGAACCGGGGAACATTTTTTTTATGGTGCGACACAGCATATAGGGTCATGCCCCTATGTCGGGGCGCAGGGATGGGAAACCAAGAGGAAAAATCCCTCCTATGGCTTCCTGACGGTGATCCCGCAATAGGTTTGGGCCGTCGCGGCTTCCAGCGGCTGATAGCCGTTGGCGGCAAGAAGATGCGCGATCTGGACCAGCGCCGACTGGGCGATTTGGCCGTCGGCGATCAGCGATATGCGCGCGCCCGACGAAATGTACCGTCCGGTTTGGGCGATCAGGGTAAGGGCGGTTTGCAGGTGTTCGGCGGTGACCGCGATCAAGATATCCGAGGCGGCGGACAGCGCGCTTACGGACAGATTCAGTTCTCCGGCCACGCCGCGCAAATCGATGCGGTAATCGAAACCGCGACGCAGCAAAGCGGCGGCGTCGGATTGATCGGGGGTCAGCAAGGCGGCAAGCTCGATGGCGCGATGGGGCCACCCCTCGCTGGTCTCGATCAAATCTTTTCCCGCCTGTCCGATGGCGGCGGCGGTTTCGGGGGTCGACAGCAGTTCCGCGCACAGGCCGCCTATTTCCGTTTCGTCGTCGTAAAGCGCTCCCATGCGGGCGAACAAAGCCGACGAGTAGGCGGTCTTGGCGGTGACGATGGCGGTGCCGCACGCGGCGGCGTCGAACAGGCGTTCGTGCGATTCGTAGTAAGAGGGAGTGGTGTTGACCAGAATTTTGGCGGCGCCGATCAGGTTCAGAACGTCACTGGAATCGCGCCGCCCCACGTAATTGACCGAACGGGGCAGGTCGATCGTGTCCCATCCGCCCCCGACCAACGTTACCGGATGCCCGGCAAGGGCGTCGACCGCTCGTTTCCGCGACCATGACCGCATGTGCCGGTCCACCTGGATGCACAACCAGATAAAGGCGGAACGGTTTTTTTCCCGCGGATCGCCGAACAGCGGCAGAACGGCTTGTTCCAGCGTCAGCGACCGGTCCGATTGCAGCCGGTCGACCGCCATGTCGAAACCGGCCAGCAAGGCCGGAGCCTGGGCGTCCACATCGTTGCGCGCCTGGGATACGGGGGTGAGGTTGCCAACCAGCAGAATGCCGTCTGGGCGTTGCTCCAGGGGAATGGTCGGCCGCGCGTGGGCGCTATGGCGAAGACAATGCAAGGGGACTTCGCCGATATAATGCCGGGCGAAGCTAAGATTGGAGCGGGTGGGAAAGGTGAACGCGGCCGGTCCAACGTGCTGGGCGCGAAACTCCTTGAAACTGTCCACCCAATAGACGGGATGATCCAGACTGACCAGAATCGCGTTAAGGCCGCGCAGGCTGGCGACGCATTCCAGGGCATAACCGATGCCCCCGCCGTAGCAGATCACCGACCCCACGCCTTGTCCGGCCAGAGCGGCCCAATTCGCCGGACTGCGCGAATCGAACGGAATCGTTTCATGCCCCAAGCCGGTCAAGGCCCTGGCCAAATCCTCGATCATGCGATGGACCGACTGCGCATCGGACGGGGCCTGGGCGATGGCGACTTTGCGTAAAGGAGGGGGGGGGGCCACTCAGCACGCCCGGTTCAAAAGATCGTTCAGAAAACGCTCGCACTTTCGCACTTGCTCCAAGGCGATGAATTCGTCGGGACGATGGGCTTGGGCGATGCTGCCCGGTCCGCACACCACGGCCGGGACGCCCGCCTGGGCGAACAGGCCGGCTTCGGTGGTGAAGGCGACCTTGCCGGTATGGTTGCAGCCGGTCAGCTGGCAGGCCAGCCTGGCCGGTTCGCTATCGTCGTCGACCGACAGCCCGACCGTGGAGTTGCGCTCGTCGAACAAAATTCCGGTCAGCGGATCGACCGCCAGCATTTCAACGACCAGATCCTGGGCATGGCCTCGCAATTCGGCCATGATGGTTTCGGGGTCGTGGCTGGGCAGGTTTCGGATTTCGAATTCGAACCGGCACTCGCGGGGCACGATGTTGAGCGCCGTTCCGCCCGAGATAAGCCCGGTGTGCAGCGTCGAATAGGGCGGGTCGTAGCCGTTCTCGAACGGGCCTTCCGCGCGGATGCGCTTCTGTACCGAGCGGATTTTGCTGACCAAATCGGCGGCGATTTCCACGGCGTTGACGCCCATGTGATTCAACGCGGAATGGCCCTCCTTGCCGTGAACGGTGCAGGTCACGCTTTTTTTGCCCTTGTGCCCGACGATCACGCCCATTTCGGTGGGTTCGCCGACGATGCACAAGGCCGGTTTTACCGGCAGCGATTTCAGGTCGGCGATCAGGCTGCGCACGCCCAGGCAGCCGACCTCTTCGTCGTAGGAAAAGGCGAAATGGATCGGCTGGCGCAATTTGGCTTGGGCGATGCGGGGGGCCAGGGAAAGGGCGACGGCGATGAAGCTTTTCATGTCCGCGGCGCCTCGGCCGTAAAGGCGGTCGTCGGCTATTCTGGCAACGAACGGGTCGGACGTCCAATCGTCGGGGGCGGCGGGAACCACGTCGGTATGTCCCGACAAGACGATTCCGGGCGCGTCTTTCGGACCGAACGTGGCGAAAAGATTGGCCTTTCGGCCGTCGTCGCTTCTCGTTAAACGAAGGTCGGGCTTCAAGGGGCTTAGGTAGTCGGCGACAAAGTCGATCAGCGCCAGGTTGGATTTGGCGCTGGTGGTGTCGAATTCGATCAGTCGGGCGATCAAATCCAGGGAATTCATCTGCCTTTTCATTGGCGAATAATGACAGGGATAGGCACTATTCTCTATAGAATTTCGTATTAGAATTTTAACGAGTGTGATGCTATAAGTAGCGTACTAAAGGTGGATAGGGTACATAGATAGTGTTAACAGCCCGCTATTTCGATGGTGTCCGGCATAAGGTCGGTTGGGTGCTTTCCGGCCTGAAGATGGGATTGGGCGGAAAGTACGCCTACGGACGCATCCAAGCCACCGAGGGGCCGGTCCATTTAAGCGATCTTTCCACGTTGAAGGACAACATCTTCGATCTGGCGGTGGCGTCGCTTTTCCTTAATTTGCTGGGTTTGGCCCTGCCGCTGTCGATGCTGCAAATCTACGACCGCATTTTGCCCAACCATTCGGTCGGCACCATGGTCCTGCTGCTGACCGGCGTGCTGGTGGCGTTGATTTTCGAATCCGTCTTGTCCTATGGGCGATCCTATATCACCGGATGGGTGGGGGCCCGGTTCGAACATCAAGCGGCCTGCCTTGGTCTGGAGCGCATGCTGATGACCAGCCTGCACGTTTACGAGAAAGAGGGCACCGGCGTGCACCTCGACCGCATGAGTTCGCTGGCCACGGTGCGCGACTTTTATGCCGGTCAGGCGTTGATGACCATTCTCGACCTGCCGTTCGCCTTGATTTACTTGGGGCTGGTGGGGATGCTTGGGGGGGTGCTTGTCATTGTTCCCGCCTTAATCCTGTTCGGCTTCGGGTATTCGGCCATGCGCATCGGCGACAAATTGCGCGGCGTTATCCAGAACCGCATGACCGCGGACGACCATCGCTTCAACTTCCTGATCGAGGTGCTGGGCGGCATTCACTCGGTCAAGGCCATGGCCATGGAGGCGCAGATGGTGCGGCGCTACGAGCGGCTCCAGGAGCACTGCGCCCAGGCCAATCACGACGTGGCGCTGGAAAGTTCGAGCGCCTTGTCCATTTCCGCCTTTTTCAACCAGATCACCATGCTGGCGGTGGTGGCGTTCGGCAGTCTGATCGTCATGGACGGGCATATGACCACCGGCGGGCTGGCCGCCTGTTCCATGCTGGCGGGCCGGGCCATGACGCCGTTACAGCGGGCGCTGAACGTCTGGACGCGCTTTCAAAGCTTCATGCTGGCCAGGAAACGCATCGAGGCGCTGTTCGCCATGCCGTTCGAAGCCAAGCCCGGTTTGCCGGCGATGCCGCCGGTTAAGGGCGGCGTCACCTTGGAAGGAGTCGGATTCAGGTTTTCGGAAAATCTTCCCTGGGTGGTCAAAAACGCCAACATCCATATCGAACCGGGCGAATGCGTCGCCATCGTCGGCGACAACGGCAGCGGCAAGACCACGTTGCTGGCGTTGATGCAGGGCACCTTGCGTCCCAACGAGGGGCGCGCCCTGGTCGACGGACTGGACGTCAACGATTACGACCCCAAAAGCGTGCGCGAACAAATCGCCCATCTGCCGCAAATGGGGGTGCTGTTTCAAGGGACCATCCTGCAAAATCTGACGATGTTTCGTTCCAGCCTCGACGAAGTCGCCATCGAAACCGCGTCGATGCTGGGGTTGGACGAGGTGGTGGCGACCATGGCGTTCGGGTTCGACACGCCGGTCGCCGACGGCGCCTATGATTCACTGCCGCGCGGCATCAAGCAACGCATCGCCATAACCCGCGCCTTGGTCAGCAGTCCGAAGATCGTGCTGTTCGACGAGGCCAACGCCTCGGTCGATACGGCCGGCGACAATTTCCTGCGGGTGTGGCTGGAGCGGGCGAAGGGCAAACGGACCCTGATCCTGGTTTCGTCCCGGCCGTCGCTGATCAAGATGGCCGACCGCGTTTTCGATCTTAAAAAGGGTGAATTGTTCGAACGCGACCCGGCGGCGGGCGTTCACCCCAAATTGGCGTCGATTCCGCCATCGGGGCCGGGGGCGGGGGCGCCATGAGTCACGCCGTCGCCGCCGCGTCCGACGCCAAGTCCCGCTCCGGGGCCGCCGTCGATCACTATCACCAACGGTTGGCGCAAAACGCCATCGGCGGGTTTTCCGCCGCCTCCGATTTGGCGGCGTGCCTGCTGCCGTTGCTGAAGGCCTTGAAGTGGAAGGGCAACCCCCGCCATATCGCCGAATCCCTGCCGTACTTCGCCAATGAACTGGATTTGACCGGTCTTCGCAACGTGATGGCCACGCTTGGTTATGCCAGCCGCCCCGAACAGTCTTCGATCGGAGCCGTCGATCCTCGTCTGCTGCCGTGCCTGTTCATACCCGCCGAAGGGGCCGCCTTGGTGGTGCAGAGCGTCGACGAAACCGGCAAGTTTGTGGTTTTCGACGGCGGCCTGGGGGCCAGCCGCGACCTTCTCGACCCGCTCCTGAAGGGGACGGTTTTTCACTTTTCGCCGTTGACCGACGTTCCGCCGTCCATTCAGCCCAGTTGGTTCAGGACCGTCATCGACCGGTTCAGTTCCCTGTTCTGGCAGGCGTTCTTCGTGACGTTCCTGCTTAACGTCCTGGCTTTGTCCACGCCGCTGTTCGTGATGTCCATTTACGACAAGGTGATCGGCTCGGGTTCGAAAAGCATGCTGATCGCCTTGGCGATCGGCGCGTTCGGCGCCATGGCGGCGGATACCGTCCTGCGCTCGATTCGCGCCAAGATCCTGGCGTTCATCGGCGGTCGCCTCGACAATGTGATGGGCATCAACATTTTCCAGCATTTGCTGGGCTTGTCGCCGGGCTTTACCGAACGGGCGTCGATCGGCGCGCAAGTGGCGCGATTGAAGGATTTCGAGTCGGTCCGGGAATTCTTCACCGGCCCGTTGGCGACCATGGCGATGGAACTACCGTTCGCGTTGTTCTTCTTCGCCGTGATCTTTCTTCTGGGCGGGGTTCTGGCCCTGGTGCCGATCATCGGAACGTGCTGCTTTTTAATTCTGACGTGGCTGGTGATGCCCAGGGTTCGTCAGATTGTCGCCAATGTGGGCCGCGCCGGAGCCAGACGGCAGGAGTTTCTGATCGAAATTCTGGGCAAGGTCCGCGCCTTGAAGCTGACGGCGGGCGAGCGGACTTTCCTTAACCGTTACCGGGACATGTCGGCCCGAGCGGCGCTGGGCGGGTTCCGCAACAGCATGTACACGACGATGGTCACCACCATCGGCAACATCATCGTGGTCGGGTCGGGCATGGCGACCATCGCGGTCGGCGTCCTGGGGGTGATCGACGGCACCATGACCATGGGCGGATTGATCGCCGCGATGATGCTGGTGTGGCGGACTTTGACGCCGTTGCAGACCGTGATCAGTTTGATTCAGCGCATCGAAACGGTGCGCGGCTCGATCCGGCAGATCGACGGGTTGATGAATTTGAAGCCCGAGCGCGATCCGCGGGCGATGATCTCGCCGATCAAGAACCTGCGGGGCAAGGTCGAATTCAATCGCGTCAGCCTGCGTTATTCCAACGATACCGATCCGGCCATGGTCGGCGTGTCGTTCGAGGCCCTGCCCGGCGAGGTGGTGGCGGTCACCGGCCGCAACGGTTCGGGCAAATCGACGGTGCTTAAGCTGATGCTGGGGCTGTACCTGCCGCAAGCCGGTTCGGTTCGCATCGATAACACCGACCTTCGCCAGATCGATCCCATCGAGCTTCGACACGCCATTTCCTATGTGCCGCAAACCTGCAATCTGTATTTCGGGTCCATTTCCAGGAATTTGCGGTTGGCTCATCCGACGGCGACCGACAGCGACCTTCGTTGGGCGTGCGAGATGGCCGACGTTTGGGACGAAATCATGGCGTTGCCCAAGGGATTGGAAACCCGCATCGGCGAAAGCTCCACCGAACATATGTCGTCCAGTTTCGTTCAAAAGCTTTCGCTTGCGCGCGGGTACATGAAACGATCGCCGATCATGCTGTTCGACGAACCGGTCAACGGCCTGGATTTCGAGGGCGATCGCAATTTTCTTCAAGCCGTTGAATATTTTCGGGGACAATCAACCATATTTATGGTTACACATCGTCCCAGCCATTTGAAAATCGCCGATCGAATTCTTGTGTTCGAGGCGGGGTATTTGCGATTGTCCGGGCCAGCCGACGAGGTTCGCGCCCGCATACCACCGGATTTGATATGACGACCAAGACCAGTTTGACCACCGTCGATCTAAAAACCGAACAGGGCAAAGCCGCCGCCGCCGGTTCCGCCAATCTGCCCGTCAAGATCGGGTCCAGGCAGGCCCGGCACTTGGCCCAGGCCATCCAACTCGAGGAAAGCGGCACGTCGCCGCTGATTCGTTTTTCGTTGTACCTGACCTGCGCCTTCTGTCTGTTTTTCATCGTTTGGTCGGGGGTGACCGAAGTTCCGGAAATCGCGGTGTCGGATGGAACGGTGGTGCCGACCGGCCAAGTCATCACCGTTCAGCATTACGAAGGCGGCGTGGTGGAAAAAGTTTTGGTCGCGGACGGCGAATTGGTCGAGGAGGGGCAGCCCCTGCTTAAGCTGTCGCCGGCTTCGGCCATGAGCGATCTGGAGCAGACCCGGGCGCGCGAGGCGGCCTTGCTGCTGAAATCCGAACGTCTTCGCGCCTTCGTAGAAAACCGCACTCCCGATTTTACCTTGGTCGGCACCGGCTACGAAGCGTTGGCGGCCGACAATCAGGCCATTTACCAATCGCAAGTTCACGCCCAGGACTCCACCCGGGCGGTGACCCAGACGCAAATCCAGCAAAAGCAGTCGGACTTGGCCTTGCTTCAGGAACAAAGGAAGACAATTCAAGAACAAGTGGATGCGCTGGCCCAGGAAGTGAAGCTGCGCGAGAACTTATACCAACAGCATTTGATCACCATGGTTCAACTGCTCGACACCAAACGCGAAATGTCCAGGATGCAGGGCGAACTGGCGCGCAATCTGGGTCAGACCCTGACGGCCAAGGATGCCTTGTCCGAGTCGGAAACCAAGCTGGCGGATCAAGAGGCCACCTTGCGCAAGTCCAATATGGACGATTTGTCCACGGTCATCAGCGAATTGGCGCAGGTACAGGAAAGCATCGGCCGTCTTGAGGATCGGGTGAAACGGCTGGCGGTGCTGTCGCCCGCCCGGGGGTATGTCAAGGGCCTGCTGCAACATTATCCGGGCGCGGTCATCCAGCCGGGGGGGCCCATCTGCGAAATCGTGCCGGTCGACAAGGAACTGACCGTCGAAGCCAAGCTCGATACCAAGGACGTCGGTCATCTGGTTGCCGGTCAACGGGTCAAGATCAAGGTGCAAACTTACGATCCGGCCCGTTTCGGCTTCGCCTGGGGCGAATTGCGGCAGGTTTCCGCCAACAGCTTCCTGGACGAAAAAGGCAAACCCTATTTCAAGGGCGTGGTCGGTTTGGACCATGATTACGTGGGCAGCGAACCCGGCGTCTACCGCATCACCCCCGGCATGACCGTAACGGCCGAAATCATCACCGGAAAGAAAAGCTTGCTGCAATACATGCTGAAGCCGATCTTTACGCAGTTGCACGAGTCCTTCCATGAACGCTGACAGACGATGAATGCCGCGACGCCAGTTCCCGAACCGGAAGACAAGCAACCCCTGCACATAAGCGTGATGGGGCGGCTGCGGGCGTATTTCTTCGCGGGCGTCTTGATCACCGCGCCCATGTCGATCACCTTTTACATCGCCTGGGAATTCATCAGTTGGATCGATGGCTGGGTGTCCCCGGTCATTCCGCCCAACTTCAATCCGCGCAATTGGGGCGTTCCCGGCTTCGGTTTGCTAACCGTGGTGGTGGGGCTGACCATGGTCGGCGCGTTGACCGCCAATTTCGCCGGTCGGCTGCTGATGAAGTTGTCCGAACGGCTGATGAGCTATATGCCGGTCATCAACAGCATTTACGGCACGGTCAAGCAGGTGCTGGAAACCATGCTGGCCAACAAGGCGGACTCGTTCCGCGAGGTAGCTCTGGTCGAATATCCGCGCAAAGGCTGTTGGACCCTTTGCTTCATCGCCGGGGCCAGCGCGGGCCAAATCCAGGCCGGTTTCGAGACGGAAATGGCCAACGTCTTCGTTCCCACCACGCCCAATCCCACCTCGGGGTTCCTGCTGGTGGTGCCCAGAAGCGAGTTGAAGGTTTTGCCGATGACCGTCGAGGAGGGGTTCAAGATGCTGATTTCCATGGGCATCATCACCCCCGAAGCGCCGGAAGAAAATCTTATAATCCGTCAATAAGCCCGGCATAGGCCGCCTTGATCGCGTGGCGGCGAATTTTCATGGTCGGCGTCAACATGCCGTTGTCGATGGTGAACGGCTGGCTAAGAATCGCGTGTTTGCGGATTTTCTCGATGCTGGACAGGGACTTATTGACGCGCTCGATCGCTTCGGCGACCTGCGATTCCCGGTTGGCTTCGGCGACGATCAGCGCGGCCAGATGAGCCTTGCCGTCGCCGACCACCATGGCCTGGGCGATTTCCGGCTCAAGCGTCAGCAATCCTTCCAGCCGTTGCGGCGAGATGGTGTCGCCGCCCGATACGACGATAATGTCCCGTTTGCGGTCGGTGATGCGGATATAGCCGTCCGCGTCCTGTTCGCCGATGTCGCCGGTATGCAGCCAAACGCCGTCGGGCAGGACCCGTCCGGTGGCCGCGTCGTCGTTCCAGTAGCCTTTCATCACATTGGGGCCTTTGACCAGAATCTCGCCGTCCTCGGCGATTCTGACCTCAACCCCGTTCATCGGCGGCCCGACCGTGTCAAGCTTGACCTTCAAGGGCGGCGAGCAACTGATGCACGGGGACGCCTCGGTCTGTCCGTAGCCTTGCATGATGCGAATTCCCAATGCCGCGAAGTACAGGCCGACGTCGAAATTGAGCGGTGCGCCGCCCGAGACCAAAGCCTTCAGTCGGCCGCCGAACCGCGCCTGGACCTTGCGTCGGACGGCGACGTCCAATATCCGGTTGAACAGGCGTGGAAAAATGCCCAAACGGTGTCCCAGCGCGCGCAGGCGGCCCAGTTCCACGGCCTTGTGGAACAGCCAGGCCTTAAGCCCGCCGTCGCGGCTTATCTGACGCAGCGTTTTCGCCCGGATGGTTTCGTAAAGCCGGGGGACGGCGGTCATCACGGTGGGGCGGACCTCGGCCATGTCCGCGGCCAATTGCTCCAGAGTTTCGGCGTAATAGATTTGAGCGCCCATGCGCAGGGGCAGCATCATGCCGACGGTGTGTTCATAGGCGTGGGACAGGGGAAGGAAGGACAGAAAAACATCGTCGCCGTCGCTGATTTCGTCCAGCAAAATCGCCCCCGCCGCGCAGTTGGACAGAATGTTGCCGTGGGTCAGCATCACGCCCTTGGGAGCGCCGCCGGTGCCCGACGTATAGACGATGCAGGCCAGATCGTCGGGTCCGGTCGCGGTCAGCCGCCGGGCGGCTTGGTCCCGGACGTCGGCGCCCAGCGCGACGGCGTCAGCCCACGTCATCGGCGCCGGGTCGTTGGCTTGGGTCAATTGCAACGGTTCCATGGCGATGACTTGCACCGGAACCTTGTTGGTCCACACGGCGTTTAACAACCGCTCGGCCAAGGCCGGGCCGGAGACGATGGCGAAGCGGGCTTGGCTGTCGGTCAGAATATGGTGGTGATCGGCGGCGGTGTTGGTGGTGTAAACCGGGACGCTGACGCCGCCCGCCGCCATGATCGCTAAATCGGCTATGGCCCATTCGGGACGGTTTTCCGACAGCAGCACCACGCGGTCGCCGGGTTGCAGTCCCAAACCGGTCAAGCCGGCCGCCAACGCCCTGATCCGGTCGGCCATTTCGGCCCAGGACACAGACCGCCACGCGCCGTCCCGCTTTGCCCACAATGCCGGGCGTTCGCCGAACCGCCGGGCCTGCTCCAGAGCCATGCCGGGTAAGTTGGCGTAATCTTCCCCTTGCGTCATTAACGTTTATTCCCCTGATCTTTCACCTTATATTAGACCGGTCATGTGACTTTTGGGAGTTTATTGCGTCATGTCAGAGCAGGTTGCGCCGGATTTGGGATCGTTGCCGGAATGGGATTTATCCGATTTGTATCAAGGGCCTGACGCGGACGCCATCAAGCGGGATTTGGATACGGCCGAAACCCGGGCCAAGGCATTGCAGCAAACCTTTCAAGGCAAGATGACCGAAATCGGCGCCGAGCAATTCGGCCTGATGATCGCCGAGTATGAAGAGATTAGCGAACTGCTCGGACGGGTGCTGTCTTTCGCCCAGCTTCGGTACGCCAAGAACGTGACCGATCCGGCGCGCGGACAATTCAGCCAAAGCGTGCAGGAGCGGGCCACCGCAATCAGCGCTTATACCTTGTTCGTAACCTTGGAAATCAACCACTTGGACGACGAAGTTTACACGCAAAAGCTCCGTTCGCCGGTAACCGCCCGGTATCGTCCGTGGCTGGACGAGGTCCGGGCCTTCCGCCCCCATCAATTGTCCGACGAGTTGGAGCAATTCGAGCTGGATAAATCGGTGGCGGGGACCCGGATGTGGATTCGGCTGTTCAGCGAAACCCTGGCTCGTCTGCGGTTCCCCTTGGACGGCGAATCGCTGACTTCGGCTCAGGCGCTTAATTGCCTTACCGATCCCGATGGGGAGAAGCGCAAGCGGGCGGCCAAAAGCCTGGGCGCGGTGCTGGGCGAGAATTCGCCGGTTTTCGCCCTGATCACCAATACCCTGATCAAGGACAAGGAGATCGAGGACAAGTGGCGCTCCTATTCCCACCCCTGGTCCTACCGCAATTTGGCCAATCAGGTGGAGGACGAGGTGGTCGACGCCCTGCTGACCGCCGTCAGGGACTCCTATCCCCGCTTGTCCCATCGTTATTACGCGCTCAAGGCCAAGTGGTTCGGTCAAGACCGCTTGGACTATTGGGACCGCAACGCGCCGTTGCCCAAGGTCGAGGACCGGTCGTGGACTTGGGAGCAGGCGCGGGACGCCGTGCTCGACGCCTATGGCCGCTTTTCTCCGGCCATGGCCCAGGCGGGGCGGCGGTTCTTTACGTCGGGCTGGATCGACGCTCCGGTCATGCCCGGCAAGTCGCCCGGGGCGTTCGCCCATCCCACGGTGCCTTCGGCGCATCCCTATCTGTTGGTCAATTTCATGGGTAAAACCCGCGACGTGATGACCATCGCCCATGAATTGGGGCATGGCGTCCATCAGTTGTTGGCCGCCGATCAGGGCTATTTTCTGTCCAATACGCCGTTGACCCTGGCCGAAACCGCCAGCGTGTTCGGTGAGATGCTGACCTTCCAGGCATTGGTTTCGGCCGAAACCGATCCGGTCAAGCGCAGGGCCCTGGTGGCGGGCAAGGTCGAGGATATGCTGAACACGGTCATCCGTCAGATCGCCTTCTACGATTTCGAACGGCGCTTGCATACCGAGCGCCGTGGCGGCGAATTGTCGGCGGAGCGCATCGGCCAAATCTGGATGGACGTGCAGCGCGAATCCCTGGGGCCCAGTTTCCGTTTCGACGACGAATACCGCCACTATTGGACCTACATTTCCCACTTCGTGCATGCGCCTTTTTACGTCTACGCCTATGCTTTCGGCGACTGCTTGGTCAACTCGCTATATTCGGCGTATCGCAGCGGACTGGCCGATTTCGAGCCGAAATACATCGATTTGTTGAAAGCCGGCGGAACCCTGCACCATAAGGATTTGCTGGCCCCGTTCGGCCTTGACGCCAGCGATCCCGGGTTCTGGCGAAAAGGCTTGGACGTGATCGCCGCGATGATCGACGAACTGGACTCGGACTAGGGTTTGCCCACGGTTTGCCATCTGCTAGACTCAAGATTGAAGCCGAGCATCCACTTCATAAGTTCCGGTTTGCCCACGGTTTGCCATCTGCTAGACTGCCGCCACCCACGGTACGCCGATTGCCAAGGTTCCGGTTTGCCCACGGTTTGCCATCTGCTAGACTTCGCTTGCCGGAGCTAATCTCATCGACAATGTTCCGGTTTGCCCACGGTTTGCCATCTGCTAGACTATTGGCAGGTGATTTCCTATCAACCGGCGTGTTCCGGTTTGCCCACGGTTTGCCATCTGCTAGACTTACGTCGTTTCCATCCGCCGGTTTCACCAAGTTCCGGTTTGCCCACGGTTTGCCATCTGCTAGACTCAATGGTGGTGATTTGCCTTGACCGACTGAGTTCCGGTTTGCCCACGGTTTGCCATCTGCTAGACTACCAAGATTGATGATAGCTTGGGTTGGGTTGTTCCGGTTTGCCCACGGTTTGCCATCTGCTAGACTACCGGGCTATGTTTGCAGGTTGGACATACTGTTCCGGTTTGCCCACGGTTTGCCATCTGCTAGACTGATGGCGTCTTCGGCGAGCAAAGACGGTGCGTTCCGGTTTGCCCACGGTTTGCCATCTGCTAGACTGCCTATCCGGCAACCCCTTGATATTTCAGGGGGTTGCCTTTCTTTTGCTCCAAGTAATCCGGGGGAATTAGGCTACAAAAGGACAAATTGTTCTGGATATTTGGACGGGTTTTGTTTGGAGCGGCCACGAAAGCTGATGATGTTTTCGTACTGTTTGTCGGTAAAGAATAGGATATCGACCTTGCCGCCCTTGGGCAGGTTTTGCTGAATCCGTTTGGTGTAAGTTTCGGCATATTCTTTCCCCGCGCAATGCCGACAGTATACGGAAAACTGTGAAATTTCAAAGCCCTGGTCTAATAAAAAGTTCCTGAATCCGGTGGCGGCCTTACGCTCGGGCTTGGTTCCGACAGGCAAATCGAACATGACCATAATCCACATCAGCCGATACCCGCTCAACATTCTAATCGACCATGGGCAGCGTTATTTGCGATGACGCGCCGTTAAACTTCGGCGCATCGGGTAAATCCAGATCGGTGCGCTCCCCTTCGTAATTTTGCGCCAAGGATGTCGCCAGGGCGATCATTGCTCCCATCACCGGAGTGGTGCCGCGCTGCGTCGGCACATCGGCATAGGCAACGGCGGCCAAGGTCTTTTTGACATCCGAATTTATCTCGGTCTCGCCCATTTGCCGAAGACTAAGGACGGTCCGATCCGTAAAGGGGCGAAACGGTTCCATCAGATCGTCCGCCAGCCGCATGGGGTTGACTTCGTTCCGATGATGGATGCCCAAACTGGGATGCAAACCGGCCCCCATGATTGCCCGCGCCATGGCGGCGCGCAGGACCATATAGCCGTAATTCAGCATGGCGTTAGGGCCGGGCAGGGACCGATCCCGACGAAAATCGGTGCCGAACGCCAAAGGCCAGTAGCGTTTGGCGGCCATCGCCTCGACATTATCGGGGTCGCCCGAACGCACTTTGGGTATAAGCGCCGTCAACACGGTCACGGACACCCCCAACGAAGCCAGGACTCCCGCTTGTTGCGCGATCTTGGCCTGAACGATGGTCTTCCACAGCCGCTTGCCCATGGGCACCGAGGACGCGACCTGCGCATCCATCCTGGCCGCCTGCCGGTGATTGCCCGATACCGGCCAAAGATAGGCCGACGGGGTGAAATTGGGGGAGCAAATAATCAGCGGCGCATTGCGCTCGGCCAAGGCGACCAACAAATTGTTGCTGTAAGTCAGTCCGTGGGCGCTGGCGATAATCGCGGCGATGTCGTCCAGTGCGATCCGGGCGACCTCGGCTTTGTCTTCCGACACAACCATATGACCACGCTCGGCGGAAAGATGCCGCCCATCCTGCGATATTTCAACAATCCTGCCTATCATACCGGCGCACCAACAGCGTATTGACGCCTAAGAGGATCATAAAAATGTTGAAATGCTATTAATGATACTGCGTTCATCGCCTCCGCGAAGCCGCCACGAGCGCAAATGATTCGTCGTGACGGCCCAGCAGATGATAAACCGGACAAGCCGGAACACACTGCGCCCAAACGCAATAAACGCGTATGAACTATATGTGCGTAGGGTCGTTGACCTTACGCAGAGAAACATACCTACTACTGCGTCAAATGCATTATTATTTCTCACAACACTGAAACACCCGCCTTTTTCGCTCCGGTCGCTTGCAGGGAAGAGGGCGATTTGATCACGTACTTAAACGGATCTTCATCCTCGGGGGCGGCGTCGCGCGCCTTCAGGCTGCCGCCCTCGAAATGCTCGGCTAAAAAGATCGATCCCTGGCTGAACTTCACCACCCGCATGACGCGCCGTTTGCCGTCGTGTTCCATGTCCAGCAAATCATCCTTGAACAGGCGCAGAAGCAGCGGGGCGGCGGGATAGGTTTTGTGCCAATGGGCGACAAAGTCGTTCTGATTGGCGTCGAAGGTGGAAATCACCTCTCCGTCCCATTTGCCTTTCGGCGTCAGGAAAATTTCGTAGCAGCAATTGCTGTCGCCTTTGTACCCTTTATAGACGCGGCCTTGTCGGTTTTTGATTGGGATAACGGACAAGGATTCCACAATTCTTATGCGCCGGATGCCCGTCTGGTCGGACAAGGCCTGCAAGGCTTGTTTCCATTCTTTTTCCGGCAAACCGCTGACGGCATCGGTGATGCGTTTGCGCCAAGCATCGTCACGGATCAGTTTAAGGTCGGCGGCCTTGGCAATGGCGGTCAAGGGGATGCGCGTCACCACCTCGCTAACGCCCTTGGCGTTGGGGCCGCTGACGATGCCGTAGGCCGTATCGTTATGCAGCGCCCCTTGCCGTCCATGGTCTGGTTTGTGCGAAACGATAATGGACTGGACCTTGTCGCGCGCTTCGGAATGGAAATCGGGCCACGGTTCGGGCATTTCGGCCAGCAGCTTGTCCAAATTCTGGGCCTCGGACAGGGCGGCGGCGCGCGCAAGCCTGTTCAGCAATCCCCGGTCGGTAACGCCGATGACCACCGCATCGATGGCATGGTGGCGATGATCGGTTCTGTTTTTCCGGTTATGGTCGGACAGAATCTGGTTCAGCCCCCAGCGTCCGCGCAGCATGGCGGTCAGCCGTCCCGGCGTAACCCATACGGCATCGGGGTTACACACCTTCGACAAATATTCCTTGGTAATGCGGGACAGATATTGGGTGTCGGTCAATTGACGGTCGAGAAAATCCCGCTCTTCGTTTTCATAGCGCTGCATGGCGTCGGCATGAAAGCGCCATTTTTTATTGGCGGGCATGGATTCGGCGCGGTCGAGAATTTCATCCCAGACGATCTTCGGATTGGGATTGGACGAGAATGCCTGATGCGGCGAACGATTGCCTTTGATCCGATTGGCCCATCGCATGGAAACCGTCCGGTTGGCGGCGCTGTTGTCCAGGGTCTTGGAGAACGGCAGGATGTGTTCGATCTCGACTTCTTCGGTAAACAGGCTGCGTAAGGAAATTTGTTCGCCGGAATAGGGGCAGCGCCGGTCAAGCACATTGGTCGGGTTCAATTCCTCCCACAACCGCATCCGCATCAAGTTTTCGCCCGTTTCGGCGATACCCATTTTCTGCAATTCCTGGCGGAACCGGTCATTGCGATCTTGATTTCGCTTTTGCTCGGCCTTGATCTCGTCTTTCTTCTCTTTGTTGTTTTTCAGGTCGCGCCCGACTTCCAGGATCACTTGTTCCGGAGGGCCGTATTTGGCGATCAACGCATTGACCAATTTACGCACCTGATTGAGCGCCACGTGCACGGTGGGATTGGCGATCTTGCCGAACCGCTTTTCCTCGGAATCGTTCGGCTCCCCACTTCCAAACGCCACGTATCGTTCCAGGGGGATGGCGTAATAGGGCAACTCGTCGAAAATCTCGCCATCCCGGAAATCGGAATGATGATAATTCGGGTCGGCCAAAGCCACCGCTTTGTCGTAAGTCACCACATCCTTTTCCAATTGGGGGACCACTTTTCCCAAGGCCGTGCGCCCCAGTCGGCAATGACTGTCGGGAAGAACGGCGCCGTCGATGGCTTCCGCCTGGGTTTGGGTTACGCCGAATTCGGCCATCAGCCACGCGATCACCCGTTTTTCATCGGCGTCATCAAGAAGCCGTTCGATAATTTCCATCTGAGTGGATTGGCTAAAATCGAACCACGCCTTGCCGAACAAATCTTTCTTCGACAAACGCGCGGCGGTTTCGTCCCCCTTTAAATCTTTGCGCTTTTCGCTTTCGATATTGAATTTTATGTCGCTTGGCAGTTTCAACAACCGTCGGATTTGATCGAAGGTAAGCTTTGGCTTTTCCAGAAGCGCCGCCACAACGCTGTCGCGCTGTTCAATGGTCAACGGCAGGTCCGCTTGACCGCGCACCTTTATTCTCAGGTTGTTCACTTCCTGCAAAATGCGGAACCTTTGCGCCATGGGCAATGCCCACGGCGCCCGTTCGTCGTCGGGTTCCAAGGTGCATTTGCCGGGATGCACGGGGCGTAAATTTCGTTGAAAGAACAATATGTTCTCGATTTCGCTCTTTGCGTTATCGGTTAGAACGTTCGGGTGGCTGTCTCGTTGCTTGGCCCATAGAATATTGAACTCATCCGCGGTCAGGGCGCGATCCGGATAGAATTCGTAAAAGGACTTCGCGCCTTCACCGTTAAGCCTTGATCGTACCGACTGGCGCTCGGCATGACGGCGGTACAAGAACTGTCCAACCGTCCGAACCTTTTGCTCTTCCATAAGGGACGCCATGTGACGAATGGCGGTTTTAATCTTACCGCTATCGTCCGCTGTCCCCTTATCCAGCTTACGGTTGCTTTTAAAACCGCGTCTTTGATTCAGATGGAAGATCGCTCTTCCCAAATGATGCAACGGCAAAGGGTGGTCCACGCCCGTGAACCTCAGTTCGTAAGGGTCGAGTTGTTCCAGTGCTTTGCGCTGCTCTTCAGTTTCCGGCATCAGTCCGTATTTGATCAATGCGGCCATTAGGCGCGACCGTCTTGACAGATAGCGATCTCGGCGGCGGCGCATCTGCCTGGGGCCTCGGCGCATTACGGCCAACGAAGACCCGTCTTTAGGATTTCGGCCATCACCAAAAATGCGAACGCCTACCGTCTCAATCCCCACAGGCGCGGAATTAACAAGTTTCAGCAGGCACCAACCAATGGAATTGGTTCCCAAATCCAAACTCAGACGATAGGCCATCATCCCTTCCCCCAACATGAAGCTTGCAATTATAGGGTTAACTAAGCATTATCATACAACCATTCTAGCAGATGGCAAACCGTGGGCTTTCCGGTAACAAGGATAAAAGTCCATAAAATGAAACGGCGGGCTCCGGCCCGCCGTTTTTTCGTGTGCGTTTGTTTCCTGGCATTCGCGCCGAATCGCGCGACGAGAGCTGTTGAAAGCCCGCGGCAAATTAACCCATGTTTTTTCATCTTTATTTCGGTTAATGTGCTTTCGGAGGAGTCGAATGACCGTCCACGGGAATTCGGCAAAAGATAAAAAAAAGCCGCTTACGGGGAAAATCTGAAAAAATCATCAAGTGCTTGCAACGCTAGGATTGTGCCTAAAAGACGGCGGGTAACCACAAACCAACACGAGAGTGACTATGCCATTGACAATCGGAATTCCAAAAGAAACCTACCTCGACGAAAAGCGCGTAGCGTCGGTTCCCGAGGTCGTTGAAAAGCTGATCAAACTCGGCTTTGCAGTATCGGTCGAAAGCGGCGCGGGCGACGCGGCCAATTGCTCGGACGAAACCTACGTCGCGGTCGGAGCCAAGATCGTCGGCAGCGCCGCCGAGTTGTGGTCCTCTTCGGATATCGTGTTCAAGGTGCGTGCGCCCAGCAGCGGCGAAGTCGGCCTGATGAAGGCAGGCACCACGCTGATCAGCTTCATCTGGCCCGCCCAGAACCCCGAGCTGATGCAACAACTGGCCGCGCGCAAGGTCACGGTCCTGGCCATGGATTCGCTGCCGCGCACATTGTCGCGCGCTCAGAAGATGGATGCGCTGACGTCGATGGCGGGGGTTGTCGGCTATCGCGCGGTGATCGAGGCCGCCAATCATTTCGGCCGCTTCTTCAACGGTCAGATTACCGCCGCGGGCAAGATACCTCCGGCCAAGGTTTTCGTGGCCGGAGCCGGCGTGGCCGGTTTGGCCGCGTTGGGCGCCGCCGTCAGCCTGGGGGCCATCGTGCGCGCCAACGACACCCGTCCCGAAGTGGCCGATCAGGTCAAGTCCATGGGCGGCGAATTCGTCAAGGTGGATTACGAGGAGGAAGGCTCCGGCGGCGGCGGTTACGCCAAGGTGATGAGCGAAGGCTTCCAGGCCGCTCAGCGCGAAATGTACGCCCAGCAGGCCAAGGAAGTGGACATCATCATCACCACGGCGCTGATTCCCGGCAAGCCCGCGCCAAAGCTGATTACCGCCGAAATGGTTCAATCCATGAAGGCCGGCAGCGTCATCGTCGATTTGGCCGCCGAGCAGGGCGGCAATTGCGAATTGACCGAACCGGGCAAGGTGGTGGTCAAGCACGGCGTCACCATCGTCGGCTACACGGATTTGCCCAGCCGTTTGTCCAAGCAGTCGTCGACGTTGTTCGCCACCAATCTGCTGCGTCTGGCCGAGGAACTGTGCAAGACCAAGGATGGAATCATCAACGTCAACATGGATGACGAAGCCATTCGCGGCCTGACCGTGATTAAGGATGGCGAGATCACATGGCCGCCGCCCGCGCCTAAGGTGTCGGCGGCGCCAAAGCCGGCGGCCAAGTCCGCCGCGCCGATGCCCGAGAAAAAATCGTCGCACGGACACGGCGGCGGCGGCGAGGCGATGCCCGCCGGTAAGCTTGCCGTGGTGTTCGGAGTGGGCGCCTTCCTGTTCTGGTTGATGGGGGCATTCGCGCCGACGGCGTTCCTGGGCCACTTCACGGTGTTCGTGCTGGCCTGCTTCGTCGGCTATATGGTGGTGTGGAACGTCACGCCCGCCCTGCATACGCCGTTGATGAGCGTCACCAACGCCATCTCCAGCATTATCGCCATCGGGGCCTTGGTCCAGATCGCGCCGCCGTTGGAAGGCATCACAAGCAGACCGGACGACTGGATACGCGGTTTGGCGTTCTTCGGTATCGTTCTCACCACCGTCAACATGTTCGGCGGATTCGCAGTCACCCGTCGCATGTTGGCGATGTTCCGTAAATAAGGGGTCGTAAATGTCAGCAAGTCTCGCAACCGTCTCCTATATCGGAGCGACCATCCTTTTCATTCTAAGCCTTGGCGGTTTGTCCAATCCGGAAACTTCGCGGCGCGGCAACGTCTACGGTATCATCGGCATGGCGATCGCCGTGCTGGCCACGGTGTTCGGACCGCGCGTGACCCTTGACGGGTTGACGTGGATCGTCGGCGCCATGGCCATCGGCGGCAGTGTCGGTCTTTATGCGGCCCGCACGGTAAAGATGACCGAAATGCCCGAACTGGTGGCGTTGATGCACAGTCTGGTCGGTTTGGCCGCCTGTACCGTCGGCTACGCCAGCTATATCGACACCTCGATCACGTTCACCGGCGCCGAGAAATCCATCCACGAGGTGGAAATCTATATCGGCGTGCTGATCGGCGCGGTAACCTTCTCGGGGTCGTTGATCGCTTTCGGCAAGCTGTCGGGCAAGATCGGCGGCAAGCCGATGCTGCTGCCCGCCCGGCATTGGATCAATTTGGCCGGGTTGCTGATCGTGATCTGGTTCGGTCATGAATTCGTGCAAGCCGAATCGGCCGATGTCGGCGCCGTTCCCTTGGCGGTGATGACGGCCATCGCGCTTCTGTTCGGCATTCACATGGTCATGGCCATCGGCGGGGCCGACATGCCGGTGGTGGTGTCCATGCTCAACAGCTATTCGGGTTGGGCCGCCGCCGCGACCGGCTTCATGCTGTCCAACGATCTGCTGATCGTTACCGGCGCCTTGGTCGGTTCCAGCGGCGCGATCCTGTCCTACATCATGTGCCGGGCGATGAACCGCAACTTCATCAGCGTCATCGCCGGCGGGTTCGGAACCGGCGGCGGTACGCCCGCCGCGGCCAGCGGTTCGGAACAACCGGCGGGCGAGGTGGTTCCGGTCAGCGCGTCCGAGACGGCGGAACTGTTGCGTGATGCCAAGAACGTCATCATCGTTCCCGGTTACGGCATGGCGGTGGCGCAAGCCCAGCACACGGTCTTCGAAATCACCCGCCATCTGCGCGACAAGGGCGTCAACGTCCGCTTCGGCATTCATCCGGTGGCCGGACGCATGCCGGGCCATATGAACGTGTTGCTGGCCGAGGCCAAGGTTCCCTACGACATCGTCATGGAAATGGACGAAATCAACGACGATTTCCCCACCACCGACGTAGCCATGGTGATTGGCGCCAACGACATCGTCAATCCGGCGGCGCAGGAAGACCCCAACAGCCCGATCGCCGGCATGCCGGTGTTGGAAGTGTGGAAGGCCAAAACCTCGATCGTCATGAAACGGTCGATGGCGTCGGGCTATGCGGGCGTCGACAATCCTTTGTTCTACAAGGAAAACAACCGCATGTTGTTCGGCGACGCCAAGAAGATGCTGGACGAGGTGTTGGTTGCGCTGAAGGTGTAATCCTTAGTCGAACAGGAAAGAGGAAACCGGCTTGTCCATGATCGCGTCCGCGAAAATGCGACGGCCGGTTTTTTTTAGCGCGGCTCCGGCGATGACCAGCAACGGCATCAAATGATCCTCGCGCGGGTGCGCCGCCCTGGCTCTGGGGGCATCGCGCCAACGGATCAAACGCCGGTTGCGCTCCTCGGTATCGTCAAGTCCGACGGTTTCGTTTAGCCAATCGTCGAAAGCCCGCGCCTCGCTTAAATGGTGTTCCGGCGCCACGGCGAGAAAGGCTCTCAAATTATGATAGCTCATCCCGCTGCCCGTCAGCAAAACGCCGCGTTCCGCCAATGGAGCCAAGGCTTGTCCCAACCGGATATGGAAGGATGGGTCGAGGTCGCGGCGTAACGACACTTGCACGATGGGGATGTGCGCATGCGGATAGATCAGCATGAACGGGATGAACGTGCCGTGATCGAATCCGCGCTCGTTGTCCAATCCGGCATCGATGCCCTGGTCGGTCAGCAGCGTATGAATGTCTTTAGCCAAGTCCGGAGCGCCGGGGGCGGGATAACTCAACCGGTACGTATAATCGGGAAAGCCATGGTAATCGAACAGCATTCCGGGCTTCGGGCTGGTTTGAATGGTTATCCGTTCTTCTTCCCAATGAGCGGAGATCACGACGACGGCCCGTGGCGTCTGACCGATCGCTTCGGGTAAACCGCGCAGATGCAGCTCCATAGCATCCCACGCGCCGGGAGGACCGAAGTTTTCCTTCATGAAAAAGCAGGGCCCGCCGCCATGGGGGATGTAGAGCAAAGGGATCGGGGTATTTGCAATTGTCATGGTTACATATGCTAGTCCGGCAAAATTGGTTTGTCATCAATAAAAAATGTTCGGTGACAAAGGATGTTGATTTCAGCTTTTGAGTTCACAGATTGGCTGCGATAAGTTACTTTGGCTCATTAAAAACGAGCGGACAAATCGCATATTCGGAAAAATTCATGTTGACGAACGCTTTATATTTTTCCAAGGGAAATTGGAAAGTTTGAGATGATTCATTCTGGCCTTCCCACCCTTAAAGCAACACGATTTCGATGGATCATTTTTATTTTCGCGGTCGCTGAACTGGTTGTCGTTTCGCTTGCCTGGATGGCAAGCACCTATCGGTATCATGCCGTTCTGAAGGATGTCCTGGTCGAAGCCCGGTCTGACAACCGGTTGAAAATCGAGCGGATGAAGCAGGTGGTTGCAAGCGAATTCGTGTCCGCGTCCGGGAATCTTAGCCTGCTTGCGCTCAACGACATTCTTCAAAAAGCGCTGGCTTCCCCCGCCAAGGAAACGAACATAAACAATTCGAACCAATTCCTAAGTCTTGTGACCCAGAGAATCGACGCCGATATCGTTTGGGTTCTGAATGCGGACGGCATTTGTATTTCGGCCAGCAACTATCAAAAAACGGAAAGCTTTGTCGGCGTCGATTATTCCGATCGGAAATATTATCGGGACGCCATACAGGGCCGCATCGGGCGGCAGATCGTCGTCGGTCGGAAAACGAAAGTTCCCGGACTGTTCTTTTCGGCGCCCGTCTATGTCGATGGCGCCATTGCCGGTGTCGTGGTCCTTAAGATCGGACGGCATCAGGTGACCGATCCGCTGCTGCTGCCCGGAACATTCGTCGTCGATCAACACGGCGTGGTCATTCTAAGCGCGGACCAGCAGATTATATTTCGCCCCGTTCCCGGCGCCGAAGCGTTGCGAATGCAGGACCAAGATTTGCAACATCAATATGCGATCAATCGCCTTAATCCGATTTCCATGGCGCCCGCTCGGCTCGATAATCATACCGATGCCGTATATTTAGATGGCAGTTCCGTTCCCTCGCTGATCGATCAGGCGGAACTTCCCAAGGATGAAGTGACGCTGTATTCACTTCAGGAAATTGGCAATTTGCCGAAATTGCGATTCGACCGCTTCCGGTTTTTCTTTACCGCCTCGGGCGGCGGCACGGTGCTGGTTCTGCTTGTCGTTTCGGTCCTGCTGTGGCACCGCAAGTACAAGGTGAAGCTGCGGCAGACGGAGGAGCGCATTTCGTTGCTGTCCTTGGCCGTCGAGCAAAGCCCCAACCCCATGATCATGACCGATCAGCTGAGCTACATCAAATACGTCAATCACGCATTTCTGAAAATGAGCGGGTATTCGGAAGACGACGTGATCGGCAAGCGAACCGGGGATGTGTTGAAATCGGGCGAAACCCCGGACTCGGTTTACCGGGATTTATGGAAAACCGTTTCGCAAGGGCGGTCATGGGTCGGGCAATTCGTCAACCGCAGCAAAGCCGGACGCCGGATCGACGTGGCCGTCAACGTTTGGCCGGTGACCGGATTGGATGGGCGCATATCCCATTACCTTTCGATTCAGGAAGACATTACCGAAAAACTGCAAATATCCAAGGAGTTGGACGATTACCGCAAGCATCTTGAAGACCTTGTGCGAACGCGCACCCAGGAACTGACCGAAGCCAAGGACAGCGCCGAAGCGGCCAGTCGGGCCAAAAGCGTTTTTCTGGCCAACATGAGTCACGAAATCAGAACGCCGATGAACGCCATCATCGGTCTGTCCAAACTTTTGCAAAGACATCTGAAAGTGCAGGCCAATGTCGAGATGCTGCAAAAGATCATTCAGTCCGGCAATCATTTGCTGTCGATTATCAACGACATCCTGGATCTATCCAAAATCGACGCGGGGAAACTGGCGATCGATCCCGCCGATTTCCAATTGAGCGGAGCCGTGGACCTTGTCTGCTCGCAGGTGGCCTTGCTGATCGAGAACAAGGGGCTTGCGCTTAAGATCGAAATCGACGAGACGCTGCCGGCATATCTGCATGGCGATGACGTCCGCCTTAGACAGTGCCTGTTGAACTATCTAAGCAACGCGATCAAATTCACCGAAACCGGGACGGTGACCGTGCGCGCCATGTCCGTGCCGGACGGCCGGGAAGGAACCATCCGTTTCGAGGTTGAAGACACCGGCATCGGCATTCCCATAAGCGCGCAGCAAAAATTGTTCAGCGACTTCGAACAGGTCGACAATTCAACCAGCCGTCAATTCGGCGGCACCGGACTGGGGCTGGCCATTACCCGCAAGCTGGCAACCTTGATGGGAGGTCGCGCCGGGTTCACCAGCGTTTCGGGCAAAGGCAGCGTGTTCTGGTTCGAAGTGGTCATGCCCGCGGTCGACAAGGCCGCCGTCCGCCCATCCGCCGACCTGAGCGAGATCGATATCGAAACCGTGTTGAAAAGCGAACACAGTCAGGACCGCATTCTGCTGGTCGAAGACAACATCACCAATCAAGAAGTCGTCATCGGCATATTGGCCGAGATCGGCCTTACCGCCGAAACCGCCGATAATGGACGGCAAGCCGTGGAGATTTTGGAGTCTCGCGAATACGATCTGGTTCTGATGGACATGCAAATGCCGGTGATGGATGGATTGGCGGCTACGCGGGCCATACGCGCCATGCCCAGCCTGAAAGATCTTCCCATCATCGCGATGACCGCGAACGCTTTCGCCGAAGACCGGCAAAAATGCATCGAGGCCGGTATGAACGACCATATCGGCAAACCGATTTTTCCCCATGACTTCTACGCCCTGCTGTTGAAGTGGCTGCCCAAGTCGAAACATCCGCCCAAGCCGATCGACGCCCAGCCTCCATCGCCGCCGGTTGCCGCCGACCTTCCCGGCGACGAAGCCCTGCTGCGCCGGTTTCTGGGGAACAATCCATGGATCGACATCGATCTTGGGCTTAAATTTACGTTTCAGGCCGACCGCTATATCGGCATTCTCAATAAGTTCGCCACCAACCACCAGGATGTCATCTCCACGATCGCGTCGTGTTTGAGAGCGGGGGATAAGAACGAGGCCCGGCGTCTGGCCCATAAGGTCAAGGGCAGTTCGGCGATGCTGGGCATAACCGGGATTTCCGAACCGGCGGCTCAGTTGGAGTTGGCCTTGCGCGACGAAGCCGACGATGCGGTTATCGCCGATCTAGCCAACGAAGTGGCGCACCGTTTCAACGATATCGCCGCGAAGATCGGCGCGATGATGGCGGAGATCGAAAACGCCGCCACCGACTGAGCCGCGTAGCGGTTTTTTATTCCTCTTCACTAAAAAGGAGTAACTTTAAACCGCCTTGATGCGTACCAATATGGAAAAATGCATGGGCGCGGATGGCCCCGCTTAGGCAGGAACATTGTTTATTGAAAAAGCGACGGACATGCTGATACGACGCGATAACGATCTGACCGAAAACGACATTACGCCCGAACGGTATTTCTGGTCGCGCCGTTCGGTCTTGACCGGGTTGGGTGCGGGCGGGCTGGCGGCAATTCCCGGGGCGTCGGCGTGGGGAAAAATAGTCGGTGCGTTTCAAAAGGACGCGACCGCTTCGGACGAGAAGCAGACGCCGTTTGAAAGCGCCACCTCCTATAACAATTTCTACGAGTTCGGCACCGAGAAGACCGATCCGGGAGCAGTCGCTCCCAAGATGTTCGCGCCTGGACCGTGGAGCGTTTCGGTGGGCGGCGAGTGCGCCAAGCCGGGCACGGTGGCGCTGGAGGATCTGATCAAACCCCATGCGCAAGTGGAACGCATTTACCGACTTCGCTGCGTCGAGGCGTGGTCGATGGTCATTCCCTGGATCGGGGTGCCGCTGGCCGAGGTGTTGAAACGTTTCGAACCAACCGCCAAGGCCAAATACGTGGCGTTCGTTACCCTAAACGATCCCAAGCAAATGCCGGGCGTGCGCACGCCCATTTTGGATTGGCCCTATCGCGAAGGATTGCGCATGGATGAGGCGATGCATCCTTTGTCCTTGCTGGCGGTTGGGGCCTATGGCCGAGATTTGATGCCGCAGAACGGCGCGCCGATTCGTTTGGTGGTGCCGTGGAAATACGGTTTCAAAAGCATCAAATCCATCGTTTCGATCCAGTTCGTCGAAAAACAGCCCTTAACCACGTGGTCGACGATGGCGCCGCGTGAATACGGGTTCTATTCCAACGTCAATCCGGATGTGGATCATCCGCGTTGGAGTCAAGCCAGCGAGCGCAGGATCGGAGAGTTCTTGCGCCGGAAGACGCTTCCGTTTAACGGTTACGCCGATCAGGTGGCGTCCTTATACCGGGGCATGGACCTCAAGGCCGATTTCTAATGAGAAGAATCAAAAGGTTAACGTGGATCGTCGGTCTTCTTCCGGTATTGTGGCTGGCCGTGCAGTTTTTCGACGGGGGGCTTGGGGTCAATCCGATTCAGGCTTTGACGCGCAGTCTGGGCGATTGGGCGTTGCGCTTTTTGCTGATCACCTTGGCGGTTACGCCGTTGCGCATGCTGACGTCATTGGGGTGGATCACCGGTCTTAGGCGAACCTTCGGACTGATCACCTTCACTTACGCATGTCTCCACATGTTGTCCTATGCGGGGTTGGATCAGTTGTTCGACTGGGACGTACTGGTCAAGGATTTGTTGAAGCGCCGCTACATCACCATCGGGATGATTTCGTTTGTATTGCTGGTTCCGTTGGCGGTGACGTCCATCGACGGGGTCATCAAGAAAATGGGGGCGGCCCGGTGGCGGGCGCTGCATCGTGTCGTTTACGCGATCGCTCCCTTGGTCGTCCTGCACTTTCTCATGATGATCAAGGCCGGGTACGATCGCCCCGTGCTTTACGGACTGGTGGCCGTCGCCCTGCTTGTCATGCGCTTGGTCCGTGCTACCATGCGGCAGGGACAAGACGGAACATCCTCCATATGAACCGCTTCTGGATCGCCATTCTGCTGGCCGCATTGGCTTTTCCCGCATGGGCGAAGCCGAAGGGTTGTTTTAGCAAAAGCGAGATTTCGTCGGATTTGATCATCCGGCACGGCGTATTCCTGCGCGAGGCGTCGGATCGGTGCAACGACTACCAACCCGGAAGCAAGGGCGTGTGGAAACAGTTTTACGATTCATTCGGCGCGCGGTTCAAATCGGAACGCGACCGGCGCGAAAACGCCTTCAAACGGGAGTTTCCCGAAACCTGGAAACGGGCGGTAACCACATTCGACGCCAGGATGGTGACGTTCGACCGCAATCTGCCCTACACCGACGCCTTCTGTCAGGATGTCCGCGATTTGCTGGACGACAATCAAAAGAAAGGCTGGGGCTCGTTCGTCAAGCAATCGAAGATAGTCCGCGACGAATCGACGCTGGACTTCAAACCCTGCGACTGAAGCGGGTTCCCGGATGCCGGGAACCCGATCGGAAAAGTCTATTCGACGTGGCCGGTGCGGCCCAGGCTCATGTAAACGATCAGAGCAAGAATCGCGGCGGTCATGCCGAGACCCAAATAAATAGCGAAGTTAAGGGGGCTGGCGGCGCCCAGGATGGCCCCGGTAACCGACACCGAAACAAAAGCTAGAATGACGACGACGCCGGCCAGAACCAATCCCAAAGTTTGCATGGTCGTGCTCATGGCATCTCCTCCCGCTGATAAGTTGACAACAATCAACCAATATCAGAAGGCGAGCCGTATGAAAAGTCCGTACTGGTATTCCCGCGCATCGCCCTCAAGACGTGGGTCGGGTTAATCCGTATTGCCGGTACGTCCCAAACTCATGTAAACGATAAGCGCCAGGATCGAGAAGGTCATGAGATCGCCGACGTAGATCATGAAGCTCAGCGGGCTTGCCGACCCCAGAACCCCGCCGCTGACCGTGACGGCGACATAAAACAGAATGACAACCACGCCGGCCAAGACCAAGCCCAGGGTTTTCGTTACATCGCTCATCATTGCCTCCCGGCCATTTCTATATATTTCAAAAGCGTATCAGATCGAACCCAGGATGACCAGCATTGAATAGCTCTAATCAAGACGATATCCTTAGATATCTATTGGATGAATCGACCTGGGGCGGGCAGGTTCCAAGCCGGGTCGATACCCATGTTTCGACGGTGATCCTGGTCGGAGACCGGGCGTACAAGCTTAAAAAGGCGGTTCGTTTTCCCTTCCTGGATTTTTCTACTTTAGATTTAAGAAAAGCGTCGTGCGAGCGTGAGCTGGAACTGAACGCTTTGTGGGCGCCGGACCTTTATCTGGGATTGGCGGAGGTTACCCGGGACCGGTCGGGGCGACTGGCTTTGAACGGCGATGGCGAGACGGTCGAATACGCCGTCGCCATGCGCCGGTTTCCCGACGACGGCGGATTGGAAACGGTTTTAAGTCGAGGTCAAGTCGACCGCAAACAATGGGCCGGTTTGGTGCAAACGGTGTGGAACGGCTACCGGAAGGCTTTGGTCTGCCCGAATGGCGGGGGTGCGGCCGGAATGGCGGCGATCGTCGACGGATTGGAGCAGTCGTTTGCCCCGGACCCGCCCGCCGAATTGTTCGCCCTGTGGCGCGCCGATTTGGCGACCTTGGCTCCGCGATTGAATGACCGCCGCGACGCAGGCTTGGTCAGGCGCTGTCACGGCGACCTGCATTTGGGCAACATCTGCCTGTTCCAGGGCGCGTTGCTGCCGTTCGACGCCTTGGAATTCGACGAGACGCTCGCCACCACCGACATCGTCTACGATCTCGCCTTCCTGATCATGGATTTGCTGGCCCATGGATATTCCGAACCGGCTTCCGTGGTGATGAACCGGTATTTGGACCTGTCGGGAGATTACGGCGCGATGGCGGTTCTGCCTTTTTTCCTGTCGGTGCGGGCGGGGGTGCGGGCCATGGTCATGCGGGCCATGAACGATAGGGGGCGGTCGGGCGTCTATCTGAAATTGGCGGGAACCATCCGGACGCCGCAAACGGCGCGGATCGTTGCCGTCGGCGGATTGTCGGGAAGCGGAAAGTCGCGGTTGTCGTCGCGGTTGTCGCCGCTGCTGGGAGGAGCGGGGGCCGCGGTGATACGCTCGGATTCCATCCGCAAGCGGTTGATGGGAGTCGATCAAACCGTCAAACTGGATCAGAGCGGCTACGAGAAGGCGGTGACCGAACGGGTATACGCCACTCTTTACGCCGCCTGCGAACGGATTGCCGCCGACGGCTTTCCGGTCATTGCCGACGCGGTATTCGGCCGCCCGGAGGAACGTCAGGCGATCGAAGCCGCGGCAAACCGGATCGGCGTTCCCTTTCAGGGGATTTGGCTCGATGCCCCGTTTCAGGTGGCGGCCCAAAGGATTTCCGGACGGACGGGCGACGCTTCGGACGCCACCGAACAGGTGTTGGCGCGGCAACACCGGCAAGATCCGGGCGATATCCGCTGGGCCAGGATCGATACCGATATTCCCGGCGAGCGAACCGTGGCGGCGGCGCTGGCCGCTCTCGACGAGAGGCGCTGTCGTTTGTGACTGGAACGTTTCATGGTTTTGCGCGATAGTTTGAAGCAAGACTGGCGAGGGAGGGAATTATGCGCAAGATTCTGATCGGTGTTGCGGTTCTGTTGGTACTGGTGATCGGTGCCGTGGTGTTTACCGCCTCCAATTTGGACGGCTTGGTGAAGACAGCCATCGAGACGGCGGGAACCAAGGTTGCAGGTGTCCCCGTCACCGTTTCCAAAGTCAGCATTTCCATCAAGGAGGGCAGGGCCGGCATCGAAGGATTGAGCGTCGCCAATCCCAAGGGCTTCACCACTCCCACCGCCATAAGCCTGGGATCGGTCACGGTGTCGCTGGACCCGGCGGCGGCGGCCAAGTCGCCCATCGAGATCAAAACCATCGCCATCGTCGCGCCGCAGGTTACTTACGAAATTTCCGGCCAGGGCAGCAATCTCGACGCCATCAAGAAAAATGTCGAGACCTTCCTTGCCAGCACGACCGGCGGCGACGGCGGCAAGGCCAAAGGGGCCGAAGCGCCCAAGCAGCAGGCTGACAAGGGCGGGTCAACCTTGGTGATCGATACGCTTACGGTTACCCAGGGCAAGGTCACTTTGGCCACCCCCATTCCCGGCGGCGCGGCCAGCGTCAAACTGGGGGACATCACTCAAAAGGATATCGGCAAGTCGACGGGCGGGGCCAGTCCGGCCGACATAGCCGCCAGCCTTTTGAACACGCTGTCGGGATCGGCTCTTAAAAGCGTGTCCGGCATGGGCGTGGGGCAGTTGACCGACGCGTTGAAAAACAACGTTGGCAACGTCGGCGGCGGCGCCTTGGATCAGGTCAAGGGGTTGTTGGGCAAATAACGGAGAGCTACTTGCTCAGAAGCTTATAGATTCCGGTCCAGTTTTGCGGCGGATCGGTCAGGTAATGTCGGCATCGTTCGACGAAGATGCCGGGAAGCTTCTCGTCGGGAGTCGCCTCGGCCAGAAGCTGGTAGCGCTCGATGGCCAGTTGCCAATTCTGGGACAGATAGGCCTCGAAGGCCTGTTCCGTCAGACGGCAAATTTCCATTTGGGCGGGGGTCGGCAGCAACTCGGCCGGTCCCGATTTAAGCGCGAGCAGTTCGTAAATCATTTCTCCGGTGGTCCGCCCCTTGACCGCCACTTTGTCCAGCGGGCGCACCACCAAGCTTTCCCCGGCGGCGGCGACCACCGCTTGGCTGACGCAGATTTGGGTGCCGTAGACTTTGTTGACTCCTTCAAGCCGCGAGGCGACGTTGACCCCGTCGCCCACGGCCGTGTAGCTCATCCGCTGGACCGAGCCGATATTGCCGACGATGACGTGCGAGGTATGCAGGCCGATGCGCACGAACAAAGTGGGCAGGTTGTTGCGTTTCCATTCGTCGTTCATCGCGTCTTGGGCGTGCTTCGCCTTCAGCGCTCCCACGCAGCCACGAAGAGCATGATCTTCCAGGGCGTTGGGCGCGCCCCAGAACGCCATCACGGCATCGCCCACATATTTGTCGACGGTTCCATGCTCCTCGATGATGCATCTGGACATGGCCGACAGATGGCGCGAGACGTGAACCAGCAATTCACCGGGCGGCATCCGTTCCGAAAGGGCGGTAAAATCGGCGATGTCGGTGAACATCACCGTCAGGGAACGGTCCTGTCCGCCCAGTTCGATCGGTTTGCCGCTGGCCACCAATTCGCGGACCAGTTCGCGAGGAACGAACATACCGAAAGTGTGCAGCGCCCGCTTCATGATGTTCAACGAATTGATCAGTTCGTTAACCTCGACGATGAACGAATACATGTCGATGGGATCGTCCAATTCGAACTTCTGAATTTTCTGGATTTCCTTCGACAGAACCTTCAACGGACTGCTGATCCATTTGGAAAGAATGGACACGGACCACATGCTGACAAGCAGGAAAATCAAACTGAACCCGATAATATCCCGGGTGTTCTTCTTGAACGTGCCGACGAAGTCGTTTTCCAGGACGATGGCGACCATTTGCCATTTCTTTCCGAATTCCTCGGGGAACGGGATGAATGTCGCCAGATAGTCCTCGTCTTTGGCCTGAAACCGAACCACCTTATTCGGCGTTTCGTGATAGGCTTGGAAAGCCGATCGCACACGGGGATCGTCCAAATCCGTCACCTTGGTCAGGGACAGTTTTAATCCATCCAAATGCAAGGTCTTCGAGGTGTCGGGGTAGGCGATGATTTGTTCGTTTTCATCGACCATGACCGCCAAACCGGACTGCCCTAAATCCAGATGCATCAAAAAATCGGCGATCTGGTTGGTGGTGACGTTCGCCGCGGCAACGCCGATGCGCCGTCCGTCCTTGGCGAAAATGGGAAAGGCGGCGGTGATGCCGGGCTGCCGGTTGCTGGTATAGACCAGCAAATCGCTAAGGATCAGGGCCTTCTTCTTGATCGCGTCTTGATACCAGGGACGCGGCCTGGGGTCGTAATTCAATTGATTGGACGTTTCGCTGCCCAGGATCGTTCCGTCATGCGCGACGTATGTCCAAACATCCTGATATTTGCCGTCGGCGCGGTCGATGGTGCGCAGGGCAAAGGCGCTGCCGTCGGGCGGCTTGGCGTCGTTGGCGCCGAACTTTTGGGCATTGCTTGGAACAGGAAACGCTTGCAGGAACCGACCATCGGCATCGAAGGCGATATAGATGCTTTGCAACTGCGGATTGCCGTTCAGAACGGTCATGAAAAAGGGAAACAACGAGCCGTTCCGGGTTTTCGCCTCGTCGCCCTCGACCAGGACGGCGCTCGACATGACGGCGTCGGCTACCGGGTCGAACAGGGCTATGGTCCGATCGACACACGATTCCGCTACCCTTAAGGTAAATCGTTCGGTCAGATCAAGAACGGAGTTATTGTTTTTATAGTAAGCAAAGTAAACAACAAGTGATATTGTAATCGCAAGTAGAACCGTAAAAATTGTAAGAATATTAGACTGCAGTAGATAGCCGCCGCCTCTTCGTCGTTTGCGTCTTTCATTGTCTATGTAGTCGTAATCGGCTTTTCTCTGCGATCTAAGCGACATTGTGTGTTTCAGTTCATTTTTTGAGAAATTGCCACGCCAAACTGTACTTAAATTTATATGGCATGTTTTGTTGTAATACAATAGGCTATTATGAATTGCTATTTTTGGATTGTATATGTGCGCATCTGTATATTTTTAGGATAGTCGATCGAACTCAAGATTCAACGCTTCCTTGGCGCTCGCCAAGGCTTCCCCAACCGCGCTCAGAAGTCGGTCTTCCGACTCGATGTTATCTTTTAAAATCAGTGCGTTCTCGGCAATTTTGCAGGTGTGTCCAAGGTCGCTGAGCCCCAGTTGCTGGGCCATTCCCTTAAGAGCGTGCAAGGATTGCGCCCGGACCTCGGCATCGTTTTCGGGATTGATCGCGCCCGCCAGCAGGACCGGAGATTGTTCGTGGAACATCTTGATCACCGCCACGCAGCTTTCTGTCCCGATGGCCCCGGCAACTTCCCTGAACAAGTCGGAATCTATAATCATCGACATTCCTTAAGTTAGCGCAACTGCCACGCTCACATTAGAACAGGTCCAGGCTTTGCGGTCAATCGAGCATCGAACCTACCATCGTCGGATCGGCGGTCAAGACATCGCCTTGTTTTTATCGTCCGCGTATTTCTGCGCCACCTTGAAAAGTTGCGGCCTTACCTTGGGGTCGAGTTTGATAAAATGATTGAAAATCCACATTTCCAGGACGGCGGCGGATTTGGTGATGAATTCCTGCGGCGAAACGTCTTTCGACTGCACCCCCGTCAGCAGTAATTTGTTCACATGGTCGATCAGCACGCGGTGTTCAAGCGCGTGGGTTTTGTAATCCTTTTCGCCGCAGCAGGCGAATATCAGGGATTCCTCGACAGGAAAATAATCCCGCGCGTACCCGGCCAAGTGCGAAAGAGAGTTGCGGGCGATGGTCATGTCTTTTCTTGCGGAAAATTCATTGGCAAGATTGAATATCCGCCGTCTGGCGGCATCTACTCGTATATGGCCGAAGTCATATGATTCTTTCCAGTCAAACGCCATGCTCCCCCCCAAAGAAGCGACATCCAAGGCCAACGATAGTGAAGATAAATCAAATAATAGTATGTTTCAATAAACCAATTCGGTCTATAAAGTCCGCAATTAGTCTAATCAATGTGCGCAAAGGTAACATCGACACAACGCAACGCACCGATTAAATGTGCGTATTAACGGGAAATCGGCAATGACTCAAATACATCTACAGAAAATCGAGGCCGGAGCCGGTCCGGGTATCGTTATCCTTCACGGGTTGCTTGGCGCCGCCCGCAATTGGGGCGCGGCGATGCGGGATTTGTCGGCCGATCATCGTGTCGTCGCGCTTGATTTGCCCAATCACGGCGGTTCCGATTGGACCGACCGGATGGATTATCCGTTTCTGTCCAAAATCGTGGCCGAATGGATCGTCGATCAAGGGGAGCCGATGACGATCCTGGGACATTCCATGGGCGGCAAGATCGCCATGACCTTGGCGTTGACCGCGCCAAGTCTGGTTCGGGCGTTGATGATCTGCGACATGGCGCCGGTTTCCTATACGCATGATTTCCGAGGACTGATCGGGGCCATGAAGGCGGTGCCCTTGGCAAGCATAACCAAGCGATCCGAGGTCGAATCCGCATTGGCGGTCGATGTCCCCGAACCGCCGCTGCGGGCTTTTCTGATGCAAAATCTGGAATCGTCGCCGTTGGGATTTCGCTGGCGCGCCAATTTGGACGCCTTCGAAAACAACCATGCCGACATCGTCGGTTTTCCCGATTTTCCCGCCGATGCGGCCTTCGGCGGCCCGGCGCTGTTCGTCAGCGGAGGTTTATCCCATTATGTTTCGCGGCGGGACCATCCGACGATCTTGCGCCTGTTTCCCCGGGCCGAGTTTCGCGAGTTGGCCGGGTGCGGTCATTGGCTGCATGCCGACGATCCCAAGGGCTTCATCGCCGCGATCAGAGAGTTTCTATCCCGTCATCAGGAAGTCCGAGCTGACCTGAAGGCCTAGGGCATTGTTGTCGCGCAGGAATTTGGCGACGAACACGTCCAGTCCCGGTTCCAGCAATTCGGACAGCACCCCGAAATGCAGCGCGGCGTGAACGCTTCCGGCCATTCGGGTGCATTCGTAACCGACCGCAAGGTCGGTCAATATCTCCGAAACCTGTTTCATGCAGAAATGCAGCGAGCGGGGCATGGTCTCGTTCAGGATCAGGATTTGCGCCGCGCCGACCGGAGTGATGTCGCCCTTGTGGGACAGTCGATAGGCTTTCAGCGCGCCCACCGATTTCAGCACGGCGGCCCAGTGCAGTTGCTCGGCGGCGTCGGATTCCAGCGATCGCGAGGTTATCCCGTCGCCCATCACGCCCAGCAACCGCGCGGAGTTGTCGGCACGTTCCATATAGGTTCCCAGTCGCAGGAACAAATACACTTCGTCGCGGATCATCGATCCCAGGCTGACGCCGCGGAACAGGTTGGCGCGTTCCTTGACCCAATCGCAAAAGACGATCAGCCCCCGGTTCATCAGCTTGTCCCACGTCAGCGGGCGCGCCTCGAGCCACGTTGCGTTGATCACCTCCCACATGTCGTTGGGAATGACGCTGCGCACCGCGTGGGCGTTCTCGCGGGCGGCCCGCAGGCACGACATGATCGACGATGGGTTGCTTCCGTCTAGCAGCGACCAGCGGATGACGCCGTTCATATCCAGATCGCTGCGCACGGAATCGTCGGTTTGGGTGCCGTCGGCGATGGTCAGAACCGGTTGCCACACTTGTTCGGGATCGCCGCCCGACAGCGCCAGATTGTTGGCGACCTCCAAGAAGCGGGCGATGTTTTCCGCCCGTTCCATATAACGGCTGACCCAATACAGATGATCGGCGGTGCGGCTTAGCATGGATCGTCCTCCAACACCCAGGTGTCCTTGGTGCCGCCGCCCTGGCTGGAATTGACCACCAGCGACCCTTCGCGCAGGGCGACGCGGGTCAACCCGCCCGGAACCAGCGTCGCTTCCTCGCCCATCAGCACGTAGGGTCGCAAATCGACGTGTCTGGGCGCGATTCCCGCTTCGACCAGGGTCGGGCAGGTGGACAGGGCCAAGGTGGGCTGCGCGATATAATTTTCCGGATTGGCGATGATCTTGGCCTGAAAATCCTTCAGTTCCTGTTTGGTGGCGGCGGGACCGATCAGCATGCCGTAACCGCCCGAGCCGTGCACTTCCTTGACCACCAATTCGTCCAGATGGTCCAGCACATAGGCTTTCTCGTCGCTTCGTTCCAAACGATAGGTCTGGACATTGGCCAGAATGGGTTTCTCGTTGAGATAATATTCGATCATGTCGGGAACGTAGGTATAGGTGGCCTTGTCGTCGGCGACGCCGGTGCCGATGGCGTTGGCGACGGTGACGCCGCCCTTGCGATAGACGCTCAGCAAACCGGCGACGCCCAAGGCCGAATCGGGACGGAACGCCAAGGGGTCCAGGAAATCGTCGTCGATGCGGCGATAGATGACGTCCACGCGCTTGGGTCCGCGGGTGGTGCGCATCCATACCCGGTCGTCGTCGACGAACAGATCGCGGCCTTCGACCAATTCGACCCCCATCTGTTCGGCCAGAAACGCGTGTTCGAAATAGGCGCTGTTATAGAAGCCCGGCGTCAGCACCACCACCGACGGTTCGCCATCGCAGGCGGGCGGGGGGACGCGGCGCAGGGTTTTCAACAATTTGTCGGGATAGTGATCGACCGGCCGCACCCGGTAGGCGCTGAACAAATCGGGAAACAACCGCATCATCATCGCCCGGTTTTCCAGCATATAGGAAACCCCGGACGGCGACCGCAAATTGTCTTCCAGCACATGGAACTGGCCGGGACCGGTTCTGACCACGTCGATCCCCGAAATATGGGCGTAGACCGAGCGGCTGACGTCCAGTCCCTGCATTTCCGGACGATAGACGGGATTGTCCAGAACCCGTTGGGCGGGAACCACGCCGTCCTTCAAAATTTCCTGGCCGTGATAGATGTCGTGCAAAAAGGCGTTCAACGCCCGTACCCGCTGGCAACACCCTTCGGACAGGTGTTTCCATTCGGATGCGGACAGGATGCGGGGTATGGGGTCGAACGGAATCAGCCGTTCGGTTCCGTCTTCGTCGCCGTAAACGGCGAAGGTGATTCCCAGACGGCGGAACAATTCGTCCGCTTCGTCGTGTTTGCGATGCAAAAGGTCGGGGGTGATGGTTGTTAGCCACGCTTGGTAAGCGCGATAGGAGGGACTGATTCGATCGTCGCCGATCCACATTTCGTCAAACGCCATGCCGTCTCGCTCTTCAAGATCGTTCGATTAGAATCCTAACAATCCTGTGACGCGAAAGCAATCCGTCATCGCTGTTACCCCTTGGAAATTGCCTTACTTTTTTGCAGTGCCGCTATTATAGGCAATTCGATCCATGCAAAAATTTATAGGACAGACCATGGAAATTGCTCCATGGTGTGGACCATGTTAATAGGTGTCATGCGTAACTTATCGACACAGACTGTGCTGGTCATGATGCTGTCCCTGTGCGGCTGCGCCGCCCATGGCGCGGCCGGTCTGGACGATTTGCCGTCCTATGACGAACAATCCGAAGACGTTAATGTCGAGGCCGGGCTTCGGGCCATGATTCCGACCATCGACAAGTTCATCCACCGGACCGCCAAGGGTGAAAATATCGGCGATATGACCCTTGGCCTGTTTATATCCAACATCCTTGGGAAATTATCGGCGATGGACGAGCCTTTATCGGCCCGTCTTCATCAGGGGGGACGGTTTATCGACGGCTATTTGAGCGAGGTTTTTCAATACCAGGACCAAAAGGAGGTCGACGAAATCGCCGCCATGGCCCAACCTGGAAACCTTCCGGCCCGCAAGGCGGCGGCGGCGGCGCTTGAATGTTTGCGTCATATCCCCAACAAGAAAACCGATCCGGCGGAACAAAAGGTTGACCGCGAGGAACTGAGCAAGGCGCTGGCGGCGCTTAAATCCCGTCTTGACGACATCGTTTCCCAGTCCTCGCCCCCATAAGGAGCGTCCGGGATGAAGACGGAATTCTTCTTCGACGTCATATGTCCTTGGTGCTATCTGGGCAAGGCCCGGCTTGCGCGCGCCGTCAAGCTGCGCCCGGATACCCCCTGCGAGATTCGCTTTACGCCGTTCCTGCTCAATCCGGACATGCCCATGGGCGGTATGGACCGTCAGTCTTATTTGGAACGGAAGTTGGGCGGTCCGTCCCGGGTGCGGCGCATGAACCGGGCGGTGACCGAGGCCGGAAAAGCCGAGGGGCTCAAATTCAATTTGGACCGGATCTACCGGACGCCGAATACCATTCATGCTCATCGCCTGATCAAGTTCGCCACGGCCAGGGGATTGGCCGTTCCCGCCATCGACACGTTGTTCCGGGGATATTTCAACGAGGGAATCGATATCGGCCAGATCGAGGAATTGATCGAATTGGGGGTGGAATTGGGGCTGCCCGAAATGGATTTGGTCCGCTATTTGTATTCCGATCAGGATTTCGCATCGGTGGTCGGCGACAACGCCCGTGCCCACCGACTTGGCGTGGTGGGAATTCCTAGCGTGGTGATGGACGACCGATTCGCCATTTCCGGAGCGCAGGAAGTTGGCGTGCTGGTCCGATTGTTCGACATTTCCGCCGAAAACCAGATGGCGCCGGTTTATTAGGATTATTTCCCCGACAGCAGCCAAATGGAAGCGACGGCGAATCCGAGCGCGCCGCACTTTCCATAGGTCAAACGTTCCATTCGCAATGCGGCCGAGATCAGCATCGCCGCGATGAAGCTAAGATTGGCGATCGGGATCACCGTGCTGGCTTCTCCCCTGGCTATCGCGGCGATCAGGAAGTTCACGATAAGATAAACCAGCAAGCCGCAGAACAGCGCATAGGCCGCTTTCGTGCCGGTGATTCGAAAACGGCCTTCCCGCAGCGTGGCATAAAGAACGCCGCCAACGGCCCACGACAACGCCGTCATGATTAGCATGGTGTCGATGTCGGCTCCTTGAGTAATGGCTTGCTTTGAAACGACGCCGTAAACGGCCCGAAGAGCGGATGCCGCCATGGCCAGCCAGATAAACGCCCCATGTCTTGCGTCCGGCTTGATGCACGGCTGTTTGGCAAGCATGACAACGGCCAGCACACCGATCAAAATTCCCGATATTTTCAGATATCCGGCGCTTTCTTGCAGAAAGACGATCGATAGAACGGCTACGCCGACCGTGTTCAGGCGGTATATCGTCGACCCAAGCGCGACCTCGATATGGGCAAGGCTTTCGATAAACAGGATGTTTGACGCTGTCAGGGCGATTCCCGTAATGGCTCCGTATGCAAGCGTCGCCGTATCGATCTGCGGCATTTGTCCCTTGGAAAAAAGCGTGACGGTCTGCAGAACCAACCAGACCGCCCCAATTCCGGAAACCAGCATGCCGCGAGAGCGGTGCTTTGCCGAGTAGCGTTTGAACGCCACATCGTTAACGCCAGCAAAACAGAGACTTAATAGAGCAAAAAAGACAGCTTCGGTCATGGGCGCGGATCCCGTCGCAGGCAAAATGCATGTCGTAAGCTTGGTAAACCGACCGAAGACAACATCTTCATCCATTGGGTAATTTTGCGCGATCGACTATCGATGAATAGATGCTGTCCAAGGCCATGCCTTATTGTTATATTTATTTAAACATATGTATTTAGACATATTAAGGTGAGGTGTTCGCGTTATTATATACATCATTGTTCGGCTTTTCGGGAGTAAACCGCAACGGTTTCCCGAGGGGGCGGGTGCGCGTTTTATCCCAATTAAATACCGGGGCGGTGTCGCCAAATTCCAAAAGGAGGCAGCGATGTATCCTTTAGCCGATTTAAAAATTTCGACGAAGATATTGGTTGCTTTTCTTTTGCCGGTTATTTTGGTCCTGACGCTTGCCGGATATCTGATATCCGACAAGGCGCGGGTGGTTAAAGAGACATCCGCGCTGTCGGAAGCGGCGCCGCTTACGTCTCAAATCAGCGTTCTCGTGCACGAAATCCAAAAAGAACGTGGCGCATCCGCTTTATTCCTCGGCAGCAAAGGCGAGAATTTCAAGGCCGAGTTGCAAGCGCAACGCAAACTGACCGACGCTGCCCACGACGCTCTGGATCGTTCCACCCAAGGCTTCGACGCCGATACGATCGGCGGTGGACTGACAAAAAAAATTCATGCGGCCAGCCGCCGCTACGACGATCTGATCTCGGTCCGCTCCGGCATCGACGCTCTTACCGTCGATTCCAAAACCTCATTCGCCAATTTTACCGAAACCATCCGGTTGCATTTGGATGTGGTCGATCAGATAGCGGTCCTTTCCACCGAGGCGCGCGTCGGCAGGATGATCACGGCCTACCTTAAGCTTATGGAGGCAAAGGAACGGGCCGGGCAGGAACGGGCGATAGGCGCCGGAGCGTTCGCCAAGGGCGCGTTCGATCCGGAAATGTACCGCCGGTATTTGTCGGTCAACGCGGAACAGCAACTTTTCTTAACCGAGTTTCGTGAAAATGCGACGGAAGCTCAGACCGCGTTCTACAATGGGATCATCGAAGACGAATCGACCCGAACGGTCGAGCGGATCAGGAAGATTGCTTTTGACAGCATAAGTACCGGTTCCATGGGCGATGTTACCGCCCCCGCGTGGTTCGCGGCGGCTACGGCCCGCATCAACTTGCTGAAGAAAGTGGAAGATCGCTTGGCGGCCGACATCGTGTCGTTGACGGGCGATGTTCATTCCAATGCCAAAACGGTGTTGATATTGTCCGCAATCGCCGTTGCGGCCGGTTTATTCCTGGCTGCTTTGGTCGCCTGGGTGGTCGTCCGTCAAATGACCACGGCCATTTCCCAAATGGTCGGCACCATGGAACGGCTTTCCGCGAAAGACTTTTCCGTAATTGTGTCCGGCACGGATCGACAGGACGAGATGGGCATGATGGCTCGTTCCGTCCAGGTGTTCAAGGAGGCCATGATCAAAGGGCAGGAATTGGTGGAGCGGCAATTGGCGGATGCGAACGCCAAGGACCTTCATGCGAAATCGATCGAAACTATCGTCGCCCGGTTTCAACAAACCGCCGGCGAAATGGTGCAAGCCGTTTCGAATGCGGCCGGTCAATTACAGACCACCGCCAAATCGATGAACGAATCGGCGATCGATTCCGACCATCGCGCCTCGGCTGTGGCGTCCGCGGCGGAATTGGCGTCCACAAACGTGCAAACGGTAGCCTCCGCCGCCGAGGAGCTGACCAGTTCGATTCAGGAAATCGGCCGTCAAATGCATCGATCGACGGAAATTTCCACGAACGCGGTAACGGAAGCGAACGATGCGCAGGATACGGTCGCCAGTCTTTCGAACATGGTCGGTAAAATCGGCGATGTGGTTACGTTGATCAACGACATCGCTTCGCAAACCAACCTGCTGGCCTTGAACGCGACGATCGAGGCCGCCCGCGCCGGCGAAGCGGGCAAGGGCTTCGCCGTGGTCGCCAACGAAGTCAAACATTTGGCGAACCAGACGGCCAAAGCCACCGGCGATATCGGGCATCAGATCAATTCGGTGCAGATGCAAACCAACAAGGTGGTCGAGGTCATTGCCGACATCGTTGGAATTATCCGGGAAGTCGGGCATCTGACCACGGGCATTGCTTCCGCCGTCGAGGAACAAAGCGCGGCAACGCAGGAAATTGCCCGCAGCGTCGAACAAGCGGCGCGGGGAACCGCCGAAGTTTCCTGCAACGTGGATGGGGTTCAAAACGCGGCCAGACGGACGGGAGAAGTCGCCACGGTGGTTCTGAACGCCTCGGAATCCATGGAGAATCAAGCCGTCCGACTTCGTTCGGCCATCGGTCAATTCATGGGCGAAATCCGCGCGGTTTAGAACCGCAGCCGATGGCTCTGGCTACCTATGACCGCTTGTGAGCCGGAGAGTGTGTTGGTGCTGATTGACCTTTGGAATTCGTATTGTCCCTCGATTTCCCAGAAAAGGTCAGCCTTTCTCTTTCTGTGGTAGCCGCACTACTTCATCTGTTTTCAGAGCAGGCGGGATATAATTAGCTGGGGGCAATGACATTTGCGACTTTGGCGGGCGGGGGCGCTCACCGGTCGGTAATGGACTGTGATTTACCGAGTCTGCCCTAGCCTCACACTCAATGTTATCCGGGGGATTAAGCTTTTTGCCGACCATCTAACTTACCTTTCTTTAGGTGTTTCTTTTAGCTGCGGGGGTGTAGGTGCGACTTGCGCCTTGCGCCTTGCGCCTTCGGCGGAGGTGGCCGTGCCCCGGTTGCTGGTGGATTGAGACTTCTCTTTAACGAGCCGTCTTGGCAAAGGCCTAGTTAGGCGTAGGTTTCTTGCTATCAGCCATTCAATAATTGTCCTGTTTTCTTCGGAGACGGTGGCGATGCTAGTTGTGCTTTCGGAGGCGGCGGGCGATCGCTGGTCGGAGGAGGATTGAGGTTTTTTTTGAGCACGCCTTCGTTGATGACAACACGCTGTTGTTTTGGCGGATTATTAGTCATCGCTGCTCCTTATAAAGATGGGATCTAGTTTACGTTTCTTAATTCTAAAATAGTATTTTTTCGGTCAAGACCAAGATACAATACGGGAATTTGATCAACCTCATCCAGCTCAGAAGTTACAGCAGATGGAGTGTATACAATTACATCAGCAAGAAGCAACTCTCGTTCATCACCACCATCAGAGTAACCCCGAACCCATCCTTGGTAGACCTTTCCGTTGTCATGGTGACGGACTGTCACCCAGCTATCAATATTAGGTGAATTTAGAGTCAGTTCCCAGATATCAACTTCATTTGTTCGTTTTGTGAGATGGAGCGCACGTAGGAGCCGATGCGGAATACTATGCGTTTGGAGCTTAACAACAAAACATCCAACAACAATGGCAACGCCTGTGGCAAAGGCAATTTGACCGGGGCCTAAGCTTGTTTGAGGATTTAAAGTCGCGAGTCCGAGACTCCTTGCTCCAACTATTTCCCAAAAACCATTTCCCTCTGGTGTTGAAAAATACCAAAAGTAAAGACCTTCGAGAAATCCTGCAATTGCATAACAAACAACTCCATATATGAATATTTGTAATCCGCTCTCAAAATCTGACCTAGGACGTTTGGGGCCAATTGATTTGACAATACCCAGGGCGATGATCCCCGGAATGAGGAGAAATAAGATTTTCAGGCCAAGGTCATCAACTTTTGGAATCATATGGATGTCTCTTCTCTCCCATATGGGTCATAGTCACGGCTATGTCCTCGGTTCCACTTTGTCGGAATAGGAGAATATAACTATTTGGATTTCCCGATTCAAGGACATTGCACATCAAACGCTAAATGAGCGTTTTTAAATAAATTTTTCTCCTATCTGATCTGTGTCTTATTTCCACTTCTAACGCTCCCCTCCTGTCAAAGTGCTGTCGTTGGCGGCCTATTACCCCGAGCGCAGCGTTTTCACCGCTTGGTCGCGGTCGAACAGATACAGCAGCGTGCGCAGATTTTGTCCCCTGGGGCCGGTAAGGTCCGGGTCCGCGCCCAAGATCAGCTTGCAATCGTCGCGGGCGGCGTTCAGCAACTCGCCGTCCCTGGCCAGATCGGCCACTTTGAATTCGGGCAATCCGCTTTGCTTGGTGCCCAGCACTTCGCCGCCGCCGCGCAGGCGCAAGTCTTCTTCGGCGATGACGAACCCGTCGTCGGTGGCGCGCATGACCTCCAGGCGCTTCTTGGCGGCCTCGGACAGCGGGTGCCCGTACAACAGCAAACATGACGACGACCGTTCGCCGCGCCCGACCCGCCCGCGCAGTTGGTGCAATTGCGACAGACCGAACCGTTCGGCGTGTTCGATGATCATGATGGTGGCTTCGGGCACGTCGACGCCCACTTCCACCACCGTGGTCGCCACCAGGATATCCAGCTCTCCGGATTGGAACGCCGCCATGATCCGGTCTTTTTCGACGCCTTTCATCCGGCCGTGGACCAAACCGACCCGGCCAGGAAAGATTTGGCCCAGTACCTGGGCGCGGTCTTGGGCGGCGGCCAGATCCAAATCCTCGTTTTCCTCGACCAGCGGACAAATCCAGTAGATGCGCGCCTGGGCGGCGATGGCGCGGTTCAAGCCGCCGATCACCTCGTCGAACCGTTCCAGCGGCAGGATGCGGGTATCCACCGGCTTGCGTCCGGGCGGACGTTCGTCCAGGCGCGACGCATCCATGTCGCCATAGGCGGTCAGCATCAACGTGCGCGGGATCGGGGTGGCGGTCATCGCCAACACGTCGACCATGCGGCCCTTGGCGGTCAAATCCAGGCGCTGTTGGACGCCGAAGCGGTGTTGCTCGTCGATCACCGCCAGGGCCAAATCCTTGAAATACACATCCTTCTGAAACAGGGCATGGGTGCCGATGGCCAGATCGGCAGCGCCTTCGGCCAGATCGGACAGAATGGCGTCGCGGGCCTTGCCCTTGTCGCGTCCGGTCAGCAGACGGACTTCCAGTCCCGCCGCCTGGGCCAGCGGAGCGATGGTGGCGTAGTGCTGGCGGGCCAGGATTTCGGTCGGAGCCATCAGCGCCGCCTGGGCTCCGGCTTCGATCGCGGTGCACATCGCCAGCAGCGCCACCACGGTCTTGCCGCTGCCCACGTCGCCTTGCAGCAGCCGCAGCATGCGGACGGGTTCGCTCATGTCGGCATCGATTTCCGCCAGCACGCGGACTTGCGCGTTGGTCAAGGTGAAGGGCAGGGCGCTCATCACCCGTTCGCGCAGCTTGCCCGCGGCGATCAGCGGACGGCCCTTGCCGGTGCGCATATGCGCGCGCACCACCATCAGCGCCAATTGGTTGGCCAGCAATTCGTCATAGGCCAGCCGCCGCCGCTCGGGGCTGTCCTCGACGTCGTGCTGGGTTTGCGGGCGGTGAGCAGCGTTCAGACTGGCAAGCCAAGGTTTCCAGCCGTTTTTCGCGATCCAGGCCGGGTCCTGCCACTCGGGCAGATTGGGGCAGCGTTCCAAAGCGGCAAAGATCGCCCGGGCCAGCGGTCGCGCCGTCAATCCCGCCGTCAACGGATGAACCGGCTCGATGGTCATCACGCTGTCGCGTTCGGCCAGGGTGACCACATGGTCGGGATGGCTGATTTGAATCTCGTCCTGAAAACGATCGATCACGCCGCTGACCACCCGGACTTCGCCCTCGGGCAGTTGGCGGAGCAGCCAATCCTCCTTGGCATGGAAATAGACCAGGGTCACCGGAACGTCGCCGTCCAGGCAATGAATGCGATAGGGGCGGCGGGACGAGGCGGGCTTGGCGTGGTGGAGGACGGTCAAGGTCAAGGTCGCCACTTGTCCGGGCTGGGCGTCGCAGGCCCTGGGCGACAGACGGCGGTCGATCAGGCCGCAGGGAAAATGCCAGATCAAATCCACCACCCGCTCGCCGGTAAGCCTAGCATAAAGCGGCGCCATGCGCGGCCCGATGCCGGGAAGGGTGGTGACGGGCGAGAAAAGTTTATCGAGAACCGAAGGACGCATCTTGTTCCGGCAAGGGTAAAGGGACTATACGATAACTTCATACACTCCGACGGCCTAGCCCCAACATTCGATGCCCAAACATTCGATCAACGACCGCCTTAAACGCTTGATGTTTCGCGCCCATCACATGGGGTCCAACGAGAACGACATTCTGTTCGGCGCTTTCGCCCGCGACCATTTGGCCTCGTTGAGCGAGGCGGATGTGGATCGGTTCGAAGTTTTGCTGGCTTGCCACGACACCGATCTATTCGACTGGGTTACCGCCAAGCGTCCGGTTCCCGCGGAATTGCAAAGCGATTTGATGGACCGGATCATCGCTCATGTGGCGTTGGGAAAAAGCCAGACGTGACCATGCAAATCAAAAGCACGACAGTCAGCGCCGTGCCCGAGGGCGTGGATGCCCTTCATCTGACCGGTCTGGCGTCCAAAGCCGAATCGCCCATGGTGGTTTACGTGGCCCGCGACGATCAAGCCGCCGCTCGGATGATCGAGTTTCTGTCTTTTTTCGCTCCCGATCTGCCGGTGCTGGATTTTCCCGCCTGGGATTGCCTGCCCTATGACCGGGTATCGCCCAATGTGGACGTGGTGGCGCGGCGCATCGACACCCTGACCCGGTTGATCGCAACCGGCAAAGGACTGGTTGTTGCTTCGGTTTCCTCGGTTTTGCAGCGGGTTCCGCCGCGCGCGATGTTCGAAAAGGCCAGCTTTCACGCCAAGGTTGGGGCAAATGTCGAGGTGAAGTCCCTGCTGGCGTTTCTGGACGGCAACGGTTATTCCAGAACCGAAACGGTCATGGAGCCGGGCGAGTACGCCGTGCGCGGCGGCATCGTCGACCTTTATCCGCCCAGTTCGCCCGAACCGCTGCGCCTGGATTTTTTCGGCGACGAGGTCGAAACCATCCGCGCCTTCGATCCGTTGTCGCAAAGAACCACCGGCAAGGTCGACCAATTGACCTTGACCCCGGTGGCGGAAATCCTTTTGGACCAGTCGTCCATCGCCCGGTTCCGCACCGCCTACCGCGAAAAGTTCGGCATTCCCTCGGGCCGCGACCCTTTGTACGAAAGCGTATCCGCCGGGATGCGGTTCATCGGCATGGAACATTGGCTGCCATTGTTTCACGACGGTCTGGATACGCTGTTCGCCTATGTTCCCGAAACCGCCGTGCTGGTTTTCGACGATGGCGTCGCCGAGGCCTGCGAGGCGCGGTGGACGCAAATCCTGGACTATTTCGAGGCCCGCTGCCTGACCGAAAAATCGGGCAGCGAGGAATCGGGCATGGTCTACCACCCGCTGCCGCCCCCGGCGCTGTACGTGGAGCGCGACGAATGGCAACGGCTGATTTCGCCGCGCGTCATCCTGCGCCACGCCCCTTACGATACCCCCGATTCAGGCGATACCATCAACTTCGGCGGCAGGACCGGCCGCGATTTCGCCGATATCCGCGCCTATCCGGGGGTCAATGTCTACGAAGCGGTCAAGGATCATGTGGATGCTTGCCGCGCCAGAAACTCCCGGGTCGTTATCGCCGCCTGGACTCTGGGGTCGCGCGATCGTCTGGCCCATGTGCTGGACGATCATAAGATCGCGCCGCTGGTCGTGGCCGACGATTGGGCGCAGGCGATGGCGGCCGATCCCGGCGCGGTCTGTCTGGTTCCCTTGGCTTTGGATCGCGGTTTCACCTGGGACGGCCTGACCGTCGTCACCGAGCAGGACATGCTGGGCGACCGTTTGGCCCGTCCGCCCAAGCGCAAGAAACGGGGGGCGCAGTTCATCGCCGAGGCCGGCGCCTTGAACGAGGGCGATCTGGTGGTGCATGTGGAGCACGGCATCGGCCGCTATCTGGGGCTTGAGGCCGTGCAGGTGGGCGGGGCGGCGCACGATTGCATCAAGATCGAGTACGACGGCGGCGACAAATTGTTCGTGCCCGTGGAAAATCTGGACGTGCTGTCCCGGTTCGGCTCGGAACAATCCGGCGTGCCGTTGGACAAGCTGGGCGGGGTGGCGTGGCAATCGCGCAAGGCCAAGCTCAAGAAACGCATCCACGACATGGCCGAGCAATTGATCAAGGTCGCCGCCGCCAGGGCCACGCGTCAGGGCGACGTGCTGACCCCGCCGGAAGGTCTGTGGGACGAGTTCTGCGCCCGGTTCCCGTTCGCCGAAACCGACGACCAATTGCGCGCCATCGAAGACGCCCTCGAGGATTTGGGTTCCGGCCGCCCCATGGATCGTTTGATCTGCGGCGATGTCGGTTTCGGCAAGACCGAGGTGGCGTTGCGCGCCGCTTTCGTCGCCGCCATGGCCGGGTTGCAGGTGGCGGTGGTGGTGCCGACCACTCTGTTGGCTCGCCAGCATTATAAATCCATCGTCGAGCGGTTCGCGGGGCTTCCGGTTAGGATCGGCCACGTTTCACGGCTGGTGACGGCCAAGCAGGCCAATACCGTTCGCGGCGGGTTGGCCGACGGCTCGGTGGATATCGTCGTCGGAACGCACGCGTTGCTGGCCAAGTCGGTAAGCTTCAAGCGTCTTGGGCTGCTGGTGGTCGACGAGGAGCAGCATTTCGGCGTCGCCCATAAAGAGCGGCTGAAGCAGATGAAGGCCGACGTGCACGTCCTGACCCTGACCGCCACGCCTATACCGCGCACGCTGCAAATGGCGCTGACCGGCGTCAAGGAAATGAGCGTCATCGCCACCCCGCCGGTGGACCGGGTGGCGGTGCGCACTTTCGTGCTGCCATACGATCCGGTGATCGTGCGCGAAGCGATCATGCGCGAGAAATATCGCGGCGGGCAGGTGTTCTACGTCTGCCCCCGGCTGGCCGACATCGACCGAGTGGCCGAGCGCTTGGCGACGTTGGTGCCCGAGGCCAAGGCCGCCATCGCCCACGGACGGTTGTCGCCCACCGAATTGGAAGACGTGATGACCGCCTTCGGCGACCGGCAGTACGACATCCTGTTGTCCACCAACATCATCGAATCGGGCATCGACATGCCCACGGTCAATACCCTGATCATCCATCGCGCCGACATGTTCGGGCTGGGCCAGCTTTATCAATTGCGCGGACGGGTGGGGCGCGGCAAGACTCGCGGCTACGCCTATTTCACCGTGCCCAACAACCGGTCATTGTCAAAACCAGCCGAGAAGCGCTTGCAGGTCATCCAGACCTTGGATTCGCTGGGAGCGGGATTCCAACTGGCCAGTCACGATCTGGATATCCGGGGCGCGGGCAATTTGCTGGGCGACGAGCAATCGGGCCATATCCGCGAGGTCGGCATCGAGTTGTATCAGTCGTTGCTCGAAGAGGCGGTGGCCGCCGCCAAGGGCGGTTCCGACATCGTTGCGGAAGAGGAATGGTCGCCGCAGATCAATATCGGCACGCAGGTTTTGATCCCCGAGGAGTACGTCAAGGATCTGGGGCTGCGCATGTCGCTGTACCGGCGCATCGCCGCCCTGCAAGATCGGGCCGAGATCGACGCGCTGGCCGCCGAACTGGTCGACCGTTTCGGCAGCCTGCCCAGGGAAGTTGAAAACTTGCTGGAACTTATTGTTATTAAAACATATTGCAAGCAAGCCAACATCGCCAAACTGGATGCCGGTCCCAAGGGCGGAGTGATTACTTTCCGCAACAATTCGTTCCCCAATCCCGCCGGTCTGATCCAATACATCGCCCAGCAGGCGGCGACCCTGAAGCTGCGCCCCGACCACAAACTGGTGGCGGTCAGGGGGTGGGACGAGGTCAAAATCCGGGTGGACGGCGCCACTCGACTTTCCGCCAAGCTGGCCGAACTGGCGAGCGCTTCTTAACCAACTTTAGATGATCTTGACTCTCCATCTCTTCGGCGCGGATCGAACAAAGGATGGGATTTTTCTTGCCCAAATGACTACATTGTGACTACATTTGGGCGCCTAACGTTGCGTTATGCCTTGGAATTTTTATTGCTGTTAGATATATTGCAATGATTACAGACACTTACGTCCGCGCTCGTATCGACAATAATACAAAAGCTCGTGCTTCACGCGCACTTGCGGAGATGGGTCTTACAATTTCCGATGCTATCCGATTGCTGATGCTGAGGATTGCTGACGAGCAACGGATTCCTTTTGATTTAAAGGTTCCAAATGAAAAAACACAAAAAGCAATTAGAGAACTCGAAGCCGGAAACGGCAAAAAGTTCTCCAGCGAAGAAGACCTCTTCTCCCATTTACATAAAGATTGAGCCTTCAACAACATTTAAGCGTGATTTTAAACGCATTTCGAAAGGGCCTTACGGCCTGTCGCTGGATACAGATCTGCAGGCTGTCTTTTCCGCACTCCGATCGGGTCAGCCGCTTGAGCGGAAATACCGCGATCACAGCCTAGGTGGTGAATGGTCCGGTTGGCGAGACTGCCATTTGCATCCCGATTTGCTTTTGGTGTATAGGGTTTCGGATGAGACGCTGTATTTAGCCCGCCTCGGATCGCACTCCGAAATTTTCGCGTGACGACATGAATGGTAAAAAGGGGGTTCCGGATAGTGTCAGAAGCCCCTTTTCACTGTACGGATTCTGAAATGTCATCGGAAGCCGGATTCGGGACTTTCCGAACATTTAAAATTTTGAGACGTATGCGCGGTATGCGACTGGCCGCCGGTTCTGTTTAAAGTCCGAACGTAAGGATCGTCATATGGAACGCTTCACCGTATCGCTGGATCAGGATTTGCTGGGACAGTTCGACGATTTCATCCGCCGCCGCGGCTACAGCAATCTTTCGGAAGCGGTGCGCGACATCCTGCGCAACCGTCTGGAAGCCGAGCGGCTGGAGCAAAGCGAGGCGGGGGACTGCATCGCCTGCCTGTCCTACGTCTACAATCATCATGAGCGCGAATTGTCGCGG